>JAEEGJ010025903.1_pt1 | contig 11948 bp, 12 predicted proteins | sample 8958761 | NCBI WGS metagenome assembly JAEEGJ01 (sample SAMN16246546, study PRJNA631951) | gut metagenome | biome: gut microbiome; feature: rumen; material: RS-attached | host: Bos | place: Iran: Karaj | collected 2018-10 | reverse complement strand
CGGAACACCTGGGCCATCTCCATACGCTCCCGGTCCGTGCTGCGGATGCCCTCCAGGACGTTGGAGTAGATCACCGGGAACACCATGAGGAAGGAGATGAAGGTGGATAGCTGCCTGGCGGAGAAGAAGATCAGGCTGATGATGATGAACGACGCCACGGGCACCGTCTTGATGGTGATCACGTAGGGCCAGAGCAGGGTCTCCAACAGGGGCCATTTCCCCGACAGCACCCCCAGCAGGCACCCTAAGGCGAAGGCCAGCAGAAACCCCAGCACGATCCGGCTGAAGGAGAAGAGGAGCGTCTTCCAGAACCCGCTTTCCCCCACCAAAGTGAACAGCCGCCGGACCACCTCCAAGGGGGTGACCAGCAGCAGATGCATATCCAAAGCCATAGCTCCCGCCTGCCATACCAGCAGGGCGAGAGCTACGGCCAATGTCCTTCGTATGCTGTTTTTCTTCAGCAGCGCCTTCACGGCTGATAGTAGAAGCCCTCGCCCGGGAGCGCGCCGCCCACGGCCTTGGGATTGAGATCGAAGAGCACCGTGAGATACCCCTCGGCGGCGGTCTTCATCTCCTCACCGGTGAGGCAGACGATGTTGCAGGCGGGGATGGCCTTCTCGGCCACGGCAGCCTTCACGCCGATGTACTGTTCCACCAGAGCGGCGGCCTCGGCGGGATGCTCGTTCACGAACTGGGTGGAGGCGGCATACTCCTCCAGGAAGATCTTCACCGCCTCAGGATGCTCCTGCAAGAAGGCGGTGCGGACGATGAGCCCCCCGGTGATCAGGGTGCTGCCCACGTCGGCCCACTCCTTCGTCATGTCCAGAGCCACCCGCAGGCCCTCCACCTTGCCCATGGCCACGGTGACGAAGGGCTGGGGCAGGACGGCCACGCCGTTCTCCACGGTGCTGAGCTGGGCCACCACCTCGGTGGGCTCGCTCTTCCACTCCATGGCCACGTCGCTGTCGATGCTGAGGCCGTTCTGGGAGAGCAGGTAGGCCAGGGCGTACTCCGGGGTGTTGCCCTTGCCGGTGGCGTAGATGGTCTTGCCCTTCAGATCCGCCACGGTCTTCACGGTCTCGCCGCCCTTCTCCAGCACGTACAGCACACCCAGGGTGTTCACGGCCAGCAGGGTCACGCCGCCCTCGGACTTGTTGTACAGGACGGAGCCTGCGTTCACGGGCAGGGCCAGCATATCGAGCTCGCCCTTCAAAAGCTTGGGCGTCAGCTCGTCGGCGGCGGCCGCGATGGTGGACTCATACTTGTTCTTGGTCAGGCCCGCTTCGCTGTCGCTCAGGAGCTTCACCATGCCCATGGTGGTGGGGCCCTTCAGGCTCCCCAGGCGCATGACGACGGGTTCGGGATCGGCGGCGGCGCAGCCCGGGAACAGGACGAGAAGCAGCAGCGCGGCCAACAGCAGAGACATGTATTTCTTCATGGGATCTTTCCTTCTTTCTGCATGATTTGATGCAGAGCTATTATACCCACTTCCCACGGTTTATTATGTTGCCGTGGCAACAAATTTACGGCGTATACTCCGGGTCCTCCATGGCCCTTTTGAACCGGGGCAGGATGTGCAGCGCCATGGGCACGGCCATGAGGCAGGTGACCAGATCCGCCGCCGGCTGTGCCAGATACACGCCCCAGATGGCCGGGTCCAAAAGCTTGGGCAGCAGCAGCACGCAGGGGATGAAGGTGAGCCCCTGGCGGGCGACGGCCAACAGGGTGGCCCGAAGGGCCTTGCCCGTGGTTTGGAAGAGCATGTTGGACATGGTGACCACCGCCATCAGCGGCAGGGTGCAGCTTTGGCAGCGCATGGCGATGGTGCCCATACGGATGACCTCCGCATCGTCCCGGAACAGGGACACGATGGGGCCGGCGAAGAGGAAGGTGCAGGCGGATACCCCCAGCAGGAACAGCACCCCCACCTTGATGCAGAACAGATACGCCTCCCGGACCCGGTCGAACTTCCTTGCCCCCCAGTTGTAGCCGCAGACGGGCTGGAACCCCTGGCCGAAGCCCAGCAAGGCGGAGAACACGAAGAACATGACCCGGCTCACCACGGAGAAGGCGGCGATGGCCGCGTCCGCCTGGGAGAGGGGCACCGCGGCGGCCGCAGCGGCGTTGAGGCACAGGGTGGCCACGCTCCCGAACCCCTGGCGGAGCAGGGAGGGGATGCCCCCGGCCACGATGTTCTTCAGGTAGTGGCCGTTGGGGGTCAGGTTCCTGAAGCGGATCTTCAAGCTGTCGCTTCGCAGGGTGCCCACGTACAGCACGCAGAAGCTGAAGATCTGGCTCACCACGGTGGCGGCGGCGGCGCCGCGCACCCCCATGCGGAAGGCGAAGATGAACAGGGGGTCCAACCCGATGTTCAGCACCGCCCCGGACACGAGGCCGATCATGGAGAAGAAGGCGTTCCCCTGGAAGCGCATCTGGTTGTTCAGCACGCAGGAGGAGAGGACGAAGGGAGCGCCGAAGAGGAGGGTGGTGTAGTAGGCCCGGGCGTGGTCCACAGTCTCCTGGGCCACCCGGCTCGGGTCCGCCCCCAGCAGGTGCAGCAGCGGGGTGGCGAACACCCGGCCGAAGAGCAGGATGAGCCCGCCCATGACCAGGGCGCAGAAGAAGCCCGTGGCGGCCATCTTCTCCGCGTCCTCCTGCTGGTTGGCCCCCAGGGAGCGGGACACGTAGTTGCCGGAGCCCTGGCCGAAGAAGAAGCCGAAGGCCTGCATCACGGTCATGAGGGGGAAGATGAGGCCCACCCCCGCCGTGGCGAAGGTGCCCATGCGCCCCACGAAGAAGGTGTCCGCCATGTTGTACAGGGAGGAGATCATCATGGAGGCGATGGTGGGGCCCGCCAGGCGCAGCACCAGCTTCCGGACGGGCTGGGTGGTCATGCGGATGAGTTTTTCGCTTCGTGCATCCATAGGTTCAGCTTTCTTTTAAGGGTTCGAGCATGGGGGAGCGTTTGTAGTACAGCCAAAAGATGGCGGCGCTGATGGTCCAGGTCAGGGGGTAGGCCCAAAAGAGCAGCCGGATGTCGTGGCAGAGGGACATGGCCAGGGTGATGTAGGCGATCCGAAGCACGCACCAGATGCCCAGCATGACCAGCATGGGCACCGTGGCCCGGCCCGCGCCCCGGCAGATCCCCGCCACGGTGTGGGAGAGGGCCAGCATGCAGAAGAACAGGGACTCGATCCGGCATTGCTTCTGCCCGATGGCCAGCACCGCCGGATCGTTGTTGAAGAGGGAGACGAGCTGGGGCCCCAAAAGGAACACGACGACGCCGATGGCCTCCGCCGTCAGCACCGAGGCCCAAAGCCCGAACCGGCTCCCGGCCTTGACCCGGTCGTATCGGCCCGCCCCCAGGTTCTGGCCGATGAAGGTGGTGAGGGCCAGGGAGAAGCAGGTGATGGGCAAAAACACGAACCCCTCCACCTTGGCGTAGGAGCCGCAGGCGGCCATGGCGTCGGCGCCGAAGGAGTTGATGTTCTTCTGAACCATGACGTTGGCGATGGAGATCACCGACATCTGGATGCCCGTAGGCAGGCCGATCTTCACGATCTCCCGGAGCACCGGGCCGTCGATCCGAAATTCCTTCGCCCGGAGCGTGTAGATCTGGTCCCGTTCCAGCAGATGGGCGAGGCACAAAAGGGCGCTGATCCCCTGGGAAAGGCCCGTGGCGATGGCGGCCGCGGCCACGCCCCCCCGGAGGACGCCCACGAACAGCAGGTCCAATATCACGTTCAGCACCGAGGAGAAGATCAGGTAATAGAGGGGCCGGCGGCTGTCGCCCAGGGCCGTCATGATCCCCTTGAGGGCGTTGTACATGACGATGGCCACCGCCCCCGCAAAATACCAGCGAAAGTAGGCCTCCGACTGGGGCAGCACGCTTTCGGCGGTGCCCATCCAGCGGAGGATGTAGGGGGTCAGCAGCACCCCCGTCACCGACAGAAACAGCCCGCACAGGAGGCTGAAGAGCACGTTGGTGTGGATGGCCTTGCGGACCTTGTCCCTGTCCTGGGCGCCGAAGTACCGGGAGATCACCACCCCCGCCCCGGTGGCGGCCCCGTTGAAGAAGCCGATGAACAGGAAGATGAGGGGGCCGGAGGAGCTGACGGCGGCCAAAGCCTCCTTGCCCAGGATGTTCCCCACGATGAGGGCGTCGGCGGAGGTGTAGAGCTGCTGGAAGAGCTGGCTCAAAAACAGGGGCACCGCAAAGGACAGCAGCACCCCTTTGATGCTGCCCTCCGTCAGATCCCGCGTCTTCGCCGCCATGTCCCACCCCTCGAAAACAATCCCCTGACCGCTTGGGATCAGGGGCGCTATGGATAAGGTATCACGTTTTCTATGGGCCGTCAATAATAAAGTGATGTATTGCCTGACGGCAAAGTGATGCATGCCTGCGGCAAGTGATGTATTGCCTGGCGGCAAAGCGATGTGTGCTTCGCAGGATATCTTGGCCGCTCTGGGGCCATACATCACGCCGCGCAGCGGTACATCACTGGGCGGAGCCCAACATCACTGGTGCGTCAGCACCAACATCACTCCTTCGCCGATCTCCACGCCTCCCCCAGCAGCCCCTCCGCCTCGGCGAGGCTCAGCCCCATGCCCTTGCAGTAGGCCGCGGCGTCGGAGAGCTTGTCCGCCGCCATGGCGCGCTTGAGCCGCTGGAGCTTGTCGGCGCTCATGGGCGCGATGAAGCAGCCCCGGCCCACGAAGCTTTCGATGAAGCCCGCCGCTTCCAGCTCCTCCCAGGCCCGCTTCACGGGGATGACGCTGATGGAGAGCTCCTTGGCCACCGTGCGGATGGGGGGCAGGGCGTCGCCGCTCTTCAATCGTCCGTCCAGGATCTGGCCGCAGAGCTGGTCGAAGAGCTGCTGATAGATGGGGAGCGGCGAGCTGCCGGAGAGGAACAGGTCCATCAAAGGTCCACCTGCTCGAAGATGCGGACGGCCTTGCGGCTCACGAGGAAGGTGCCGAGGCCGTAGATCAAGGCGCCTGCGGCCAGGGCGATGAGCTGGATCCGCCAGGCCCCGGCGGTGGCCGGGAAGGCGTCCAAATTCTCCGCCACCCAGCGGAAGAAGGGCACCTGAGCCTGGGCGGCGACGCTGGTGATCATGAAGCCCTCCCAGAGGATGATCCAGACGAAGACGGCGATGGTGCTGACGAGGAAGTTTTTGCCGGACTTGGTCTCGTCCCGGTAGAAGGCGGGGATGAACACGGCGTTGAACACGGTGAACAGCACCAAGGCCGCGGCCAGGAAGGTGAGGCTCCCGTCGGTGCCCGCCGGGTTCCCCTGGGGGACCAGCTTGTGGTTCACGAAGATCATGGGGACCAGCAGCAGGAACATGACCATCTGGATGGCCACCGTGAACCGGACCCGGGCCTTCACCACCTGCTCCTTGGGCACGGGCAGCAGGGCGGTGAACAGCAGGTCGTTGTTGCCCACGCTCTGGTTGAACATGTAGTAGATGCTGTTGCAGGTGAAGAAGCAGGCCACGAGATACGGGTAGGCAGGGATGAACAGCATGGCCGCGAAGAGGAAGAACAGGGGCACCTGCAGCGGCAGGCAGAGCTTCAGTTCCTTATAAAACAGCTGTTTCATGGCTATCCTCCTGTTCGGTGTAGATCATGATGGATTCGAGATCCGCCGGGGCGATCTTGCAGCTCCGAAAGGCCGCCTCGTCCTCCGCCCGGATGAGGCCCGTGAACCCGAAGGCGTGCTCCTTGCACCCGATGAGCTTGGGCCGGCGCACCTCCAGGTGCTCCCGGTCCCCGGACACCAGCCGGTAGCTCTCCCGGAAGGTGAGCACGTCCGTGGAAGCGAGGACCCTGCCGCCCTTGATGTAGGTGATGTAGTCCGCGCACTTTTCGAGATCCGAGATGATGTGGGTGGAGAAGAGGATGCTGCGGCTGCCGTCCTCGATGACGGACCGGAACACGTCCAAAAGGTCGTCCCGGGACACCGGGTCCAAGCCGCTGGTGGGCTCGTCCAATATGAGTAGCCTGGCGTCGTGGCTGAGGGCCAGGGCCAGCGCGTACTTCACCCGCATGCCCGCGGACAGCTCCTTCACCTTCTTGCTCTCCACCAGGGCGAAGCGGCGCAGGTAGTCCTCGTAGGCCGCCTGGTCCCACGTGGGATAGAAGCGGCGGGTCACGTCGGTGATGGCCTTCAGCGTGGCGTTCTTGTAGCAGTCGAACTCGCCCATGACGAAGCCGATCTCGCCCTTGCAGGCCCGCTCGTTCTCGAAGAAGGACCGGCCGTTCACGAACACCTCGCCCCCGTCCCGGTGGATCAGGTTCAGCATGGCCTTCATGGTGGTGGTCTTCCCGGCCCCGTTCCGGCCGATGAAGCCCATGATGTATCCGGGCTCCAGGGAAAAGCTGACCTTATCCAACGTAAAGGTCGGATACCGCTTCTCCAGGTCCCGCACTTCCAACAGATGCATGGTTTTCCTCCTTGTGCATATTGTGTATATTCGATATGCACAATAATATACCAGGTCCTGGGAATTGTCAAGGGCTTTATGAGATGCTATACTGATTTTATCAACGGAGAAGAAGGAGAGCCCTGCATGGATTTTTACAGCGAGTATAGAAGCAAGCTCCGGACCCCGGAGCAGGCCGTACAGTGTGTCAAGAGCGGCGACTGGATCGACTACACCTCCCAGCTGGGCTTCCCCATCCTGCTGGACCGAGCTTTGAGCAAGCGGCGGGACGAGCTGTTCGACGTGAAGATCCGGGGGAACCTGATCTTCAACAAGCTGGAGACCGTGGAGGGGGACCCCACTCGGGAGCACTTCATCTACAACTCCTGGCATTGCTCCGGCTACGAGCGGAGCCTCTGCGATCGGGGCCTGTGCAACTTCATTCCCATGGTCTTCCGCAACGTGGTCCCCTACTACACCCACTTCCTCACCGTCAACGTGGCCATGGTCAGCGTCACGCCCATGGACAAGCACGGCTACTTCAATTTGAGCTGCTCCACCGGCGTCAGCAAGGGCATCATCGACAAGGCGGACATCGTCATCGTGGAGGTGAACGAGCACCTGCCCTGGCTCTGCGGCGGCTTTGACGAGGTGGTCCACATCTCCCAGGTGGACTACGTGGTGGAGGGGGAGCACGAGCCCCTCTTCGAGCTGCCCATCGCCGAGCCCAGCGAGCTGGACAGGAAGATCGCGGCCAGCATCGTGCCCTACATTCAGGACGGGGCCTGTTTGCAGCTGGGCATCGGGTCCATGCCCAACTCCGTGGGCAATATGATCGCCAACTCGGACCTCAAGGATCTGTCCATGCATACCGAGCTCTGCTCCGACGCCTACTACGACCTGTACGCCGCCGGGAAGCTGACCAACGCCCGGAACAACATGCACCGGAACAAGGGCATGTTCGGCATGGCCTTCGGCACCAGGAAGCTCTACGAGTGGATGGACCGGAACCCGGGTTTGTCCGTGTGCCCCCTCGAATACGTGAACTCCCCGGAGCTCATCGGCGCCATCGACAACATGGTGGCCATCAACAACTGCATCAGCGTGGACCTGTACGGCCAGGTGTCCTCGGAGAGCTCCGGCACGAGGCACATCTCCGGCACCGGCGGGCAGCTGGATTTCATGACCGGGGCGGCGAAGTCGAAGGGCGGCAAGGCCTTCATCTGCCTCACCTCCACCTTCACGGACAAGAAGGGGCAGATGCACTCCCGGATCGTGCCCCACTTCGGCGGCGACATCGTCACCACCCCCCGGAGCGAAGCCTACTACGTGGTCACGGAGTACGGCGTCCGGAACCTGGTGGGCCGGACCACCTGGGAGCGGGCGGCCATGCTGGTGGACCTCGCCCACCCGGCCTACCGGGAGGAGCTCATCGCCGCCGCGGAGAAGCAGAACATCTGGCGGCAGTCGAATAAACGGTGAGACCTCTTCTTTTGCCGCTTTTTCTTTTCAGTGAAAAGAAAAAGCGGCGGAAAAAGAAAAGCTCATATGGAGTATGGTTTTTCGTGGAGAGGAGCCATACTCCTGTTTAATTTTAGGTTGAAATCGGGGCGGTTTTTTCGTACACTAAGGGTAGATTTATAGGCAGGAGGCACAGCTATGCGCAACCATGAAGTGACGGCATCTCACCCGCTGCTGGACGAGCGGGGGAATTTGCGGGAGCCCGGCTGGTCCCGGCACCTGGTGCAGCAATACGACCGGGCCCAGGTGAAGGCGCCCCGCTGGCGCATCAAGGAGTGGGACTACTACCTGGTCATGGGCCGGGGGTTCGCCGGGGCCTTCACCATCTCCGACGACGGGTATATCGGCCTGCAGTCCGTGTCCCTGCTGGGCCTGGGCGACGCCCCCTGGGAGCACACGGAGACCGTGCTCAACACCTTCCCCCTGGGCAAGCTGAACCTGCCCAACGACTCCGCCCGGGGCGACACCGTCTACGAGGACAAGCGCCTGCAGATGCGCTTCTCGGCGGGCGGCGGCCAGCGGCGGATCACCTGCCACTTCGAGCGGTTCTGGAAGGACAAGCCCTTCGACTGCGACATCGTCCTTCAGCAGCCGGACATGGAGTCCATGGTCATCGCCACCCCCTGGCCCAAGGACGGGCACTTCTACTACAACCAGAAGATCAACTGCATGCGGGCCTCCGGCTGGATGGAGTATGACGGCGTCCGCTATGCCTTCGACCCAAAGACGGACTTCGGCACCTTGGACTGGGGCCGGGGCGTCTGGACCTACGACAACACCTGGTTCTGGGGCAGCGGCAACGCGGACCTGGACGGTGTCCCCTTCGGCTTCAACATCGGCTACGGCTTCGGCGACACCAGCGCCGCCACGGAGAACGTGATCTTCTACGACGGGAAGGTCCACAAGCTGGACGACGTGACCTTCCACATCCCCGAGGATAGCTACCTGAAGCCCTGGCGCTTCTCCTCCGACCACGGCCGGTTCGAGATGGACTTCGTGCCGATCCTCGATCGGGCGGCCAAGATCGATTTCAAGGTCCTCGTCTCCGACCAGCACCAGGTCTTCGGCCGCCTGTCCGGCAAGGCCATTTTGGACGACGGCAGGGTCCTGGAGGTCCGGGACGTGCTCTGCTTCGCGGAGAAGGTCCACAACCGGTATTGACGCCGGCGCAACAAAAGGGCCTGTTGCACAGGCCCCCCTTGGCAATAGTATTCCACCCCCTTCCTGCGGGAAAGGGGCCCTTTTTTATTCCTCCTCAAGTTCCGATGCCAGCATGCGGGTGTAGCCCGTACCGTTTCGGACGCAGCGGGAGACCCGGGACAGGGTGGCTGAGGAGATGTCCACAGCTTCGATGACCTGCAGATAGGTCTTCCCTTCCAGCAGCATCCGGGCAGCCGCCAGGCGTTCGGCCATGTTCTCCACCTCCTTTTCGGTACATAGATCCGCAAAGAAGGCGGCGCAGTCCTCCCGGGTGCGCAGCTTCAGAATGGTGTCAAAGAGCTCCGGGATCAGTTCTCTGCTTCCTCGTCGTTCCATGATTTCCCTCCCAACAGAAGATTTTCGGGGTCTACTGCCGCAAAAACCGCCGGAGTGCCTCCGTCTTCGGGGCGACGAACACCTCCTGGGGCGTGCCCAGCTCCGCCACGGTCCCCCCGTAGAGGAAGGCCACCCGATCGGACGCCTCTCGGGCAAAGGCCATCTCGTGGGTCACCACGATCATGGTCCGCCCTTCGTCCTTGAGGAGCCGGATCACGTTGAGCACCTCCTTGGTGAGCAGGGGGTCCAGGGCGCTGGTGGGTTCGTCGAAGCAAAGCACGTCCGGCTCCATGGCGAGCGCCCGGGCGATGGCCGCCCGCTGCTGCTGGCCGCCGGAAAGGGTGTTGGGGTAAGCGTTCGCCTTGTCCGTCAGCCCGACCTTTGCGATCAGGTCCATGGCCTTCTGCTGCAGCGCCGCCTTGCTCCCCTTCTTCGCCAGGGTGGGGGCCAGGGTAACGTTTTCCAGCACGGTATACTGCGGGAACAGATGGAACGCCTGGAACACCAGCCCGAATGCCTGCCGATGGGCCTGCCGGCCCTTGGGTCGGTCGGCGTCGAAGAGCGTCTCCCCGTTCAGCCGTATTATACCACGGTCCGGGGTTTCAAGGAAGTTCAAACAACGCAAAAATGTGGTTTTTCCCTCGCCGGAAGGGCCGATCAGGGAAAGGATCTGCCCCTGTTCCAGGGATAGATCCACGTCGTGCAGCACGTCCGCGCCGCCAAACCGCTTGCCCAGGCCTACGATTTCCAGATATGCCATAGGTCCCCCTCACTCAAAATAGCCGAGCCGCTTCTCCTCCCGCCCCAAAAGCCAGGAGAGGAGCCCGGAAAACAGCAGATAGAACACGCCCGTGAGCAGCAGCGGCCAGATGAGTCCGTGGGATTTGATAAAGGCCTGGCCGGCGTAGGTCAGCTCGTAGATGGCGATGATGCGGGCCAGGCAAGTGTCCTTCACCAGGGTGATGATCTCGTTCCCCATGGGGGGCAGTATCCGCTTATAGACCTGCTTGAGCTGGACCCGGAAAAAGATCTGGCTGCGGGTCATGCCCAGGACCCGGCCCGCCTCCCGCTGTCCCCGGGGGACGCTCTCGATGCCGCCCCGATAGATCTCGGAGAAGTAGCAGGCGTAGTTGATGATAAAGGCCGTGGCCGCCGCCGCCATGCGGCCCACGCCGCCGCCTCCCCACAGGTTCCCGTCCCGGATCAGCAGGCCGGGGCCGTAGTAGATGACGATGAGCTGGAGCATCAGCGGCGTGCCCCGGACGACCCACACCAGGCCCCGCACGGCTTTCTGCAGGGGCCGCCAACGGGTCATGGACCCGAAGGCGATCACGAGGCCCAAAGGCAGCGCGCCCAGCAGGGTGTAGCAGAACAACTGCAGCGACTGGCCGAAGCCGCCCAGCAGGGCGAGGAGGACTTCCCGCAGCATAGGCGCTTACCGGGCGATGAGCTTCACGTCGATGCCGTACTTTTGAGCGACCTGGGCCAGGGTGCCGTCCTTGTACTTGCCGTCCAGGAAGGCGTCCAGCTTGGCCGCCAGATCGCTGCCCTTGCGGAAGCCAACGCCGTACTCCTCCGCGTTGAGGCCCTCCACCAGCACCAAATCGGGATAGCTGGTGCCCTCCCCGATCATGGCGCCGGCCATGAGCTGGTCAATGATGCAGGCGTCGCTGGCGCCGGAGGCCACCTCCAGCAGGGCGTCGCCCTGGGACTGCATGGAGGCCACCTTCCAGCCCTTCTCCTGGGCCAGCTCCTCCGCTGCCGAGCCCGCCTCCACGGCGAAGGTCAACGCGCCGTAGTCCAGGCCCGCCGCCTTATCCTTGGGGGCCACCACCACCTGGGCGTTGCCGCAGTAGGGCTTGCTGGTCTCCATGGCCGCCTTCACGCCGTCGGTGAGGGTCATGCCGTTCCAGATGCAGTCGATGTTGCCGGCGTTCAGCTCCAGCGTCTTGTTGTCCCAGTCGATGACGGTGAACTCCGCCTTCACCCCCAGGCTTTCCGCGAAGGCTCGGGCCAAATCGGCGTCGAAGCCGATCCACTCCCCGTTATCCCCCAGATAGTCCATGGGCGCGAAGTCCGTGATGCCCACCACCAGCTTGCCGGCGGCCTTGATCTTTTCCGAATCCGTGGTTTCCTTCTTGGCAGAGCAGCCCGCCAGCGCAGACACGAGGAGGAGGGCTGTGAGGATGATCGCAACGTACTTTTTCATTTTAGGTATCTCCTTGGTTGGTAATGGCTGTAGTATACTTTATCACTTTAAAGTTGTAAAGTGTTTTTTGCATTTTTACCAAACTTTTTTGAGAACGCCGCTGCGCGAAGGTCTTTCGCCCCCGGACCTACACCACCAGGTCCCCTTCCTCCGAGTTGATCACCTCGAAGATCTGCTCCTCCTCCCCGGTGAGGGCGTTGATATAGACGATGTAAAAGGTCCCGTCGTTCGTGGCTTTGAACTCGTAGCACAGG
>JAEEGJ010025901.1_pt1 | contig 11950 bp, 10 predicted proteins | sample 8958761 | NCBI WGS metagenome assembly JAEEGJ01 (sample SAMN16246546, study PRJNA631951) | gut metagenome | biome: gut microbiome; feature: rumen; material: RS-attached | host: Bos | place: Iran: Karaj | collected 2018-10 | reverse complement strand
GCCAGGCGGATTTTTTATGCTTTTTTCTATTTGAGGGCGCCCACGATTACAAATGATTTGCTTGCAAATCATTTGTAGAGTGATCGCCCGGCTCTCAGGCTTGTATCACTCGAGAGCCTGAGTGAGCATCTCTGATTTGAGGGCGCCCACGATTACAAATGATTTGCCTGCAAATCATTTGTAGAGTGAGCGCCTCTGTTCTCGGGATAGTATCATTTTTCTTATGAAGTTTGTGAACAAAAATTAAAAAATGTGAACAGACAAATATATTGTCATATGATATTCTTTAAAAGAGGAGGAAGTTACAGAGATGAAAAAAGTTTTGGCTTTGTTAGCGGCTTTAATGATTATGTGTACCGGAATAAACACTGTATATGCCGATACAGATTGTGGTGTTGATTGGTTGATAAATGAGGAGATAGAGAAAGTAAAAACAGTCAGGGATCAACTTGATAAGGTATTAAAAGCAGAACTGGCGATGAAAGGACCGACCTGGGAAAAAGCTGATGGCGAAAAGGTTGAAGGTTTTGGACAACTTGCTAAATATGATATAGATAAGGCATATAAGATTCAACCCATCTGGTCTATGAATGCTGCAAAGGAAAGCGGGAGTGTTAAGGATTCAATAGAAAAATATGAATTTTATGATGTTCCGGCTGTTACTGCAGATGGCATGAATGCTCTTGTTACTATCATGGATGATGGAGGGGAATTAAGGTTTCACTCTATGAGTTATGGCGGTGACACGAAGGATCTGATTGTTGATTTTGAAAAGGTGAAAAAAGGGATCGAAGAATCGTCATTGGTAAATGAAAAACTGATTTCAATGCAATTGTTAAATTTTGCTGCGTTTGAAACTGAGTTTGTCTTTTTTAACACACAGGATGAAGAGTATTTGATGCCTTTCTATAGTACAGGTCAGTTTGGCGAGAAAAAACTGGAAAAATACAAAGTGTACCCGGCAAGTGAATTGGTGGAAATGTTCACCGAATACTATGACGAAGAAAACGGATCAGAAAAGGAACGATTATATGGTGGAATCGCATTTCCCAATAAGAACCTAAGGCAAGAGGAAACAAGCAACTATCTATTATGGATAGGCATACCAACGGCAATGGTAATTGTAATATTGTTGGTTGCATTATATTATAATAAACGAAAGGTACAGATGCGCAAGTGAAAAATACATAAGCAATAATATGGGGACTGATCACGTGGTGATTCAGTCCCTGTCTTTGCAGTTCTTATTGCAACCATAGCAAAGAATGAGCAGAGACGCTTCAGACGTGAAAAGCGCTCCCGGCCCACAGACGTGGAAGCGCTCCGCACTTGAATATTCCTCCCCTGCGGTATATACTAATATATTGCAGTATTATACATATCTAAGAAAGCGTACAACCAGATGAACAGATTATCAGACCCCGTTATAGAGTGGGTAAAGAACTACTTCTCATTCAGTCCGGATGCCAAGGCGATTGTCGGTATTTCGGGCGGAACCGATTCTTCGGTCACTGCGGCGTTACTTGTTGCGGCACTCGGAAAAGACCGTGTTATCGGAGTGCTCATGCCTTGCGGAACACAGCATGATATAGATGTGAGCAGGAAGCTCGTGGAACATCTTGGTATCAAATACCATGTGATCAACATAGAAGAAGCCATGAAGGGCGTTACGAACGCTATAGCCGACAGCATCGGGAAGGATCCCATGCTTGAGGATGTCTACAGGACCAACACTCCCGCGCGCCTGCGCATGACTGTTCTGTACGGAATTTGCGCTATTTACGGAGGAAGAGTTGCCAACACCTGCAACCTCTCCGAGGATTATATAGGGTACTCCACCAAGTTTGGTGACAGTGCCGGTGACTTCTCGCTTTTAGCACACTTTACAAAGACAGAGGTTCGCATGATCGGCAGGGAGCTCGGGCTTCCCGACCTCTTCGTGGAGAAGGTGCCCGAAGACGGCATGAGCGGACAGAGCGATGAAGAACGGATGGGCTTCACATATGCGGTGCTCGATAATTACATCAGGACCGGTGAAATCGAAGATCCCGCTGTTAAAGCAAGCATCGACAGAAAGCATGCGGCCAATCTTCACAAGATCAGCCCCATGCCGGCATATAACCCCGGTATTTCAAGAATAAACTGAGAATAACGACCAACGATCGGAAAGGAAGCATATTGATATGAAATTCAAACCGATGATATTTTCTCTTCTTGACACTGACCTATACAAGTTCAACATGAACCAGGTCATTTTCCATAAGCATACAAACCTTGTGGGAGAGTATCACTTTAAGTGTCGAAACAACGGGATCGTCTTCACACAGGAGATGCTCGACGAGATAAATGCCCAGATCGATCATCTGTGCAGCCTGAGACTCACGCCCGAGGAACTTGGATACCTCAAGAGCATCCGTTTTATCAAGGATGACTACGTTGAGTTCTTAAGACTGTGGCATCCGATCAGGGATTACGTGACAACCTCGCTCAACAACGGCGAGCTTTCAGTCATCATTAAAGGACCCCTTTTCTCCGCGATGCAGTTCGAGATATATCTTCTCGAGATCATTAACGAAACCTACTTCCGCATGAAGTATGACTATAACGAACTCCTTGAAGGTGCGAAGGAGAAGCTTTCGGCCAAGATCGAAAGCTTCAGAAACGGGATCTACACCTTTAAGTTCGCCGAATTCGGTGCGCGCAGAAGGCTCTCCGGAGAGTTTGAGGAGTACGCTATCCGCGAACTCGCACAGAAGACCCAAAACATGGTTGGAACCTCTAATGTATATTTTGCATGGAAGTACAATCTCACGCCCATCGGAACATATGCACATGAGTACGTGCAGATGTATCAGGGAATCGATTCGATACCTCTTGCATACACAAACCATTATGCGATGAAGGACTGGTACGAGGAGTATCAGGGTGACAACGGAACAGCCCTTACGGATACGATCACGACCGACCTCTTCCTCAGGGATTTCAACCGCAGCTACGTCAACAACTATTCAGGCGTGCGCCATGATTCGGGAGATCCCTATGTGTGGGGCGAGAAGATGATCGCGCACTACAAGAGCTTCGGAGTCGATCCGAGGACCAAGATGCTTCTGTTCTCGGACAGCCTCGACTTCAATACCGCTCAGACACTCTATGATTATTTCAAGGATAAGGCCAAGGTATCGTTCGGGATCGGAACGTTCATCTCAAACGACACACCTGCAGAGCCTCTTAACATAATCATTAAGCTGCAGTACGTGAACGGCCGTCCCGTAGCAAAGCTCTCGGACAGCGACGGCAAGTCGATGTGCGACGATGACGATTACCTCAGGCACCTCAAGGCCTCGGTAGCTTTCAGACTTGCCAGAGAGGCCCAGGCCAAGGATTACTGATCCGGCGGGGCAAAAACTAAAGCGTATTACGGGTGCGACTATGTATGATAAAGGAATGGTCCTCGGAAGATTTCAGGGGATTCACAAAGGCCATCAGGCTCTCATAGAAAAAGCGCTGGAGAACTGCAGAAGGGTTCTTGTCTTCGTCGGCTCCAGCGACAAATCGGGGACGGTTCGCGATCCATTCACATATGAATTTCGCGAAAGAATGCTCCGTGATCTCTACGGCGAAAAGGTGACAGTCAGCCCCCTTCCCGACATTGGTGTCGGTGACGTGGGCTTTTGGGGCGAATACCTGCTCAGGATGAGCGCGGAAGTGCTCGGCGAGCAGGCTGATGCCATCGTGTGCGGGAACGAGGAGAAATACAAGCTCTGGTTCCCCGACAAGCCGTCTCTTGCTCTGATCCATCTGGACAGAAACGATATTCCCATGTGCGCGACTCAGCTTCGCGAATATATTTTGAATGATGATTACCGGTCATTTTGCGAATGTACCGACGAGAGGCTCCGTCATTACTACGGAGTAATGAGAGGGATACTTCTGAAAGTATCCGCCGGGCACGGATGTGCCGACAGCTGCATGAACAAGATCAAATAAGATGCATGGAAGGTGTGCCCGTTTCGAACAGGCACATAACTTTGAGCCTCTTCTACGAATACAGGAAACTTGGGAAGATGCTGCCCGTGAGCGACCTCGGTCCTTACGGAATGTATCTCAAAGAAACCATCTAATGACTTTTACTCTGACCCGCCTTGTGATATACTACAGCGGAAGGTGCGCGGCACCTGACCGTCCCGTATATCCGGGGCGGGTCTCGTGATAAAACTCTTCCGGAGCCGGAAACCGCGGCCCGGAGGATCAAGAAAAGGGGAAAGATATGAAGATAGTTGTTTTGGCAGGAGGACTCAGTACAGAGAGAGACGTGTCTCTCGTTTCGGGAAAGAAGATCTACGATGCTCTGAAAAGCAAGAACCATGACGTTGTCCTGCTTGATGTATATCTTGGTTACAAAGGAGATGTGAGCACGGCTTTTTCGGGCAATACCGAGCCTGAAGCCTTCGTTATCTCGGAGGATGAGCCCGATCTTGAGGCGATCAGGGCAATGCGTGAGGACGGCGGCGAGTCGTTCTTCGGACCCGGAATCCTCGAGCTTTGCAAGGCAGCCGATGTGGTGTTCATGGCTCTTCACGGCGACTGCGGCGAGAACGGCAAGATCCAGGCCGCTTTCGATCTTTACGGGATCAGGTACACAGGAACCGGATACCTCAGCAGTGCGTTTGCGATGGACAAGTACGTTACGAAGCTTCTTTTTGAGAAGACGGGCATCCCGACTCCGCCCTACAAGCTTCTCATCGACAAGAACACGGATTATGTTCCCGCGTTCCCCGCTTTTGTCAAGATCTGCAGCGGCGGATCTTCGGTCGGCGTTTACCGCGTTACGAATGAGGCAGAGTACAGGGAAGCTCTTGACAAGGCATTCGCCTACGAGCCCAAGGTCCTTGTCGAGCAGGCGATCATCGGCCGTGAATTTTCGGACGGTGTTATAAGCGGTGAGGCGCTTCCCGTCATCGAGCTCGCTCCCAAGGTTGGTTTCTACGACTACAAGAACAAATATCAGAAGGATTCGACTGTCGAGACTTGTCCCGCCGACATCCCCGAGGAGCTTTCAAAGAAGATCCGCGAGTATGCCGTTGCGGCTTACACTGTGCTCGGGATCAGTGCCTACGCAAGGATGGACTTCATGGTAGACAACTCGGGCAATGTCTATTGCCTCGAGGCCAACACTCTCCCCGGCATGACTCCCATGAGCCTTATGCCTCAGGAGGCGGCAGCGGTCGGGATGTCCTTCCCCGAACTTTGCGAGAAGATCATCGAGGTTTCGCTGAAAAGATTCTGAACAGGAAGGACTTTTGTGTAAATGCGCGGTTTAACTGTTAAAAATATTGCGGATGCGGTCGGTGCCAACGCATATGTGGTAAGAGGCGGCTCTCCCGTCAAAGCCGGGGATGATCTCCCTGCCACCGAAGCTTCGGCTGTTGTCATCGATTCGAGACTTTGTGAAAAAGACTGTGTCTTTGTGGCGACCAAAGGTGAAAGAGTCGATGGTGCCGATTTTATCGGAAGCTGTTTTGAGAAGGGTGCGCTTGCAGCGATCACCGAGAGGGAACCCTCGGAGGGGTCAGAGGACGGCATCTGGCTTGTTGTGAAGGACAGCTTTGATGCATTAAAGAAGCTTGCGACCTACTACAGAAGCTTGATGAGCGAGGTGAAGGTCGTCGGGATCGTCGGAAGCGTCGGCAAGACAAGCACCAAGGAGCTTACCGCGGCTGCGCTTTCTGTCAGGTACAACGTCCTTGCAACACAGGGCAACCTCAACAACGAGATCGGTGTTCCGCTGACACTGCTGCGCATCCGCGACTGCCATGAGGTAGCCGTTGTGGAGATGGGTATCAGCGATTTCGGCGAGATGAGCAGACTCGGTGCCATGGTCAGACCCGATATCGTTCTTTTTACAAACATCGCGCCCTGTCATCTCGAAGCGCTCTGGAGCCTGGACGGAGTACTGAAAGCCAAGACCGAGATATTCGACTACATCAGGGAGGGCGGAACGGCCGTCCTTAACGGCGCGGATGAAAAGCTCCGCACCGTCACCTCGGCACGCGGAGCAAAGCTTTTGTTCTACGGGCCGGGCACCTGCATGAGAGCTGAGAAGGTCGTCGATGAAGGTATCGAAGGATCTCGTTTCGAGGCCGTCTTTGATGACGGCACGGACAGCGAACGATCTGAAGTCAGACTCGCGCTTCCCGGAGCGCACATGATCGGGAATGCTCTCGGTGCGGCTTTGGTCGCAAGACTGATGGGCGTGAGCGTGTCTGAAGCTGCGGAGGGACTCGGCTCTGTCAGTCCGGCAAACACAGGCCGTTCTGTCAGGGAATCCTTTGAAGGAATAGATTACATAAACGACGCATATAACGCCAGCCCGCTCTCCGTGCGGGCCGCGCTCGACATCCTCTCGGGTGTCAAAGGCAGGAAGGTCGCCGTGCTCGGTGACATGCTCGAACTCGGAGAGAAGGAGTGTGAGCTTCATGCCGGGATCGGTGAGTACGCCGCCCGGAAGAAGGTTGAACTGCTGATCTGCGCGGGGAGGCTCTCGAAGAACACTGCGGATGCTTTTAAAAAGGCGGGCGGAGAGGTGCTCTGGTTCCCGGGGACAGACGAACTGGTCGGAAGCGGTACGCTTCCCCTGAAAAAAGGTGACACTGTGCTCATCAAGGCATCTCACGGCATGCATTTTGAGAGGATCCTGAAGGCCGTACAGGAAAAAACATTAAGAGTAGAGGACTAAATGCCCTGAAAGAGTGAAAGCAAAAGGGCAGAGGATCCCCCTGAGAAGACCGAAATAAAAACAAAAATAAAAGGGCGGAAAGCCCCTGAAAAGACCGGAATAAAAGGGGAAGGCGAAAACTCTTGAAAAGAACGGAACAAAAGGAAAAAGGCAGTCACGAAAGAAAGAGAACAATATGGACATCAGAGAGTACATGAAAGATCACACCGTCTACTTTGACGGAGGTATGGGTACCATGCTCCAGGCCAGGGGCCTGCAGCCCGGCGAGCTCCCCGAAAGGTGGAACGAATCTCACCCCGACGAACTGGTCGATATACACAGGCTTTATTTTGATGCGGGCTCGGATGTCGGGACGGCCAACACCTTCGGCGCCAATTCCTTCAAGTACTCGGATGACGAACTGACACGGTACATTACTGCCGGAATAGATCTCGTCAAAAAGGCAATGACGCTCACCAAGGATCCCGACAGACCCATGTTCGCGGCACTCGATGTCGGACCTGTCGGAAGACTCTTGAAGCCCTATGGTGACCTCGACTTTGACGAGGCCGTAGAGGTTTATTCAAAGACCATAAAGATCGGAGCCGAAGCCGGAGCCGACCTTGTCATCATAGAGACGATGAACGACAGCTACGATACAAAAGCGGCTCTGCTCGCTGCAAAGGAAAGCTGCGATCTGCCGGTCATCGTATCGAATGCGTACGGCGAAGACGGCAAGCTTATGACCGGAGCGTCGCCGACGGCGATGGTGGCCATGCTCGAGGGACTCGGAGCGGATGTTATAGGCGTTAACTGCTCACTCGGACCCAAAGAACTTGAGGGCGTTGTCGATGAGTATCTGAAGACCGCGTCGGTGCCTATAATCGTTCAACCCAATGCCGGCCTTCCGCGCGTTGAAAACGGCAGGACAGTCTTTGATGTGGATGAGGAAGAGTTCTCGTCCGTCATGAAGAGCTTTATCGATAAGGGAGTCCGTGTTGCGGGCGGATGCTGCGGAACCACTCCCGCGTATATTGCGGCTACGCTTGAGAAGTCCGGCAGGGCGGTCATAAATCCGCAGGCCGTATGCGATAAGGGTCTGACGATGATCAGCTCATACACTCATGCTGTGATCTTCGACAGATCGCCCATACTCATCGGCGAGAGGATCAACCCCACCGGCAAGAAAAAGTTCAAGGAAGCCTTGAGAAACCACGACATCGACTATATCCTTTCGGAAGGACTGCGTCAGCAGGAGCGCGGCGTGCATGTGCTTGATGTCAATGTCGGTCTCCCCGAGATCGACGAACCCGAGCTGCTTGACACCGTTACGAGGGAGCTTCAGGCGATCATCGACCTGCCTCTTCAGATAGACACCACAGACATCACGGCGATGGAACGTGCGCTCCGTCACTACAACGGCAAGGCACTGATCAACTCTGTCAACGGCAAAAAAGAAGTCATGGAAGCCGTTTTCCCGCTTGTTGCGAAATACGGCGGACTCTGTGTTGCGCTCACTCTCGATGAGGACGGTATCCCCGCGACGGCACAGGAGCGCGTTGCGATAGCAAAGAACATCATCGAGACAGCCGAGAAGTACGGCATCGGGAAGAAGAACCTCCTGTTCGATACGCTTGCGATGGCTATAAGCGCCGACAGTGAGGCGGCCCTTGCTACTCTCGGATCACTCCATACCATTAAGAACGAGCTCGGTTGCCATACATCGCTCGGGGTTTCAAATATCTCGTTCGGACTGCCCCAGAGAGAGACCATCACATCGACTTTCTTTGCGATAGCGCTTGAAAACGGGCTTTCGGCAGCGATCATGAATCCTTTTGCGGACGACATGATGAAGACATATTACTCGTTCAGGGCTCTTCACGCTCTTGATGAGAACTGCAGTGATTATATCGAGTTCGCCACGAATTTTGTGCCCACGACGGTTGCCGCACCCGCGGGACAGGGCGTGGGAGCTTCCGGTGCGGCTGCGCCCGGCAAGGATGCCGACATGTCTCCCCTAAAGCACGCGATCATAAAAGGACTCAAGGAAAAAGCGGGCGCCATCACGGCTGAGATGCTCGCGGCAGGCGCGGATCCGCTTGCTCTCGTTTCGGATGAGGTCATCCCTGCGCTCGACAAAGTCGGAGAAGGCTTTGAGAAGAAGACGATGTTCCTTCCTCAGCTGCTTATGAGTGCGGAAGCATCGCAATACGCGTTCGAGCAGATTAAAGCGGAAATGAACAAACGCCCCGGAGAGAGCGTCAGCAGGGGAAAGTTTGTGATAGCCACGGTAAAGGGCGATATCCACGATATCGGCAAAAATATAGTTAAACTCCTGCTTGAGAACTACGGCTTCGATGTTGAGGACCTCGGCAGGGACGTGCCTCCCGAGACGGTCCTTGAGGCAGTGAAACGCACGGGAGCCAAGCTTGTGGGTCTTTCGGCGCTTATGACCACGACCGTACCCGCCATGGAGGAGACGATCAAGCTTCTCAGAAAAGAAGCGCCCGATGTCCTGATAGTGGTCGGCGGAGCGGTACTCACACAGGAGTACGCCGACAAGATAGGTGCGGATCACTATGCAAAGGATGCGATGGCGACCGTCAGGTACGCCTGCGAGATCGCTGACAGATAACTAGGACTGCCGCCGGATACGCCTGCGAGGTTGTTGACGGATAAATAAGACTGACGCCGGATACGCCTGCGAAGGGCCTGACAGATAAAACACGCTTGACACATTGCATTTCGGAGTATATAACAATAATACTGTTAGCTCGTACTAACCCGTGATCTGCGCGCCTTTATGAGCAAACAAGGGAGCTCGTCCTGAAGATCGTCAATATGAGCGCGTTGCAAATCGGACAGAGATCATCTTTAACATGGACGGGGAACGGAGCGGATCGTGGAAAATATTTATAACAAGAGGAGCCTGCTTTATGAGTACACTTAGGGATATTGGGATCGGAAAATCCGCCAGGGTTGTGAAGATCCTGGGTGAGGGTGCGATAAAGAGAAGGATCATGGACATGGGGATCACAAAGGGGACTACCGTCACGGTACGAAAGGTCGCACCGCTCGGAGATCCCATTCAGATAAGCGTCAGGGGTTACGAGCTCTCGCTTCGCAAAGAGGATGCTGCCAACATTGAAGTCGAGACTATCTAAAGGAAACGCAGTCGAAAAATCACGACTGCAAAGAGACGCTACCAACATTGAAGTCGAGATTATCTGATCATCTAAACAGGAGAAAACGAATGAATAGCGAGATAAGGGTGGCGCTGGCCGGTAATCCCAACAGCGGAAAAACCACTCTCTTTAATGATCTCACCGGCTCAAACCAGTTTGTGGGAAACTGGCCGGGAGTCACGGTTGAAAAAAAGGAAGGAAAGCTCATCAAGCATGACGATGTTACGATCGTTGACCTTCCGGGCATATACTCACTCTCTCCGTACACACTCGAAGAGGTTGTCGCCAGAAAATATCTTATAGACGAGAGACCGGACGCGATCCTCAATATCGTGGACGGTACCAATCTTGAAAGAAATCTTTATCTCACCACGCAGCTTATCGAGCTGGGAATTCCTGTAGTTATAGCCATAAACATGATGGATGTCGTCCGCAAAAAGGGTGACAGACTTGACACTGATGCGCTTGCCAAGCGCCTTGGTTGCGGGATCATCGAGATCTCTGCCTTGAGGGGAGAGCATACCGTTGATGCGGCATGGGCAGCGGTCGATGCGGCACGCACAGGCAAAAAGATCCCGCGTCACTCGTTCTCGGGTCCCGTTGAGCACGCTCTTGCTCACATCGAGGAAGCGGTTGTTCACGATTTTCCTCCCGAACAGCAGCGCTGGTACGCTATCAAGCTCTTTGAGCGTGACGAGAAAGTTCTTGAGCGCTTCAAGCTACCTCAGTCCACGCTGGCTCACATCGAAGAAGACATCAAGGCGGCGGAGGCCGAGCTTGACGACGATGCCGAAAGCATCATCACAAACGACAGATACGACTACATCACCCGTATCCTGAGCGATATCTACAAAAAAAAGAACCCCGACGGCCTGACAACTTCTGACAGGATCGATAGGGTGGTAACGAGCAGATGGCTCGGACTCCCTATCTTTGCGCTGATAATGTTTGCGGTCTACTGGATCGCCATGATCGGAGTCGGGCAGCCTGCAACGGACTGGGCAAACGACGGCCTGTTCGGTGAAGGCTTCAATCTTTTCGGGATCGGCGACGGGCCGGGAAGCGGGATATGGGTTCCCGGGATCCCCGTGCTCATCGGGAACTTTCTTGAGTACATCGGATGCGCCGGGTGGCTAAAGAGCCTCATACTTGACGGGGTGATCTCCGGTGTCGGTTCCGTCCTCGGATTTGTCCCGCAGATGCTCGTACTCTTCCTGATGCTCGCATTTATCGAGGCCTGCGGATATATGTCACGAGTCGCATTCGTCCTCGACAGGCTCTTCAGACGCTTCGGTCTTTCGGGCAAGAGCTTTATTCCGATAATCGTCGGAACGGGCTGCGGTGTGCCGGGTATCATGGCATCGAGAACGATCGAGAACGAGCGCGACAGACGCATGACGATCATGACCACAACGTTTATACCGTGCGGCGCGAAGGTTCCTTTTATAGCGCTGATCGCGGGAGCAGTCTTCGGCGGGAGCGCATGGATCGCAACCGGCGCATATCTGATCGGTATCGCGTCAATCCTCTGCTCGGGAGTCATCCTCAAAAAGACAAAGATGTTTGCCGGAAAGCCCGCACCTTTCGTGATGGAGCTTCCGGAGTATCATATGCCCACCTTCTCCAACGTGATGCGCAGCATGTGGGAGCGCGGATGGAGCTTTATCAAGAAGGCCGGAACCATCATCCTTCTTTCGTCCATCGTCATCTGGTTCCTCTCGCGCTTCGGCTGGTATGAGGGAAGCTTCGGATTCCTCACGGTCGAGCAGATAAGCGGAAGCATCCTTTCTTACATCGGAGCCGGTATCGCCTGGCTGTTCGCACCTCTCGGGTGGGGGACTTGGCAGGCGGCGGTCGCTTCGATCACCGGCCTGGTCGGCAAAGAGAATATCGTCAGCACGCTAGGTGTCCTGTACGGAACCGGCGGAAGCGGTTCCGAAGCTGTCGGAGAGGCTTTCTCGGCGTCATCGGCGATGAGCTTCCTGCTCTTTAACCTTTTGTTCGCGCCCTGCTTCGCGTCCATAGGCGCTATGAGATGAGAGAGGAACAG
>JAEEGJ010025900.1_pt1 | contig 11950 bp, 7 predicted proteins | sample 8958761 | NCBI WGS metagenome assembly JAEEGJ01 (sample SAMN16246546, study PRJNA631951) | gut metagenome | biome: gut microbiome; feature: rumen; material: RS-attached | host: Bos | place: Iran: Karaj | collected 2018-10 | reverse complement strand
CGATTGATATACAGAGAACCTGACAACGATTTGTTGCTTCTACGTCATGCCCTTTATGTGATAGATGGATGCAAAAAGAATTTGGAAGTTCTTCCCGAGGAGGATATTAATAAAGGTTCTGTGCCTGATGATGAATTGGAAGAAGCGAATAAGCAAATCCTTTATAATCGAGAACATAGAAAGCATATGATGAGAGAGGCCCAAGAAATCTTAGATCAGTCTCCGCTTCAAATAAAAGACAAGACTGCTTTTGATAAGATTGTAAAAGATTGCAATTGGAAATTTAAGAAGTTTGAGTATTACAATACAATTCACGATAACCAGTATAAGTGGAAGGAATTATACGAATTAATAGGTTGTTGTAAGTATTTCGATTTACTTTCGTATATATCCCAGTATGTACATGGATTAAGCATGAGTAATCTTGTGATTAAGTTGGATGAGAGTAATATGGATGGAGTTGTAGCAGAGGGTGTAGGATTACTTGATAGGCTACACGAATATACTTTAGAATTCTTTACCGAGGAATACGAAAATATATTGGAAGGGTTATTAGACCCAGAAATGAGTGAAAAGATAAGAACCTATTTCGATGAGCAGCATCGTCCGGATGTCTCTACTTGGAATCAGGGGGTAATGAACAAAATAAGAGAGGTAAGAATGTTGGCTACCTCACAAAATTGTTAGACTATGGTGGAGTGGAGAGAATTACAGAAAGACATGAAAGTTTTAAGAGGTAAACGCCTTACCAAAAACTTGCTTGATGATAATGCCTCTTATCCTGTATTTCATGGTGGTATTGAACCATTGGGTAGATATGGAGACTATAACAGAGAAGCAAATACAGTTATGATAATAAACGTGGGTGCTTCTGCTGGGACAGTAGGCTTTTGTAATAGTAGATTTTGGTCCTCAGATGGCTGCTTTTGCATCTCTCACTCTGAGGAAGTCAGTAGTAAGTTTTTGTATTATTTCATGCTTGGGAAAACTCATTATTTACAGTCACAAGTAAGATATGCAGGTATCCCAACTTTGGATAATTCGGTAATTGAAAAAATAAAGATACCCATCCTCTCGCTTTCTGAGCAAAATCGGATAGTGGGCATACTCGATACGTTCACCGCTTCCATCGACAACCTGAAAGAGCAAATCGCCCAGCGCCGCAAGCAGTATGACCTATTATCATAAGTATCGGCTGTTTACCATCCGAGCGATTATCAACAGGTGGGCACCGCCCAACGAGAATCTGACAGCGACGTATATTGAGAATGTGTGCCGGCTGACGGGGATCCCACCAGATGAACCGATCGGCATCCCTTCAGACCAGCCCGCGCGCTGGATGGCGCTCGGTGTGGCGATGGCGATTCAGGAATGTGGTACGGACTCGTTAGATTTCTTTGCCATGCTGCGAGGGTGGGGGCTGCTTTGACAGCCCCTCCCTTTGTCGGGGGCAAACTAAAAAGAACCCCTGCTCAGTGATGAGCAGGGATCCCCGTTGATTTACAATTATATTGCACTTATTAAAATACGGCTTAGTAGCGCTTCTCTACAATCGCTATGTAATACTCGTATTCGGAATGAAAGGAAGTCCATTGATAAGCATTATTTGAAAAAATATATGATCCCAAAAGCCCGGTAACATGCCATCCAAGTTCCCTCCATACAGGGCGCATTTCAAAATCTCCATGCGCATCATTCAATCCAGTATCCCACATGCGGTTAGGGTCAGAGATCACCAGGTTTGGTATATTATTGGGCGAGGCCAGTGGCTTGGCAAGGACTGCACCGCAAGGTTGTTTGCTGGCGTCATCTCCTACCAACATTTTCGTCCACCAGGTATCCTGGTTAGAATAGAAAGTTGATTTATAATAGTCGTAGATGGTCTTGAATTCTGGATCAGTAATCAACTTCTCTTTCAGTTCCTTAGGATTCTCAATCTTGACGGAACCAGCCTCATGCCACTCAGGTCTGAAAACAGCATCACTATCGTAAATTTTATAATTAGGAGCCTTGCTGTTACCAAATTTATAGTAGTTATACTTCTGCAACTCCTTGTGCATGATGAAGTGGGCACCCTTGATCTGGCAGACACGGAACTTGTCGGGGTCTGAAATCTTAAACTCACTGAACGCCTTAAGCTGGGGCTTGTGGGTCTTATAGAGTTTGTAGAGACCTTTCTGCTCTATATTGTTCAGTCCGCCATAGGTTGAGTAGAGGCTGATCATAAAGAGGCTCTTGGCAATCATCGTCAAGTCGTAGGCACGATAGTTCTTGCGGTCGCCTATGCCTATATGCTCCCAGGGGTATTTGTTGAATACCAGTCCGTCGTAGATGCGATCCATGCCCTTGCCGAAACCAGTATGCTCCACAGTGGTAAGGTACTCTATGTACTCCCAAGTCAGGTTGGCAAATTCTTCGTTCCTGCCCACCCATGCCTTGCCATAATCGGCTAACTCTGGGTCGTTCTTGTTCGCCTTATATGCTTTGTAGGCATCGTCGAAGTATTTGGTGTTCTGCACCTTCAGCTTATTGTAGTATTTTTCGTTGCGGTTGTTAAACATATTCACGATCTCGGTCTTGTCCATCCTTTGGGCGATTTCGATGAGGCGTCCGTTTATCTCGTCGAGCTTCGCCATCATTATCTGCTGGTTTTGCAGCACGTTGTCGAGTTTGCCGAGAACGGCGTCCAGCTTGGCGTTGATCTCTTCAGAAGGATCTTCCTCAAAGAGGGTTGTGAATACTTCCAGCCCCGTGGAGATGGCTGAAGTAATGGCAAATCTGGTACCAGCTCTGGCAGAAGACACTTCATCGTTCCACTCCAGCGGCTTGTCGAGGTCAGTCACTGTCACTTCCTTCTCCACAGGATTACCCTCATCGTCCACATCTTGCACCGTCACAGTTGCCGAACCGCTCCAGTCGATGCTTGCGCTTGCGTCGGGACCTTCAGCGGATATGGCATCATAGTAAGCCATCAGCTCTTTCCATTCGGCATCGTCGCTTTCCGTGCCCCAGTTGCTCAAGTCTTTGCAAAGCCATGCGCAGCTGCCTGTTACCTTCTCGCCTTCGTAGGTCAGCTCAAACTCCATCAACTCGTCGGAGACCATCTTGAAGCTGACGGTCTGGCCTGAAACAGGGCTGTCCTTGATGGCAGGGAAGGCGATAACGCCAGTGCCCGCATCCTTGTTGTAGCTGATCTTTCCCTCCACGAGGTCGTCCGCGCCCTCTGCCGAGTAGGTGAAGAAGTAGGCTTTGTCGCCCTCAACCATCATGCCGACGGCGGGCATCTCCTCAAGTTCCTCCTCAGTGTATTTGCCTGAGGCACTAAGCGCGGTGTCATGCTCCGTCCAGACACCCTGCTTTATCATGTTCTCAGCACTGGGATTGTCAGCTGACCCAGTATCCATCAGGCTCTGGCACGATGTAACCATGCCTGTAACACAGCAACAGAACAACGCTGCTACCACGTAATTGAAAAATGTCTTTGTTCTCATGAAATTAAATTTTATTAGTTATATAATTAATGTAAATGCAAGAATAACTTTCTGCAAAGATAAGTGAATTTTCTTAAATAACCTTGCTTTGAGGTAGCAAAAAGCAAATTTTTGCTGATTTTGAAACGATTTTTGCAGATTTTGCAACTCGTTTTGCTAATTCTGAAACAAGCGTTGCAGCTTCTATCCCTTTTGGTCGTTTCAACCACAATACACCATTCCTGGCGACCAGCCTCGTCACCTCGGTTTTGTCATGTATAAAATTAACGCTGACTGAGGTGATACGACGGCTTTTCCGCCTTGAAGAGTTCCCAGCCCTTGCTCGTTGATCTGACCGTTGCAGCATGCGATGGTGTAAGTGCCTTCAGGGATGGTGACTTCTGTCGCTGTCTTGTTGGCATTGAGGATGACGATGATGTCGCGCCAGTCGTCTCTGCCTGCATAGTTTTTCAGGCGATAGACCACAGTGCCTGCCGGGGCATTGAGGAACTCCAGGTGCTTGCGCACCAGGTGGGCATCGCCCAAACGGAAGGCAGGATGGTTATGACGCAGGGCTATCAAGTCCTTGTAGTACTTGAAGACCTGCGGGTAACGCTCCTTGTTGGCCCAGTCGAGCTGGTTGATGCTGTCGGGGCTCTCGAAGCTGTTGTGAACCCCCTTCTTGTCGCGCAGCATTTCCTCACCGCTAAGCATGAACGGTACGCCCTGTGAAGTCATCACAACGGTCTGGGACATCAGGTCCAGGCGGATGAGTTCATCTTGCGTGATGCCCTTAACACTCGCTTTGAGGCGGTCCACCAGACACATGTCGTCGTGGCAGCTCACATAGGCAATCATCTGGGTGGGCTCCAACGCGTAAGGCTCCTTGCTGTAATTTACCTTGCTGTAATCCACACCGGGATGCTGGATGGCGCCCACGATGCCGAATTTCAGGCTCTCCTCGTTGCCCTTGACACCGCCCAGGAACGCTGCCTTACTGTCACTGTCCCACGGACCGCGCAGGCCGTCACGTATGCAGTCGCTGAAGGCGGCAATGCCCGGCATCTGACTGATGTGGGCCTTCATTGCCAACTTCTCGCCAGGATAGGCGCAACTTCCTGCACTCCAGCCCTCGCCATAGATGAAAATGTCGGAGGGTAGGGCAGCGCGGATAGCGTTCATCGTCTCGATGTCATGCACGCCCATCAGGTCAAAACGGAATCCGTCGATGTGGTACTCTTCGACCCAGTATTTTACGCTTTCGACCATATAGCGGCGCATGGCTTCACGTTCACTGGCGGTCTCGTTGCCGCACCCGCTGCCATTGCTGTAGGTGCCGTCGGCATTCTTGCGGTAGAAGTAGTCGGGACGCGTCAGTTGGAAGTTGCTGCCGTCGATGTTCCAGGTATGGTTATACACAACATCCAGAACGACCTTGATGCCTGCCTTGTGGAGTGCCTGCACCATCTGCTTGAACTCGTTGATGCGCACCTCGGGCTTGTAGGGATCGGTGGAGTAGCCACCCTCGGGCACGTTATAGTTCACCGGGTCATAACCCCAGTTATACTGCGGCTCGTTGAGGCGGGTCTCATCGACCGAGGCATAGTCAAACGACGGCAGGATATGGACGGCATTCACGCCCAATTCCTTCAGGTGACTGATGGCGCGCGGCTCGGTCAGGGCAAGGTATTTGCCCTTGTGGATAAAGCCGCCCGACTCATCGATGGAGAAGTCGCGGTGGTGCATCTCATACAGTATAAGGTCCTTGGCGGCAATGCTGGGACGTTTGTCGGCACTCCAGCCTCTCGGGTCGGTGTCGGCCATGTCAACGATGGCGCCGCGCTTGCCGTTCACGCCCACGGCGGTTGCCCAGATACCCGGGCTCTCTCCGCGGAATTTGCCGCCATACTTCACATCAAAGGTATAGAACTTGCCCTTGAGGTCGCCCTTGACGGTGGCCTGCCAGATCCCTGCCTGGGCACGTTTCATGTTGACGGTCTTGACCGGTTTGCCGCCCAGGCCGTCCTTGTAGATGCGGAGTTTGACCTGCTGGGCATCGTCGTTGGTCTCTATCGAGAAATCACTCGCGCCGGGGGTATAGGTGACCCCGGTGCGAGCGTTCATTGTTTGTGGTACGAGTAATGCCATGATTATCGCTACCAGTGATAAGAGGTGTTTCATTAGCGTCCGTTTTGTGTGATGATTTCTTTCACGTGGCCATTGAACTCGTTGGCCTTCATCAGCTGTTCGATGGTCATGTGCATGCGGTAGCGCCAGTAGTGACGCGGATTGGCCGGGATGTTGATGCGCTCGGCATCGGCATCCTGGAGCCGCATCTTCTCATCGATAGCCAGCCAGTCCTGCAACGAGAGCAGGCATAGCATCGACGGGCATGCCAGATGGGCGCGAACGATATCATCAGCCAGCCAGCCGGGTAGCGGGTGGGGTGCAGCCTCGCTGTGCCACAACGACGTGTTGAAGTAGTCCTGGGTGCGGTCCCAATCCTCATCCCACCATTGACGCATCGTGGGCATGTCGTGGGTCGAGATGGTGGCCACGCTGCGGTAAGGATTGCTGTTCAGGTTGCCGAACTTGATATGGTTGTCCTTGGGCATCGACTGAATTTCGAGGCTCAGGATACGCAACTCGTTCATCACCCATGCCACGCAATCGGGCACCATGCCCAGGTCCTCGGCGCACACGAGCATACGGGTAGCCTGTACCAGTTTGGGCATCTTCTTCATGGCCTCGTGGTACCAGAAGTCGTTGTTGCGACGATAGTAGTACTCGTTATAGAGTTTGTTGAAGGCGGCCTTGTCGTTGTCGTAGAGCGCCTCGTAAACAAAGTCGAACTGTACTGAGATACGGGGATGGAACAAGGCGGGATTCTTGCGGTCACGCACAAAAAGCACATCGCTGATAAGGGCATACAGGCCGTCACGCAGCCAGATGTCCTCCTCGCTTTCCTTGCCCTTGAAGGCGGCTTCAATCTTGCGTTGGGTGTCGTACTCGGGCTTCATGCGGTAGATGTCATCATGAACGCGCTCCACATATTTCTCGCGCACGGTGTTGGCCAACCTGCCGAAGATGCGGTCGAGTACCCAGTCGGCGATGAAGGGCTCGGTCATCAGCTTCTCCTGGAAATTGAGGCCATAGCTGCGGATTTCATCAGCACTCATGCCCAACGAGGGCGAGAACTGGCCCAACAGGCCATGAACTGCATTGATGGGGATTTCCCAGATGCGGAAGAAACCAAGCACGTGGTCGATGCGGTATGCATCAAAGTACTGTGACATTTTGCGGAAGCGCTTTACCCACCACTTGCAGCCGTCGGCAAGCATTACGTCCCAGTTGTAGGTCGGGAAGCCCCAGTTCTGTCCGTTGGTCGAGAACGCATCGGGCGGCGCACCTGCTTGACCGTTGAGGTTGAAGTATTTAGGCTCTACCCAAGCCTCCACGCTGTCGCGGCTGATGCCGATGGGGATGTCGCCCTTAAGGATGACATGCTTGCTCTGGGCATACTTGTGTGCTCCACGCATCTGCTTGTCCAGATAGTATTGGATATAATACCAGAGGGCAACCTCCTTGAATGCCTTGGTGCGGGGATTGGTCAGCGCCGTGCGCTCCTCGTCGGTGAAGATGTGATGGCTGGGCCAGCTGGAGAATGATGCGGTGCCATACAGGTCACGATAGTGGCAGAAGGCGGCATAGGGCACCAGCCAATCCTGGTTGGCGGTGAAGAATGCCTTGAAGTCATCGCTCTTGAGCACTTCGTTGCCTTCCTGCTCGAATAACAGCTTCATGTATTCACGCTTGGCATTGTTCACGCGCTCATAGTCGATCTGTGGCAGGTCGTTCAGCTCCTTGCGCAGTTTTTCGAACTCGGCGGCGCGTTTCTTGTCCTCGAGTTTGGGCAACTGGCGCATATCCAGATACTGGGGATGCAGGGCATAGATGCTGATGCTGTTGTAAGGATAGCTGTCGCTCCACGTGTGGGTAATGGTGGTATCGTTGATGGGAAGCACCTGCAATGCGCGCTGTCCTGTCTTTTCCACCCAGTCCACCATGAGTTTGAGGTCTCCAAAGTCACCCACGCCGAAACTGCCCACGCTACGCAGCGAGAAAATGGGCACCACTGTTCCCGCCAACTTAACGGGATACAAGGGGAAATAGGCCTGTTGCAATTCATATACGATGTGCTCACCCTCCTTGAGGACGGGCAGCAGCACCGTGCGGTTGTCGCCGGTTTCCCAAATGACGGATTTGCCCTTGCCGCCCATGATGACGAACTTGAACTCGACAAATGCCTTCTTGAAAGCGGAACCATCCAGTGAGATAACCCACTCGTTGTGGTTGTGTTCTGTCATCTTCAGAGCTTTGGCCTCGTCCCAGTCGCCCAGGGTGGGTTCATTGCCCACGACACCGAGCACCTCACCCGTGCGAAGTTGAGGAGCGCGAACCTTGAGCTGCACGATGGTTGAATACTTGCACTTGGCAGGATCCTGCAGTTTTCGCAGGGCCACACAGTCGGTAAAGGCCGAACTGTACAGGTAGCTGTCGTCAGGCAAGTCGTTCCAGTGGTCGTAGGTGATATAGCGGGTGGCCTTTGCGGCATTCAGGTCAAGCCGATGGGGAATGACCATCCATTCGTGGCGATGTTCCTTGCCGTCACGCTCCACGCTGTAATAGTAGTTGATGTGTCCGGCCTTGGCTGGGAAGTCCAAATCGCATTTCCACGACTTGTTGGTCGCGGGTTTCATGGCATGGCGTGTCACGTTCCCGTCCTCGGCATTATTCACGATATTAAGTACGAGGTTTTCGCCGTAAACCGTGTTGTACTCGATGTTGAATCTAACTTTCATGATTTAGCGTATTTAGTCTTTTAGTTTTTGTGTTTCTTGTCTTCGATGATGAATACACAGATGGCACCTACAAAGAGCAGAATGCCTGCCAGCAGGAGCATGTTGCCCTGAACACTGCTCATGGCTGCCAGCAGCACGCCACCCAGTGCGGCGGCAACGATCTGCGGGATGCAGATGGTGCAGTTGAACAGACCCAGTGCGGTGCCCATGCGGCTGCTGCCCTCAAAGGCGTTGGTCACCATGGTGAACGGCATGGCCAGCATGGCTGCCCAAGCGAAACCGATCAGGAAGTAGGGCACGAACAGCATGTACTGGTTGTGGATGTAGGGTACCATGGCGAAGCCGATACCGCCGATGACAAGACTCAAGGCATAGGCCACCTTGATGTTCTTGAACTGAGGCAGAACAACGGCCCACAGCACGCTGCCGATAGCCTGAACGGCAAACAGGATGCCCACCCAGTTACCGGCCAGCTGATAACCCTCGCTGGAAGCGTCGGTAGTGTTCCATACGGTGTCGGCAATGGTGCCGTTGGTGTAAGTCCACATGTACATGAAAGCTGCCCAGCAGAAGAATTGTACCAGACCCACCTCAAAGAATACCTTGTAAGCGTGCTTCTTTTGGGCCGGGCTCATCTCGGTAGAGACTTGTTCGCCTTGTCCCTCGGCATTGGCGGCTGCATTGAACTCAGCCATCTCGGCAGGAGTGTACTCCTTCACATGGCTGATGGTGTAGATGACACACAGGATGAGGATGGCGGCACCCACATAGAAGGACCACTTCACGCTGTCAGGCACAACACCCTCGGGAGCCACATTGGCGATGCCAATGGCGGTGAACAGGAACGGGAAGATGTAGCCCACCAGCGAGCCTGCGTTGCACAGGAACGACTGGATCGAGTAGGCTTTGGCTTTCTGCTTCTCGTTGACCATGTCGCCCACCATCATCTTGAAGGGCTGCATGGCCATATTGATGCTCGTGTCAAGGAACATCAGGGCAATCAGGCCAAAGGTCATTGCGCCGGCGATGGTCAAGCCGAATGATCCGGCATTGGGCAGCAGGCACATCACGATGATGGCAGCGAGGGCACCAATCAGCAGATAGGGGATGCGGCGGCCCCAGCGGCCCAGCCACGTCTTGTCGCTGAAGTAGCCCACCAGCGGCTGTACCACCATACCCATCAACGGTGGCAGAATCCAGAAATAACTTAGGTTGTGGGGGTCGGCACCCAGTGTCGCAAAGATGCGGCTGATGTTGGCGCTCTGCAGGGCATAGGCAATCTGCACCCCAAAGAAACCAAAGCTGATGTTCCACAGCTGGTTGAATTTCAAATCCGGTTTTGTCTTCATCATAGTCTTTGATATTTTATTAGTGTTAAGTGATAATTTCGATTAGGATTAGTTAAAACTCCTACAAAAATAACACTTTGTCGGTCAAAATTATTATAAATAATGTGCGACACCCCTAAAAAAATAATGCAACCGATTGCATAAATCGACTATGTTTGGCAGTATGGCGGGAATTATGTAACTTTGCGGCCGCAAGAACAAAAATAAAACAGATAGATAACTATGTCATTACAATGTGGTATTGTAGGGTTGCCCAATGTGGGCAAATCGACCCTGTTTAACTGCCTGTCGAGTGCCCGTGCGCAGTCGGCCAACTTTCCTTTCTGCACTATCGAGCCCAATGTGGGTGTGATTACCGTACCCGACGAGCGCCTTAATGAGCTCGCCAAGCTGGTGAATCCTGCCCGCATCGTGCCCACAACCGTCGAGATTGTGGACATCGCCGGTCTGGTAAAGGGTGCCAGCCGTGGCGAGGGCCTGGGTAACAAGTTCTTGGGTAACATCCGTGAGACCGATGCCATCATCCACGTGTTGCGTTGCTTTGACGACGATAACGTGACCCACGTGGACGGGAGCGTGGATCCCGTGCGCGATAAGGAAGTCATCGACCTGGAGCTGCAGCTGCGTGACCTGGAGACTATCGAGAGCCGCATCACCCGTATCCAGAAACAGGCTCAGACTGGCGGCGACCGCGAGGCCAAAGCTCAGTATGAGGTGCTGAAACGCTACAAGGACGCTCTGGAGCAGGGCCGTAGCGCCCGCACGGTGGAACTCGTCAACAAGGACGAGGAGAAGATTGCCCACGAGCTGTTCCTGTTGACCAATAAGCCGGTGCTGTATGTCTGCAACGTGGACGATAAGAGCGCCGTGAACGGTAACGCCTATGTGGATGCTGTGCGCGAGGCCGTCAAGGACGAAAATGCGCAGATACTGGTCGTAGCCGCTCAGACCGAGAGCGAAATCGCCGAGCTTGAGGACTATGAGGAGCGCCAGATGTTCCTGGCCGAGATTGGCCTGGAGGAGAGTGGTGTGAACCGCATCATCAAGGCGGCCTATGCCCTGCTGAACCTGGAGACCTTCCTTACTGCAGGCCCCAAGGAGGTGCGTGCATGGACCTATCGCCGTGGTAGCAAGGCACCGCAGTGCGCTGGTGTCATCCACACCGACTTTGAGCGTGGCTTTATCCGTGCCGAAATCATCAAGTATGAGGACTATATCCATTATGGCAGCGAGGCAGCTGTCAAGGAGGCTGGTAAGTTGCACATCGAGGGCAAGGACTACGTCATGCAAGACGGTGACATCGTTGTCTTCCGCTTTAATGTGTGATTTAGTTTCTATTTTCTAGTCCCTAGTCCCTAGTCCCTAGTTTCTAGTCCTTAGTTTTTAGTTGTTGATTCATGGCTAAGCGAGTACTTCTGGTCAATAAGTTTTATTATCCTCGTGGCGGCGATTGCATCGTCGTTATCAACACCGAGGCCCTGTTGCGTGAAGGCGGGGTCGAGGCCGAGGTTTTTGCCATGGAGTACCCCGAGAACCTCGCGTCGCGCTATAGCCGCATCTTCCCTGCCGAGGTGAGCTTCGGCGGTGGGGTGGGCAATCAGTTGCGTGCTCTGGGGCGCACGCTGGGGTGGGGTGATGTGCGCACACGTTTCGAGACCGTGCTCGACGAGTTCAATCCTGATGTCGTTCATCTGCACAACATCCACAGCTATCTCTCGCCCGTTTTGGGCGAGTTGGCCCACAAGCGCGGCATCCGCGTGGTGTGGACCTTGCACGACTACAAGCTGTTGTGCCCCCGCTATGACTGCCTGCTTGATGGCAAGCCCTGTGAACTGTGTTACAAGGGTGACAAACGCAATGTGCTGACTCACAGGTGCATGAAGGGATCGTTGCCCGCAAGTGCCGTGGCCTGGTTGGAGGCGAAGATTTGGAGCCGCAGGCGCTTGGAAAAGAATACCGACCTGTTTGTCTGCCCCAGTGAATTCATGGCTGCTCAGATGAAGTCCGGCGGCTTTGATGCATCACGCCTCAAGGTGCTCAACAATTTCCTTGACCCTGTCAAGTTCAAACTGTACCAGGACTTGGATAGTACCGCCCTGCGCGAGGACTACTACTGCTTTGTGGGGCGTTTGTCGCACGAGAAGGGCGTTGCCGACCTGCTTGAAGTGGCAGCCCGCCTGCCTTACCGGCTCAAAGTCGCCGGCGGCGGTCCGCTGGCCGATGAGCTGCGCGGCAAGTATGGCTCATGCGAGAATATCGAATTCCTGGG
>JAEEGJ010025898.1_pt1 | contig 11951 bp, 10 predicted proteins | sample 8958761 | NCBI WGS metagenome assembly JAEEGJ01 (sample SAMN16246546, study PRJNA631951) | gut metagenome | biome: gut microbiome; feature: rumen; material: RS-attached | host: Bos | place: Iran: Karaj | collected 2018-10 | reverse complement strand
CCTTAATAAGCTCATTGGTGCTTGCATACCGCCATACGCTCTGGTATAACTTGCAGAACCAGAAGATAACAAGTGTCGAAAGAATGTCAAAAGGCAACATTAATATGGCATTATGCAAAAAATCTTTATTGATGGCCGCAAAAGAAAAATCATATCTGATCCAAAGTGCGGCAACGGCAGCAACCACCACAATAAAAATGTCCGCTATAGCAAGCGCAATGGCTCTCTCCACCCATTTTCTGTCTTTCGAAAAGTATACGGTCTTGTTGAAATGTTTACCCATTTAATCAGGTCCTCTAAATATGTTTAACCCACGCATGTACCTTTCTGACCCCCTTTGGAGCAATGGTAAACAGCGTAAGATAGATTTTGTTCTTAATCGTAAGATATTTGTTAAAAAGCATCTCTCCGAAATGCCGCCTGATATAGCGTACGCACTCGGGATAGCCCTCGTAGTCCCCCCGCATGCAGGAAATCGGAATGTGCAGTAAATAGTCAAGCCTCTGGAATAGCCCGAAGCGAACCGCCATCTTCTTTAAATCCGGCATTTTGTCCGCCACTATTTTTTCCACAAGGTCTGCGTTGTCTATGTTGTCTTTGAATACTCTGGAAAAATCATCTTTGTTCTTGCGTCTGGAATTGCTGCCTTCTCGGTAAAAGACATGATATTTGTAGCCCGGCAGACTCACTACGCCGTCACAGTCCTGCAGCATCTGAATCAGCAGATGAAAATCCTCGTTGAGCTTACCTACCGGGAACTCACGCCCGTTGAACAGCCTCGCTGCTGTAATCTTGGTACAAAAAGAGCAGTCACCTACGTGCATTATGAGACTCTTGAAAAACTCTTTACTGTCAATAAAAATCTCCTCGTAAGGGGGCACACAGATATCAGGCATGATATTGCCCTTAATATCTATCTCATTGCGACCCACCTGAACTATCTCAGGTACAACCTCGCCTGCCGTCTTGGCACGTTCCACCGGCGCGACCAGTGAACTCAAGAAATCAGGCTCCACATAGTCATCGCTGTCCACAAAAGAATAATACTCGCCACTCGCAATCTTAATCGCCGCATTTCTGGCGCTGGATGAACCGCCGTTAGGCTTATGAATAACCTTAACCCTTGAGTCTGCAACAGCATATCTGTCGGCAATCTCACCACTTCTGTCCGTGGAACCGTCATCCGACAGTATCAGTTCAAAATTGTCATACGTCTGGTTAAGTATGGAATCTATGCACTTTTCAAGGCAGTCCTCGATATTGTAAATCGGGACTATCACGCTGACAAAAGTACTCATGCCCGGCTTAAAGGTCCTTCCTGGTATCTGTTCATGTCATGTTTTTCATCGTTTATAAACTCATACAGACGCTGTGCGGCCACCTGTGGGTTCCATAACCCCTGTATGGTTTCATAGGCCTTCCCGCCCATTCTGAGGCATCTGTTGCGGTCCCCTGCAACCTTCTCTATTATCCCTGCCAAAGCATTCATATCCTTGGCATGATACAGAAAGCCGTTCTCTCCGTTTTTAATAAGATAAGGCGCCGCCCCCATCTCATATGTTCCGATGGTGACGCAGCCGGAATTCATGGCTTCGTTGATAACCGCGCCCCAGCCTTCTCCTTTGTCCGAGGTACTGATAAACACATCCGCCTTACGCATGTATTCCCGTACCTCTTCCGGCTTCTTGGAGCCTTCAAAAGAAATCATATCAGTCACATTGTATTCCTGCGCCAGTCTGACGCATGTGTCATACAAAGCCCCGTTTCCCACAACAGTCATGCGGGCTTTAAGGTTTCTTTCTTTTAACAGTCGGCACAGAAGAATCATTCTCTCCGGATGCTTAAAGTCCACAAAACGACCGGCCCAAAGAATATTCAAGCCGTCTCCCCCGATTCTGAGTTCATGCACATCCGCATATTCCTCAAAAGCAGGAAAATAGCCATATTTAAGCAACTTACCGGAATAAGCATGTATCAGCCTGAAATCACCTGCCACATGCGCACCGGAGCACAACATATAAACCGGCGCTTTTCTGAACCTGATATGGTCGTGGTACTTGCGCTTTAAACCTCTGGGCGACACAAACTTCCATCGTCCGCTTTTATAAATGCTTTCGGAGTAGCGAATCGTAAACAGCCCCGCTTCAAGCCTTGGCATAATAATGCTTTCGTCCTCGCAACCGCCGAATATGACACAGTCGCTCTTCATAATCAGCTCGTCGCAGGCTTCCCGGTCCTCATAATAAAGCTTTACGTAAGGCCGCTCCGCAGCGCTCTTGTCCCATCCCATGTTGATGCGTTCCTGCTCCATGGGCTCGGTCTGAATAAAGGTATACGAGCCTCCCGTAAGCTTGTAAAGCTCGTCCGAAACAGGAGTCTGATGGTGATTTATGTAATTGGACACAAATGTTATCTGCATTCCGCTATCTCACTGTATATTTCAAAAAGTCTCTTATAATTCAGGTCCGGGTTGTGTGTTATATGCGCATGCATGGAGGCCTTCTCGGAAAAAGAAAGCGCCATCGCCTCATCGCTCCATATTCTGTCCACGCACTCCGCAAGTCCCTTGTAATCACCGTTGGCAAAACAAAGTCCGTCTGCATCTTTCTTAAAAATCCCGGGTATACCACCCACTTCCGCAGCCACGCACGGAACTCCCAGTATCATAGCCTCTCCCAGAGAATTAGGGGAATTCTCTATTGACGAAGGACACACGAACACACTGCACTTAAGCAGCTGCTCCTTAATGCCTTCACCCGTCAGACTGCCGGTAAAAGAAACCACATCCTCAAGCCCGTATTCTCTGATAAGTTCAAGTATATATTTGCCGTAGGAGCTGATCTTAAGTTTGTCTTTTAAAGTCTCGTAAGCGGTAATCTTGTCTCCCGCCACAAAAATCTTAATATCCGGATATTTCTCTTTCAGTATGTCTGCTGCCTTGAGCATCACATGAAGCCCCTTAATGGGGTAATTGCCCTGACTCAAGAAAATCCTGTGAGGCTTACACATGCCTATATTCCAGCCGCCCTCATAGAACTCGGGGCGAAGAGTCTCATTCATGAAATGGTACCGCGCATTATGATTGACGCCTGCCGTAAACTCAAGGTCAAAAGGCGTTCTGCCGGTCACATTGCCTGCAATCTTAAGCGCCTCAACTTCATTGACAGCTCTGTCGGCATATTTTTTCTGCTGTCGTCTGAGACTGTCCTTGCGGACAAAATCCCTGAAGGTTACTCTGTTAATCACTCTTGTGGGCAAACCATCGAAATAATGGTCCTTGTATATCTCAAGCACTCCCTGAATCCCCACCAGCACCCTCTCGGGCCTGTCCTGCATGCATCTGCACATCGCCAGTGTATGGGGAAACTCCGTGCCGAATATGTGCACCATATCGGGCTCAAACTCCTTAAGTATCCCCTTGAGTCTTGTCTCGAGGCTTGAATCATATGTCTCGGGATGAGCCGTATCTTCGTAGAATCCGAAGTAATGTATGCCTTCTTTGTCAAAAGAACATCCGTCTATGCCCTGCGGTACGGGAAAAGCAATTCCGAGTTCGAAATCCTTATTCTCCTTAACAACATCACAAATACCCGAAAGCCATCCCTCTTTATTGGAGGCCTTCAGGTGAAGTTCTTCTGCCGCAGACGGAAGTATTATGTTGCACAGCCACAAAACTCTCATCCGTAAAATTTTCCTTTGATTTTCTGATAAAGCTTGGCCGTCTTGGGATTTCTCGCCAATGCTCCTCTTAAACGGTGCAACGTAAGAATCAGCGTTGCCCTGTATATAAAGCGCTTACCCATGGGAATGTTGGTCCTTACGGCGCGCTTATATTCTCTCGCATCCAGGCGCTTGTTGGCCTTGGATTCCGATACCCCGTTGCCTTCGTACAGGCAGATGGGGAAGCCCGCATAGATAAACTGTCTGTGAGCTTCAAAAAAAGAATATGTGAAATGCTCAAAGTCAGCCCGAATCCTGTAAGAAGTATCAAAGCCCCGCTCAAGCAAAGTATCTCTCGAATAGAAAATAGCCTGGTGGCACGGTATGTTGCGATAGCACACCGAACCCGTAATAACCGGCGGCGCCTTGGACAAAGAATCCCAGGCCACAAAATATGTGTCGCCGTACACAATCGCACCTTTGTCCGGAAGGTCCATAAGAGCTATCCTCTCAAGCACATCTCCCGAATAGAACTTGTCGCCGGCATTCAAAAAAAGTACATAATCGCCGACAGCATATTTAACCGCCTTGTTCATGGCATCGTATATGCCGCCGTCAGGTTCCTCGTAAATCTTCACAAAGGGGGAGTTTAAATCCTTAACCTTTGAGAGTGAACCATCCGTTGAACCGCCGTCTTTAATTATAATTTCGAAGTCTCTGAAGGTCTGCTTGAGAATGTTTTCAACCGTCTCAAGAAGTTTTGGTCCCGAATTGAGACTCACCGTTATAATCGAAAACTTCATAGAAATCCTCGTTATTCATCCTTTTCCGTCTCAGCGCTTTTTCTGAGAGCGGTAACCTGCTCCTCGGCCACACCTTCGGTTGCATCGGGTGTAAAAAGAACTCTTATGGTGAGGAACATAAGCTTAATGTCAAGCCATACACTGTAATGTTCTATGTAAGTAAGGTCAAGCTTAAGCTTGTCGTAAGGAGTGGTATTGTATTTGCCGTACACCTGAGCATAACCCGCAAGTCCGGCCTTAACCTTCATGCGGAACGCAAACTCCGGCATGGATTCAAGGTACTGTGCGATAATCTCGGGACGCTCGGGTCTCGGTCCGATAAAGGACATATCGCCCTTTAATATGTTGAAAAGCTGGGGAAGTTCATCAAGTCTGCATTTTCTGATGAATCTGCCCACGGGTGTGATTCTGTCATCGTTTTCTTTGGCAAGTCTTGCCACGCCGTCTTTCTCCGCATCCTCGCGCATGCTTCTGAACTTGAGAATCTTAAACTCTCTGGCATCCTCAGTGCAGCGAACCTGTTTGTAAAGAATATGACCGCCGTCGTACATCTTAACTGCAATGGCAGTAATGAGCATGAAAGGCGAAGTTATAATAATCAGAATCAATGAACAGATAATATCTATCATTCTTTTGAAAAATCTCTGCTCAAATCTGAGGGAATACTCTCTGTTCAAAAGAATCGGCGAATCAAATATATGGAGCTGTTCGGCTCCCGACAAAATAACGTCGCTTATCTTGGGCATGATGTAAACTCTTATGTTTTTGCCGTAGCAAAACTTAAGAATCTTATTACGATCCGATGAAGGAATGTCCCATATTATCACGCCGTCGTAACGCTCCATTGCTTCGGTACAGATGGTGTCAAAACCTTCTTTGACGTTCATGGTCTTGCTGATAATATATTTGTCTTTTCTGGACTCAAACTTCTCTTCAATCTCAGCTGTAGGCCTGTCACCGTGCACCAGCAAAAGCCGCCTCGCCGGGAAAATATGCGGATACACCCACGAAGCAAAAAGCACCCAGGCTCCCCCGATAACCATTTGCTCAAGCACCATTCTCAAATAGTTCCAGGGATAAAGAATATTAAAACTCATAAGGGAAATCAGCACATACATAAGCCCTACCGCAAAGCCCGTACTGATAATCTGGGAAATAACAACCTCGGCAGCCTTAAGTCTGCCGATTTTCATGGCGCCGTACAAAGAAGAGAACACCAGGAGTAAAAAAGCAAATATCGAGATAATAACTATATGACCCATTCTCCAGAAAGGAAGCCGTCTTACAATCTCAGGTGCATAATAAATGTAATAAAAATGAACAAACAGCAGAACCTGAAGTCCCAGTCCGACTCCGGCCAGAAACAACTGTATTACTCGTTTGAAGGATTCAAGTTTTTTCATGTATTTCCTCTCTAAAATACCCTAACAACTAATTATACCATACCCTGAAGTGTGCCGCCACACTTCTGGCAGCCGTCCTACACTATCCATTTGCCCAGAACCGGTATTCTCCTTATCAGGGCTATTATTACGGCAGATACGGCAAAAGTTCCTATCGCCATGGGAATAATCCATGGAATTCTGCTGCCGGATTCCCAGAATGGCAAGCCGAATCCGAACTCATAAAGCAGCAGTTCATGCAAAAGATATATTCCGAAAGTATCCGCCGACAGGGCAACAATAAACTTGCCAGTGCCTCCGGAGATTGTTTTTTTCTCACACAAATCACTGATAAATACAAAGAGTGCAACCACCTCAAGGAACGTAAACAACCCAAAGCTGTCATAAACGCCGGGATGGTACTCTCCCCTTTTGGCAGTAAGCAGAGCTGAAATAAAGTAATTGGCAGCTATATCCACCGGAAGCGACCAGTACACAATTCTTTTTATTTTGTATGACAGACCGTACTCCGCAATATAGTGTCCCAGCACAAAATAACCGAAGTACCGTATTGTTCCGCCCAGATAAAACTTACCCGATATATCCGACAACAGCGAACTGTCGACGGCTGTAACGATTGTTTCCTGCAAAATTCCGAATATTATAAACAGAATCAAAAAATACTCAATGTTCCTTTTTTCCGCGGTATCGGTCCATTTTCGCAACACCGGAATAAGGGCGTAGATGGTTGCTAACATCAGAATAAACCAAAGATACGAATCCGCATGAAGCATTCCGTCGATAACATCCCTGATTCCCCTGGTCTTAATAACGGGATTCCGGGTAATAAGGTTGTTCAAATCGTAATAAAGATAACTCCAGAAGATGTACGCAACTATAATTCTTGCGATATTATGCTTCCAGAGTCTTTTGACATCCAGAGTTCTTTCTTTGTTAAGAAAAATGGCTCCGCTTATCATCACAAAAATCGGAACGCCGAAGCGATTCACGGAATCCAGGAAATTGGCTGCTTTAAACTCCGCATCGGTTATGGCGGAAGAATAGATTACGTTGCCGCACACATGAAGCATCACAACACTGAATGCCGCTATTATTCTTAAAATGTCAAAAGAAATCTTCCTGCCACCGCTCATACCTGTCTCACCTATATACGTCTTTTTACCGCTTTAATCGCCCAGCCTACAAAATACCACGCAGAAGCGACAACCGAAAGGCCCGCTATTTTTCTGTAAAGCCCCCAGATGCGTTTAAGCGCCACAAATTTATTGGCGGACAAAGAATTGCCGCTGCGTCTGTATCTCACAAGATTTTCGTCAAGACCGTAGCCCACATGGCCGGCCTTAAGTATCCGCCACCAGGTCGCCGTATCTTCGCTGGCGATATGGGGCATCTCTATTAATTCGTCGGGAATCTTCTCCCTGTCTATTAAAACCGTGGAGGTAAAAATCGTGGTATTGGAAAGTGCCTGTTTGAAATTAATGGTACGAGGCACCCTTACCACCTTACCTGTGCCCACACAATTCTCATCGGCAAACTCATAACCTGTAAAAACAAAGCCCGCACTCTCACGCTCCATAAAAGCCATCTCATGTTCAAGCTTGCAAGGCTCCCAGCAATCGTCGGAATCAAGAAAGGCTATATATCTGCCCTTGGCTTCCTTTAGTCCGCGGTTTCTGGCGGCATATGCCCCGGCATTCTGCTCCTGACGCAAAAGAATGACTCTCTCGTCCTCAAACGACTCTATAACCTCCGCACTTTTGTCCCGTGAACAATCGTCCACCAGCAGAAGTTCAAAATCCGTGTAAGTCTGGTCAAGAACGGATTGGATTGTTTCTCTTATAAACTTTTCAGCGTTGTAAACCGGCACGATAATGCTTATCATTCGAGTTCTTCCATCCTCTTAACCGTATAGCCTGCTTCCGAAGGAAGCACCACATATTTAACTCCCGCTTTCCGGGCGGCCTGCACTATATAATCAGTGTCATAACGGGTTACATATGCGTATTTATTAAGTGCCACATTGTAAATTGCATTTCTGTATTCCCAACCCATCTCGCCGTCATTTTCGTAGCTGATTCCGGCCATCAGGGGATTGTTGACGTCTCTTCCGAATAATGTCTCAATGCTGCCGTCGAGCCTCCTTGCCACAGAAACAAACTCGACAGGTGCCCACACAAGACCGTCTTTAATCTCAGGGATACAAGCCTCAACCCCGGCTTCTGCCCTGTTTTTTTCAAAGTATGTTACGGAATCATCGTACGGCTCAAAATTAACCGCCGACAATATTATCATTGATACGCCTACAGAGTACCATATGAATTCACTCTTTTTCTTTAGGCAATTCTTAAGTTTCTCAGTGATGTAAGCCACAAAAACAGCGGGAATTAAAAGTCCCTGCCACTTCACCGATACTCCCTTCACAGCCCTAAATACAAGCGCAGCCGCAACAGCAACCACATATATTCCCACAAGCTTACCCGCAGTATTCATCTCCGTAAAGCTCTTAAAGGGATGGGCCACGGTAAAGAAAACTCTGTCTATTCTCACAAATGCAACCGAGGTCGCAAGTGCCGCTACCGCCCATAAATACTTCTTTTTCAGCAAAAGAAGCAATGCCGCGGGAATTACCACACCATATGCCACCGCATATCCGCTGTAGCCCTCTCTCAGGATGGGATATCCCAAAGTCACCGGCACACCGAAGTTCGGAAGGTAAGTTCCGCCCATGAGAATCAGCATATAAAGAATCATAAAATATGAACTGTCAGAAACCTCAAGTTCCCTGCCGATAGCGTATACAATCGAAAGGTTCAGAACAAACACTATCGCAGACATCAAAAGTCCCGCGGAAGCATTCACCGAAATACCGAAGAAATCGGCCAGCACCACATACAGAACAGGCATCACCTGAATCTTGTTAAATATGGGCAAACCCGCAGTCATGAGTCGTCCCGTCATGGTGGAATACTCATATACGCTGCCGTGAGCAACCGAGGTGGCTACAAACTCCCATGTATCGTCATTGGCAAAAGAAGGCACCAGATAACAATACGAGTACACAAAAATAAGCACTGCAGGCACCAGAAACCAAAGCATTCTCTTCTCAAGCTGAGGTCTTGCAAATCCGGGACGCTTAAGCGCAATAAGAAGCGCACCCACCACTGCCATGGTCGCCAGAGTCGCTGCCACAATCCACTCAAACACCTTCAGGCTTATGTCAAGCTTAAGCATTACGAGAATTTCCGCAAACAGTATCACAAAAAGAGAAAGAAAACCCACGAGATACCCTTTAAGGCATCCCACGTTTCTTTCTCCGGATTTGCACGATATTCCGACACCGAAGAGTAACGGTGCCGTAAGAAGCAGTAAAATTCCGACTATCGCCATCGGCACATTCCTTTACAGTCTTGCTGTGTCAACGTTTTCTTTGAACCACTCGTAGGCAAGCTTAACGCCTTCTTCAAGCTCAACTTTATGGGTCCAGCCCAGGTTATGAAGCTTGGTAACGTCCGTAAGTTTTCTGGGGGTTCCGTCGGGCATATCTGTGTTCCAGACGATTTCGCCTTCATAGCCTACTGTTTTTTTGACGGTTTCGGCAAGCTCTTTAATGGTGACTTCTTTGCCGGTACCGATATTCACATGCTGCTCGCCGCTGTAATTCTCAAGTAAGAATACGCAGGCGTCAGCCATATCATCAACATATAAAAACTCGCGGAGAGGCGAACCTGTGCCCCAGAGTTCAACGCTCTTTTCGCCTTTAACCTTGGCATCATGGAACTTTCTGATCATGGCGGGCATAACATGTGAGCCCGACAAGTCATAATTGTCATGAGGTCCGTAGAGATTGGTAGGCATGCAGCTGATAAAGTCATCGCCGTACTGTCTCTTATAGAACTTGCACATTTCAAGGCCGGAAATCTTGGCTATAGCATAAGCTTCATTGGTAACCTCAAGGGGGCCCGTCAAAAGTGCATCCTCGGGAATGGGCTGAGGCGCCATTCTGGGATAAATACAGGTGGAACCCAGGAAAAGAAGCTTCTTAGCCTTATTCACATGAGCCGCATTGATAACGTTACACTGAATCTGCATATTCTCGTAAGCAAATTCAGCGGGAGTTGTGTTATTGGCATTGATACCGCCAACCTTGGCAGCCGCAAGAACCACCACATCGGGCTTCTCCTGTGCAAAGAAATCGTAAACTGCCGCCTGATTGGTAAGGTCGAGCTCCTTATGTGTTCTTTTAACTATGTTGGTGTAGCCTTTGGACTCAAGGTTGCGTACGATGGCACTTCCCACCAGTCCTCTGTGACCTGCTACATAAATCTTGTCTGTCTTATTCATCTATCTGACACCGGCTTTCTTTAAATCTGAATCTACCATCATTTCAACGAGACCGTCGAAGCTTACGTCTCTCTTCCAGCCTAAAACCTTCTCGGCCTTGGAGCAGTCGCCCCACAGGAACTCAACCTCTGCGGGTCTGAAGAATTCGGGGTTAACGTCAACCATAAGCTTACCGGTCTTCGCATCGTATGCTTTTTCCTCTACGCCTGTACCCTCGAATCTTAGCTCGACTCCTGCTTTGGCAAAAGCAATCTGAACGAATTCTCTTACTGTATGGGTTTCATTGGTGGCAAGCACGTAGTCGCCGGGTGCATCCTGCTGAAGCATCATCCACATACCTTTAACGTAATCGCCGGCAAAGCCCCAGTCACGCTTGGCATCCATGTTGCCGAGGGAAAGCTTGTCCTGACGACCTGCCAGAATGTCCGCAATCGCAAGTGTAATCTTTCTGGTAACAAAGTTCTCGCCGCGCCTGGGAGATTCGTGATTAAAAAGAATACCGTTGCAGGCAAACATGTTGTATGACTCTCTGTAATTGACCGTAATCCAGTAAGAATAAAGCTTCGCTACTCCGTAAGGACTCTTGGGATAGAAAGGAGTCTTCTCGCTCTGGGGTGCGGTCTCGGGAATACCTCCGAAAAGTTCGGAAGTTGAAGCCTGATAGAACTTGCACTTGGGATTGGCAAGTCTGATAGCCTCTAAAATCTTGAGGGTGGCAACACCCGTAGCCTCTGCGGTATATTCGGGAATTTCAAAAGAAATACCTACGTGAGACTGAGCCGCAAGGTTGTATACTTCATCCGGCACAATCTTGCTCATAAGAGCAATCAGTCCCGATGAATCCGTCATATCGGCATAGTGCATGAATAACTTCTTGCCGTTGATATTTTTGTCATTTAAAAGATGGTCGATTCTCTCCGTATTGATGGTGGAGTGGCGGCGCATAAGTCCGTGTACTTCATAGCCCTTCTCAAGCAGGAACTCTGCAAGATAAGAACCGTCCTGTCCGGTAATACCGGTAATCACTGCTTTTTTCATTCTTTGTACTCCGTAAAAATAATAAACACGGTAAGGCAATATACCCTACCGTGGCTTATTATATCATATTAACGTGCGTTATTCTTTAAGAAAAACATAATTTACTTAAAGAGTCTGTTCATAGCGGAGAATATAGCATATACGGAAGCTCTGGTGATGTTGGAGCTTACACCTACGCCATAGGTTACGCGACCTGTTTCCACATCAAGAAGGTGGATGTATGCCGCAGCCTTAGAGTTGGAACCTGCCTGCAATGCATGCTCTTCGTAGTCGAGAATCTTAATATCAAGATTAAGATTCTGAATGATGCCCCTCTTAACAGCATCGATAGGACCGTTGCCGGCTGCGGTAAAGCTCTTTAACTCGCCATGGTCCATAAATTCCAGTGTAACTTCGGTATCGAATTCTTCCCTTCCTGCGCCGTTGTTGTCGTTGACCTTCATCTTCTCGAAGTGGTAAGGCTCCTTGGTGGCAAGGTATTCGCGGTCGAATGCATCCATGATTTCTTCGGGAGATACTTCACCCTGCTTCTCGGAAATACTCTGGATGACATTGGCAAATTCTTTGTGCATTCCTTTGGGAAGCTTGAAGCCAAAGTATGTGTCCATGACGAAGGCTACGCCGCCCTTGCCGGACTGGGAATTGATACGTACGATGGGCTCGTATTCGCGTCCGATGTCCGCAGGGTCGATGGGAAGATAAGGGA
>JAEEGJ010025897.1_pt1 | contig 11951 bp, 12 predicted proteins | sample 8958761 | NCBI WGS metagenome assembly JAEEGJ01 (sample SAMN16246546, study PRJNA631951) | gut metagenome | biome: gut microbiome; feature: rumen; material: RS-attached | host: Bos | place: Iran: Karaj | collected 2018-10 | reverse complement strand
TAAAGCGCCTTCGGATATCGATACTTTAATTTAATTCATCTATTAAATAAATCAAAACAAAAGGCAGGACCCGAAATGCACGACCATCACGAACATCACGACCACGGCGACCGCCCCGCTGCGACGCGCGAGGAGGCAGTCGCTCTGCTTCACTACTCGCTGCATCACAACGAGCATCATCTCTCCGAGCTGACCGAGCTCGCCGACACGCTCGAGCGTGAGGGGCTCGGCGAGGCCGCCGCGAAGCTGCGCCTTGCGGCCGGGAGCTACGGCGAGGGCAACAGGCTCCTCTCCGAGGCCTATGACCTCGCGGCCGGCAGGGAGGGCTGACCATGTGCCTCTCGACGGTTTACGACGGGGCCCGTTCCCCGGACAGGATACTTCTGAAAAACGTCCAGCATCTCCGCCTCGAGCCGGGCAGGCTCGTATGCACCGATCTCATGGAGCGCGAGACGGTCTTTGAGGGCTCGATGCGCGAGGCCGACCTCGTAAACGGCTGGATAGTGCTCGACAGGAAGGAGGCGGCCGAATGAAGCCGACCATAATCGCCGTCGCAGGAAAGGGCGGCACGGGCAAGACCACGATATGCGGCCTGCTCATCGACTATCTCGCCAAAAACGGCTACGGCCCGCTCCTCGCCGTCGACGCCGACCCGAACAGCAATCTCAACGAGGTCCTCGGCGTGGACGTCGACATCACGCTCGGCGACATCCGCGAGAACATGGTCCGCGACGAGGAGGATCCGAACTCCCCCAAGCAGACCGGCATGACCAAGCAGGAATACGCCGAATACATGTTCTCCACGGCGCTGGCCGAGGGCGACGACTACGACATGCTCGTCATGGGCCGCACGCAGGGGCAGGGCTGCTACTGCTACGTCAACGGCGTTCTCAAGAGCCAGATAGACAAATACATGAACTCCTACCGCTACATGGTCGTCGACAACGAGGCGGGGCTCGAGCACATCTCCCGCGGCACGCTGCCTCATATCGACATCCTCTTGCTCGTCTCCGACTGCTCGCGCCGCGGCGTGCAGGCGATAGGCCGCATCGCGGAGATGGTCAGGGACCTCAAGCTCAATCCCGCGACGATGAAGCTCATCATCAACCGCGCGCCGGACGGCGTCGTGGACGCGGGCGTCATGGAGGAGATAGACAGATTCGGGCTCGACCTCATCGGCGCGATCCCCCAGGACGAGACGGTCTTCCGCTTCGACTGCGACGGGAAGCCCACCTCGAAGGTCCCCGAAGACGATCCCGCCAGGCTCGCCCTGACGGAGATAGTCAAAAAGCTCAACCTTAAGAAATAGGCCTCTCATTTCAGGCTTTTTCCAATTTCAAATATCTCAGGAACAGGATGGTGTATACTCATGTCTTTTGAACCAAAGCTCCGCGCCTACACCGCCCCCGTCTTCACGGTCGAGGTCGGCAGCGGGGAGCGCAAGATGACTCTCGGCGGAGAAAGCGTACAGCCGCTTTGCTTCTTCGACAAGCCCGATCAGCCCGCGCCGCTCATCGGAGTTGAGGTCTCCGACATCGGCTTCGAGACGGAAGGTCTCCCCGAGCTCGCCGCTTTTTACGCGGGAGCGGACACTCTCGCCGCGCGCGCCGTCAAGGCGGCCTCTCTCCCCGGCGCGAGCTTCGTCTGCCTCCATTTTGAGGGCGCGGATCCCGCCGCGACGAACAAGAGCGTCGAGGACTGCGTCGCCGAGGCGAAGGAAGCCGTCGCAGCCTGCCCGCTGCCCGTCGTCATCGCCGGATGCAAGAACATAGAAAAGGATACCGCTCTCTTCACGGCTCTCGCCGAGGCCCTCACGGGAGAGAACCTTCTCTTCCTCTCGGCCCGCGAAGAGGACTACAAGGCCATGGGCGCGGCCGTCGCGCTCGCCTACGGGCACAAGCTCGGCGCGGAGAGCGCCGTCGACATCAATCTCGCAAAGCAGCTCAACGTCGTGCTCACGCAGCTCGGCGTCGCCTCCTCCTCCATCGTGATGAACCTCGGCGCCGCCGCCGCGGGCTACGGCTTCGAGTACGTCGCCTCGACGCTCGACCGCGTCCGCTCGGCCGCCCTCGAGCAGCAGGACGGGATGCTCCGCATGCCGGTCGTGACCATCGTCTCGGCCGAGGCGTGGAGCGTCAAGGAAGCCCTCGTCAGCGAGGACGACATGCCCGAGTGGGGGCCCCGCGAGGAGCGCGGGATCCAGATGGAGGCCGTCACGGCCGCCGCCTGCCTCGCCTCCGGCTCCGACGCGGTCATCCTGCGTCACCCCGTATCCGTTGAAAAGACAGCCGCGCTCATCGCGGCGCTGATGTAAGGAGGGCCGGGGAAATGGCACTTAAAGGACTCGATATTTTCAAGCTCACTCCGAAGACCAACTGCAAGGACTGCGGAAACCCGACCTGCATGGCCTTCTCGATGAAGGTCGCCCAGGGCGCGATAAGCGCGGACAAGTGCCCGCACATGTCCCCCGAGGCGCTGGCAAAGCTCAGCGAGGCCACCGAGCCCCCGATGAAGACCATAGACCTCGGCGGGCACAAGCTCGGCGGCGAGACCGTCCTTCTCCGCCATGAGAAGACCTTCGTCAACCGCAACGTGTTCTCCGTCAAGCTCCGCGCCGACATGACCGACGAGGAGATAGACTCCGTCCTCGAAGAGCTCAAGGCCGTCGACTACGAGCGCATCAACGAGCGCATGTACGCCGAGTGCGTCTGCGTCGACTGCGGCGAGGACAAGGCCCGCGCAGCCGAGGTCATCGAAAAGGCCCGCTCCTCCGGCCGCGTCCTCATCGTGAAGACGCGCGACGCCGAGCTCGCCGCCTCGGCCAAGGCCGCTCTCATCCTCGGCGCCGACGCCTCCAACTGGGAGGCCATGAACGAGGCCGCCAAGGCTGCCGGCTCCGTCCTCGGAGTCTCCGGCGAGAGCCTGGCCGAGCTGCACGACACCGTCGAAAAGCTCGAGGCCGTCGGCAACAAGAACCTCGTGCTCGATCTCGGCACGGGCGACGCCTTCAAGCGCGCCGTGCAGATCCGCCGCGCCGCTCTCAAGGACGGCGACCGCTCCTTCGGCTATCCCTCCGTCGTCGATACGGCGGCGATCGCGCCGGGAGATCCCGTGCTCCAGTCCGAGCTGGCCGCGCTCTTCGTCGTCCGCTACGGCTCCGTCATCATCATGGACCGCATGACTTACGCGGCGGCGCTGCCGCTCTTCGGCCTGAGGCAGAACATCTTCACCGACCCGCAGAAGCCCATGAAGGTCGCTCCGGGCATCTATCCCATCAACGGAGCCGGCCCCGACAGCCCCTGCGCCGTGACGGTCGACTTCGCCCTGACCTACTTCGTCGTCTCCGGCGAGCTCGAGCGCTCCGGCATGCCGGTCAACCTGCTCATCACCGACGCGGGCGGCTACTCCGTCCTGACCAGCTGGGCGGCGGGCAAGTTCTCCGCCAACTCCATCGCCTCCTTCTTCGCCGAGCAGGACATCGAAAACAAGCTGACGACCCGCACCCTCATCCTTCCGGGCAAGGTCGCCGTGCTCAAGGGCGAGGTCGAGAACAAGCTCCCCGGCTGGAACGTCCTCGTCGCCCCCAACGAAGCCGTACAGCTCGTCAAGTACATGCGCGAGCTCAAGATATAAGGAGGAAAAAGCATGGCTAAATTCGTCACCATAGGCGAGCGCATCCACTGCATCTCGCCCACCATCCGCGAGGCTATGGCCAACCGCGATCCCGCGCCCATCCTCAAGCGCGCCAAGGAGCAGATCGACGCCGGCGCGACCTATCTCGACGTCAACATCGGCCCGGCCGAAAACGGCGGCGAGGAGCTCATGAAGTGGGCCGTCCGCCTCATTCAGGACAATTTCGACAATCATCCTCTCTGCCTCGACACCGCCAACAGCAAGGCCATCGAGGCCGGCCTCAGCGTCTATAACCCCGTCCGCGGCAAGGCCATAGTCAACTCCGCCGACGCGGGCGACCGCATCGGCAACATAGACCTCGCCGCCGCCAACGGAGCGATCTGCTTCGCCCTCTGCTCGAAGGCGGGCGTCCCCTCCGACAACGACGAGCGCATGGCCTGCTGCCAGGAGCTGCTTGAGCGCGGCATGGAGCAGGGCATGGATCCGGAGGATCTCTGGTTCGATCCTCTCTTCCTCGTCATCAAGGGCATGCAGGACAAGCAGATGGAAGTCCTTGAGTTCATCAAGATGTGCTCGGATATGGGCTTCAAGACCACGGGCGGCCTCTCCAACGTCTCCAACGGCATGCCCAAGCTCATCAGACCCATAATCGACAGCGCGACCGTCGCCATGGCGATGATGAACGGCCTCACGAGCGCGATCGTCAATCCCTGCGACCTGCGCCTGATGGAGACCATCAAGTCCTGCGACGTCATCCGCGGCGAGACTCTCTACGCCGACAGCTATCTCGAACTTTGATCCGTTTCAAATACCGTTCAGGAGGAAAATAATATGAGCGTTCTTACCGATCTCATCTACGCCGGCTCCAATGCCGTCGCAGGCCTCACCGAAGGCGCCGTCAACGACGCGATAGCCAAATACGGTGAGGACAGAAAAATCGCGTTCCCCGACACCGCGTACTTCTTCCCCACCATATACGCCGCGACCGGCGTCAAGGTCACCAAGCTCGGCGACCTGCCCGCCTGCGTGGGCGTGCTCAAGAGCCTCATCTCCAATAAGGAGGACCTCGGCGAGGCCCTCAACGCCGGCCTCGCGACCGCCGTCGGCGCTGAGATCCTCGAGGGCCTGAAGTGGCTCAATGACAACCCCTACGAGGGCGAGGGCGGCATCGGCTTCGTGCCCGATCCCGTCATCCGCAGCCTCGGCGTTCCCCTCGTAACGGGCGACATCCCCGGCGTCGCCGTCGTTCTCGGCAATGCCGAGAAGCCCGCCGAGATGGCCGCCGTCGTCAAGGACTACCAGAACAAGGGCATCCTGACCTTCCTCATCGGCGACGTCATCGATCAGGCCGCCGCCGAGGGCGTCAAGATGGGCCTCGAGTACCGCGTCGTTCCCCTCGGACATGACGTGACCGCCGTCATCCACGTCGTCACCGTCGCCATCCGCGCCGCGCTCATCTTCGGCGCCGTCCCGCCGGGAGACCTCGGTCAGCTCCTCAACTACACCAAGGAGCGCGTCCCCGCCTTCGTCAACACCTTCGGCCCGCTCAATGAGGTCGTCGTATCCGCCGGCGCCGGCGCCATCGCGCTCGGCTTCCCCGTCATCGTCGACGTGGACCTCGGCGAGAATCAGGTCCCCGGCGCTCTGGTCAGCGTCACCGACCATGCCGAGACCTCCAAGACCTCCCTTGAGCTGCGCAACATCAAGATCAAGGTCCGCGAGATACCCATCCCCGTCAGCTTTGCCGCCGCCTTCGAGGGCGAGATAATCCGCAAGGCCGACATGCACGTCGAGTTCTGGAACTCCAAGAACCCGACCTGCGAGCTCGTCATCTCCCGCGATCCCTCCCAGGTCGAGGACCACAAGCTCACCGTCGTCGGCGACGACATCGGCCCCGAGGGCGGCGAGATGGCTCTCGCGACCTACGTCGAGGTCTGCGGCGCGAAGATGCAGACGGACTTCGAATCCGTCATCGAGCGCAAGATCCACACCTGGTTCAACTACATGGACGGCGTCATGCACACCGGCCAGCGCAACATGTTCCGCATCCGCGTCTCCAAGGGCGCGTACGAGGCCGGCCTTCGTCTGAAGGACTTCGCCGAGGTCATCTACTGCAGCATCATGGATCAGTTCGCCAGCGTCGTCGACAAGTGCCAGGTCACGATGATAACCGACCCGGCCAAGGTCCAGGCTCTTCTCGACGAGACGGCCATGCCGCGCTACAACGCCCGTGACGAGCGCCTCGACGCCATGACCGACGACAGCGTCGACACCTTCTACACCTGCATCCTCTGCCAGTCCTTCGCCCCGTCCCACTGCTGCGTCGTCACCCCCGAGCGTCTCGGCCTGTGCGGCGCGGTCAGCTGGCTCGACGCCAAGGCCACCAAGGAGCTCACCCCGGCCGGCCCCTGCCAGCCGATACCCAAGCAGGGCCTCATCGACGAGCGCCTCGGCTCCTACACCGAGGTCAACAAGGCTGTCAACAGCGCGACCCACGGCGCCATCGAGAACGTCACCCTCTACTCCATCCTTGAGGACCCGATGACCAGCTGCGGCTGCTTCGAATGCATCTGCGGCATCATGCCCGAGGCCAACGGCGTCGTCGTCGTCAACCGCGAGTACGCCGGCATGACCCCGACCGGCATGACCTTCGGCGAGCTCGCCTCCATGACGGGCGGCGGCGTGCAGACCCCCGGCTTCATGGGCCACGGCCGCCACTTCATCAGCTCCGGCAAGTTCATCGCCGCCGAGGGCGGCCTGCGCCGCATCGTCTGGATGCCCAAGGAGCTCAAGGACGACGTCGCCGAGCGCGTCAACAGGACCGCGAAGAAGCTCTTCGGCATCGACAACTTCGCCGACATGATCTGCGACGAGACGATAGCCACCGACTCCGAGGGAGTCCTTGCGTTCCTCGCCGAGAAGGGCCATCCCGCTCTCGACATGGACGCCATCATGTAAGCTTCCCCTTAATACGACTGACTGCCGCATCGGGCCCCGCGCCCCCTGCGGCAGTCTTCGAAAGTGAGACATTATGCCCGAGATTACTTTTCAGACAGGCGAAGGCGTTACCCGCATCTTCGCCGCGCCGGACGAGACGCTGCTCGCCGCGGCGCGCAAGGCCAACGTCGCCATTGACGCGCCCTGCTCCGGCAACGGAGTCTGCGGCAAATGCCGCGTCTGCATCCTCTCCGGCGATACGAAGGCCCCCGCCCCGAAGCATCTGACCAAAGAAGAATTCGAGCAGGGCTGGCGGCTCGCCTGCGAGACGACCGCGCTTACCGACTGCGTCGTCGACGTCCCCGACATCGCCTCGGCCTACAGGAGCCGCATGAAGACCGCCGACCTCTCCACCGGGGAGGAGCTGGAGCTCTTCCGCTCCGTCGGCAGAGCTCTCGCGGAGGCCGGCCTCGGCGTCGACAGCGGCGTGATCGTTATTGACGTCCGGATGGACGAGCCGGTCGCGGGGGACGGACTGCCCGACAACGAGCGCCTCGCCCGCGCCGTGCAGGACGCGCTGGGGGCGGAGGAGGAGCCCGAGGTCCCCTATTTCTGCATCGTCAAGCTCCCGCAGCTCATGCGCGAAAACGGCTTCCGACTGAAATGCGTCGTCGCGGCGGACGGCGGGCGCGCCGAGATACTCGACGTGCTGCCTCCGGACGACGATACGCCGCCCGCGGGCCTCGCCGTGGACATAGGCACGACGACGGTCGCCGCCGTCCTCTGCGACCTTCGAAGCGGCGAGATCCTCGCCAAGGCGAGCTCAGGCAACGGCCAGATACGCTACGGCGCGGACGTCATAAACCGCATCGTCGAGCAGGGCCGCCCCGGCGGCGTCGCGAGGCTTCAGGACGCGGTCGTCAGGGAGACGCTGCTGCCCGTTATCGAGGCGCTGTGCGCCGAGTCCGGCGTTCCTGCGAACAGGATATACAGGCTCTCTCTCGCGGGCAATACGACCATGGAGCATCTGCTCCTCGGCGTATGCGCGGAATACCTGAGGACGGAGCCCTACGTCCCCGCCTTCTTCGCGGCTGCTCCGCTCGATCCGGCGGAGATAGGAGCTAAGCTCGCGCCGAGCTGCGTGATGACCCTCGCGCCCAACATAGGCAGCTACGTCGGCGGCGACATCACCTCCGGCGCGCTGGCCTCGATGATATGGGACAGCGACGGGCCCGACATGCTCATCGACCTCGGCACCAACGGCGAGATCGTCTTCGGCGGGCGGGAATTTCTCATGTCCTGCGCCTGCTCGGCAGGCCCCGCCTTCGAGGGCGGCGACATAAGCTGCGGCATGCGCGCGACCGACGGCGCGATCGAGAAGGCCTCCATCGACCCGGAGACCACGGAGCCGACCTTCGGCGTCATCGGGGACACGGCCCCCGTCGGAGTCTGCGGCAGCGGCATAATCGACGTCATAGCGAGCCTCTTCGAGGGCGGGATAATAAACGGCAAGGGCCGCTTCGTCCGCGACGGGCGCCGCGTCGTGCGCGACGAGTTCGGCGCGGGGTACGTTCTCGCCTTCGAGGACGAATCCGGGACCGGCCGCCGCCTCATCCTCAATGAGACGGACATCGACAGCTTCATAAGGGCCAAGGGCGCGGTCTTCTCCGCGATAATGACCCTCATCTCGTCGCTCGGCTTCACCGCCTCCGACCTGAACAGGATAAGCGTCGCGGGCGGCATAGGCAGCGGGATAAACATCGCCAACGCCATAAAGATAGGCATGCTGCCCGACCTCCCGCTCGACAGATACAGATACATCGGCAATTCCTCGCTGACGGGCATGTGGGCGCACCTCGTCTCCCGCCCGGCGGCGGATAAGCTCGCGGAGATCTCCTCCGCGATGACCTACATCGAGCTCTCGACGGAGCCGGGGTATATGGACGCCTTCGTCGCGGCGTGCTTCCTGCCGCACACCGACGGCTCGCTCTTCCCCTCCGTCACGGGAGGCGCAAAATGATAAATCAGAAGGAAGAAGCGCCGCTGGCGATATATCTTGAGCGCTTTGCCGGGCTCGACCCGGAGGCCGCCTCCGCGCGCTGCGGCGCGCCCTTTGACGGGAGCGGCTTCGCCTTCACCCTGCTGGGAACGCCGCTGCGCCTGACGTGGCCCGAAGGGCTCGTCGAGGCTCCGGAAGGGGCTCCGCGCGCCGCCTCCTCCAATCCGACGCGCATCCTGCTCCTCAGATATGTATGCGAGGGCGTGTTCGCCCCTTCGACAGGGCGCTTTCTCGCCTACAGGGAGCTGCCCTGGGGCGCGGTATACGACGCGAATTTCTCCGGCCGCTGCTCAAGGCGGCTGGCCGGGACCTTCGCAGGAGACCTGGAGGGGTTCCGCCGCGCCTGCCTCGCCCTCGGCGGGCGGGAGCAGACGCTCCCCGACGCTTCGTTCGACCTCGATTTTCTCGAGGGGCTGACCGTCCGCGTCGCTCTGCGCGACGGCGACGACGAGTTCCCGCCGACCTCCCAGTTTCTCTTCTCCGACAATTTCGTGACGGCCTTCACGGCCGAGGACGCCGCCGTCATAGGCGAGACGGTCATCAGATTTCTCGTTTCCCGCCGCTGAAGGAGACAAGATGAGCACCTGCTGTTTTTCCGGCCACAGGAACCTGCCCGCAAAAAAGGAGCGCGCGATAATCCGCGAGCTCGACCGCGTCGTCAGGACGGCCTGCGACCACGGCTATACGGACTTTTATTCCGGCGGCGCGATGGGCTTCGACCTGCTCGCGGCCGAGGCCGTGCTGCGCCTGCGCGAGACGAGACCGGAGGTCAAGCTCCTGCTCGCTCTCCCCTGCCCGCAGCAGGCCGACAGCTGGCCGCGTTCACAGCGGCGGCGCTACGACGACGTGCGTCTCGCCGCCGATGAGGTCTGGTACGCCTCCGGCGGCTGGAACAGGATTTGCATGGCCGCGCGCAACCACTACATGGTAGACCGCAGCGACCTCGTCGTCTGCTGGTTCACCGGCGAGGCTGGCGGCACCGCGAATACGCTGAAATACGCGCTCTCTCTCGGCAAGCGCGTTATAAACATAGCAAATGAAATTTAGTTATAATATTATAAAGGAGACGTTGAAATGAGCTATTACGGCGAAGATTTTCCCAAGCTCGGCTTCGGCCTCATGCGCCTTCCGACGAAGGGCAGCGAGAACGAAGTCGATATCGACCTCGTCAAGAAGATGGTCGACCTCTTCATGTCCAGAGGCTTCAACTATTTCGACACCGCTTATCTCTACCACGGAGGCAATTCCGAGGTCGCCTTCCGCGAGGCCGTCGTCAAGCGCTACCCGCGCGAGAGCTTCCACATCGTCGACAAGATGCCCCTGTGGAACATAAACGGGCTCGCCGACTATGAGCGCATCTTCAACGAGCAGCTCGAGCGCACCGGTCTTGAATATTTCGACCTCTATTACCTGCACGGCATAGGCGCCGACAGGCTCGAGATGATAGACAGGACCGGCGGCTGGGACTTCCTCAAGAGCCTCAAGGAGCGCGGACTTGCCAAACATATCGGCTTTTCCTACCACTCCCCCGCCGAGCCCCTGCGCAAAATACTCGACGAGCATCCCGAGGTCGAGGTCGTGCAGCTGCAGATAAACTACTATGACTGGGACACCGAGACCGTCCAGGCGCACAAGTGCTATGAGATAGCCCGCGAGCACAACGTCGGCATCGTCATCATGGAGCCCGTCCGCGGCGGCGCGCTGGCCGTCATGCAGCCGGAGATGGAGAAGAAGTTCAAGGACTACGCCCCCGACGCCTCCGTCGCCTCCTGGGCGCTGCGCTGGGCCGCCTCCCTCGATGGGCTGACGACCGTCCTCTCCGGCATGTCCGATCTCGCGCAGGTCGAGGACAACACGAAGACCATGATGGACTTCAAGCCTCTCTCCGACGAGGAGAGAAGGATCATCGACGAGGTCGTCGAGGACTATAAGAAGGTCCCGACGATCCCCTGCACGAGCTGCAAATACTGCGTCAACTCCTGCCCGATGAACATCAATACTCCCGCGATCATCGGCTTTATCAACGAATACGAGCGCTTCCCCAACCTCGCTCCCGTCAAGAGGAGATACGGCATGACCACGGGCCGCGGCGGCAAGGCCAGCGACTGCGTCTACTGCCGCTCCTGCGAGGATCACTGCCCGCAGAATCTCCCCATCACGGATATCCTCGCCCGCGCGGCAAACCTCTTTGAGTGATCCACGGCATAATAAAACGGCGGCTTCGGAAATCCCGAAGCCGCCGCTCTTTTTTGCTTATTCAAGCGGGACTGTCACCTGCCAGTCGCCTTTTACAAGGCCGCCGCCCGTCGTGAACGAGCCCCGAAGGGAGCCCTCCCTTGCCTCGGCGGCGTCGAAAACATAGTCCTCGAGGCTGTCCGCGCCGTCGCGCACGGCGACCGTATAAAGACAGCGCTTCGTACTTCCGTCCTCGCCGATAAGGCAGACTTCCCCGTGGTTGTCCGTCTCAAGGATATCCTCATAGCGTATCTGGACGCTGAGCTTCCCGTCCCATTCGGCCCAGCCCGTCAGCGAGACGCCGCGCGTCAGCGGCGTTTCGGTTTCGCCCGGGACGACGAGCTTGCCGTCTTTCCCGGCTTCGAGATCGCCCGAGCCGCCGCGTATGAGGCCGCGCGCCTCGGAGGCGGGGCGAAGCTCCGACGGCTCTTCCGGCAGCTCGACGGGACATTCGTAAAGGCTCTTGGCATAGAGTATCTCCCGGACGGAGAACGTTATTTTGTCCCCGGAGATCGGCTCGCCGCTCATGGTCGAAAGCTCGATGAGAAAGAGGACGCTGCCCGTCTCCTCGTCGTAGTCCGTCTTGCGGCAGGTGCCGACCGTCCCGGAGGGCGTGTTTATGGAGTAGCTGTCGAAGAGGTCCGCCGTGCGGTCGATGCGCGAGCCCGTCGTATCGCGTATGGATACGAGCAGCTCCGCGGTATCGCCCTCGACGAGAGCCGAGACGACCTCCATTTTTATCCCGTTATCCTCGCAGGCGAGGTTGACGGGCTTGAGCCGCTGGGCAGCCGAGGGCGATACGGCGTAGAGCAGCTCATAAGCGGGCCGGACGTCCGCCGCGGCGAGCGCGGGGACGGCGCCGCAGAGGCACAGGCATATGCAGGCCGCCACGGCGACTATCCTCGGCCAGACTCTATTTCTCTTTCTTACGGCGTGCGCCGCCTCGACGAGATCGGGGCGCGCCTCGCCTATGGCGTCAAGAAGCATGTTTTCGTTCAAAGGTGACCCTCCCTTTCAAGATGCCCCCGAAGCCTGTCCCGCGTACGCTTTAGCGTCATCTTGATCCTGCTCTGCCCCCACCCGAAGC
>JAEEGJ010025895.1_pt1 | contig 11953 bp, 12 predicted proteins | sample 8958761 | NCBI WGS metagenome assembly JAEEGJ01 (sample SAMN16246546, study PRJNA631951) | gut metagenome | biome: gut microbiome; feature: rumen; material: RS-attached | host: Bos | place: Iran: Karaj | collected 2018-10 | reverse complement strand
TTCACGGAGAAGACGGCTCGGTAAAGCCTGTGACCGGTGGCTCGATATCGGGAAACATAAGGGACCTTCTGAAGGATATGAAGATGAGTGCTGACAGGACCAGATATGACAATGCACTTATTCCTTCGCTTACAAGGCTTGCCGGTGTGACGGTGACCGGAGCGGAGTAACGAACATTGTAACCATGGAATTTGGAGACAGATAATGAAAGTTGTATTAGACGGACTTACCAAGATCTTTCCGCCCAGGAGCGGAAAGGGAGAAGGTGTTACCGCTGTTAAGAACTTCACTTTTGTGATCCCTGACGGAACGCTTGTGGCACTTCTCGGGCCTTCCGGATGCGGAAAAAGTACAATGCTCAATATGATATGCGGACTTGAGAAACCGACCGAAGGTAAGATATTTTTCGGTAACGATGATGTTACCCAGATGCCATCGGAACGCAGAGGTGTGGGAATGGTATTCCAGAATTACGCCCTCTATCCGCATATGACGGTATATAACAATATAATCTTTCCTCTTGGAAATCTTAAGGGAGAGGAAAAGCTTACCAAGGAACAGATGAAGGAAAGAGCAGATAAGGTGGCTGCTCTTGTCCAGATCGATCAGCTTATGTCCAGAAAACCCGGTGAGCTTTCCGGAGGGCAGCAGCAGAGAGTAGCCATTGCGCGAGCACTGGTCAAGACCCCCAGACTGCTCCTTATGGATGAGCCGCTTTCCAACCTTGATGCAAGACTGAGACTTCAGACAAGGGAGGAGATCAGGCGTATCCAGAGGGAGACCGGTGTTACCACTGTATTCGTAACACACGATCAGGAAGAAGCCATGAGTATTTCCGACAGCATTGTCGTTATGAAGGACGGAGAACTTCATCAGAGTGGAAAACCTCAGGAAGTATATGATGATCCCAGGAATCTCTTTGTTGCCAAATTCCTCGGAACCCCTGCCATCAACGTGTTCGAGGGAAGAGTTGATAATGAGATGCTTTCCATAGGCGATGATAAGGTCTTAAGTGTTCCCGGAGTAAGGGACGGAGCAGTTACAGTGGGTATCAGACCCGAAGGATTCATTTTCGACAAGGAAGGCGAGCTTCATTGTGCCCTTGACCGCATAGAGGTCATGGGAAGGGACATCAGCATTGTTTCCAAGAATAAGGCATGTGAAGCGCCTGTGGTAAGATCCATAGTGGAATCCGGAGACAGACCTGGATTTGGCGATGATGAGGTAAGATTCAGATTAAAGCCTAACAAGGTACATCTCTTTGAACCGGAAACCGGTGAAAGGATACGATTCGGAAAGGTAAGGCCGGTACAGTAATGGATAAGGTTACATCATATGATGAATTCTGCGAAGCTCTCGGCGGACGCGGTGATGTGATACTGTTCAGGGGACAGCCTGTAAGCGACTTCGTTCTCATACCCTCCGGGCTCAGGGAGAATCATATCAAAACTGCGGATATGCAGATGTTCAGATTTGTTGATGAGATGAAGAAGATCTTCGGATACGACGAACTGACATGCATAGAGATCGCACAGCATTTTTCACTGCCCACAAGGATGCTCGATTTCTCATATTCATATACCGTGGGACTTTTCTTCGCATGCTTCGATGAAAAGGGAAGATACGGTGATAAGGACGGTAAGGTATATGTCTTCAACAAGAGCCGCTACGAATGGATACTGAGGAATCATGGCAAGAACAGTGCAAATGTTGTGAAGAGTAATGAGTATCTGTATAAATGGCTCCAGCACTATGTGGATAAGAGTGATACGAGAATGGGCGATGACGGACTCGATATGCCCATATTCGTGGAGGCAACCAGACAGTTCGACAGGATCTATTCACAAAGAGGTCTGTTCCTGCTCTGGGGCAGGGAGGAGATGTGCCTGGAGAAGATACTGAAAAATGAAGGCATAGATGAGAAGGATGTTTTTGACACCATTGTCATTTCTGCAGAGCATAAACAGAAGATCCTGAAAGATCTTGCAAGAAAGCATATCTCGGAAGACGCCCTTTTTATGAATGTCGGAAGGATAAAGGATCTTGTCAGCAATATTAAATACGGTAATCCCGTAGTGTAAGGATAATAAAGATGATAGAAAAGAACAATCTGAAAGCCTGGCTGTATCTGCTGCCGGCACTGGCATTCATGATAATATTCATGGTCTATCCTCTGGTGGATGTGTTCGTCTATTCATTTGAGGAAGGGTATAATTTTGTATCCCAGAGATCTTCAGGTATTGGATTTTATAATTTTTCATACGTGCTTCACGATACGTATTTTCTCCAGGCTGTGAAGAACACATTCATCATGGTTATCATAACAGTGCCGATATCCACCGGATTTGCACTTCTCATTGCACTGGCGCTCAATTCGATAAAAAAGCTTCGTGAGCTTTTTCAGACCATATATTTTCTTCCCTATGTGACCAATACTCTTGCAGTCGGTCTGGTATTCATGGTCCTCTTCAAAAAGACTGCATATTCCGACGGACTGGTGAACCTGCTTATCAATCTGTTCGGCGGTGAGAGCGTTGACTTTATAGACGGTCCCTATTGGGCGAAGATGTTCGTCATGTGCTTCTATATCATATGGATAGTGCTCCCATTTAAGGTGCTTCTCCTTACAAGTGCGCTTGCATCCGTGAACAAGACATATTACAACGCCGCAAAGGTTGACGGAACCGGTGCATTCAGGGTGTTTACAAGGATCACGCTTCCCATGATCTCACCTACGATCTTTTATCTTGTGATCACGGGATTCATCGGAGCGTTCAAGGAATATTCCGATGCGGTGGCGCTATTCGGAACAGATCTTAATGCAGCGGGAATGAACACGATCGTTGGGTATGTATATGACATGTTATACGGAGACAGCGGCGGATATCCTTCATTTGCTTCAGCTGGCGCGATAATACTGTTCACCATAGTTCTTACGATAACCTGCATCAATCTGCTGGTGAGTAAAAAGCACGTCTATTACACTTAATGCTATGCGGTCTTGAATCATATACTGACAGATCAAAAACAGATCGGTCTGATGATCGGGGATAATGATGGATAACAGAGAAACAATTCTACAGGCTGAAAAAGCTGATAAAAGAAAAAAGATGGTCAGGAATATCATTGTGTATGGATTCCTGGGTGTGTGGGGGTTGATGGTACTGTTCCCCTTCTACTGGATGGTGCTGACTTCATTTAAAAGCTATGCATCATATAACGGAGAAAAGATCCCGAAGTTCTATGTCACCGATCCTACCTTCTCCAATTTTACCAACGCATTCTCACAGGTTCCCCTGGGAAGATATCTTCTCAATACACTGATCTTTACCGTAGTTACAACCGCAGCGATGGTCGTTGTTGTAACTCTTGCTGCATTTGCCTTTTCGAGACTTGAATTCAAGGGAAAGAATCTGCTCTTCACGGTTTTTCTTTCCATGATGATGATCCCGAGTGAACTGATAGTTATAACCAACTTTGTCACCATCACCAATGCTGATATGAGAAACACCTTCTCAGGACTTATCCTCCCTTCGGTAATGAGTGTGTTTTACGTGTATCTGTTAAGGGAGAATTTCTCACAGGTACCGGATCAGCTGTATTATGCTGCCAAGGTGGACGGAACAAGCGATCTGAAGTATCTGTTTAGGGTAATGCTTCCTATCTGCAGGCCTACAGTCGTGACCATAACCATACTCAAGGTGATAGAGTGCTGGAACTCCTATGTATGGCCGAGACTGATCACGGATGACAAGAATTATTTCCTGGTATCCAACGGTATCCAGGAAATCAGACAGAACGGATTCGGAAGAGAGAATATCCCTGCAATGATGGCTGCTGTTGTGGTTATATCACTTCCGCTTATAATCCTGTTCCTGATATTCAGGCGCCAGATTATGGCCGGGGTATCGAGAGGCGGTACGAAGGGATGAGGAATATTATGAGACTAAGATTTATCATATGTACGGTCTGTATGCTTTTGGCCATGGTATCCCTTACCGGCTGCCACGGGGGGGATGCCCGCAGGGATTTTGAGATGCCCGAAAGCTTCGATGAATCACGTGATTATGAGGTAGTGTTCTGGGCCAAGAACGATACCAATAAGACCCAGACGGAGATATATCAGAGATGTGTGGATGAGTTCGAATCTCTTTATCCCAATATACATATCAATCTCAAGTTATACACCGATTATTCTACGATCTATAACGATGTCATCACCAATATATCAACGGATACCACTCCAAATGTATGTATCACATACCCGGATCATATCGCGACATATATGACAGGAGCGGGAGAGATAGTATTTCTGGATGATGTGATAAACGATCCAAGATACGGACTCGGGGGAAGTGAGCTCAGATTCGACGGCCCCGGGACTGATGAGATCATACCCAGGTATCTGGATGAACTCAGGCTTAAAGGCCATCTGATGGGGCTGCCTTTCATGAGATCTTCCGAAGCTCTGTATATCAATAAGACATATGTGGAGGCCATGGGCTACGAGATTCCGGATGTTCCCACCTGGGACTGGGTCTGGGAGGTGTCAGAAGCGGCTCTTGCCAAAAATGATGACGGGACGTTCGCGGTGAACGGGCAGGATGTGATGATCCCTTTCATCTATAAATCCACCGATAACATGCTCATCACAATGCTCCGTCAGATGAATGCCGGATATTCCGATGATAACGGCAATATACTGATCTTCAATGAGGAGACGGGGAGTATTCTTAAAGAGATCTCCCGCCATGGACAGAGCAGAGCATTTTCTACCTTCAAGATATCCAGTTATCCCGGCAACTTCATGAATGCGGGACAGTGTATACTGGCAGTCGATTCTACTGCAGGTGCCACGTGGATGGGCTCAAATGCACCTCTTTCCGATATTCATGAGAGCAAAGTGGTGGATTTTGAAACAGTGGTGCGTCCTGTGCCGCAGTACGATACCGGCAACATACAGATGATCTCTCAGGGACCTTCTGTATGCATATTCAATAAGGATGACCCTCAGGAGGTTCTTGCCAGCTGGCTTTTTGCCCAGTTCCTTCTTACCAATGATGTGCAGGAAAGCTACTCGGAGACGGAGGGATACGTTCCTGTGACCCTCAAGGCTCTGAATGACCCTGCCTATCAGGAATATCTCGCACTCGGAGGCAGCGATAACGGCCTGCATTATCAGGTTAAGATCGACTGCGTCAATATGATCATTGAAAATACCGACAATACGTTTATAACACCGGTGTTCAACGGATCAGCATCTCTCAGAAATGCCGCGGGACAGATGGTCGAGAACTGCGTTAAGACAGTAAGGCGTGGTGGGACGGTTGATGATGCATTTCTGGAAGGGATGTACAGTGACGTGTCCCAGATGTACAGACTGGGTGAGCAGAAGGTCAGCACGGGAAGCAAGGATCTGGGTCCTCTGCCTCCAACTGCAATCATTCTTCTTACATGCATAGGTCTTGCGTGGCTGGGAATGGGGATTTATGTTGTAAAAAATTACCAAATGAGGTAAAATGTGTTCGGTCAAATTGGCCATAACGGTTCAATGCCCTCGGGACCGGAGGAAGTAAATGAGGAGAAGAGGGCGTTTTAGGAGGATATTATGAAAAAATTTTCAGCAATTGTTGCCACTGCAGCTCTTGTGCTTTCACTGACTGCATGCGGCGGCGCATCGGATGCAGGCACACCCGCAACTGATGCATCAAACACCGGAGTCGATGCAGCTGCAGACAATACCGCAGATGCCGGAGACGCAACCGTTAACACTGACACCACTGATGATGGAGCACAGAACGTTGACGCAGATGTTGATATGGAAGGCGTTATGACTTACGCTGAATATGCAGCAGCTGATGTTGACACCGAAGTTACCGTTATCACCTATGTCCAGGACAAGCAGGGCTGGTGGGAGAACGAAGGAGTAGGAAATGCTACCTTCTATACCCAGGATAAGGACGGAGCATACTTCCTTTACAACATGCCCTGTTCTCAGGAAGACTATGATGCAATGGTTCCCGGAACCAGGATCAAGGTAACCGGCTTCAAGTCTGAGTGGTCAGGTGAGGTAGAGATCGTTGATGCTACCTATGAAATCCTTGGCGGAGATACCTATATTGCAACAGCAGCTGATGTTACCGACAAGATTTCCGATAATGATGCTCTTGCAGCATACATGAACCAGTATGTAACATTTACCGGTCTTACCGTTGCTGAGAGAGAAGGCGCTGCATTCACTTACGGATGGGACGGATCCAAGAGCCAGGGCGATGATATCTACTTCAATCTCGCTGATGCTGAAGGCAATGTTTACACCTTCGTAGTAGAGTCTTATCTCAGAGGCGCTGATACCGATACCTACAAGGCTGTTGAGGCATTCAATGTAGGAGATACCGTTGACGTTACAGGTTTCATGTATTGGTATGAGGGACCTCAGGTTCACGTTACTATCGCAACCGTGAAGTAATAAAATACATTTTATAAGGGCCGGCGCAGGGTGTGCCGGCCTTTTTTACAACAGGAAGACTTTATGAAGATTGTTATACTTGAAAGAAACAGTGTGGGACCTGACATCAGTGTCGATATTCTGAATGAACTCGGTGAGGTGACTGCATATCCCAATACCGTCAGTGTACAGGAGGTCCGTGAGAGGACTGCGGATGCCGAGATAGTGGTCGCAAATAAAAGTCCTATTAACGAAGAGTCACTGGGCGGTTCGAAAAATGTGAAGCTTGTGTGTGAATTTGCCACAGGATATGACAATTGTGATCTTGGGTACCTTAAGAGCAGAGGGATTCCTGTTTGTAATGTTGTCGGTTACTCAACCGACATGGTGGCACAGCATACCTTCACTCTGGCACTTGCCGTGTCGCAGCATCTTTCATGGTATGATGATTATGTAAAATCCGGAAGATACAGTGCACAGGACAGGTTTTCGAATTTTGATATTCCTTTTTGCGAGCTTTCGGGTAAGACCTGGGGCATCGTCGGAATGGGAAATATCGGAAGAAAGGTTGCACAGATAGCAACCGCTTTCGGATGCAGAGTGATATTCACATCCGTTACCGGCAAAAGTACGGTAACTGAATATGAAATGGTAAGTAAGGAAGAACTCCTTAAGCAGAGCGACTTTCTTTCACTGCACTGTCCTCTCAGCGACATAACGAGAAATTACATCGACAGGGATGCTCTTAAGATGATGAAGCCCACCGCGTACCTTATCAATGTGGCAAGAGGAAGAGTGGTTAACAATACCGATCTGTATAAAGCTCTTGAAAATGGTGAGATAGCGGGAGCAGGTCTTGATGTTCTCGAGGATGAGCCACTCAGGCTTACCAATCCACTTAGCAGGATCAAGGATTCAGGCAAGCTTATCATTACCCCCCATCTTGCCTGGGGTTCGGTTGAAGCAAGATACAGATGCGTACAGGGAGTGTATGACAATATAAAAGCATTCCTTGACGAAAACCCCATCCATGTAGTGAATTAGAAGCCTGAGCACTGACGCCTGCATACAGTAACAGTAATTACATGTGTATGATATTATTGAAGAAACGGATCACAGGATGAATGATATGGCAGAAGAAAAAGATTTAAATACGGCAGAGCCTGCCAGAAAGAGGAACCTTGAAGATAAGTTCAGGGATTTCCTTCAGTTCTGGCCATGGGCCCATAAGATATTCTGTAAACACGAGGAGATACTGGTGTACCTGGTTGTCGGTGTGCTGACCACTATTGTATCCTGGGTGGCTTACGGAGTCTGTACACTGTTTATGGAGGTGGAAGGTTCCGAATATGCAGTCAACAATGCCATAGCCAATACCATCTCATGGATCGCCGGTGTCTGCTTTGCCTATCCTCTTAACAGAAGCTGGGTATTCAGAAGCACAAATCCTAAGATATTAAAGGAATTCCTTGGATTTGCGGCGTCGAGGCTATCTACCTGGTTCATGGATCTTGCCATAATGTACGTCACTGTCAACATATTCGGAATGGACAAGTGGATCGCCAAGATCTTCATCTCGGCAGTGATAGTCACTATTGCCAATTATATTTTCAGCAAACTTTTAATCTTTAAGAAAAAGAAGTGATCGGTATGAAGAAAATCGTAATGACAGGCGGAGGAACCGCCGGACATGTAACACCCAATATTGCACTTATGCCCACCTTAAGGGAAGCGGGATTTGAGATCTATTACATCGGATCCTATGAAGGAATGGAGAAGGGACTTATCGAAAAACTCGGAGTTCCTTACTATGGTGTCTCCACCGGAAAGCTCCGCAGATATATGGATGTCAGGAATCTCACGGATCCTTTCAGGGTGATGAAGGGAATAGGGGAAGCCAAGAAGATACTGAGGGAGATCGGACCGGATGTAGTATTTTCCAAGGGAGGTTTCGTGTCTGTGCCGGTTGTTAAGGCGGCTGCGTCCTTGAAGATTCCTGTTATCGTGCATGAATCTGATTACACTCCGGGACTTGCCAATAAACTCTGTTTTCCTTCTGCAAGGAAGGTGTGCTGCGATTTTCCCGAGACCATGGATATGCTGCCGGAAGGAAAGGGAGTTCTCACGGGATCACCTGTCAGAAAGGAGCTTCTTGACGGCGACCCTGCAAAGGGCAGGGAGATGTGTGGATTCCCTGATGATAAGCCTGTTCTCATGGTGATAGGTGGAAGCCAGGGAGCATCTGCTGTCAATCAGTCAATAAGGGATGCGCTTCCCAAGCTGCTCCAGCAATTCTATGTGGTCCATCTGTGCGGTAAGGATAAGATGGATAATCTGCTCCTGACAAAAGAGGGATACAAACAGTTCGAATATGTGACAGACGGACTTGCCGATATTTTTGCCATGGCGGATATTGTTGTGTCAAGGGCAGGAGCAAATGCCATATTTGAGCTGCTCACACTCAGAAAGCCCAATATCCTCATTCCTCTTCCGGGAGGCAGAGGGGATCAGATACTCAACGCCGAATCATTTCAGCAACAGGGATTTTCTGTGATGATAGATCAGGATGATCTGTCCACGTCATATCTGTTCAATAAGATAAACGATCTCTACGCAAACCGTGCTGAATATATCAAAACAATGTCTGCCAGTGAGCAGAATGACGCCATCGGCATGATCACGGATCTGCTTGTTAAGACCGCATCCGGTGAGGAATGAGATCCTGTGGGGGAGTAATACCGGCCTTTATATATACCTGTAAATGCCGGTCAGAAGTTCAGATATTCATGAAATAATAGGTGAACAGCCCTGCTGTGATTCCCTCAGCGATGGATTCCTGGTATTCAGGTGATGCAAGAAGTGACATCTCGTATGGTGTCGACATATAACCGACTTCCACGAGTGTCGATGGTATAGTGCTGTAGAGTACTACTTTAAGGTCCGAATCAGTCTTAATGCCTCTGCCCTCCGCACCTGTGGAAAATAATGCACAGGAATATACGCATGAGGCAAGAAGAGAGCTGTTTTCATTTCCGGGAGCATAGCAGTATGCGCTCATGCCACGTACGGATGATGTCCCTGACAGTGTGTTGCAATGAATGCTGACGAATACCGCTTCCGGGTGCATGTTCTCGAATCCATAACGTTCTTCAAGGCTCACAAATGAGTCGTCATACCTTGTCATAAGTACACGGACTCCGTAAGATTCAAGCAGAAGCTTTATACGCATAACGATCATCAGATTAAGGTTTTTCTCGTATATCCCGTTCCTGACTGCACCGGGATCTCTTCCGCCGTGACCTGCATCAAGTATCACGGTAAATCCGGATAAGGGATTTGGCAGAGCGACAGGAACTTCGGATTCCGGATTCCGACCCTGCCGTCCCTCGGCAATACCGAAGTTCACATAATGAGCCAGAGCACCTGCGGGATCATCTCCGAAATAATAGGCAATGTCCGGATAACGGCTTGTATAGTAATCAAAATCAAATACAGAGGAATAATCTACACCGTTATAAACTGTGATCCCGGATGCAGATACCCTTGTCGGTGATATTACCAGAAGGAGTGTCACAAGGACGGGCAGGAGCAGTATATATGGCAGTAATGACATTGTTTTTCGGGAATGCATAGGCTGATCTCCATGGCCGGGAAGTGCATATATCACGTTTCATCATAAGTATACTAAAAACCTTTTTGAAATTCTTTGTAAAAAGGTAAAATTTTTTCTTGACAAGAGCAAAACTTTTGTGTAATATCATCTTTGCTGTTGAAAAAAATTCATAGCAATGCAGGTGTAGTTCAGTGGTAGAACACCAGCCTTCCAAGCTGGATATGTGGGTCCGATTCCCATCACCTGCTCTCAACGAAACCTCGTAAATTCAATGTTTACGAGGTTTTTTCATGCAAGTTTTACTGGGCAGTGGGTGGGCAATGGCCTGATCTCAAAGCCAAATGCCTCGTTTATAAGCTTGGGATCAACGGTTTTTTTCTGTCTGCGATCGTAATGCCTGGTCATAACCAGGGATGAATGTCCCATGTTCTTCTGGATAGTCTTCTCGTCGTAGCCCAGATCGTACATCCTGGAGCAGGCATAGAAACGTATCTTGTGGGAAGATTTGTATTCAACACCACATTTTTCATAATACTCCCTGAGATGATCATTGAAGTTATTGGTGCTGATAGGCATCTTTCCCTTGCTCTGAAGGATATATTCCTTATCACCGTTTATCCTGAACAGCTCATCCAGGATATGGGCAGCAAAATCGCTTATATCCAGCGATCTTTTTCCTGAATCCGAATGCCTTTTCATATAATCGACATCTACAGCTTTACGGTGGGTTTCTCCATCGGCTTTACAGACTATCGAATGATTCAGATGCAGAAGACGGTTATTCCTGTCATAATTCTCCCATTTTAACGCTCGTAATTCGCCTATACGGATCGGCAGACAGAACATGAGCATTATTCCCAGAGAATAAACGGAAGGGGTCAGATTGGACAGATAAGAGATTATGCTTTCTGCTTCTTCACGGGTATAGGTCGAATCCTTGCTTTTAGAATCATTGCATTTCCGTATCAGATCCCTTATCTTGACCGTTCTGGCATCAAAGCAGTTTATCCCGTCATGAAGATTTGCATAGTCAAATGCTCCGTTTATTACGGTTTTGACGTTGTTAACAGCCTTTTTGCTGATCCCGGTACCGTCTCCGACTATAGTCTCGAATGCATTCATGAGATGATTCTTTGTGATATCGGTGATCTTCATGGTTGCTATGGGCAGATCCGCAAGGTATTTTCTGAAATCGTCCCTATAATGCAGCGCTGTCATGTATTCAATTGTGCCATTTGCTTCCCGGGAGTCTATCCATTCGTTGACTGCTTCCTCAAGAGTGGGAATCCTGTTTTTGGAACCGTAATAGTGCTCATAAAGTTTGTCTATAAGATCGTTATAGGTCTTAGCGACAATACGTCCGTTTGGAGCATCCTTTACTCTGGTTCGAAAGCAGTTGAAGCTTTCTGTAGGCTCTACGATCTTGTTTGTATGTAGTTTTCTGACTAATAATTCCTTTCTTCGATTTTCCAAGAATGATAACTCGAGGTCGCCAGCCTCGGAATCATTATAACCGATTGTATCGGGAACTGGTGAAGAAATCGAAGAAAACCGGTCATCCGGTAAATTAGTCCTTTTAACGACCGTATCCGGGATCATTACAGGGTTATCAGAATTCATTTCTTTGCTTTGCCTTGATATGTTCTTTGCCTGATTGATTCCTTTATGATGTTTCTTACAGCCATGTATGCTGTCGGGTCATTGACCCCACATTCATCTTTGGGGTTAAGCATTTCCTCCTTGTAGCGGCGGTTTATCCGCTGTCTGACTCTGTTTTTCATTTTTTCACCTCCTTTCTGAGTTCGGACATACTTTTAGATCCTTCCTTCTTACAGTGACGTCCGATCTTTCCGGGAAACACCGGGTTCTTTTGGAACCGCCTCATTCATTTG
>JAEEGJ010025893.1_pt1 | contig 11955 bp, 13 predicted proteins | sample 8958761 | NCBI WGS metagenome assembly JAEEGJ01 (sample SAMN16246546, study PRJNA631951) | gut metagenome | biome: gut microbiome; feature: rumen; material: RS-attached | host: Bos | place: Iran: Karaj | collected 2018-10 | reverse complement strand
AGTGTAAAGAATGGAGTGCTATTGAAAATAATCATAGCATTACTACCTTCAAAAAAATCTGCTTTTTCCCGGTTTTTCCTGTTTTCGCGAAGAATTTGCCTTTTTACGACAAAATTTGTCGTAGGTTTTTCGCTGTTTTTGCCTCAAAAATGGCTCAAAAAGTGGCATTTTTGGCATGTTTAAAAAATATTATACGCTAATAGCAAATTTTTGCTAGTAAAAATCATATGGTATAATATAATTACAAAATTTCACATTTCAATAATTGGTAAAAATAGGCGTTTTAGCCCCCAAAATGCCTCGCGTGACCGAGTTTTAAATTTCAAAATCGTATTGAATAGGGATAAGATTTTTTAACTATTTAACTTTTGAAAGGAATAAATTTATGAATGAAGTAAAATGTTTACTGGTTGTTTTAGCGTTCAGCTTGTTTGGCGTGCAGAATTTATTTGCACAGGAACGCAGTCTTACCCCCTACGAGGAGCAGTATATGAAACTGGCTGGCGATGCGATGTATAAAATCGGTGATGCCCTCAACGAGAAAGCGACGCCAGAGGAAAAGTTTGTAATGGGTTTGTTGATGTCGAAGAAGATGGAACCGATATATCAGGCACAAACCGATTACGAAAAATTTGTAGCTGCAGAAAAGTTTCTCAACGAATTTTTAGGTCCGTATTATCTGTTTACCCCGGAAACATATCTCGAGTACGAATTGCAGTCGGTTGCCAACTGGTATTTTTCGGAGAAAACGAAATTGAAAAAAAACTATGGGGAATAGCATGACACCAAAGATAAAGAGCGAGAAAATAAATAGAAAAAGGGATTAATTGCTTGGTTATATGGATTTTGTTTTTAATTTTGCAAAGAATAATTTAAAAGAATTTTTACTATGAGTACAAAAGAAAATATCAAAGCTTGCCAACAGAAATGGGCAAGTGATAATAGGATAAAAACAAAAGGATTGTATTGTGAAAAAGTTTATGACAATATTTTTAGGAAAAAATTACTTGAAGAAGTAGAGGGTCGATTCAAAAAAGCAAATGGTAATGAGTTGATTGACTCAGATAAAGCGAAAATGAGAGCTCTGCATTCTTCATCTGCGTTTTGTGTAAATGTTTTTCAATATTTTTTATTAAAAAACAATCTGTTGGATATTGCTTCTGGCGCATTGGATTTTAAGATGAACCCAACAAAAGGAGTTTTTGAATATAAATTTCCAATCAAAGGCATAAAGACAGGCAATCGTTTCCCTGCTAATCTGGATTTTGTAATTGAAGGAGATGATAAGTTGATAGCTATTGAGAGTAAATTCACTGAACCATATGGAAAAGTTAGTGGAGATTCAAGACTTTTGAAGCAGTCATACTTAGATCCGAAGTCAAAATATGAATTTATAATAAATCGTTTCCCAATGTTAAAAAAATGGATTGATAACTGGGACACAAAAGAATATGATGGAAATAAGAAAGCTAGAGTATGTCCATTCGAATATCTTGATGCTGCCCAGCTGATTAAACACTTGTTGGGATTATCAAGTCAACCCAAAGGATATAAAATTTGCTATCTGTATTATTGCATTGATTCTGACGAAATGAAAAAGCATAGCGAAGAATTGAAAAAGTTCAAAGATCATCTTGATGAATGCATAAATTTTGAAGCAATTTCATATCAAGATTTTTTCAGCAAGTTAAAATTGAACAAGCAAGAACATAAAGAGTTCTTGAAATATATGGAAGATAGATATGGATTGAAATAGTGAGATTTGTAATCGATTCTTATGAACCTCCTCCACCTCTCCGACACACACGGTCTTCATCGAAAGATAAAGGATTTGCCTGTTGCTGATGTCATCGTTCATAGCGGGGACATCAGCAATAGTGGCACCGAGGAAGAGGTGCTCGACTTTCTAAACTGGCTGATAGAACTGCCGTACCAACATAAAATTTTCGTAACTGGCAACCACGACCTTTGCCTCTGGGAGGCAGAAAATATCGAAGACCTGCCCGAAAATGTCCATTTCCTGCAGGACAGAAGCGTAACAATCGATGGCGTCAAGTTCTTCGGGCTGGCATACAACCATCCGGAAGAGCTGATTCCTGCCGATGCCGATGTGGTCGTCACCCACGAACCGCCAGTAATGATACTCGACGAGTCGGCTGGAGTGCATTGGGGGAATGTCCCGTTGCGAAACCGAATTTTGCAGGTTAAGCCACGCTACCACCTTTTCGGTCACGCACACAATAGTTACGGTACTGTAGAACGCAACGGCATTGTTTTCTCAAATGCCGCCTTGCTTGACGACATGAACCGTCTGGTCAGGAAACCGAAAATATTCTGTCTGTAAATTACACCATATAACTTGCTGCTAAGTGATTCGGAAAATGAGTTAACAGCAGATAATCAAGAATCTTGTCTTCTAAAGAAAATTTGCAACTATTTGATTGTCAACAATGAATTTTCTTTATTACACTGGCATATAAATCGTAATTTTTATATAAGTTTGCAACACAAACGAAAAGCAATGGTAAGGAATAGTGTCATAGACAGTATAAAGCAGGTTGCAAGCAAAGTATTGCCCAAGGGTAGTGTGCTCTATCTTTATGGTTCCCGCGCTCGTGGCGATTATCGTGACGATAGCGACTGGGATATGCTGTTGCTACTTGACAAACCACAAAAAGATGCTGATGATTTTGACAAATACGCATATCCTATTATGGAATGTGGTTTCGACCTGTGGCAATATTTCAGTGTACAAACATATACCAAAAACGACTGGTATAATGGTAGGCATGCGATGTTTTTCCATAATGTTGAACGAGACAAACAATTGCTGTATGAATCTTAGTGATGAAGATAGACATATAATTGTCGGTATGGAATTGGAAAAGGCAGAAAATATCTTTGCCGAATACGAGGTGCTCCAAAAGGCAGGATTTTGGAGTACGCTAGTAAATCGTTTATATTATTCCGTATTCCATGCAGTAAGTGCATTGTTAATCAACGATGGGCATGAAGTTGGTACTCATAAAGGAGCAGTAATACGCTTTCAGCAGTATTATGTAAAGACACAGATTTTTTCAGTTGATGACGGTCGTTTTTATTCGCAGTTGCAAACTTTGCGCGAAAGTGCTGACTATAATTGTTCTTTTGAAGTAGCCGAAGAAGATGTGCTGTCTCGTATAGAATCAGCCCGCTTGTTCATTGAAAAAATCAAAAAATATATTGCGATGAAAAATACAACGAATTAAGGATAGTTCAATAAATTCATAAGTTGTACATTAGCCTTACCCTATAATATGTTTTGTTAACTAGTTTTAAATTGAGTTAGCAGCAGATAATAGGTTGGTGATGTGAGGATATTGGGCATTGTATAAAAACATTGTTGCAAAAAGGTTTTATTATCAAATAATTGTGAATAATGTTTTGCTTTTAATGGTAGCAAAAACAAAAAACAACCTTATTTTTGTGGTACAAAACTTAGAAATACAGTCGCGGCACGCCACGACTAAACAAGAAACATGAAACATATAAACGACATCAAACCATAAAAAACAATCGACGCAAAGTGTTGCGTCGCTACGACTTTGAACTATTAAACCCTGAACATTAAAAACTTATAAACGGCGTTAGCCATAGAACGGCGAAGCCCTCAACGAAGTTAAACTTAGAAACGTGCGCAGCACATTGAAACTTAGAAACAACTTAAACTTATGAAGGTATATAAATTCGGCGGTGCATCGGTAAAGACGCCACAGGCAATAGAGAATGTCTATAACATAATAAAGGACGAAAACGAACTGGTAATTGTAGTTTCGGCAATAGACAAGACAACCAACCATCTGGAACGCCTCGTCAACTACTATTTCAATGGTGACGAGCAGAAAAATGTTGAGTTCGAGAACATCAAGAAGTTCCATCTCGACTATGTAGCCGAAGCCTTTGGCGGCAAGACCGAAACGGTATGCAAGAAGCTGAATGCGCTTTTCGAGGAAATTGCCGAACGCATCGACGGCATTCCTACCGACGATTACGATTTCGAGTACGACTCCATCGTATCGTACGGAGAACTTCTCAGCACTACCATTTTCTCGGAATACCTGCGCTATCGAGGAAAACAGAACAAATTCATCGACATACGCCGCTATATGGTCACCGACTCCAATTTCCGCGATGCGAAAATCGACTGGAAACTTTCGGAAAAGAAGGTGCGCAAGGCATTTTCGGATGCAAACAACAATGTTTTTGTAACGCAAGGCTTCATCGGCAGCGACATAAGCCACCACACCACCACGCTCGGACGCGAGGGTTCGGACTACTCGGCTTCGTCGATTGCACATATCATTGATGCCGAAAGCGTTACAATCTGGAAGGATGTGCCAGGCATTATGAACGCCGACCCGGCTTGGTGTGACTTTGCCGAGAAGTTGGACGAAATCTCGTTCCACGAAGCCATCGAACTCGCATTCTACGGAGCCAAGGTCATCCACCCCAAGACCATCAAGCCAATCGAGAACAAGAACATTCCGCTGTATGTTCGCTCGTTCAAGGACCCGTCGGCAAAGGGAACCGTAATACGCAAATTGGACTACTATCTCGACCTTGTGCCAGTGTACATCTTGAAGCAGAATCAGGTGCTGATTTCAATTTCGCCGAAGGACTTTTCGTTCATCGTGGAGGAGAACATGAGCAACATTTTCGGACTGTTCGCCAAGTACAAGGTAAAGGTAAATGTGATGCAGAACTCGGCAATCGACTTTTCGGCTTCCATCGATGCCAACAACCGCAACTTCGATGCTCTTGTCGCTGATTTGCAGAAGGAATACTTTGTGAAGTACAACGAAAATCTGCAGCTTATCACCATCCGCTACTACACCGACGAAGCCATCAACCGAATGATTTCGGGGCACAAGGTGTATATGACGCAGAAGAGCCGTAAGACGGCAAGGTTCGTGATAGAGTAGGGGATGCAAGCAACCTGAACTATCAACTTTTGCATGTCAATATATTGTGCCTAAATAGAGGCATTGGATATGAAATATTAATTATTTTTGTCCGCTAAAAATTTGTCAACGATGGAAAAGAATGACATAACAACAAAAGTGCTTATCGGACTAGTGTCGGTAATGCTGGTTGCAGTTATTGTGCTAGGCTACTTGCTTTACAAGACCTCGAAGGAAAAGGAACAGATAACTGTTGTAAATGTTGAAACCACCAACGAGCGCGACAAGATAAAGGCGGAGTTTTCGAATCTTTTGGACCAGTACAACGGACTTGAAACCACAAACGACAGCCTCAACGCCGAAATCAATGGTCGCAAGCAGGAGATTGTGATGTTGATAGAAGAACTAGACAAGACCAAGAATTGGGCTGCTGGAATGAAGAAGAAGTATGAAGAGGAACTTACTACTTTGCGTAGCATAATGAAGCATTATGTGTTCCAGATTGATAGTCTCAACACCTTGAATCAACAGCTTACGGCAGAAAACGAAATGGTGAAAACCGAAAACGACAGGTACAGATCGGAAAACGACGAGCTTGTTGACCGCAATACGGAATTGCTAACCACTATCGAGGACGCAAGCATAGTGAATGCATCGCATATCAGTGTTATTTTCCTGAATGGTCGTGACAAGGAAACCAGCAAGTCGAGCAAAATCGAAAAGCTGAAGATAAACTTCACGCTTTCTGCCAATAAGTTGGCTTCTAGTGGTCAAAAGACAGTTTATCTGCGCATTAAACGTCCGGACGGATATCTAATATCATCGGGTTCAACATTCACGGCAGGAGATACTCAATTGGCATATACCGATTCGCGAATCATTACATACGAAAATCAAGCCTTAGATGTGTCCGTATATCACAAGGTAACAGAGACATTAAGTGTCGGAAAATATGTTGTTAGTCTTTATATGGACGGAAATATGATTGGCGAAAGTTCTTTTATTATTGAAAAGTAAATAGCGATGGACGAACTAATGCCGGTTGTTTATAGGATAAAGGACTGGAATGCGTCTATAATTCTGATTGCTTCGGTAATAGTTTTGATCCTTATTATTGTTGTCAGAATGAAATACCCCGAATTTTACCGTTCGGTGCTGTATAGGATGTTCGTTGAGAACTTTTCTGGCAGAGAAATTTCCAAACCTACCGATGTTTCTTCAATCGAAGCTCTAACGATAATAATATCATTGCTGTCGATTTCAACAATGTTGTTTGCAGTAATATGTTATTCGGGAAGGACTGCTATCGTACTCGAATATGGAATGGAATGGAAGGTAATACTATATGTATTGCTTGCATTTTCAGCTTTCAATTTTTCAAGAGGACTTATAAACCTATTTTTTGGTTTTTTATTCAGGTTGGAGAAATATGCTGCGATTTACAATACAATGATTCTTGATACCGAAAGAGTGCTTTCGCTCGTGTTTCTTCCTCTTTTTGCATTTTGTCCATTTGTTAATGTAGCAACGGCAAAGATACTTATATATATAGCATTTGCATCTGTCGTACTACTTGTTGGTTTTCAGTTCGTGACATTTTTTTCCCATTTAGTGAAAAATAAATTTTTGAATCATCACTCAATTTTGTACTTTTGCGCCCTCGAAGTCTTGCCTGTACTTGTGGTTATCAGGCTGGCGTTTTGATTTTAATTTTTTTGATTATAGAAGTGTAATTTATAGGAGTTTACGATGAAAATTAAAAGTGTACTCGTATCGCAACCAAAGCCCGAAACGGACAAGTCCCCTTACTACGATATTGCAAAAAAATACAATGTTAAGATAGATTTTAGACCTTTCGTAAAAGTAGAGGGAATTTTGGCAAAAGATTTCCGTACCCAGAAAATTAATCTTGCAGACTATATGTCTGTAATTTTTAACAGCCGTCATGGTGTTGACCACTATTTCAGAATGTGTGACGAATTGAGGGTTCCGACCAACGACAATAGGAAGTATTTTTGCATTTCGGAGTCAATAGCCTTCTATTTACAGAAATACGTAACATATCGCAAACGCAAGATATTCTATGGAAACGGAACTTTGGCAAATCTAATGCAGCAGGTTCAGAAGTTTCCGGAGGACAAGTACCTTGTTCCGCTTAGCGACGTGCACAAGCAGGATATTCCAGAGAAACTTGCCGAAGCCAATATTGCATACGACATTGCTGTTTTGTATCGTACTGTAAGTTCCAACATGTCAGATATGGAAAACCTTGGTCACGACATCGTTTTGTTTTTCAGCCCGGCAGGTGTAATGTCGCTTAAGCAGAATTTCCCGAACTTCAATCAAGAAGAGGAAAATGTATTTATTGGTGCATTTGGTCCGACTACTGCAGAAACCGTTGAGAAACTTGGTTATCGTCTTGACTTAAAGGCTCCTACTGCTGATAATCCATCAATGCCCGCAGCCCTCGAAAAGTTCATCAAGGCACACAACGGAAAATAAAACATCCGAACCGAAATGCCATCAGAATCCGAAACTTCTCAGGTTGTCGTCGTCAACAATGACGGGTGCCCCGATTTCTCGCGGCAGACTTTGAAGAGAAGTTCGATGCTGAAGCACAAGACCGACATCGAAAACCTTTTCAGAAAAGGACGGAAGGCAAACATAGAATGCATAAGGCATACATACATTAAATATTCAGCCACCTCGTCACAAGGCGAGGTGCGCATTTTTGTGTCGGCACCAAAGAAATATTTGCGCCACGCAGTTGATAGAAATCTGATAAAGAGGCGTATGCGCGAGGCAATAAGAAAAAATCTGTCGGATTTGAGAAAGGCTTGTGCCGAAAACAATATTGGCATCGACATTGCGTTTGTGTATCAGACGAATATTATTAACGATTATTCCGACATCGAAAGGATAATTGTTTTATCTTTACAAAAAATTTTTTCAGAAGTTTATGAGAAGATATAAAAATATATTGGTAGCGGTTTTTGCTTCAATGTTGATGTTTTTTGTGTCAATTCCAACACAGGCTCAAGAGGATGGCAAGACCGACTACAATTTCGAGAGTGTGAAGAATCTTGATATTTTCCACTCGCTTTACAAGGAATTATACCTCTATTATGTCGATCCAGTAGAACCTGAGAAACTTATCAAGACAGCTATCGACAAGATGCTTGAAGGTCTTGACCCTTATACGGTTTACATTCCTGAAAATCAGATTGAGGACATAAAGTTGATGACTACTGGTCAGTATGGCGGAATTGGTGCGCTCATCCGTCAGGATGGCGACTATGTGATGATTACCGACCCATACGAAAATTCTCCGGCAGCCAAGGGTGGAATAATTGCAGGCGACAAGATTCTTGAAGTAGATGGTCGTTCGATGAAAGGGAAAAAGTCCGATGAGGTGTCGGAACTTCTTCGTGGTGAGCCTAATACAAAGGTAAAACTGAAGATGCAAAGGATGTTCAAGGACGAGCCTATTGAATTTCAGATAACCCGCGAGGAGATAAAGTTGCCATCTGTACCTTATTACGGAATCATTGACGATGGAGTGGGCTATATTGCGCTAAGTAGTTTTACTAACACCGCTGCAAAAGAAGTGCAGGATGCTCTCGAAAGCATGAAGAAGTCAAACAACATCAAGTCGTTGGTGCTGGATTTGCGTTCCAACCCGGGCGGATTGCTTATTGAGGCAGTCAAGATTTGCAATCTTTTCATTGATGCTGGACAGGAAATAGTAAGCACCAAAGGCAAGGTTTCGGAATGGGACAAGTCGTACAAGACAACTGCAAAGCCAATTGACAAGGACATTAAGATTGTAGTGCTTGTAAATGAAATGTCTGCTTCTGCATCGGAAATTGTGTCGGGAAGCATTCAGGATTTGGATAGGGGCGTGGTTGTTGGTCATCGCACCTTCGGCAAGGGACTTGTGCAGACAACGCGCAACCTTAGCTACAATGGTATGCTCAAGGTTACAACCGCCAAATACTACATACCGAGCGGACGTTGCATTCAGGCTCTCGACTATTCGCACCGCAACGAGGATGGAAGCGTAGGTCATGTCCCCGATTCGCTAATTTCGAAGTTCTACACAAAGAACAAGCGCGAGGTTTATGATGGTGGTGGAGTTACTCCTGATGTTGTTGTGGATGACAGCATTACAAATACTTTGCTTACACAATTGATGCTTGATGATATGTTTTTCAAGTATTCGGTGTGGTATCGTAGCAAGCACGAGTCCATTGGCGACGACCCTGCAAAATTCGTTTTCTCCGATGCCGACTACAAGGATTTCAAGGATTTCCTCGTGCGCGAAAAGTTTGAGTACAAGTCGTTTTCGGAAGAAAGCGTCGAGGATTTGATTGAGGTCGCCAAGACCGAAAAATACTACGACAACATTTCCAAGGACATAGAGAATCTTCTTTCGAAACTGAAGCAGGACAAGGACAGGGATTTGGAGCGTTATAAGGATGAAGTGATAAAGTGGATTGTAAGCTATATAATGCCAAGATACTTCTACGAGAAGGGTAGCATAATGTTCAGCATCAACTATGATGAGGAAGTTAAGACGGCGATTGAGATATTGAAGGACGAAAAGAGGTACAACGAGATACTTTCGCCAAAGAAATAATTAGCAAAGGAAGAAAAACATGGATACAGTATTAAGTGGAATCAGATCAACGGGAAATCTCCATTTGGGCAACTATCTGGGGGCAGTAAGGAACTTTGTAAGGATGCAGGAAGGCAACAACTGCTATTTTTTCATAGCCGACTATCATGCGTTGACTACGCATCCGGCAACCGAGGAACTGCATCGCAATGTGCGTCAGGTGCTGGTCGAATATCTTGCTAGCGGCATCGACCCCGAAAAATCGACGGTTTACATTCAGAGCGATGTGCCAGAGATTTGCGAGATGTACCTTCTGCTCAATATGAACGCCTACTTGGGTGAGCTTTGCCGTACTTCATCGTTCAAGGAGAAGGCACGCAAGCAGCCCGAAAATGTAAACGCAGGACTTTTGACTTATCCAGTCCTTATGGCCGCCGATATACTTATGCATCATGCTGACAAGGTTCCTGTAGGAAAGGATCAGGAGCAGCATTTGGAGATGACGCGCAAGTTTGCCCGCCGTTTCAACACCATGTTCAATGTTGAGTATTTCAAGGAACCGCAGGCTTACAATTTTGGTGGTGAGCTTATTAAGATTCCCGGACTAGATGGTACTGGCAAGATGGGCAAGTCGGAAGGCAACGGTATCTTCCTTGCTGATGACGAGAAGGTCATCCGCAAGAAGGTGATGAAGGCTGTTACCGACAGCGGACCAACCGAGCCGAATTCGCCTATGCCTGAACCAATACAGAACCTTTTCACGATAATGAAGGCCGTTTCTACACCTGACACTGTGGCTTATTTTACCGAAAAGTACAACACTTGCGAAATCCGCTATGGCGACATGAAGAAGCAGCTTGCCGAGGACATTGTGGCAATAATAAAGCCCATCAGCGAGCGCATCAAGGAAATAGATTCTGATGCGGAATTTTTGAAACGCACAGTTGCCCGTGGTGCCGAGAAAGCTCGCGAGAATGCCATCAAAACAGTTCGCGAAATGCGCGAAATAATGGGATTCAAGAAGCTGTTCTAGCAATTGATAATTAACAATGTATAATTTTTGTAGCGACGCGCCATGGCATGTCACTACAATTTGTTGAATTTTCAAATCATCAAATCATCAAATAGGCATTCGCCTACATGACCGCCCAATTCATAATTCCCACTACCGCCAGATACCTCACAAATTTCCCGACAAACATCAGTACAACTGTGATATACGGATTTGTACGGATGAAACCCATTGCAATTGCAATTACATCGCCAATTATTGGCAACCAAGTGAGCAGAGCTGCTGCACAACCATATTTTTCCACACGGCTATGCACCTTTTCCAGTTTTTCGCGCTTTACCCTGAAATATTTCTCCAGCCATTCCCATTTGCACAGCCATCCCATACCGAAACTAATCATTCCGCCTATGGTATTACCAATGCTTGCCACTATGACGATAATCCACACGTTGTAGCCAAGTAGCGACGCCCCCGACACCAATGCTTCCGACGAAAATGGTATTATCGTTGCCGACAGCAGGCAGCCTAGAAAAAGTCCAAATAGTCCGAGGCTTTCAAGCATGGTGGTAAACTAAATTTATATGCTTCCCGAAGCAATAATTATTTTTTGACACATCGCCTTTGGCGATACCTTGATTGCCGCCTTGGCTGGTGAGCGTTAAGAAAATCGGTGGAACTGAGCGTAAAAAATCAGTTTGTTTGAAGACGGAATGCAATGAAGTCAAGTTTCTGATTTTTAGTGAAGTGTAACCTATTTTTAGCGAAGCAGACTCAGCGGACACACTTTTTTTGTTTACTTTATTTGGTGACAATTGTCGAAGACAATCATGAGCACCGCTGAAAATAAATTGTAGGGGCGAATAACAAAGTAAAAGCCTCCGCGGCTCGAGCGGAATAAAAAATGTCAATGAATTTTCCAGAAAAATGTTTATAGTCATTATAAAAAATGTTCGGAGCTGTTTTTAGCCCCGAACAGCAATATAATCAGTATATTTTAAAATCCGTATGATGCACCATCGAAGCAATGCAGGCAGAGTTGCTCGCGTGGAAGTCCCACTGCATCGCAAACGGTCTGCAAGCTGTTGAACTTTAATGTATCAACACCAACGCGCTGACGAATCATTTCGACCATCTTTGCGTATTGCGGAGTAGTTTCATCCTTGTAGGCTTCGAGGTTGCGGATTTGTCCGCCTTCGAGTTCCTCGATGCAACGGCGTGCAATGAGTTCCATGTCGGTTTTCGATGCCGAGAAGTTCAGGAATTCGCATCCGTGAACCAGAGGAGGACAGCTTATGCGAACATGTACGCGCTTAACACCGCAGTCGTACAACATCTTAACATTGTCGCGAAGTTGCGTTCCACGAACTATCGAGTCATCGCAGAAA
>JAEEGJ010025892.1_pt1 | contig 11955 bp, 10 predicted proteins | sample 8958761 | NCBI WGS metagenome assembly JAEEGJ01 (sample SAMN16246546, study PRJNA631951) | gut metagenome | biome: gut microbiome; feature: rumen; material: RS-attached | host: Bos | place: Iran: Karaj | collected 2018-10 | reverse complement strand
TCGACACCGAGACACGCCAGCCCACCGATATCTTTGCCATCGACAACGGCGCCATCAACCAGTGGATCGTCAAGGACAAGGACTGTCCCATCGACAAGGGTGGCCGAGTGAAGATGACTGACGATGCTACGTTAGTACATACCATCGACACCTATTATAATGATGTCGACATCAATGGCCACATCAATTCCGTGAAATACATTGAGCACGTGCTCGACCTCTGGCCTCTCGACTGGTACCGCACCCACCGCATCCGCCGCTTCGAGATTGCCTACGTCGCCGAGGCCCATGCAGGCGACAAACTCTCCTTCTACCGTGAGCAGACCGCCGACAACGAATACTGTGTGCGCATCTGCAAAGACGGCAACGTGGAGACCTGCCGCAGCAAAGTGGTCTTTGAATAGGACTTATCGCCTTCCTTTGAACTTACAGGGCATCCTATGACTACATGAAACAAGAAATAACATAAGGAAAGGCTCTTTGTGTCACAAAAAAGAAGGCTTTTGATAAGCGCACACGACTCCAGACCTCGCGCTGATAATACAACGAAAAAGCCCCTCAGATTGCTGTGAGGCTATGAACGATTGATTCAATAATCAATATCTCAATATTGGCTATTCTTTATCCCCGGCATTAGTCTGCTCCATGATGATTTCTGTCAGTTTCACGTGGTCAGCCACATTTACTTCGTCATCGCGGTTCACGTCGCCCAGTTTACCAATGATGTTTATTTCTGAGGTAACGGTCTCCGAATCCTCATAGCCTTTCTTGGAAGCATAGACGCTGACAACACAATTGCCAGAGATGTTCAGACTGTTTCCCACATTCTTCTGACCGTCTGAACTTGTTATGACATAATGGAACTCGGCATCGGGTGTCTCCGAAGAGAAACTGAGAACACCGTTCTTATAACTGACCACAGGCGCAGCGCACTTCTCTGGTCCCGACCCCGAGAAGGTGTGTATGTCAAAACTGCTCCAAGGTTCTACATTTTGATATGGCTCTATGGAACCGTCTGGAACATATAATTTTGAACCTTCGGGGAAAGAATTTCCATAGGCCATTGGTGGATATTCTGGATTAACGAAGAAATCCACAGATTCTGATGATGTGAAAGAAAAAGCATTCTGATATATAAATTCCACAGAAGAAGGAATAGTAACACTCCTTATTTTGTTACAGTTTTTAAATGCAGAATACTTAATTTGTTTTAAGTTTCCGGGCAATTTTAGTTCCTCCAGTTTCGAACAGCCATAAAAACAACTTTCGCCTAAACTTTCTATACCAGCTGGTAATTGTATTGCTTCAAGTTCTGTACATTCATAAAAAGCATAGTTGTTAATAGAAGTTATAGAAGAAGCAAATTCTACTGAAGCAAGTGATGAACATTGATAAAAAGAATATGCTCCTATAGAATTAACATTGTCGCCGATAGTTAGGGATTTTATACTACTTCCTCCTGCGAATGCATAATCTTTAATCATAGTTATTTCCTCTGGAATCACAAGTTCCTTTACTTCTTTCTTGTTAAGATAAAGATGATGGGCATAATAAAGTGGATTCGCTTCTATTGACCCGAAATCAATTTGGCACCATTTCTTTAGGTCATTGATATAGACTTGATTCAAATTGCTATTTCCAGAAAAAGCATTTTCTCCTATAGAACTAACATTTTTACCAATAGTAACAGAAACGAGCGCACAATGATGAAAAGCATATGAACCTATTGCCTCTACCCCATCACCAATTTTCACGGAAGAAAGGCTTGTGCAGTCCCAAAATGTACTACCTCCTATACTCTTTATTGTATTAGGGATAGTCACAGACAACAAATCATAATTCCTAATAAATGCATTTCCTGAGATGCTTGTTACTGTATAGTCTACATCCTGATAATTCACCTTTTCAGGTATGACTAATATACCATTATAATAATTTTCGCCACTAACACTTGCGGTTTTTTCATCAATATTCAAGTCGTATTTCAAGCCGTCGATTATTACAGGCTCTTGGGCACTTGTCAATATGGGCAGTAGCATCATGATTAAAGGTGATAGTAAATTCTTCATAATTCATATATAATTATAGTGATACATGTTACTTCGCTCCCTTTCTTCTGTCACGCTTGCGATACGACTATGCTTTTTTTAGGTTGGTTATCCTAACAACTTTCCTAAAGCCAAAACCATTAACAGGCTTACACGTAACATCTCCATCAGGAAATACTTGAACAACAATCAACTCTTCTCCTGTCTCAATGTTTACAACGTGATCACCTTCTTCTAAATCTACTGTAGATTCTTCGGAAGAAGGCTTGCTTGTTGTTTCTGTCTTGTTGGGTATAGTCTGTAAGATGTCCTTTATTATTTTAACATCGTTAGTCATACCCCATATCTTAAAAAATAAGACAAGACAACAAATAGCCCAAACAAATCCGATTAAACCTAAAATAAAACTAATTCCTTCCATATTCTCATTTATTAAGTTTATAATTTCTCTAATAATTCGATTGTGCTCTCATCTGGGAAATTCTCCATTCTTCTCCTTACCCATGATACGAAGTCTACTTCACTTGTGAATTGAATATTAAACATTTTAGCCGTACTATTATTGTAATGATTCTCAATTTGAGTAATCACATCGTCTTTGACACCTTGTTTCAGAAGCCGTAAAGTATCTTCACTCAACATGATGACATTAGTGTCATCGTAGTATTCAGGATTAGCATATCCGCCAAAATTGCCAATAAGTTGTCGGATAATACCCATGTCAGTATTAGGCATATTTGGTACAAAAATCTCCAGTCCATAGATGGGATTTTCATCACTATAGATCAGCGGAGATGAGCATCGCACACCCGCATCTTCTTCACCATCTTCTTCAGATAAGACTGGAGGATTCCAATTATAATAGGACATATCGATGCTGACCTGCTTATTCGCAGACCGTGGTGTCTCATAACCAGCATAATGTCCATTAAATATTTTATGAAGATCTGCTTCTGTTATTTTCAATGGTTTCCATCCGTCATGTTCATAACAAGCAAGCCGGTTCAAGTCCTCTTGTCTTACATCGCTGCCCATGACAAGAATCTGTGTGTCACGAGTCAACCCCTCTTTACTTTTTTCAGATGCCCCGAATTCCTTCACCTTCTTGATGATTGAAGATCGGTTTGTGAATTTACCCAAGAACCCAACACGTCGATTGGTAAGGGGATTTTCTTGGATAATGGCATTTTCGCCAAATAAGTCTCGCTCTATCATAATTGTATATTGTCTGAACTATGGTAATTGTTCTATGGTAAGATGTAGAATCTTGTCCGCTTTATACTCTTTGAAGACGACGCCGAATTCTGTCAGTACACATGTCTTTGCTTTGAAACACAAACCATATTTGGTAAAGACATTCTGCATTCGCTCACAGGCAGTTTCTTTGGTTATGTCCTCTCCTTCATCAAAGCAAGCAAGGATATCCTTCCTAAACTCGCATTCGCTTGTCTCATCCAATTCGCGTATATTAGAGAGAACAGTTTCTTTCGTTGTCGCAACCTTCTGTTGTTGCTTGTAATAAAGTTTCAATAGCCTATAATCTTCGCTTTGCAACTCACGCTCTGTAAACTCAACATCCTCTCCATCCGCGTATAGCTTGAACTTCTTTACAAGATTTGGCCATGTTGTTTTTCTTTCTTTGGGAACTTCTGCCTTTGACTTCGACACAACAGGTAACTCTGTGTGATACTTTTCGTAATCCTTACCTGCAAGGATAAGATCCAGGTCCTCTTGGTAAATCTTTCGCACATCCTTTCCTGCTGCTATCAGTTCATCAAACTTTCTCAATTTTGAAGGTCCAGGCTCATCACCAATAAGAAGATAGTTGGTTTTACTACTTACACCCGTATCTATGTCAGCCCCCATTGTTTTTAGGATATTTGCCAATTCCTGTCTATCTATGTTGAAGACACCTGTTATCACTACCTTCCTATCATAAAATGGATTATTGGAATCTGCGCATGATAAGTCTTTTTGAAGTACGTCACCGCAAAGATTAGTATGACCTCTTAAAGCATATGATTGGTATATAATATTGCCAGACGCAGCATTCTTGGCATAGTACTCTGAAACCATCTTTCGTGTAGATTCATCAAAAGTCAATTCTCCTAAAAGATATTTGGGGAAAGTAAGGAAAAGATTCCCGCACATTTCTGCATCATCACAAGCATGGTGATGTTGAAGTGTCTTCACACCAAACCTCTGACATACAACATTTAGAGAATATGAACCGGGGCCTCTGACGACCATTCCATATTTGTTTTCTATTGCTTTGGAAAGAAGATAAGTATCCATAATCTCTCCGTATGGAATGGTTGTCTCAATATTGTAATAAGCGCAACAATCATGAATACATGCCCTTTCCACACAAGCGTTATGAGCAACAAGAGGCAATCCCTCAATAAACGCTTCCATTTTGGGAAGAACTTCAGCAAATGTCTGTTCGCCTTCAAAATCATTTTCAGTAAATCCATGAATCCAAGTTAATGCCGGACCTCGTTTCCCTTCATATTCAAATGGCGGGCGAATGAGTGTATAGTATCTATCTACAATCTCACCATCTTTATATTTAACCATACCAACGGAACATGCGGTGACACGCTGAGGAAAGAGATTCTCGAAGTCGAAACTGACAAAGGTAGTTGGAAACTCAATATTATCCAAATCGAATCTTTTAGGCTTTATTGAATCTGAAAGAATCTTTTCGTATCCTTCGTAATCAGAACACATTTCATAATCTTCCATATCCGAAAGATTATATACTTCTTCCCAATCTACCATTTCATCTTCAAAAGACGACCAGTAATCTGAACTATTCTTCATATCTGCACCATTTGTGACTTTATTAATTTAAACTATGTGGTCATAAGGATTCATTTTTTTCTATAGATATCCCGTTGAGCTTCAATTATTTTCTCCGTCCATTCATTCATATCTGAAGTAAATTCTTTTTCGGTCATTCGTGGTGTGATACCATCGTTATCCATCAGAACACGAGTTGTTTTTGTTATCGTACTTTTCATAGTAGTCGTTATCTCAAACACAACACGCCATGCACCATCGTACTTATTCAGTTTCCGTAGTGAATCATTGACTACCACTGGATACATCCATGAGTTATTGATGTCAGTGGCTATCTGTGAGAATTTATCTATACTTTTCTGATATTCTTCCTTACTTATTTTGTCTTCCCAAAAGTCTGCACCGGTGTGGGCAAAATCCGTAGAACCAAATGTCAAAAGGACATCGGAAAGAAGAGTGTCTACACCTGTCACCTCCATCTTCTCAATTTCGCTGTCAACATTAAACGTACGTTCTCTTAGATACTGCAGAGCATTCTGCCCTCCTTCCCCATATTTAGACACAACGCTGTCGTTACAGGACATTAGGGTCATCACCACAAAGAAGATAAACGTTTTTTCCATAACTTTTAATTGATAGTTTTAAGTCAATTTTGCACCCAACTATCAATCACGCCAAGACACAAAAAGGCATGATGCACCTTTTGCGTTCAGCTTCGAGGTAGCGTAGGAAGGGAACCTCGGCAGTCTTACAAGTTTGCACCACACCTAAGTGCGAATGCATTCCTAATATAAGACTGCGGAGATGCCCCCTTTTACGACCATCTCTTAACGTATTATCTCGTTGCGTTTTTATTCCCAATAAGTTTCCTACGCTTTTGGCTGAACGCGAAATAATAGCGAATGCTTTTTTTTTCCAACGATGTCCCACCGCCGTCCGCACCCGGACATCATGGCGGTGTTCGAATGCAAAGATACGAAGATTATTCGGAACGGCAAAACGATTTTCGATATTTCTTACTAAAAGCATGCAATTTTGCTATCTCCGAGTTAGCAAAAACGGGGGTGTGTTTGTAGTAATGCCTTCCACGGTTCGTGCTAATGCCTACTACGACTCGTACTAATGCCTTGTACGAGTGATAGTAGGCATTACTATCAGGGGTAAAGCCCTATCAGCACGAGGCGTGGAAGGCATTAGCACGAATTCCGGCAGAAGGGCGAACAAACCAAAGTGTAACTGTAACCAAAGTGTATCACCTAAGTGTATCAGGGAAGAGGTGTCCCAACGACTTGACTAATAAGCATATAGTCCTTTGTACATTAGCGTGTAACAGTTGTACACTTTTATTTGGAAAAATTGAGGGTATCATATAGAAATAGAAATCATATAAGGCTATAATATGCCGAGATGAAACTGTTACAACTGTTGCAAATTAAGATAAAAAGGTCTGCCCCAGGCTTGAGGCAGACCTTGACGATTGGTTGTCTGGATTGGAATCAGAATGGCAGATCCTGCTCTGTGGAATCCTGACTCTTGGTCTGATCTTCCTGTTGCAGGCGCTCGTATTCCTTGACAGACTGGACGTAGAAGAACTGGCTCATCACTCCGTCTGCACGTCTCATGATGCGCTCACCGTCTTTTGCTTTGCCGGTGACGGAGGCGGGGTTCAGACAGTGGATGTGAGGAGCATACTTGCAGTAAGTCTTCAGTTTCTTCGTCAGTTTGGTCTTCGAGATCTTGTAGGTCACCTCGCGGCAGAAGTTGTTGTACAACTCGTCTTGCTTCACCTCGCGGTCGAGGTTTCCACTCTCTGGTGCGAAGTAAACTTCGGCCCACTCCTCGAAGTCGCGTCCGATGGCGGCCCGCTCCGACCTGCGCTCCACACACTCCATGGGAGGCATGACCTTGCGCTCGGCTACCGGCAACGAGAGGTAGAGCCTGACGCACTGTAGCATGAACGCGATGTCGGCCTGCCAGTCCTGCTCTGGATACTCGATACCCATCAGGTCGCAGCCGAAGTCGTCGCGAATCTTCCGAGTCTCCAAATAGTCGTTCTGGCTTGTCTTCTCATGATAGTAGTCTGAAAAGATCTGCGGCCATACGCGTCCCATCGTGCTGGGGTCGTTTTTGCGGAGTGTGTAGTTCGTGCCGAAGGCGAACTTCGGACTCTGTGAGAAGGGTATCTCGAACGGGTGGTCGCCCTTGGCCTCGCCACGGAAGTTGCCTGTGATGCGGCCGAAGAAGAAGTCGAAGTTCAGTTGGCGGTGGCACTCGTCGACGATGATCAGGTCAGTGTCTGCCGTGACACCATCGAAGAGGAAGCGGTTATCGACTATCGATGGTACACGGGCCTCGATGCAGAACGTGTTGAGTAACTGTCCCAGGGCCTTCAGGAAGAACGATTTTCCGCTTCGTCCGTTACACTCGTCTTCGCTCTCGCCCATAGCCGAGTCGAGACAGAGTGTAGCCCAGGCCTGTGACTCAGACTTGTAACCCCAGAGCAGATAGCCGATGTTGAACATTTTAGACAGCAGACAGCGGTTTTCTTTAGCCTGCTCCTCGTCGGTGAGCGCCAGCCCCTGTTCGTCGGCCTTTCGCCAATACAGGCGTGAGGCGTTGATGACGAACTGGAAGAACTTGCTGGGCTGACAGTCGGCCACCTTTACTAGAAGGTTGCCGTCATCGTCTTTGATCACCTCAAACATGGGCGCCATTTCTCGGTAGTCGTGCTCTACGATCGACTCCTGCCAGACATAACTGTCGCAAAGCGAGGTGTAAGGCTTTCTGGTGATGCCGTCGGCTGTCACCTCCACCCATCCGTTGCGAAAGAAGAAGCGCTGAGAGGTGGCAGTGGATTTGGTGAAGTCCAGGTCGTCACGCTCCACCAGATGGCTCGTCAGATTGGTAGGCAGATCACGGCAGCGCAGCAGTTTGTTCTGCAGCGCTTCGTCGAGTCCTTCGCGGGCAGCCTGTTGCAGGAGGAAGTTGATGATAGTCTTGGCCACCACGCGGCTCACCTTGATGCCTTCCACGTGAATGTAGAGCGGTTCCTTGCGCGTATCGTCCTTCAGCGTGTAGTAGCCATGAAGTCCGAGATAGTAGTTCAGCCGCGCTGGAGAGATGGTGTAAGACGTATGTCCTTCCTGATCCTCCTGCTTCGACCAATACAGGGCGCTCTGTGCCCGACTGATGAGCCTGCACATGTCGTCGTGTCGGGGATGCAACTGGATGAAATCCTTCAGATCCTTGCGGCGGCGCTGGCGGTTATCGTGCAGATGCCCCATGTCGTCGTCTGTCATCCAGGCGGTAGAGATGATCGGGAATCGCAGCGCCAGTCTGCGGCCTGCCTTCCGGCCAGTGGCATCGATGTCGGGGATGTTGACGATACGACGGGCATACTTCAGCAGCAGCCGTACGTCGGATTCCGTCAGGTCTTCTGTCTCGCTACCCAGCCATACGGGCTGATAGCCCATGCTCAGGCAGTTGACGGCATCGCTGCCACCAGAGACCAGTACCACCTCGTCGAGTTTCTCCTCGCCGCGCTCCTCGAACTTTCTGCGCAAGGCATCGAGTCCGAAGATGTAGTGCTGGGGCTTCTTGCCGATGATAAAGAAGCGGAAGGCCTTGTTGAAGCACTTTGGTTCGTAGACCTTCTGGAACTTCCGGATGTTACCGTCGGCATCCTGATAGGCGCAATCCTCTACGAAAATGGGGTACGTGATGGTGGCCTTTCGGATGGTGGTCCTGCCGTCCTTGGTCACCGAGATGGAGGCCACAGACTTCCAGCCGAGTTCCTTCAAGTGATCTTCTTTCACGCAGGGCCCCCATGTGGCCAGGTCGTCGTTAGAGAAACTTTCCCGGCAGACGACCTTCGGCGGTTGTCCGATCTCAAAGGCCATCGCGTCACGCTGCTCAATCTCAGGTTTGTTGACCGACGACTTGAGTTCTTCCGCCACGCCGTACTGCTCCATCAGTTCGTGGAGCGCCAGGCTGAACTGGGACTGTGTGTAGCCTTTCTCCCTCATATAGAGGTCGATGGGCGAGAATCTGCGCTCCCCTTCGCCACCTCCGTAGTCGACGACGTACCAGCAGCCGTCTACTCCCTTCGGCGGCACGAGGCACGCCGAGGGGGTCTTCTCATCAAGCCGGAGTCTGAACTTCTTCTTGGTGTTTTCAACTGCACCAGCGGCCTGTGGGCAGACGCTGGTGATGATGTCAAGTCCGCTGCATGATGCAGCATACACTTTCGCTAAGTGATCTATAGTCTTCATATCTGTTGAAGATTTTAATTAATAATATAATTAACCACACTTAGCCGGCATTTACTGTGGTGAGGTTTACTCCCTCTGCACAAATACAACATGCGCTCGGGGTGAGTCTTCTCCGAGTGCAAAGTTACGGTATTTTTATTATATTCTCAGGAATAGTTTTGGTTTTGTAAACGGTTGAAAACAAGCGCTTTGCGCTGTTCCTGAAACGATTTTGACCCTTTGGTCGTAGTTTTGACCCAAGATTATCCTGAGTGACCAGAGTTTTGACCCTAAAACCGTCTCCACGGGTCAAAACTCTGGTCGTAGTTTTGACATTTACATGCCAGATACGGGTCAATATATAGGCTGACACATATGGTGCCAGCCTAAGCCCCAGGCTTGAAAAAGTCAAAAGTCAGTTGGAATTATTTGTCGATTCTGTCGAAAATGAATCGACAAACGCATCCATCTCCTGATTGAAAGTATTCTGCTTCTCCTTGATCTCCTTTTTATCTATATTGACAAGTTTTCTCTTCTCAGTCAAGACAGCCCCCATCTTGACGACACCTATGATTCCTGCACAAGGTTTTGAAATGCATCTGAGCATGTTTTCGTTTTTACTACCATCCCATCCGCACCAGAAGAGAAGATGCATGACAAACTTACCCGCCAACATGCCCTTCCACCCGATGACATCATCGCGCTGTTCTGCCAATTCCATGATATGGTCAAGCAATATACGAAGACGGAAAGCCTTCTCTGCATTTTCATTCCCAAAAGCCGTTAACTCATCCTCTGTCAGACCTGCATTTCTGCCGTCTTTGATCCTTTTGCAGGCACAGAAAAAATTGAAGTCTGCATGGTTGATTTCGTGAAACAAACTGGCAATAAGTTGCTTGACATCATCGGCATCATCCATCGCCTTTACAATGTCGTTGTCTATGTTGACATTACCCTGATCCATCATCTCTATGAGCCGTCTGTTTGCTTTCACAGAGCGTTTAAAACTATTCTCATATCGAGGATATGCCAATTCCGGATTGGATCGGATAGCCTTTTCCTCATCAATGATTTCGATACATGTATCAATGATATTCCCTGCCAATTGCAGATAATCGTTCAGGTTGTCGTGCATATCTCTCACAGACTTATCACTATAGGACTCCCACCCAAACATGTCTCTCGAATAAGAACCGTTGAACAATGGCGTCCTGTCATAGGCATTTGCATCATTCTTATACTTTTTGCCACGCTTCTTTTTGGGGTTAAAGCCGTCGATAATCTTTATGAAAGCAGAAAGCGTGCTGCGCATCTTGCTCATCAACTCAATAGCAGTTGAGAAGTAGCGTTTATGGTCAGAGGGATAATCCAGGTTATAAGTTTCCTTCAACTTCAGCATTCTATGATATTCGCTGTGAGTATATTCATAACTTATCCTGAGCCTGGATATAAAAGTGTGTATGTCTTCTATCTTCCAGTTCTTCTGTTGAAGAGCAGACAAGTACCGTTCATCAGATATAGGAGTGAATTTCTCATCTATTACTCTCAACGTTTCTTCGCTGGGCTCATTAAAAAAAGGATTTGGCATAAACTTAATGTTTTAAAGATTAATAGATATATGTTATCCTGTTCGTAAACTTTATGCGGCTTACGAAATCCAATCATATTATTGCTATGTCTTAATATATACATGAATATACAATTGTCGGCTGCAAAGATACTAAAAATCAATGGTTTAACCAAATGTTAATCCTAAAAAGATCTCCTATTTTGGAAACTTTTGTTGTTTGACATGAAAAACACTTTGCAAATTTGGGAAAGAATGTTTGGTAATCTCGAATATTTTTTGTAACTTTGTAGGGTAAAACAGACTTGGTTTATGCCACAAAATTTACAATAATATAATACGTCTAATACTATGGAAAACAACAGAGGCTTCAAAATCTCTCAGTACGCCTGCGCGGTGCTGCTCATCATGAGCAGCATCGTGATGGTGGCGTATCAGGTGGTTAAAATCAATGATGTTGCGGGCGGGCTGCTCTATTATGTGGCACAGTCGTTCCTGCTCGCAGGATCGATCTTTGGCCTCGACCAGTATGTACGATTTATAGACCGACAGATAAAAGAAAGGAAACAGTCATGATCATTACAACAGAACAACTTGACGGCGTACGTCTGACGCCGCATTTCACAGTAGGCGAGTTTCTCAACCTGAAGAAGTACCCTGACAACATCCCGACATTCCCGGACCTGGTGAACTTGTACTTCGGATGCCTCCTGCTATTGGAGCCTGCCCGTCAGGTGGCCGGACCCATCATCATCAACTCCGGATTCCGCAACAGTCGGGTGAACCGATTGGTCGGTGGTGTCGAAAACTCGCAGCACCTCTTCGGCCAGGCTGCCGACATCCGGCCGAAAGACCCGGCACAATTTCAGCGCCTGGTAGATTTCCTCAAAAATTGTAAACATACCGACCAACTGCTGACGGGTAACGGCTGGCTGCACGTATCGTGGAACCCCTTAGGCAAGCCCAGGCACTATGTCAGGACAAAATACTACAAATTTTAATGAAAAAAGTTGGCAAAATATTTGGATAATTCAGAAATTAGTCGTAACTTTGTAGCAGAAATAAGGGGATGACAGAGCGCTTGGAGTAATCTCTTCTCCCCCTGAGTCAGGGGGAGTTAAGAGGGGGGCTGAAGAGGCGCTTGACATGAAGAAATAGAGTGCGGAAAGAGCGCTCGTTCAGACCACCCCGCCCTGTCGGGCTCCCCTCCTAACTCAGGAGGGGAAGAAGATACTCAAAGGGCAGAATAGTCGAAACATATAAGCGGGAGGTGGCGGCCCGGTGTAGT
>JAEEGJ010025890.1_pt1 | contig 11956 bp, 20 predicted proteins | sample 8958761 | NCBI WGS metagenome assembly JAEEGJ01 (sample SAMN16246546, study PRJNA631951) | gut metagenome | biome: gut microbiome; feature: rumen; material: RS-attached | host: Bos | place: Iran: Karaj | collected 2018-10 | reverse complement strand
AACAAGGTCAGAGTATCATGACGGTGATATTATAAGCACTCAGATAGAACATGTTAATCCGCAGAATATTGAACAACCAGGAAACCTTGGCGGTGGAAGATGTGGAGGATGTCCTGTATATAGTTATTTTAACCGTATTGGAGTACTTGGAGAGCATGATATAAATGGATATTATTTCTTTCGAGATGAAGAAGCAATCGAGGCAACTCGAAAGGAAGAATTCTTTTTGGATAAATGCAGGTATAGTACTTGCTTCCAGACATATGAGAAGATTCTAAAAGAGGGTTATTCTGAAGAACTTGAGATGCGTGATCAAATAAAGGTTCAGTATCAAAATGGAAGGTATTCTGCTGGAGAAGGAAAGCATCGTGTGTGTGTCATGAGAAGGTTTGGCTATTCCAATATAATTCCTATGAGGGTGACTAGGGTTAGCGATAGCTCAGGTAATCCGGGAAGAATAATGGACAAGCAGTTCTTCTCAGATAACAAGCATGTTTTAGAAAGTTGCTATGGCGTCTATGAAAGATTAGGAATATCTTCGGATGATGTCAGAGATTTATTGAAGAATCCTAAAGCAACCATAGTAGATTATTTGAAAAGATCCAAGTACTCATATGAGGAAATGCTGGATCATGCTAGGTGGTAAATGCTAAATAGTACCAAAATAGTACCTTTTCAGTACGAAAGAAGTACCTTTACAGTATTTTTTTTCGAAAATAAGTGTGTTATATTTACAATGGACAAAGCAAACGGGAAAACAAAAAAACCGAGTCGCCGAGTCCATTTTCTTTTGCAAAAGAATACCGGCAAACAATCAGCTATAAAGGAAATATCATATACGAATGCTATTTCCATGGAGGACTGATTGAGTAAGGAAGGTGGAAATTATGCCTCATGTTGAAATCAAATGTTTTGAGGGAAGAACTGACAAACAAAAAGCAGAATGCGCTGAGAGGATTAGGCAGGTAATAGCAGAGACATTAGGCTGCAAGACCTCAAGCGTTTCTGTTGCTATTAAAGATATACCGAAGAAAGATTGGAAAACAGAAGTCTGGGATAAAAGCATTGTTCCGGATGAAAAATATTTATATAAGCGTCCTGGCTATTCGTGCGATGGGGAAATGTGATGAAACTGGATATTATCGGATCTGTTGCCAGTGGGAAGACCACTCTTGCAAGAAATATATCAGAGACATATCACGTTCCTTTTTATCAAAAAGATAATATTGTTTGGGAGAGAACTCCGGCTGGCGACAAAAAGCGTGATGACAAAGAGCGTGACCAGTTATTTCAGAAAATCATAAGCAGTGATGACTGGATTGTTGAAGGTTCTCCAAGGAAGTTGTTACGTGAGAGTTTTGAAAAATGTGATTACATCATCCTATTGGACATACCGCTCTATAAAAGATTAGTTAGAACACTAAGACGTTGGGTCAGACAGAGAGCAGGAAAAGAAAAATATAATTCGAAACCCACTATAAAGTTCCTTTACTACAGCATAAAGTGGGTGTTTGAATATGAAAAAGATAGGGAAGAGATTATTGGATACCTTTCTGCATACGGTTCTAAATATAAAAGATTCACGACATCTGAAAGTGCTAAATTGTTTATAAGCATGGAGTATGGTAATGTCCAGTGATGCAAGAGAAGAGGATGATAAATGGATTACAGAAAGGCAACAAGTATGGCTTTGTAAAAATGAATGATGAGATGGAATTAAGATAGCATGAAGATCATGGTGAGCGCCTGTCTCTTAGGGCAGAACTGTAAGTACAACGGTGGTAACAACTATAGTGAGAAAGTTGCTGAGTACATCAAAGGGTATGAAGTGATTCCGGTATGCCCAGAGGTTGCCGGTGGACTTCCTACACCAAGGATTCCATGCGAAATCGTAAATGGAGTTGTTACTAATAAGAACGGTGAGAGTAAGGATAAAGAATTTAGATCCGGAGCGGAGCTGTGTCTTAAGAAAGCTCTTGAAGAGAAAGTGGACATGGTGATTCTTCAATCGAGAAGTCCATCCTGCGGAGCGAAGCAGGTTTATGATGGCAGCTTCTCAGGAAGGCTGATTGAAGGAAGAGGCGTGTTTGCGCAGCTGCTTGTTGATAATGGTATAAAGGTGCTTGACTTAGAGGACTTATACAAATGAAATCTTTTATAAAACTTACAGACTTCAAGAAAAGTGAATTATTTGAGATTTTCAAGATTGCTGATTCTATAGAGCAGTATGAGGGCTTCTTAAAAGGAAAGACTATTGTTATGTTCTTTCCATCATCCAGCATAAGAACCAGAGTGTCTTTTGAAAAGGGTATTTTTCTTCTCGGTGGGCAATCCATATTATTTGATCCTGCAACGTTAGATAAAAAGGAAGATATCAGGGATGTTTGCGGATATCTGCAAAATTGGGCTGATGCTGTTATAGTCCGTTACCCAGATATTACTATGCTTGATAAAATGGCTGCAGCTATGACAATACCAGTTATAAATGCACTGACAAATGATAACCATCCTTGTGAAATGATGTCTGATTTATATGCACTCTCAAAAGTCAGAGCTGATTACCTTAAGGATGAGTATTTGTTTGTAGGGGCAGATGGAAATATAGGGAGAGCCTGGAAAGAAGCTTCAGAGGCACTCGGATTTTCATTAACTCAGAGTAGTCCTGCAAAGTATCAAATCTCTGGAGTTGCTTGTAATGATAACTTGAAGAATGCGCTTGAAGGTAAAGATATTATTTGTACGGATTCCATTCCTTCAAACATGATAGGGGATTTTAAAGATTATCAGATTTCTAAAGACTTGATGGGAGTAGCAAATAAAGGCGCTATCCTAAATCCATGTCCGCCATTTTATAGAGGCGAAGAAGTAACAGAAGATGTAATTGATTCTGATTACTTTGTGGGATATGAGTTTAAACAGAGTTTATTAAATGTGCAGCAGGCAATTTTAATCTATTGCTTATCAGATTAAGGGAGAATACAGTGGTGATGTATTTTATTTATCTGGTGAAAGATTAGTTTGTGGGGAAAAAGAAATGAATAGACTTCTTTCCTTTTTCCTGTGGGTATATGAGAAAGGAACTGTGAATCAATGAAACACAAAAGGTTGAATCGTGATCTTGGGTGGGGATTTCAATACTATCCTTATTACCAGATGAGAATAGACGATGAGATTTTTCATGGTCTGGTTTGCCTTATCAAATTGACTGATGGGGAAGAAAACTATTGGGAAACACCCAAAGCTGGAAGAATACAGGTGACGGGCGGCGGAATGTGCTGGATGCAGCTTGTTCCGGATAATACATCCAGGGTTGTTACGGTTATGTATTTTCCCGATGGTCAGCATGATACTGAAAGAATCAATTACCCGGAACCTGCGAATATAAAGTATCAGCCTTCCATTTGGTATGTAGATGTCATCGATGGCATGGAATATGACGAGTATGGAATAGCCATGTTCATCGACAAATATCTTGATGTGATCTTTACTCCCGAGGGGGATGTTAAGATCGATGACAGGGACGAACTTGATGAAGCGTTTAATTCGGGTGAATTGACCAAGGAACAATACGAATCTGCAATTTCAGAATGCGAAGAAATACTTAAAGACTATTGTGAAGATATAAGACAAACAGAAGCATGGTGTGCGAGAATCAGACAGCTTGTTGAGGATAGAATTGCTCAAGGTGAATCGATAAAGGCATGCAAAGAAGTGATTGGTAAAGACAATGAATGATATATTGGACAGAATTGAATTAAAAGAAAATGTTTTAAAGCCGGAAGATTTTGTGAGACTTCGCGTGGCTACCGGTTTTGCGGATATACCTATAGCTCATGCAACCAGGGCATTGGAAAACGGATTGGTAAATGTATCGGCTTTATATGACGGTGAATTAGTCGGTATGGGAAGACTTGTCGGAGATGGTGCAATGTATTGGTACCTTCAGGAGGTGATTGTTCTACCTGAGTATCAAGGCCACGGAATAGGAAGACAGATTGTAAACTATTTGATCGAATATGCGACTGCACATTCTGCGACCGGTAAATTTACTACTGTTGGCGGCGTATCAGCTAAAGGAAAAGAAGGCTTTTATAAAAAACTCGGTTTCGATGTTATACCAAATGGAATCAAGAAAATGATAGAGATATAGACGGTGAAAACGGGCGATGCAGATTGGTATAAATGGATGGGAATGAAGCATGTTTAAGAAAAAGAATGGATTAATAGCATTATGTATATTGGGCATCATCTTTTTGGCTTTGGCTATAGATTTCATTCATGTGAGAAAGGTAGCACTCGAACGGTTTGAAGTTTATAAAGCAAAAGCAAAAAGTATTAACAGCTCTTATGGAACGATCGGATATATAGATGAAGGCGAGGGCGAGCCATTTCTTATTTGCCATGGAATTACCGGAGGATATGACCAGGGATTTGATGTATTGAGTGGACGTACAGATGATTACAGAATAATCGCCCCTTCCAGATTTGGGTATCCCGGTACAGATATGCCTGAAAATGCAACAGTAGATATGCAGGTGGAGGCATTTATCGAATTGCTGGATACACTTGGTGTAGAGAAAGTGTTTGTGGCAGGGACCAGTGCCGGAGGAACAGTTGCGCAGAGATTTGCTTTGATGCATCCGGAAAGATGCAAGGGGCTTGTACTGTATTGTTCGGGTTATCCGGCATCTGAGAAACCTGCCGAACCTGCTTCCGGAATGACCGGACCGCCGGAGGTATTGTGTAATGACTTTGCCATGTGGATGATCAGCCCGCTATTTAAGCCAATCATGGGAATGGAAAGAAGTGTAATTAAGCAGATTATGCCGATGAGCGAACGAAGGGCAGGTATAGCTTTTGACGGAGAAGTAGTGAACAGGGACCATACCGATCACTATGAGAATTATGATTTAAGACATATTAATGTACCTGTTCTCATTATCCATTCCGAAGACGATAAGCTGGCTGATCCGGAGAAGGCGAAGTACTGGAGCCATGAGATACCCGGATGCACCTCGGTTTTCTTTTCGGGCGGAGGCCATTTGATGTCAGGTAACAGTGAAGAAATCAATCGTGTGCTTGATGAATTTGTGGAGAAGAATAAATGAATACGGAAGTATTGAACTGTTTTCAACTTTCGGAGGAATAAGTAATGGAAGTGTTTTTTGGAGAAGACTCCGATATTGAATCATGGATGCAACTGATTAGAAAAGTCAGCTGGAATTTCCCGGGCCTCGAAACAGAAGAAAGTATAAATGAACATAAACAGACAGTATTGAAGTTTATGGACAAGAAACAGGCCCTGTGTGTCAAAAACGGCGAAACAGTTGTAGGCGTACTTTTGTTTTCACGCAGTAGAAACATGATCTGCTGCCTTGCGGTAGAGCCTGAGCAGAGAAAGCATGGCATTGCGTCAAAGATGCTTGGAAAAGCATTGGGTGAATTGGATAGAAACAGAGAAATTACAGTATCAACGTTTCGCGAAAATGATGATAAAGGAATTGCTCCAAGGGCACTTTATAAGAAGTTTGGATTCCGGGAAGGCGAAATGACCGAGGAGTTCGGGTATCCCAATCAAGTGTTTATTTTGTATCCATTTAATTCAAACGGAGATTATTATGACATACAGTATTAGAAAAGCTGTTCGTGCGGATGAACAGAGAATTTGTGAATTGTTTATAGAAATGCTACAGACCATCTATCACACAGAGGATGTTCATGGGTATGATCCGGGGTATTTAGACAGATACTGGAAAAATGGAGAGGATATTATTCTTGTAGCAGAAGATGAGGAGGTTATTGCTTATCTGGCAGTCGAAGTACATCGGGAAGATGTGGATTATATCTATCTGGATGACTTGTCCGTTACAGAGAAAAAACGTGGTAATGGAATCGGGACTTCTTTGATACATAAGGCTGAAAACTATGCGCATGAACTTGGGCTCACAGACATTCTTTTTCATGTGGAAAAGACGAATACTTCAGCTTTTCGCTTATATGAAAGACTCGGATATAAAGTATTCAGAGATGATGGAAACAGATACCTGATGAAGAATTAGTTGATCTGGAAACAATGTAATAATTCTTGTTCTGTTTTATACGCAATTACAAATCTTAATATGTCGGAGGAAGCATGTTAAAAGATTATGAAATAGACAAGCCTGTTCTTGAAACTGACAGATTGATCATTCGTGTGCTTAATGAAAACGATACGGATGATTTAAAAGAGTGGCTGGGAAGAGATGAAATTTATACATATTGGGGAAGGAAAGCAAGCAAGGGCGAAAAAAATCCTGAACTCATGTTCATTGATCCACGTCCTTGGATAAAAAGAAAACCTTCTCTTGATCTTGATTGGGGAATTGTATTGAAAGAATCCAATAAAGTGATAGGCATGATTGCAGTATTCGATATCCAAAATGCCAGAATGGGCGATATAGCATACAGAGTTAATCCGGAGTACTGGAGGATGGGAATTGCCACGGAAGCATTGAAGGAAGTGTTACGGTTTGTATTTGAGAACACAGAAATAGATCGATTAAATGGACGTGTGGATGTAAGAAATGTTGCTTCAAACAGGGTTATGGAAAAATGTTGTTTTATAAAAGAAGGAACAGTCCGTCAAGGAAAAATGGTTTCGGTTTATTGTGACTATAATATCTACGGTATGCTTAGAAAAGATTATATGTGCCTTGAGGATTGAAAAGAGATGGATAAGCTTTATATTACACATTACTATTACCCGGGAACGGATCCTTGGAAGAATATAATGAATCTTCCGGAGGATGAGGCTTTTCGCATGGCTATGATTCTTTCAGATGCTCATCCGGATACTACCAGTTTCGGACGCTTTGCCGATTTCGAAAACTATTATCCGCTCCGGAAGAAAGCGGATGAGTTCGTCCGTGAGAGGTTTATACAATTGGGTGGAAATCCGAAACTCTCTCATCCTTATTCTTTTACCCTCCTGGAGTGTGATTATCTTAAAAACTGGTTTAACAGCAGCGATAAAATCACTATTGATCTTGATGGTATTCCCGATAATCAGATCAGCTTCACACTCGGAGACAGCTGTGCTCTGTTGATGCATGGAAATGAACCGACTGTTCTTACGAAAAAGCTTCTGCTTGAGCGTATCGAGGCATTTGACGGCTCTGTTGACGTTTTCCTAAAACAATCGCTTGGTAAATATCCTTATGTGGAAGTGCAACTGTGGGATAGAATATCCGGCTAACGATTAAATTCTGGAAATAATAAAGAAATATGGCATGCCGCAGGAATAAAAGAATAATTACTTTATACCTAGTTGTAACGATCGCGTTGACATGGCTGTTACAGTTCATGCCAATGATAATGGGTATGGATATTGAAAATACATCAATATCCTCGTTTGATTTTGCATCTCTGTTTTTCGGAGTCGGAGGTATGATACCTTCATTGGTTGGAGTTATATTTGTGTTCGTATTTTATACGAAGGATGGAATAAAGGATTTCCTGAAAAGATGTTTTGTTCCAAATAAAGAATGTATAACCGCAATCCTGATCTCATTTGCATTAATATGTGCAGAAGTATTTGTGACTCAGATGATTTCGAAAGGCCGGGGAGCAGAAAGGCTCGGATTTGAGGGGTTAAAACTTATTGCCGGGAATCCGCTTTATTTCTTTTACTTTTTGTTTTGGGGCATCATATCCGGACCGTTTTCTGAAGAATTCGGATGGAGAGGTTTCTTGATGGACCGTTTGTTCCAAAAAGATAAATTGCTTCAAGCATCATTGCTTATAGGATTTGTCTGGGGAATTTGGCACCTGCCGCTATACTTTTATCCTGCACAGATTCAGCATGATTGGTTTATGATCAATCCACTGTTAGGATTGCTTTTTATTGTAAGCTGCATGTCTGCCGCGCTCGTTTATACAACAATATATGTTGTTGCAATCAGAAAAGTATTTCCCATATTCTTCTTGCACATGTTTAAAAATATCATTTTGACAGGAGCAATGATCTATCCGTTTTCTGATACTTATAGCGTAGTTGTTGTTTTCGTTGAAATATTAATGGATGTATTATTCTATATTTTGTTTACGAATACTCCATTTTATAAAAAAGCATTAGCCGTCGCACAGGATTTTTATTATCTGAAGTAGAAAAATCGGAATTTGTAGGGGATTACTAATGTCAAAAGTAAAGCTTACAATTACAGAAAGTAAATGTAGATGTGGGTATTTCAAGGAAGGACAAGAGTTTATAGTCGAAGATTTGTGTCCGCCTTTATGCCATGAACTTTGGAATTACATATACCCTTCAGTCTATGCATTACAGAATGGTGCTTCACTTGATTATGGAGATAGTCGAGCAAAAGCCTTTGATGCAAAATGTCCGGACGAGGGTAGAGTATGCATTCATGGCGAGTTTGTAGATTAACAAATTCAAATTTGTCGGGATAGTAGGTTATACCGGAATAGAATTTGCAAGGGGATATAGAAAAACATGATCAAATACGGAGAATATATTACACCGGAAGAATATATGGGATTGCGAAAAATGGTAGGGTGGGTTGAGTTCCCGCTTGAGCAGGCCGTAGCCTGTATAGAGAAAGCCTATATGATCCTATGTGTGCGTGATGATGAAAAAGCCATCGGGGTTGTCAGGTTGCTCTGGGATGGGGGATATATTGCTTTTTTATCAGATGTTATTGTGGATCCTAAGTATCAAGGGCAGGGAATAGGCCGTAAACTGGTTGAGGCGAGCATACAAAAATTGAAAGATGGAATGAAACCGGGATATAAAGTAAAACTGACATTGAATTCTGCTAAAGGAAAAGAGCCTTTTTACGAAAAATTCGGATTCAGGGTACGCCCTAACGATGATGCGGGATCCGGAATGGATCAATGGCTGATAATGGATGAGACTTGAATTACAGGATAATCGGAGAAAGAAAAAATGACATATGAGAGACTTGGATATATAGTTTTCAGAGACGATGGAAACAGATACCTAATGAAGCGATATACCGGAAGATAATCTTCCTATCGTGGGTGCAGATTATGATAAAGGCGGTGTAATATGGCATCAAGTAAAGAATATTTGGCATTCATTTTGGAGCAACTTTCGGAACTCGATGATATTTCTTATCGGGCGAGGATGGGAGAATATATTATCTATTATCGCGGCAAGGTTGTCGGCGGTATTTATGATGATCGTTTTCTCGTGAAGCCTACGAAATCAGCCAGGGCTATGATGCCAAACGCAGCTGAGGAGCTTCCATACGAAGGAGCAAAGGAGATGCTTCTGGTTGATAATGTGGAAAGCAGGCAGTTCCTTCGAGATCTGATTCAGGCAATGTATGCTGAACTCCCGGCTCCAAAGAAATGAAGTTGCAAAGATGAAGAAAGCAATCGTATACATACATGGCAGAGGCGGCAGTTCTGAAGAAGCAAAGCATTATGAACCGCTTTTTCCGGAATGCACAGTATTGGGTTTTGACTATAAATCGCAGAATCCATGGGAAGCAAAGAAAGAGTTTCCTCATTTTTTCGATAGCCTGTCCGATGAGTATCAATCCATTACAATCATAGCTAACAGTATCGGTGCATTTTTTGCAATGTGTTCATTGTCAGACCGACAGATTGAACGAGCATTCTTTATTTCTCCTGTTCTGGATATGCAAAAACTGATCACAGATATGATGGAATTGGCGAATGTGTCTGAGGAAGAGCTTCGTACGAAAGGAATTGTTTATATCGGGTCTGAACGAACTCTCTCATGGGAATATCTGACCTATGTCAGGGAACATCCTTATTCCTGGGAAGTTCAGACTGAAATACTTTACGGGAGCAGGGATGATCTGACATCTATAAACACTGTCAGAGCTTTTGTTGAGGCACATCATGCCAGTCTTACTGTGATGGATGGCGGCGAACATTGGTTCCACACAGAAGAGCAGATGCAGTTTCTGGATGACTGGATCAAAGGTATAATAGAATTAGATTGTTAAAACCAAATCAGGTTTGTGACAATCATAATGCCGGATAGCGGGATAAACTGACGAAATGCAGATAAAAGCGTTAGAGCACGATTTCAGCATTTGCAAGGTTAAAACCTTGGATACTGATTATTTGAAACAAGAGTTCTGTTTTGTTTGCAAGACCGATGAGGAATTATCTCTTGTTTGCCAGACGGAATATGTTCCTTCCGATGTCATTGAATGTGATAATGGCTGGAGGGCTTTTCGTATACAAGGCATCCTGGATTTTTCGCTTATCGGAATCCTCGCTCCAATAGCTAAAATACTAGCCGACAACAAGATTGGTATATTTGCAGTGTCTACTTATAACACTGATTATATTCTGGTTAAAAAGGAAAACTTCCAGAAGGCGTTGGATCTGCTGAAAGCCAACGGATATATGATAATCTGAACATTCCTAGTGTTTTATCTTGTTTGTCTGTCGAGATAATCTTCAAACAATTTGAAATCATCAACTGATTTGAGCTCAATCTGAGATTCTTTGGAACTCTTTGTTGTATAGAAGATCTTGCCGTATAACAAACATAATGTGACGGGAGTATTGAATCTTCCTTCTTCAGGATTATCTTCTGAAGCACGCATATAAGCGTCGGTCACTTCGCCGAAAATATAACCCTGAGGATAGTTTTCAAACATCGTTGAATCTGCCACTGTTTCGGCTGTTCCATCGTTGTTCGGATCAGCTAAAACAGTATGTTTTTCAAGTGTTCGTTCAATACATGTGTTAATAATATCTTCATTGAACATCGGCATTGTTGCATCGACAAATGTAACGGTATCATCGTGATCGAGCATGTCTGACACTCCGAGAAGACCATTCAGGAAGCATTCTTCCAAAGTTTCTCCGGGAGGTACGATGACCTGTGGCTTCTGAAGGGCATAGCTTTCGAACAGACCTGCCATTTCCTGTTCCAGGGATTGCGGAGCTACAACTTCCACGATATCTACTTTTTCACTGTGTTCCAAAGTCTCAAGCACCCATGCAATCAATGGCTTGTTTTTAACTTCTCTGAATAAATCACGAGTTGTCAGACCATCCTGATGGTCAAATGCAAAAACAATTACTCCGTTCATTTAATACTCCTGATAAGAAAAAATAGATAACTTCTAAAGTATAACTGTAAAAGAATTATTTTACGAATACCAATAGATAAGGCCTGCCATATATTCTATTCGGTTCAATTTGTGTGTGCGGAAAATATGCGTTAAACTAACTATTGTGAAGATTCTTAATAGCTATACCAAGGACGAAAACGGAAACCTGAAGAGTAATAATGCAGGGTGTGCTTTTGCTTTGGCATTCTTTCTTGCAGGACCTTCCTTAATAGTCTCACTTTATATGTTTATCACAAATCCGGCAGAGTATTGGAAACATCTTGCTGTTTCTGCCTTTCTGCTTTTTTCTCTTTTCCTGCTCATTTACAGACTTTCCAAGCGGTCAATGGTTAAGCGAAAGAAATACGTAGACGATTATCAGAGCCCGATTTCTGACGAAAAAGGAACCATTGAAGGTGATTTTAAGGATGTTACAGAATCAGAGCAGGATTCGGATAATAAGCTGCTACAGTAACTAATCAGTCTGCTTTGAATCCCGTTTTGCGTAATCCCTGCGTGCAGCTTCAAGTAATTGGGGAATCTGTCGGAATGCCACTACAAACTTGAATTCTGCCCTTTCTATTTCAGGAAAGTCTTCCTTTATCTTTTTGATAAGGAACTGGCCTAAATCTGCAAATCGATACTTTTTGGTGAATTCATATGAGACCTGAAGACTTGCTGAATCACGGCAACCCGTATGTTTTAAACCTTTGATGTTATTCAGGTATTCATCAAGTTTTTTTTCGACAGTGCCGCCTAATTCATCAGGTAGATTGTCTCCTCCGATCATTCCGACAATACCCAGTGCAAGTCCGGTGTGCATTGGGATTTCAAAC
>JAEEGJ010025884.1_pt1 | contig 11958 bp, 10 predicted proteins | sample 8958761 | NCBI WGS metagenome assembly JAEEGJ01 (sample SAMN16246546, study PRJNA631951) | gut metagenome | biome: gut microbiome; feature: rumen; material: RS-attached | host: Bos | place: Iran: Karaj | collected 2018-10 | reverse complement strand
CTGTCGGTATCTTGTCAAAGGTGCGAACCTCGGCAAGCGCGGCACACATAATGATACGGTCCATCAAGACAATACGGTTCTTGTCCCAGCGGCTGCTCTGCACCAGTTCATCGATAAGGGTGTTGTTCTCAGGCATCAGGGACACAGTAGCCGTAAACAGTTCCCGACCGAACTGGCTGTCTTCCTCATCCTTGTACATTGGCATAATAGCGTCCTCATTTCCATCGGCAAGCCTGCGGAAGGTCTTAGACACAAATTGGAAGATCAAATCCATATCATCTTCGGTCCAGAACAGCGAGCGCTGTTCTATTGCGTCAGCCATATTTTCGTCAGGCAAGATGACTTGCTTCATGAGCTGCTGCCACAACAGGCAATCATTGCCCATGCTGTCCTCCTCGTCGGCCATATAGTCATTGTAAAGATCGCTCTTGAGGATCTTATCGAGCATCAGGCGTTGGAAGATGGGATCATCATTCCATGTAACCGTGTGCTCCTCGGCGTAACGGCTTAACAGCTCGTTAGAAGCAAGAGCAGCGACAAGACGGTTGTTGACAAATTTCATGTTGGGATTCAAGTCCTCTTCACTAGGCATATACTTGTTGCGGGCCTCGTCAAGGCGCATTTCCTGAATATGAGTCAGTTCTACAGGTAAACGCAACAGGTAATGGTAAAGCTCATAGGTCTTTACAAGACTAGATTCCAAATCGTTCAACGCATTTGAAAGCGTGCGATCAGGCTTGGTAAGCATATATGAGTACAGATTCTGTACTACCTTGGTCCGGATTAATACTCGATTTATCATAATGTCAAATTTTGAACTTGCAAAATTAACGAAAAAAGTCGAAATGAACAAGAAAAGGGCCTAATTCACCTCCTGATTGTCTTCTAGACGTTGACGTACAACCTCATAAATCATGATGCCGCCTGCCACCGAGACATTCAACGAATTGATATGTCCAAATTCCGGTATCATCACCTGAGTGTCACACAATTTCATAATTTCGGGCGAAACGCCTTTATCCTCAGCGCCCAGTACGATTGCGACGGGACCAGTATAAACCCCACGGGTATAAGGTACTTGACTCTTGTCACTGGTGCCCACAATCTTGAAGCCGCTATCACGCAGCAGCTTCACCGCATTCACCAGGTTGTGCTCGCGACAAACAGGCAAGTAATTGAGCGCTCCAGCCGAGGTTTTGACAGCATCGGCATTGGCACTCACGCTCTCACGGTCAGGAATAACAATAGCACTCACACCAGCGCATTCACAGGTACGGGCTACTGCGCCGAAGTTACGCACATCAGTCACACCATCGAGCACCACGATAAATGGATTCTCACCATTATCAAACAGTTGAGGCACGATATCCTCAACTTGGTAATAGGTGACTGCCGACATCAATGCGAGCACACCCTGATGGTTGCGGCGTGTGATGCGGTCTATCTTCTGCACGGGTACACGTTGAACAGGCACACGCAATGAGCGAGCCCGGTCCACGATTTCCTTGGCAGTATCAACATTGAGCGTTTTGCTCAGCAGGATTTTGTCTATATCCTTTCCGGCATCAATAGCTTCTAGAACGGCATGGATACCATAAATGTATTGGTTCTTGTCTATCATTTTCTTTTTATATTGTGCTTAATCAGTGATTTTGCATTCTCGATAGCAGCTTGGTTCAATCCCTTGCCGCTGAGCATACGGGCTATTTCCATGATGTGTTCATGCTCATCAAGAGTTTCAACCTGGGTCAAGGTCTCCACATCGGTATCGGTCTTGAAAACGCGCAGGTGATGGTCGCCATTAGCAGCCACTTGAGGCAGGTGGGTGATGGCTATGACCTGAATCGTACTTGCAATTCCTGCCATCATTTCACCTATCATGTTGGCCACATCACCACTGACGCCTGTATCCACCTCATCAAAGATGATGCTGGGCAAGCGCATGTGACGGGCTGTAATTGTTTTGATACACAACATCACACGGGATATTTCTCCACCAGATGCAGTGTCCTTGACAGGCATAGGACGCTGGTTCTTGTTGAATGACATCATGAACTCCACGCTGTCGGTTCCACTGGGAGTGAGGTCTGTTGTTGTAAAATCAACGTTAAAGGCGATGTTCTTCATCCCCAGGGGAGCAGCTAATGCCAACAAATCCTTGCCGAAACGATTGGCGGCATCATGACGCCTTTCTGACAATCGTGAAGCGATGTCAAGTGCTGTTGTCCGATGAGTGTTGACGAGCTCTTTAAGTCCTTCGATGATATCGTCATTATGTTCAATTTCGCCCAACTGTCGTTCATAATCATGCTGGATAGCAATGAGTTGATTGACATCCTGGGCGTTATGTTTGCGTTCCAGACTGTAGATATTGTTCAATCTATCATCTACTCTGGCTAGTTCGGCAGGGTCATCATTCAGGGTATCGACAATCGCTCCCGTACTCTGAGAGATATCCTTCAGATCAATGATGGCTGATCGTACACGCGCCGACATCCCTTCGACTTCTGAGAGGTTCTTTTCAGCGTTCTCAAGGCGCTGAGCAACCGCTGACAGCCTTTCCAGAATGCTATTGTCATCATTATTCAACTCATTCTCTACGCTCCACAAGTCTTCCTTAAGTTCGGTGACATTACTTAATTTGCTCTGCAGAGACTCCAACAGCTTGTCTTCATCGGGCTGCAATTGGAGAGCATGTAGCTGGTCGAGTTGAAAACGGATGTAGTCCTCGTTGAGACGCAGCTGTTCTATGGCGCGCTGGGTATCATCAAGCTGTTTAAGGGCATTGCGATACTCCTGATAGGTTTTGCGGTAATCATCAAGCAAACCGGCATTGCCAGCGATGCTGTCCAGAATAGACAACTGGAATGCAGGTTGCGACAACAGCATATTGCTATGTTGGGAATGGATGTCAAGCAACCGTGTCGCCAATTCTCGCAACACCGACAAGGCGACAGGAGTATCATTGACAAATGCACGTGAACGACCAGTAGGGGAGAGCTCGCGCCTCACGAGGCACTCATGGTCATCCCAATCAATATCCTGTTCCTCAAAGAAACGCTGTAATCCATATCCGACGATGTCGAACGTCGCCTCAACTACTGTCTTGGACGACATGTCCCTAATCGACTTGGTATCGGCACGTTCTCCCAGGATAAGAGACAAAGCTCCCAGGATGATTGACTTGCCTGCACCAGTTTCACCGGTAATGATGGTCAAGCCATCATCAAAGACGATATCTAACCGGTCTATGAGCGCATAATTAGAGATATGCAACTGTTTTATCATGGCTTGCCCCGGCGGTTAGTTCTCAGTTTTCTTGATTTGGTCAAGACGATTAGTCTCGCTGGGGTAAACTTGGTACAGCATCTCATACACGTTCTCTTTCTCGGTCATGTTAGCCTTACTATAGATGTTAATGAGTTCATCAAGCTTGGCATTCTTAAACATTGTCAAGCAGACCGACAAGGGGGCCACATCATAGATTTTGGCTAAATTCTCCAGTGTATGGGTAATCGCTGAACGGCCCTTATCCACCGTAACGACCATTTGATCCAGACCCATGCGATGATAGTCATAGAGCATTTGTCGGATCGGGGCCGTCTGTTTATCATTAAATGCACTGAGCACTGCACTGCGGTTATTGTTATCCTCAAATGCTTTCCAACCGCTCTCGCCAGAGCTCTGAGCGAGCCTAACCACTTCGGCAGCACGTTCATAGTATGGGGTACCGCCATTGAGTTCAAACGAATCGAAGTCCAAGGCAATAATCATATAAGCCCAAAAGTTGAGAATGGCAGTCAGATTGTCTTCCATATTCAACTCAGAGTACACCAGTTGTTGACCCGTGTTATAAATGAAGTCCACCTTAGTGTCCTTGAAGTTGATCAGAGTGGTCGTATAGGAGCTGTTGAAGACAGGACGTGTAGACTGGATCTGCAAGTCGCCCTTCATCAGTCCTGTGGCATCATCCCATGAACTGATTGTGAACATGAGTTTGCAATAGATCTTTTCATTGGTGCCAAAGGTAGCATTTGTCCACTTGGTCGTGTTCATGTAATCGGTGACCGCCTGTTTCAGCTCATTAAAAATATCTTTACTGCCGTTTGTGATTTTTTCACTGTTGACTTCCACCTCACAGTTCAGTTCTGTTGCTTCGTCATCGGCAACAGCAGTGATGGTGCTCAACAGCGCCAACAACAGCATGATAAAATACTTCTTCATCATTTTGTCAGATACTTGTATAAAACATCAACTATGTCGTGCGCTACTGCACGTTTAGTCTTGCATTCTCCTGCAATAGTCTCACCCTTGTCGGTAAAGATCGTCACCTTGTTGGTATCAACTTGGAAACCGGCATTCTTGTCACGCAATGAGTTCATGACGATGAAATTCAGTTTTTTACGTTCAAGTTTGCCTTGTGCATTGACAAGTTCATGATCGGTCTCCAATGCAAATCCCACGCTCACTTGGTCTTCACGTTTGGCTTCGCCAACGGCACGAGCGATATCAGGATTGGGTGTCAGTCGCAGCACAGGGGCTGCATCTTTTTCGCGCTTAATTTTTTTATCGGCAACATTCTCAACCCGGTAGTCGGCCACAGCAGCACACAGGATGATGGCATCGTTTTCAGGCAATGACTTCATTACTGCATCATGCATCTCGACAGCTGTGGACACGTCGATGCGGTTGATATTGACGTGTTCGGTCTTCAGTGAGACGGGGCCTGCAACAAGCGTTACAAGGGCACCGCGTGCAGCACATTCCTCAGCAAGGGCAAATCCCATTTTTCCTGACGAGAAATTACTGATATAGCGCACAGGGTCAATCTTCTCGACGGTTGGGCCTGCAGTAATCAGCACATGTTTACCCTGCAAGTCTTCACCTACAGCAAAAAAGTCCTGCAAGGCTTTGACGATATTCTCAGGTTCTTCCATGCGTCCCTTGCCGATGAGGTGGCTGGCCAACTCTCCCTCGGCAGGTTCTATGATGTGATTTCCGTAACTCCTCAACAATTCCAGATTGCGCACAGTGCTGGGATGTCGCATCATATCCAGATCCATAGCAGGTGCTACGAACACGGGGGCTTTTGCAGACAGATAGGTCGTTACCAGCATGTTGTCAGCGATTCCATTGGCCATCTTGCCGATAGTGGAAGCTGTAGCAGGTGCAATGATCAAAGCGTCGGCCCACAACCCCAAATCAACATGGCTGTTCCACTGGCCAGTATTGGCTGTAAAAAATTCGCTGATGACAGGCTTGCCGCTTAGCGTAGATAACGTGAGCGGCTGGATGAACTGCTTGGCATTAGGTGTCATGATGACCTGAACCTCGGCACCCGCCTTGACAAGAAGGCGCGTTAATGTGGCGCACTTGTAGGCTGCAATGCCGCCTGTGATGCCCAAAATGATATGCTTGCCCTTCAACATGTATTTTTAGTTTTCAGTTCTCAGTTATTCAGTTCTCGTTTGCCTCTGCAATCTACTGCCAACTGAAGACTCAATTATCGTTTCTTGTATTGGATATAGAGCCTGGTGATGACCTGCTTGGTGTTCTCAGCAAAATCACTTTTCATCATCCAGTCATAATATCCCAGATCAAGCTTGGTAAACACGTCTTCTACGGTTTTGCCTTTGTGCTTACCAAAATTGAATACCGGAACTTTCTGCTCGTTATAGATGATGCGGCCGGCCAAGTCCACATTGCGGTTGTGAGAAGAGTACTGTGACAAGTATTCCAAATCGTTTACCAGTGGCTCGTCGGAATCGGCATAATGGTCCAGCTGAGCTTTCAAGACTTCAAGCGTAGTCTTGGCATCATCAGCGGCCGAGTGGTGGTTGTCCATCGGGTGACCACAGTAGAAAATACAGGCTGCTTCCAGATCCCTTTTCTCACGCTTGTGAAAGATGGTCTGCACATCAATGAACTTGTGCTGAGTGGGATCAAATGAAATACCTGCCTTGCTTAACTCCTGAGCCAACAAGGGGATATCAAAGTGATTGCTGTTGAAACCAGCAATATCACAGCCCTCAAACACTCGTGCTATATCATGTGCACGTTCCTTGAAAGTCGGTTCGTCCTTCAGGTCTTCGTTGGTGATGTGATGCACATCAATGGCCTGCTGCGGAATCACTTTTTCAGGATTGAAACGATAGGTGTTTGATTCCTCATGACCATCGGGATAGACCTTAACATAGGACAACTCGATAATCCTGTCCTCGGTGATGTTAAGTCCTGTAGATTCCAGGTCAAAGACCACGAGGGGACGCTTCAAGTTCAGTTTCATGCGGTTTTCCGTTTTTTCAGTTGTCAGCTGCTAGTTGTCAGTTTTTAGAAAGCGGATGCCTCTCTAAACTTTAAACATTAAACTCTAAACTGCGAGCGTAGCGAGCATAAAACCTTATTATCGGTTAAGGCGGCGGTTGGGACGGTTACTCTTGGTATCGTTGTACTTGTCGCCGGTGTAGGTATTGTTGTTGATGCCGGTCGAGAATTCGTCTTCCTCCTCGTCCTCGTTGTTGCCGTTCTTGTCTTGTTTCTTGTCAAGTTTGTTCTTGGACTGTTCGGGCTTGTTGCGCTTGATGTCCTCGGGCTTTTGCATGTCGATAGCTGTCTGGTAGATGTTCCAGTTCTCGTCAAGGTCCCAATTGGCGCGCAGGCGCAGTTTCTTGGGATAGTAATAGACTTCCTCGGGCTGCAGGTGCTCCTTGTAGTTGCCGGTGTCCCACTTGCCGTTACCGTTGCTGTCGATGGTGAGTTTCAGGTAATAGGTTCCAGCGGGTACATTCAGGAGTTCAAAACTTCCGTTCTTGACCGTGACAGTGCGCACGACCTTCTCGCCCGATGCCAATAGTTCAACAAAGGCATCGCGTGTGACATTGACTTTGAAATAAACATTGGCATACTGATCCAATCCACGGACTTTCAGCTCCTTGGATAAGGGTTCGTTGTGCAGTCCATAGACCGATGTGACGGCAGCGCTGTCGATGGTCAGTCGATAGGTGGAGTCGGGCAGGGTAGTGACAGGCAGCCAGTAGCGCATCGGGTCGCAGTCATTGACTGGTTTGAATGCAGGCAGGCCACCACTGTAGGGCACCCACAATGTGTCACGTTTCATATCCAGGTGCACGCCACGGGGATTAATGCTTGCAATGGGGGTGTCAAACTTGAGGATGATGGAGTCGCCCACGTCGATGGTGCCGCTTTTGGCCAGTTCCATGGTGAGTTTGGGCGTGTCGTTGGGATCCACATGTTGCAGTTCCTTGATTTCCTCAAGGTCTCCCTCGCTGAGTTCCTTGCCCTGGGCCGCTGCTTTCTCTTGTTTTTCCAGCAATTGGGCCAGTCGTTTAGCACGATCCTCGCGCTCCTTAGCTTTCTTCTCTTCTTCCTTGATTTGTGCGTTGGGCTTGCGATAGCCGAAGCGGATGGTGTCGGTCACCTGTTCCAGACGGTCGGCAGTGTCGGTGCGCAGGTAGGTCATCGCCACAATAAGGGTGTCGGTCTTGATCAGGGCAGAGTCGGTAATCCAGTAAAAGAGCGAGTCGTTAGTAGGCGTACGCTCCACGCGGTACCAGTCACGGGCGTGCTCGGCGGGACGTATGATGTCCAGCTGGGGCAGGCTATCGTTAGGGGCACCAAAGAGCACATGCATCAGGTGGGCTGAAGGTCGTGCCGTCTGCTTGACGTAATGGGACTTGTATCCCTCATTGAACATGGACAGCAGCAAGTCGTTGGGCAGATAGAGCGTGTGGGTAGCCGTCACCACCGTGTCGATGCGACGGTCGAAGGTAAATACCGTGTCCTGAGACGTGTATTCGCTGGTCGAAGGCACGACAATCTCGTCGAGGAAGGCGATGTCCTCGGTGCGCGCCATGCGATAGTCGCCGTCAACATCGTTGAGGGCAAACACATGGTAATTGCCCGGCTTGAGGTTGCGAATGGTGAACTTACCGCGGTCGTTGGTGCGGCTAACGCGCTCCAATGGGATATTGGTAAAAGCGGTGTCATCCAGATTGCTGTGCAGACCCACGATGACGTGCTGCATCGGTTCCAGGTCGCTGGCCCGCAACACAATGCCCGAGACAGCCAGCGTGTCGATCTCGTCGCCTGTCGAAAAGGCAAACGAGTAGCCATCCAGCTGGTTGTTCTCGTTGTTGTCCTCGATGGCGTTGGTAAAATCGATGACATAGGTCGTGTTCTCCTCCAGCGGATCGCGGAACTCAACGGTGACTTTCTTTCCCACAGTGCGTATGAGCGGCTGTGTCCTGGGAGCGGGAGAGATGACTACCTTCTTTTGCTGGTCCTTGAGGTTGATGATTTCGTCGAAGGTAATTTCGACTTTCTGGCCCGTGAAGTTAACCGACCCCGGCGCCGATGATGACTTCACCACCTGGGGCGGAGTGTAGTCACGCGGCCCGCCCTCGGGCGACCCAATGCTGGCGCATGCCGCAAGCAAAGCGCTCGCGGCAAACGTCATGAGCCAGTATGTCCAACGTTCCTTCATCGAATCGATGGGCAGATGTGTCAGAAGGGCTTGGCGTCGGTACCGGTGAAGGACTGGAACAAGGAGTTGGCCAGGCTGGAGGCACCGATGCGGAAGTAGCGGTTGTCGAGCCACTGGTCGCCGAGGACTTCCTTGACGATGGTGTAATACTTGACAGCGTCCTCGGTGGTACGAATGCCGCCTGAAGCCTTAAAGCCGACCATGCGTCCGTGCTGGATGAAATATTCCTTGATGCACTGGCACATCACGTAGGCAGCCTCCAGCGAGGCTCCCGGATAGATTTTGCCCGTCGAGGTTTTGATGAAGTCACAACCCGAGTACATCGACAGGATGCTGGCGCGGCGGATAGCCTCGGCACTCTTCAGCAGACCGGTCTCGAGGATGACCTTCAAGGGACGCTCACCCACGACTTGCTTGATTTCGGCGATTTCGTCACTCAACTCCTCGTAGGCCTCGTCACGGAAATAGCCCACGTTGAGGACGATGTCCACCTCGTCGGCACCATCGGCGATAGCCAGAGCGGTCTCGGCAATCTTGGTCTCGATGTGAGCCTGACTGGCGGGGAAGCTTGCACTGCACACGGCAACATCCACACCGCTCACCTCGAGCGTGCCACGCACAACAGCGGCAAAGTTGCTATAGACGCAGATGGCAGCGACATTCTTGTACTGGGGATAGTTGTTGTCAAAGTCGTTCACCTTTTGAACAAACTGGGCCACGCTGCGCTCGCTGTCGTCGGTAGCCAAGGTGGTCAAATCGACGCAGTTCAGCAGGAATTGCTGCACCTCGGGGGTGTTATTCTCGGCGGCGTGCTTGGAGAGGATCTCCTGCACAGCGGCGGTAACGGCAGCGTCGTCAATGGTGACGTTACTCTGGTTGATAGCGGTCATGTACTTGTCCATGTGCTGATGATCGTGATCGTGGTGCTCGCAGCCACAGCCGCAGTGTTCATGTTCGTGATTGCTCATAATACTTTGATATTTTATTAGTTAGTAAGTTTCGTGTTATCCAGGTGACGATGGCTGTCGCGTGCGGTCTTTTTGGCAAAGTTGCGTTCCAGGGCGGCATCAAGGTCGATGCCTGTCTGGTTGGCCAGGCACATCACCACCCACATCACGTCGGCCAACTCGTCGGCCAGGTCCAGGTCGTCGCCCGGCTTGCTCGACTGGTCGCCATAGCGTCGCGCGATGACACGCGCCACCTCGCCCACTTCCTCGGTGAGAACCGCCATATTGGTCAGTTCGCTGAAGTAGCGCACGCCATACTGTTTTATCCAAGCGTCAACTCGCGCTTGAGCCTCTTGTATTGTCATAGTGCCTACAAAGATAGCGCTTTTTAGTCAATAGTTTATAGTTTAAAGAGAATAGTTTTTACTTTATAGCATTAATTTTTGGTGTTTTGAAGCAAGAAAACCGCATAAAATCACGTTTTTTTTAAATTTTCTTTGCTGTGTCACAAAAAATGACTAATATTGCTACCTGAATCAATAATTAATCTCTCACTTATTATCATTATGGATCGGAAATATAATCCCAAAGCTATTGCCAAGACCATTCCTGTTGAGGAACTCTATGACCTAGATGTAACGATTGCCCGCTTTATCCTGCCCCGTCTCATGTTGTTCAAGGAACACTGTGAGCGCACCCCACGACTGAACATGCCCCAAGAAGAGTGGAACGAGATTCTGGACAAGATGATTTACGCCTTTGAGCGCATCGCCTGCCAGACCGAGGAAGATACCCCTGAGTACAAGGCCTATATCAAGGCCATCTGGAACAACGAGGAAGACCTCGCCGACCTCAAGCGTGCCGCCAAGGCTTCGCTCAAGCCCATCAGCGAGGGTCTCTCACTCTACCACAAGTACTACCGCAGCCTCTGGTGGTAAATCCTCTTTTTTTAGCCTCCACACACGATTTCTTTCGGCAAATTAAACGGATTATTCGCATCAAGCATCCGCATACGATGCTCGCTTTGCTCGCAGTTTAGAGTTTAGAGTTTAGAGAGGCTTCGCACCCGATTTGTCTCACGCTAAGCCGCCAAGCCGCTAAGGGTTTTCAAACAACATGAACAACTAAACAACAATATGAACAACATTTATCTTGGCATCCGCGCTCATACCCCACGCTAAGCTGCTAAGACTTATATATGGCATCTGCTTTGTATTTGTTGTATTTATTGTTTTCTATATAAAAAACTTCGCGCCTTTGCGTCTTTGCGAGAGAGCCAAAGAACGCGTAAGCCTCTCTAAACTCTAAACCTTAACCTTTAAACTGCGAGCAAAGCGAGCATTACATGCAGGGAGTATAATTTTTTGGAGTGCTGTGCGTTATAATAAAAAAGCGAAAAAGACGATGAAACGGACGATTTTGATTCTTTTGGCGTTATTGACGCTGACTCCTGCCGCCTTGCGTGCCCAGGAGAGCGAGTCATTGTACAAAGGCTGGGGCATAGGTTTCCAGGCGGGTGTGGGCGGCATGCTGCCCACAGGCTCGTTGAGTGATAACTTCAAGGGCTTTGTCCTGTTCACTGGAGGCATCAATGCCGAATATAACCGATTGAGGCTCAAAGCCGATGTCGCCTATGGCCAGCCCTCGTTCAAGAACGAGAACCCTTATGCCGTCTATGACGAGCAGGGCCGCATCATGCAACGTAATGCCACCGTCAATCCCACGTTGCTGGGCGTTGGCCTGCAGTTGGGTTATACCGTGTGGCGCCAAGGCAAGTTCTCGGTCACACCCAATGTTGGTGTGAGCTGGAGCCGCCTGTCGTGGGAACTGAATCACCTCAAGTATGAAAAAGACGAAGAGGGCGAGGAGCGCCCGGCAATCGACCATGTGGCAAAAAGCCGTGAAAGCAATTTCTCGTGGATGGCGAGTGTGGACTTTGACATCAAGCTGCACGGCAAACTGGTGGACAGCCCCTCGGGCGACGGCCAGGCACACTACACGTCGTCGATTCGCGTCAGCCCCTTTGTCACCTCAGCCAAATACTGCAACATGACGCCGACTGTCAAGGGCGTGTGCATCGGAGCCACCGTCTCCTACGCCGGTTTCTTGCATTTCTTCAAGTAAACTGCAAAAGGCTAGGAAATTAGGTTCTAAAGATTATTTAACAAAGAAATTTTGCTAGAATTCATTTCTTTGTTCTACTTTTGCCCATTGGGCGAAGATAGGCTGCGCTTCGACATAAAAAAGAGCGAATTCTTTTGTTCTGTTCTCAACTTGCACTACCTTTGCCGCGAATAGATGAAACGGAATATCCTCATATTAGCTATTGCCGTGATTTTGACGGCTTTAACGGGCGCTCAGGCGCACGCTGCCCCTGCCGTGCACGATCCGCTCGACAACATCAGCCTGCCCTCGGTGTTGCAGAAGACCTATGCCGGCTATTACCATTTCATCGAGCCCTCGACGGGCGACACGCTGGCGATGATAGTCTTCAATCCCATCACCATC
>JAEEGJ010025883.1_pt1 | contig 11958 bp, 10 predicted proteins | sample 8958761 | NCBI WGS metagenome assembly JAEEGJ01 (sample SAMN16246546, study PRJNA631951) | gut metagenome | biome: gut microbiome; feature: rumen; material: RS-attached | host: Bos | place: Iran: Karaj | collected 2018-10 | reverse complement strand
GAAATCGACTTCCTTGGAAACGCTGTTGAGAACCCAGTTAGACCTTTCGTAGCTATTCTTGGTGGCGCTAAGGTTGCTGATAAGCTCAACGTTATCAACACACTTCTTGACAAGTGCGACACTCTTATCATCGGTGGCGGTATGGCTTACACATTCCTTAAGGCTAAGGGATATGAAGTTGGTAAGTCACTCCTTGATGAGACTAAGGTTGATTACTGTAAGGAAATGATGGAAAAGGCTGAGAAGGCTGGCAAGCAGCTCCTTCTTCCTGTTGATACAGTATGTATCGATTCTTTCCCAGATCCTATCGACAACCCTAACATCACAACAACAATCGTTGATGCTGATAAGATCCCTGCTGACAAAGAGGGTGCTGATATCGGACCTAAGACAATCGAGCTTTACGCTGAGGCAGTTAAGTCTGCTAAGACAGTAGTTTGGAACGGACCTATGGGCGTATTCGAGAACCCAGTTCTTGCAAACGGTACAAAGGAAGTTGCTAAGGCTCTTTCAGTTACAGCAGCAACAACAATCATCGGTGGTGGTGATAGTGCAGCAGCTGTTAACCAGCTCGGCTATGCAGATAAGATGAGCCACATCTCAACAGGTGGTGGTGCTTCTCTTGAGTTCCTTGAGGGCAAGAAGCTTCCTGGTGTTTACGCAGCTGACGACAAATAAAGAACGAGACGGCGTAAAAGAATTCTTGCGTGATATGTGTGAGAATTGAATGCTTGTTGTATTAAATGAGTATCGAGGACAGGATATGGTCTTCTAGATGGCATTCTAAAACACGAGTACTTAGTCTGCGTATTGTGCAGACTTATGTACTCTTGTGTTTTTGACGGAGCGAAAGCGTCCATCGTAAAGACCATACCTGACGAGATGCGGTTTATAAGGAGGCCAACAATGGCAAGAAGACGTATTATCGCCGGTAACTGGAAGATGAACAAGACTCCCAGCGAGGCAGTAGCTCTTTGCGCAGAGCTTAAAGACTTAGTTAAGAACGATGCTGTAGACGTAGTATACTGCGTACCAGCTATCGATATTGTTCCTGTAGTAGAGGCTGTTAAGGGCACAAACGTACACGTTGGTGCTGAGAACTTCTACATCGAGGACAAGGGAGCTTTCACAGGCGAGATTTCAGCTCCTATGCTCAAGGATGCTGGTGTTGAGTATATCATCATCGGACATTCAGAGAGAAGAGATATCTTCGGTGAGAACGATATCCTTATCAATCAGAAGGTTAAGAAGGCATTTGCTTCTGGCCTTAAGCCAATCCTTTGCTGTGGCGAGTCACTTACACTTCGTAAGGCTGGCACATACAAGGAGTGGATCGAGAGACAGATTACATGGGATCTTGATGGCGTAACAGCTGATCAGGTTAAAGAGCTTGTAATCGCATATGAGCCAATCTGGGCTATCGGAACAGGTGAGACAGCTACAGCTGATCAGGCTGAAGAAGTTTGTGCACTTATCCGTGAGCTTATTGCTAAGCTTTATGATCAGGCTACAGCTGATGCAGTTCGCATCCAGTACGGCGGATCAATGAACGCTGGCAACGCAGCAGAGCTTCTTTCAAAGGCTAACATCGACGGTGGACTTATCGGCGGCGCTAGCTTGAAGCCAGATTTCGGCCAGATTGTTAATGCGTGAATATCGACCTAGACGAAAAATGTAAGCCAAAATGCTTGTTTTCGTCTGTGTCGTAATTTACTAAAACTCAAAATCGAAGACTAGCTTCCTTTCAGCGTTGTTCAAAACAGTCAGCTAGTCTTCGATTTTTCATTTTGTAAATTATCTCCTCGTCCGAGAACTGCACATTTTTGCTTACAATCTTTTTGTATATGTCGATAACGTGCATTTTCAGACCTGGAAAAGGAGTTTATTGTGAAAAAAAATAATATCATTTTGATTGGAATGCCAGCGTCAGGGAAGAGTACAGTTGGCGTAATACTTGCTAAGATTCTTGGCTACAATTTTATAGATGCAGATATAGTGATTCAGGAAAAAGAAGGACGTAAGCTTGCTGAGATTATAGAAACAGAGGGCATTGACGGCTTTATCAATATAGAGAATAGAATCAATTCAGAAATAGAAGTGGAGAAATCTGTAATATCAACTGGCGGAAGTGCTGTATATGGCAAAGAAGCCATGGATCATTACAAGAACATTGGAAGAGTTGTTTACCTTAAGGTCAGCATGGATGTTCTCACTAAGCGCCTCAGTGATGTTAAGCAGCGCGGAGTAGTTATGAGAGAAGGACAGTCACTGGTATCTCTCTACAACGAGAGAACCCCTCTTTACGAGAAGTATGCTGACATCGTAATTGACGAAGGCAGCAAGACAATGGAAGAGGTTGTGGCAGATCTTTTGGCAGCACTTGCCTAGTTTTAATATGACTTTTGTGTAACATTCTTATTAAGGGGCTATCTGGAAAAGTATGAAGAAAAAAGTGGGGGCGATTCTGGTAATAGCGGCATTGCTGTTATCGGGTATATGCTTTTTTGTGATATCCAAATCTAATAAAGATATAGAGACCTCACAGACCCTGGTGGTAGTGTCTCCTCATCCCAAGGAATTCATGATTCCGCTTATTCAGGAGTTTGAGAGTGAAACTGGCATCAGGACTACTATCATTAGTAGCGGTACATCAAATGCTATTGAGAGCATAGAAAATGGTGAAGATGTGGATGTTCTGTGGGGCGGATCTATATTGTCTGTTGGTCCCTACAAGGACTATTTTTACCCATATGTGAGCCTTAACAGGGCAGTTTATAAAGAGAAATATAAAAAGGTAGACGATGAGTTTACTTGTTTTTCTGATGTCCCAAGTATCCTGATCGTCAATGAAGACATTATAGGTGACACTATCATTGAAGGCTACGAAGATCTGTTAAAACCTGAGCTTAAGGGTGAGATTGCCTTTGCTGATCCTGCTAAATCATCATCTTCCTTTGAGCATTTGGTTAACATGCTATATGCCATGGGGGATGGTAATGCTGATGATGGCTGGGAGTATGTTGGTAAACTCATTGATCAGCTTGATGGTAAGCTTCTTACAAGCTCCTCTGAGGTGTATACGGGGGTAGCTAATGGCAAGTACAAGGTTGGCCTTACCTTTGAAGAAGCTGCTGTAACCATGCTTAAAAATGATAAACATATCAGAATCGTGTACATGGAAGAAGGCGTAGTAACAACTCCTGATGGCATTTATATCAACAAGAATACGGATAAACTCACAGAGGCAGAGAGGTTTGTGAATTTCATGACTTCCAAGAATACTCAGGTGTATATGGCCAGTGAACTTGGAAGACGCTCTGTCCGCAAGGATGTGGAGCCATCAAGCCTTGTTATAGCTGATGATGAGATACACACCATAAGTGTTAAAAAAGACAGAGTAGTAAACAGCAAGTCACTGTGGACTGACAGATTTTCTGCTATGTATAGGGAGAAGAATCATGAGTAAAAAAACTGGTTCTTTTCAGGAAAACATAAGAGGAACATTCATAAAGTATTCGCTTGTACCCGTTGCGGTTATTGTAACTGTAGCGCTATTTCTGTTTGTCTTTTCATGGATAATGTTCATGGCACATTTCAATGAGCAGGAAAATCAGTCAATTGTATCTGAGATTACAAGGACCATGAACATCTGTAATGAGATGATGTCAGATGTGGCAGATTCTCTTGTGGATAATGATTTTGAGGTCAAGGACAGCGAGATATTTGCTGTTTTATATAAGCGTACTGCTGATTTTGGAGATATGGGAAATCTCATCATCCTGTCATCGGATCACAAGACGCTTTTTTCCAGTAAGAATTCTGTACCAAGATTTCTCACGGGCAGGGAGAGCTATGACTGGGGAATCTGGCATCAGATCTACAAGAATAAAAACAGCGTCAATACCATTCTCTACAACAAAAATCTGTATGTGACTTACGGTTTATATGAAGGAAGCAATCTGAAAGTAGCCGCTGTCTATGCTATTCCGGGTGAAGCTATCACTTCAAACATAAGTGCTCAGGCCAGGTACGTGATCATTACAGATGAAAATGGATGGGTATATGCCAGCAACACCAAAAAGCTTCAGAATGAATATGGCAAGGTGGAGCAGATCTTTACTGAGAGATCAGGCTATATCAGATATGATGGCAACATTTATTATGCTAACAGGAACAATACAGGTAAGGGCCTTGTGGTTTACACAATAAATGACATCAGTAGAAGCGTTCATCTGATCTATGTTCTGATAGCTATCATTGTGGTTATTTTTGGAGCGATTGCTCTGGTTACCGTCAGGAGCACCAAGGTGAGCTCTGAGAAATATACCAAGGATATCAGGAAAATCGAGGATGCTTTTGAAGAGGTACAGAATGGTAACCTTGATGCCAAACTGGATATTAACAGCAGTACTGAGTTTACGATAATTGCCGACGATTTCAATGACATGTTACAGGGCCTTAAGGACCAGATTCAGCAGAATAAAGAGCTGGCTGAACATGCCGCCTTTTCTCAGGTCAAGCAGCTGGAGAGCCAGTTTAATCCGCATTTTCTTTTTAATACCCTTGATAACATAAGGTTTATGGCCAAGATAGATGCGGCGGCAGCAGATAAGATGATTGTCTCTTTGTCAGGACTGTTGCGCTACAGTATCAGGGAGATGCGTGAAGAGGTTACGGTAAAAGAGGACCTTGAAAACCTCCAGTATTACCTCAATATCCTGCAGATAAGATTCAACAAGCGTTTTGCTTATTCAATCGACGTGACTGAGGATATTATGGAGTACCTTATCCCCAAGCTCCTTATACAGCCACTTTTGGAGAATGCTGTCAAATATGGCTTTAACGGTCAGGAGAAATTATCAGTAAATGTTCGCGGCTATCAGATGAAGGAGAATCTTATCTTTGTCTGCGAGGACGACGGCGCTGGCATAGAAGAGGATATGCTGCGTGAGATACAGGAAAATCTCAAGAAAGAAGACAATACCACTGCCCACTATGGCCTTTACAACATTCATCGCAGAATAAGGTTGATGTACAAGGGCGATTACGGCCTTGATATCAGCAGCAAAAAGAATGAGGGCACTGTGGTAAGACTTACTATTCCCAAGCATTAGGAGTTGACTTACATGTATAGAGTTTTAATTGTTGAGGATGAAGATATTATCAGAAAAGGCATAGCCTATACCATGGACTGGATGGGCATGGGCTGTACTATAGTTGGAGAGGCAGCAAGCGGAAGTGAAGGTCTTGATAAGATAAAAGAGCTGTCTCCTGACATTGTGCTTGCTGATATTATGATGCCTGTAATGGATGGGATTGAGATGATAAGGACAGCCAAGGCTGATGAGAGCATGCCTTTGTTTAAATCAATAATCCTCACCAGCTACGCTGATTTTGACTACGCCAAGAAGGCTATCGACCTTGATGTATCAGCCTATCTTATGAAGCCAGTAGATGAGCAGGAACTGGCTGGCGCTATCAGTAAGATTATTACAGAGCTGGAAAAAGAAAAACAGTTTGACGAGCTTCTTGAGAAAAAGGTTTTGGCAGAAGAGACAGAAGCCTTGTTCATAAAATCGGATAAAGAAAATGATTATGTCCAGCAGATACTGGATTTTACCAAGGAACACTATGCAGAGAAGATCAGCATAGAAGCCTTTTCAGACAAAATGGGTGTTTCTGCCAGTTATTTATCAAGGAAATTCAAGGAGGCCACAGGCACAAGCTATCTGGATTTTCTTAATAAGTATAGAGTACAGCAGGCGGTTAAGCTCCTGGAAACAGGCAAATATAAAGTCTATGAAGTGTCGGATATGACGGGCTTTACTGATTACAAGCACTTTAATACTGTCTTTAAGCGCTATACAAATGTGGCGCCCTCTGAATTTATGAACTAGTTCAGAAATTCGGATAATAAAACAGAAAAATAGGTATAGAAGAGTTGCTATTTCTTTTATCATTTTTTTATCAAATGTTTATTATACATTTTGAAAGGAGAAGGGAAATGAAAAAGAAATTAGCATTGGTATTGGCAGGTCTTTTGACACTTGGCGCAATTGGATGCGGAAATACAGCAGCGCCTGCTCCAGAGACTACAACAACAGAAACACAGACAGAAACAAAGACAGAAGAAACTAAAACAGAAGAGCCACAGGCTCAGGAAACAGATGCTCTTGCAGAGCTCGTTGAAGCTGCTAAGGCAGAGGGTGAACTTATTGTCTACGGTTCTTGTGAGGAGGAATATTTAGCAGCAGCATGTGAGAACTTTGAGAGCATGTATGGTATCAAGGTTCAGTATCAGAGACTTTCAACTGGTGAAGTTCAGAGTAAGATCGAAGAAGAGAACGGAAATCCTTCTGGTGACGTTTGGTTCGGTGGCACAACTGATCCTTACAACGTAGCAGCAGGCGAAGGTCTTCTTGAGGCTTACGAGGCTCAGAATGCAAGCCATCTTCTCAGCGATATGTATCGTGATGCTGACGGATACTGGTATGGTATCTATAAGGGAATCCTTGGATTCATGGTTAACAAGGATGAGCTTTCCCGTATGGGTATCGACGAGCCAGCTGACTGGAAGGATCTTCTCGACGAGAAGTACAAAGGTCTTGTATGGCTTTCTAACTACAACACAGCTGGTACAGCTAAGCTTGTTGTTAACACAATGATTCAGAAGTATGGTCACGACGAAGGTATTCAGTACCTTGTTGACCTTGATAAGAACATCGAAGTATACACCAAGTCAGGTTCTGGCCCATCCAAGAACGTTGGTACGGGTGAGTGCGTAGTTGGTATCGGATTCCTTCACGATGGTATTACACAGATCGTTGATAACGGATATGGCAATGTAGGACTTATCATTCCTTCATCAGGAACTTCTTTCGAAGTTGGTGCTACAGCTATCTTCAAGGGATGCGCACATCCAAATGCAGCTAAGCTTTGGATCGAATATGCTCTTAGCCCTGATTGCGTAGAACTTGCAGCTCAGAACGGTTCTTACCAGTTCCTTGTTATTGATAATGCACAGCAGCCTGAGGTTGCAGCTCAGTTTGGCCTTGATCCAGAGAATGTTATGGCTTATGACTTTGCTGATGCAAAAGAGAACACAACCAAGTATGTTGAGGAAGTTATGACAGCACTTGGAAGTGCAGCTGATGATCGTTTCAAGACAGAGTAATGAAAGTTTTATAGTAATACTTGCTGGAGCGGATGACTACCTCATCCGCTCCATGTATATTAAACCGGAGGAAATCTAAGATGGCAAAGAGTCAGAGCGCCAGCCTTGACAGGAAAAAGCTTTTGGCGGATCCGATTATGGTCACCACCATAATTCTTTTAATCGTCTTTTTGACGGTATTTATCTTATATCCACTGGCAATTCTGCTTGTGGACAGCTTTTTAACAGATGGACATTTTACAATGGATACCTTTAAGAGAGTAATGGCACTTCCAAACTTTAGAAGAGCTATTTCCAACACTCTTAAGGTGGGCTTTTTAGTAGGTATTGCATCTGCACTTATTGGTCTGTTGTTTGCCTACGTAGAAGTTTATGTCAAGCTTCGTACCAAGTTCATGGAGGGACTTTTCAAGGTTGTATCAATGCTGCCTGTAGTATCTCCTCCATTTGTACTATCACTTTCAATGATCATGCTTTTTGGAAAAGCTGGTATCATTACACGTTTTCTTTTACATATTTATGACAATAGCGTATATGGCTTCTGGGGAATTGCAATAGTTCAGACACTTACCTTCTTCCCAGTTTGCTACATGATGCTTAAGGGTCTTCTTAAAAATATCGACCCATCCCTTGAAGAGGCTGCCAGAGATATGGGCGCTTCAAGATTCAAGGTATTTATGACAGTGACTTTCCCATTGATACTGCCAGGACTTGGAAATGCTTTCCTTGTTACTTTCATTGAGTCAATTGCAGACTTTGCAAACCCAATGATCATCGGCGGTTCATATGATACACTTGCAACAACTATATATCTGCAGATCACGGGAGCTTATGATAAGCAGGGCGCTGCAGCTATGGCGGTAGTTCTTTTGGCAATAACACTTCTTATGTTCGTTGTTCAGAAGTACTATCTGGAGGCCAAGAGTACAGCAACACTTTCAGGAAAAGCTTCAAGAGAGCGTATGCTCATTACTGATAAGAGTGTTACAGTTCCTCTTACAATCCTGTGCTCAGCGCTTGCTATTTTCGTAATCATCATGTATATCTGCGTTCCATTCGGAGCTATGTTCAGAACCTGGGGCTACGATTTCCATCTCACCTTCAAGTGGTTTGGACTTGTATTCACCAAGTACAAGGGCTTTAAAGCCTTCAAAGACAGCTTTATCCTGTCACTTATTTCAGCTCCGATAACAGCTCTTTTATCCATGATCATTTCTTACCTTGTTGTTAAAAGAAAATTCAAGGCTAAGGGTTTTATAGAAGCAGTTTCAATGCTGGCTATGGCAGTTCCTGGAACAGTTCTTGGTATCGGATATATCAGAGGCTTTTCAGGAGGTCTCTTTGGTTCAGGAATTCTGCAGGGACTGTATGGAACAGGAGCAATCCTGGTAATCGTCTTCATTGTTCGAAGCCTTCCAACAGGTACCAGAAGCGGTATTTCAGCACTCAGGCAGATCGATAAGAGTATTGAGGAATCTGCCTACGACATGGGCGCCGACAGCTTTAAAGTATTTATGACTGTTACACTTCCACTTATTAAGGACAGCTTCCTTTCAGGCTTTGTAACATCATTTGTACGTAGTATCACAGCTATCAGTGCGATCATCCTTCTGGTTACACCTTCGTATCTGCTTATTACAGTTCAGATCAATGAGTTTGCTGAGAAAGGATCCTATGGTATAGCATGTGCCTTTGCTTCAATCCTGATCCTTATCACTTACAGCTCAGTTCTTATCATGAATCTTATCATCAAGCATTTTGGAACAAGTCGTAAGGTAACAATAGAAGAATAATGAGGAGAATGAAAAATGGCAAAAGAGAAAAAGGGCGTACGCCTTGAACATATTTCAAAAATTTATAAAGATCCTAAGACAGGAAAAGATTTTTACGCAGTTAAGGATGCTAATCTTGAGATCGAGCCAGGAAGCTTTGTAACACTTCTGGGCCCATCAGGATGTGGAAAAACAACAACTCTTAGAATGATAGCTGGCTTTGAGAGCCCAGATGAGGGTGAGATTTATCTTGGAAATGAGCCTATCAACGCTCTTACACCTAATAAGCGTGATACGGCCATGGTTTTCCAGAGCTATGCGCTTCTTCCACACTACAACATTTTTGACAATGTTGCTTATGGACTTAAGCTTCGTAAGCTTGATAAGGCAGTTATCAAGGAAAAGGTTACAGATATCCTTAAGCTCGTTGGACTTGAGGGAATGGAGAACCGTATGACTAACCAGCTTTCTGGAGGTCAGCAGCAGAGAGTAGCTCTTGCAAGAGCACTTGTAATTGAGCCTGGAGTTCTTCTTTTTGATGAACCTTTGTCTAACCTTGATGCCAAGCTTCGTGTATCAATGCGTACTGAGATCAGAAGAATCCAGCAGGAAGCAGGTATCACAGCTATCTATGTAACTCATGATCAGAGTGAGGCAATGGCTATATCTGACAAGGTCATCATCATGAACAAGGGCCTTGTTGAACAGATTTCTACACCTCAGGAAGCATATTATTATCCTAACAACAAGTTTGTTGCTGATTTCATTGGCGAAGCGAATTTCCTTAATGGAACAGTTAAGTCTCAGGACGCTGTTGTTATCGATGGGGCAGAGGTTAAGTGCTCTACAGGCAGCATGGAGCCAGGTGCTCAGTGTAGCGTAGTTCTTAGACCAGAGGGAGCTTACCTTGGTGATAACGGCGCTATCCGTGGTAAAGTAATGTACTCATGCTTCATGGGTGCTTATCAGGATTACCATATTCAGGTAGCAGATGCACTTGTTAAGATTCAGGAGTATAATCCTAAGAATAAGAAGATATATAATGTAGGTGACGAAGTATGCCTGAATTTTGAGGACAACACTCTTTACGCACTATAATAAGATTATTAGGAGGTGCCTATGGGAGCACAGACACTAATAGAATTTTTGGAAGGGCCTACTGATATAGCAGTTGCTATCAGATTGGTAATAGCTACGCTCTTTGGAAGCTTTATAGGATGGGAGCGAGTTGTCAAAAGACATAGCGCAGGAATTAAGACCTTTGCACTTGTAAGTCTTGGATCTGCCATAGCTACAGCTCTTAACATATTCCTTGCTATGGAGCCTGGCCTTAATGCGGATGTCAGCCGTATTCCTGCGGGCGTAGTAAGCGGAATTGGTTTCCTGGGCGCTGGTACAATCCTTGTAACAGGCCGTCAGCAGATCAAGGGACTTACAACAGCGGCTTCTCTCTGGGTTACTTCCTGCATGGGAATGGCAATTGGCGGAGGCTACCTTATTGTGGGTATTGCCTGCTTTGCTCTCATTATGATCGCTAACGTTGTTCTTATGAATGTCAGCAGAGTTGTTGAGGAATACAGCAAGTATATCAGTATCTTTATCGAGGTTGATAAGAGCGGCGGAGTTAAGAAGTTGTCCAAATGGCTTAATGAACAGGGCTATAAAACCAGCAGTCTTGCCAAGTCTAAAGAAAAGACTCTTAACTCATCTGATGTAGCGCTTATTGTTGATGTGGATTTTGATAAAAAACGTTCTCACAGAGAGTTTTTGACAGAGCTCAATGAGCTTGATTTTGTAAGCTACGTTGAGGAAATCTGATAGTATCAGAATAAACATAGCCGGTGCATTTGCACCGGCTTTGATTTTGTCATAAAGCTTATCCGAGAATTTCCAGAAGCTCTTCCTTGGACAAGGTAGGATTTCTTAGTGAATCTGAGTTAAGAAGCTGGTCCGCCAGCTCTTTTTTCTTGTTCTGAAGAAGAATAATTCGCTCCTCGATTGTGTTCTGCATGATGAGCCTATAAACGGTCACCACATTCTTTTGGCCTATTCTGTGAGCTCTGTCAGTTGCCTGGTTCTCTACAGCTATATTCCACCAATGATCATAGTGGATTACGATATCTGCAGCAGTAAGGTTAAGTCCGGTTCCTCCAGCCTTAAGGGAAATGCAGAATACAGGAGTGTCATCCTCCTGGAAGGCATCAACCATCTGGATTCGATCCTCCTTCTTGGTAGAGCCTGTTAGAAGATAGTGCTTAATTCCTTCTTTTTTCAAAAGCGCAGTCAGTCTGTCCAGCATTGATGTGAACTGGGAGAACAGCAGAACCTTGTGGCCACTTTCCGCGGCACTTCTGATCATCTCAAGGCACAGGTCAGCCTTGGCGCTTCCACCTTCGTAATTATCATAAATAAGCCCCGGATCACAGCACAGCTGACGAAGTCTTGTGAGCTCTGACAGGATCATGATTCTGTCGCGTCTGAAATCATCCTCACTCTTAGAATCAACCATGAGTTTAATGCGCTGCAGATGAGCTTTATACAGTTCCTCCTGCTCTTTTACCATAGGCGCATAGATGTTTTCTTCAAGCTTATCCGGAAGATCAGCAAGTACATCCTTCTTAAGACGCCTTAGGATAAATGGAGAAATCATTCTCTTAAGGCGTTTCATGGCATCTTCATCCCCGTCAAGGATGGCAGGAGATTCTATGGACTCCTTAAAATGCCTGTAATTGAACAGATATCCTGGCATACAAAAGTCAAATATGCTCCATAGCTCACTGAGCCTGTTCTCGATAGGAGTTCCGGTGAGGGCTATCTTGAAGGAGGCATTGAGGCTTTTAATCGCCTTGGCTACTTGTGTAGTTGGATTCTTGATAAATTGCGCTTCATCTATAACCTGGCAGTCAAAATCAATATATTTGTAAAGATCAATATCGCGGCGTAGCAGGTCATAGGAAGTGATGAGCACATCGGTTTCTTCCTCGTCGATTTCAGAAGTTACCCTTACTCTGT
>JAEEGJ010025882.1_pt1 | contig 11959 bp, 8 predicted proteins | sample 8958761 | NCBI WGS metagenome assembly JAEEGJ01 (sample SAMN16246546, study PRJNA631951) | gut metagenome | biome: gut microbiome; feature: rumen; material: RS-attached | host: Bos | place: Iran: Karaj | collected 2018-10 | reverse complement strand
TGATTTGCGGATTTGAAATAAATCCGTATATTTGCCCCTGAAGTTTTTCATAGTTTAAGTTTAGGTTAAGTAGCGGGCCCGTCGCAGTGATGCGACGGGCCCGTGAATTATGAATGTTCCGGTTCTCTTTTTGTCCTATCCGCAGTAGAAATACTGGTCCACCAGTTTCCGCATCAGCGCCGGGTCTTTCTTGGCGTCGGCATGGAGGTGTTTGTCGTGGTGGGCCTTGAGGGACAGGATGATGCCGTCGATCATCCGGGGTTTGAAGACCCCCGCTTCCTCGTATGCTGCGCGGGCCTTTTCGAGACAGGCGGCGGATTCCGCGCAGCAGGTGGGCAGGGAATCCAAGGTGGCGAGACGGCCGGCGTTTTCGCTCTTGTGGATGTCCATGTCCACATACTTGTCGGCCGCGATCTTCAGCGCCTCATCGACGGGCATCTCCAGACCCTTGCGGGCGGCGACGCATAGACCGGCCATCAGCTGATAGATGTCTGCGGAGCAGTCGGGGCTGCGCATCTCGAAGGTCTGTTTGGCCGTGGTGTCCACGGATACCGGCTTTTCGTGCGGATTGGCCCGGGAGCACATGTCGGCGCCGGAGGACCAGCCCAGCGGAACGCGGACCAGGGCGGAGCGGTTGCAGTCGCCCCAGCAGACATTGGTGGGCGCCTCCTGGTGGGGGACCAGGCGGAAGTAGGAAGTCGGATTCTTGTTGCCGAAGGCCGTGATGGACGGGGCCATCACCATCAGGCCGGCGATGGCGCGGCGGGCGACCTCGGAGAGCTTGCCGTCCGGGCCCAGCGTGGCATTCTGTCCGTCCTTCATCAGTCGCATGTGGATGTGCATGCCGGAGCCGGCCTTGCCGGTCGTGATCTTCGGGGCGAAGGACACGTCCAGGCCCCACTGCCAGGCGAGGTTCCGGATGACCCATTTCGCCAGCAGAAGCTGGTCGGCGGCCGTTTCCACCGGGTTCGGAAGGAACTCGATCTCGTTCTGCTCGTAGATTTTTCCGTCCAGGGTGAAGTTGCCCACTTCACTGTGGCCGTACTTGATCTGGCCGCCGGTCTTGGCGATATGTTCCATGCAGGCGCGCCGGAAGTCGTTCATCTTGGCGAACGGTTCGGATTCGTGGTAGCCCTTCTGGTCGGTGGCGGGGAAGAGAGGGTCGGCATCGGTGATGACGTAATATTCCAGCTCACCCATCGCTTCGAAGGTCATGCCCGTTGACTGGTAGAAGGCGTCCTCGGCCCGCATCAGCGTCTGGAACGGGGCGCAGTCGAACGGCTCGCCGTCCTTGTTGAAGAAACTGCACAGAAAGCACAGCGTCGGAATCTCGTTGAACGGGTCCACGAAAGCCGTCCGATACCTCGGAATGACATACAGGTCGCTGTTCCCGGCCTCGATGAAGGAAGGGAACAGGCTGGAACCGTCCACGCGTTCGCCCTCGGTGAGAATCGTCTCGGCGTAGGCGAGGCTGTTCACCGTGAAGTTCAGGGTCTTGACACGACCGTCTTCGGCGGGGTACATGAAGTCGATCATCCGGATTCCTTTCTCCCGGATGAAGGTGAGCATATCGGCGCGGGTGAAATCCTGCGGCATCCTGCCCAGGAAGGAAACCACCTCGTTGGGGTTCAGTTCAAGTCGCTTGTCCATTGTCAATTGTGTGGTTATTGCTTTGCAAAAATAATGAATCATTGAAGAAAAGCAAAGATTTACTTTCAAATCTTAACAAGCCGCCTGCTCCCTTTGCATTTCTCGGAAACTTTCCATACCTTTGTCATCCCAAGCGGAATTAGCTCAGTTGGTAGAGCGTTGGCTTCCCAAGCCGAAGGTCGCGAGTTCGAACCTCGTATTCCGCTCCCGAAAGAGTCCGGCTTCCAGAAAGCCGGGCTCTTTCGTTTGATTTACCGGGGACCTGATTCCCCGGACCCCTTGCGTCGCTTCGCTCCGAAAACCCAGCGCGGGCCTTCTCCATTACGAGCATTCAACCCCCGCCGCTGTCGCGGCTGCCCCTAAGGGGCTGACCAGGGGAAGACCCCTGGAACCCCTCCGGAAAGCATTCTTTTTTGAGAATAGCGTTTTTTCGAGCCATTTCCTTACCTTGCCGTGTCGTTTGCTTCCAAGCGTGGCTGTAGGTCCGTTTAATGGACCGATGGGCGCGTTTGGGCAGGGTTTTCGTGCCCGTAGGTCCACGGATTGGACCGATGGACACACTCTGGGGGATCAGCCCTGGATATCCTGCCGATAGGTTGAGTGTGGCTTGCTTTTGAAATGGGAAGGTTGCATCGGTTGGCGGAGGGGTGACGGCGGAATTCGGGTTTCGGCGAACGCGAGCCGCGAGGGAAGGCGCGGTCCCGGCAGGGATGACGGCGCTTGTCTGAGCGCTAGTTAGGCCGGCTCGCCGGACTAACTGAGCGAGTTCGCCGTCAAGCGCCTTCCCGACACCGAGCGAGCCCGCTGAAACCCGCATGGAGCCGGCGCCCCTCCGCCACCCGAAAGACCTTCATTTCAGGACATAGTCCGAGACTCCTTTGAGGCCGGTGGTGCCGAAGTAGGAAGCGACGACGGAGCCTTTCAGGTAGACGCGGGAGCCGATGAGGTCGGGATGGTCCACGAGGTTGAGGGCGTCGCGGACGGGGCCTTTCGGGAGTTCGACCGCAATGCAGGAGGACTTGGCCGTCACGGAGGAGCGGGCGGCGATGGCGAGGTGGGTCGCCTTCGTGAGCTTGGAGGTTTTCACCGTCGTGCCGGCCGTGGAGAGGTCGCCGCCGACGATGTAGCCGTACACCCAGACGGCGTCTTCGCCGATGTGAGAGGCGGCCTGTGAAACGGAGAGGGCGTTGTCGATCAGATCGGCGGAGTCACCGTTCCCGCCCTGGCCGCCTGAAGAACCACCGGGGGAGCCTCCGCCGATGACATAGGTGTCCTGCCTCCAGACCTTGGCCGTGTCCACGGCTACGCTGATGGAACTGGAGGCCGCGGAACCCCCGTACGGTGCGGAGATGCCGAGGGTGAGGATGGTCCGGGCATCGAGCGTACGGGTCAGGAGAACCTCGTCCTCGCCTTTGTCATAGAGGATGAGGGTGACGGGGCCGGGCTTGAAATAGGCGATCCTTTTTTCGGAGTAGCCGTACATCAGCCGGGTGTCGCCGGATTTGAGATACAGCACCCCGTCCGGGTAGGAAGTCAGGAAATCCGGCGCGACTTGCAGCCGGACACCGGCGTTTTGCAGGATACAGTTGAGCCGGACCGTCACGGTGGTCCCGGCTTTCACCACGACCACCTGCTCGTCACCGTAGACCGGGCGGGAGAAGCCGGGCGCCGTGAATTCGATCGAATGGACGGCCACCGTGTAGCTGCCCGAATTGACCAGCAGGGATTCCGGCGAGTCGCCGTAAGCCCCTTCGTACAGAACTTTTCCCTGCGCGTCGGACACTTTCAGAATGAAGTCGTTCGTGTCCGGAATCTCCGCCGAGGAGGCCCTGGTTCCGGTTCCGTCGTTCTGGATGATCCACCGCAGTTCCCCTTGACCCACGGAACGGAGTCCGAAGTCGTCACACGCACCCAGCGCCGCCGCCAGCGGCAGGAGTGCCCACCATTTTTTGAATCGCATAACCATGATTTCTTTAAGCGGCCGGACACCGTGCCCCGCCGTCTGCGAAAATAGGCGGCATCGCCGCGGGACAGGACAGGATTCGTTAAAATGTGGCGAAATGTTTTTGGTTGTTTCAAAGAAAAATCTTTCTTTTGCCCCGTGGACCGGGTCATTTTCCATATCGACGTGAACTCCGCCTTCGTCAGCTGGACGGCGGTGAAAATCCTGCGGGAGGGCGGGCCCGACATGCGGCTTGTCCCGTCCGTGGTGTCGGGAGACCCGTCGGACCGCCGGAGCATCGTCACGGCCGCCTCCATGCCGGCGAAGAAGCTGGGCGTCAAGACGGCGACGCCCGTGTCCATGGCGCTTCGCACCTGCCCGGACCTGGTCATCCTGCGTGGCGACTGGGGCTGGTACAAGGAGTGCTCGCAGGGCTTTATCAGCATCTGCCGGGAGTATTCCCCGGTGCTGCAGCAGTTTTCCATCGACGAGTGTTTCATCGACATGACCTTCCGGCTGGCCGGGCGTGATCCGGTGGCGGTGGCGACGGAGCTCAAGGACCGCGTCCGCACCGAACTCGGATTCACGGTCAATGTCGGCGTCGGCTCCAACAAGCTGCTGGCCAAGATGGCCTCCGACTTCGAGAAGCCGGACAAGGTCCATACCCTCTGGCTGGACGAGGTGCGGGAGAAGATGTGGCCCCTGCCCGTGCGGGATCTCCTTTGGGTGGGGAAGAAGACTGAACAGCGGCTTCTGGCCTATGGCATCCGGACCATCGGGGACCTGGCCGCGATGCCGGACGCCTCGCTGGCCCGCCTGGTGGGACGCAAGTTCGCCGACCAGCTGCACGAAAGCGCCAACGGCGTTGACGACAGTCCCGTGGACACCGAGGAATGGGAGGCGAAGAGCTACAGCGCCGAGCGCACTTTCCCGAAGGACCTGTCCGACCCGAAGGACATCGACCGGGCCTTTTTCAACGTCGCCTGCATCGTCGCGCACCGCATCCGCAAGCATGGAATCCGTGCGTCCTGCGTGTCGATGTTCATCAAATACAAGGATTTCTCCGTGGCACAGAAACAGCGTCAGCTATCGGCTCCGACCGACGTCACCGCCCTCATCCTGAACGAGGTGCGCGGAATGTTCGCCGAAATCTGGGACGGGGCCACTCCGCTGCGGCAGGTCGGCATCGGCCTTTCCCGGCTGACCCGGGATGCGGACGCGCAGCTTTCTCTTTTCGAAGACCCGAAGCTGGAATACTACCGTCAATGGGACCGCGATTACGACGAGAAAATGAAGGACGAGTGAACAACCTGTCCGAATTATCCTTATATTTAGGACGATAACCAAATGACTGAATCATGAAGAGAATCCTGTTCGGCGCCTCTGTCCTCCTCGTCCTGGCCGGGGCGGCGGTTGCGTGCAAGAATCTGGCGGATTCCCGGAGCGCGCTTCCGCGTCCCGAGGGTCCGTGCGACGTGTATGAACGGGGCGGCGCCCCCTGCGTGGCCGCCCACAGTACGACCCGCGCCCTGTATGCGTCCTATGACGGACCGCTCTATCAGGTGATGCGCCAGTCCGACGGTAAGACGCTGGACATCGGCGTCGTCCGAGCGACGGCGGACGATCCCGGCGGCTATGCCGACGCGGGAGCGCAGGACGCCTTCTGCAAGGATACATACTGCTGGATCACGGTCCTTTACGACCAGTCCGGCAAGGGAAACCACCTGTACCAGGCCCCGCGCGGAGGCTTCAGCGGCCCTGCGATGGGCGGCTACAACAACGTTCCCGTGGCCGACTGGGCTCCGGTCAACGTGATGGGCCACAAAGTGTACGGCCTGTTCATCGCACCGGGCATGGGCCTGCGGCTCAACGACCCGACCGGCACTGCCGTGGACGACCAGGCCGAGGGCCAGTACTGGGTGTTCAGCGGCCGTCACTACAACTCCGGCTGCTGCTTCGACTACGGCAACGCCGAGACCGACAGCCGCGACGACGGTGACGGTACGATGGAAACCACCTATTTCGGCAACTCCCGCGGCTGGTACTACGGAGAAGGGGAGGGCCCCTGGATCATGACCGACCAGGAGAACAACCTCGTAGGCTGTGTCAATGACGACCCGAACGACAAATTCTGCGAAGGCCTTGAGTCCGTCAGCTGGCGCTTCGCCACGGCGATGGCCGACGGCGAGCCGCACCATTGGCGCTCGATGGGCGGCAATGCGCAGGAAGGGCCCCTGAAAATCTATTACGACGGCGGCCGTATCCGGAATGACCGCAGCAGCTATGACCCGATGCGTAAGCAGGGCGCCATCCTGCTGGGCAACGGTGGTGACAACAGCAACGGCTCCGCCGGCACGTTCTACGAGGCGGCGATGACCGCGGCGGGAACCTTCCCGTCGGAGGCGGTCAATCAGGAAATCCAGGCCAATGTGGTCGCGGCCCGCTACCGGGTGGCCACGCTGGAGGTCTTCCCGTCGCTGAAGGACAACCGTCCGTCAAACGTCCAGACCTTCACCCCCGGCGGCTCCGCCAAGTCCGTGGTCCGTTTTGTCAATACGACCGACGCGCCCGTCGAGGGCCTCACCCTGTCGCTGTACGTCCCGAAGGGCTGGAAGGCGACGGTCAATGGCGACAAACTGATGAAGGTGCCGTACCCCGTCGAGCCCGGCCAGACGGTCGTCGCCGAGTTTGACGTGACGGCCGGCCCCGCCTCCTTCAACGGCGACCTGGAGGCCGTCGCTTCCTGGGACGGCGCCGCCCGGGAGCGCGCCCGCCTCAAGGTCCGCTGCACCGATTCCGTGAAGATCAACGAGTTCAGCGTTACGGACGGCTTCATCGAACTGTACAACGCAGGGGACGGGGAAGTGAATCTCTCCGGATGGACCGTCCGCCATCACGCGGCCAACATTCCGTATTTCTCCGACATCAGGATTCCTTCCGGCACCAAGCTCGCACCCAAGGCTTTCTACCTGCTCGGCATGACCGGTTCCGGTCTCGCCGTCGATGCGGCCAAGGGTGATGAAATCATCTATGTCCGGAGTGTCGAGGGCGTCAATCCGGGTGATGAAATCATGGTCGGCGGAGAAAAGCATATCGTCAAGGCCGTGAACGCCCCGGAGCCCGCTCCGGTCGTGCCGGGCCGTATGCCGTTCGGCCGCGGGATGCAGCCGGCCGGCGCGCCCACCACGGTGTGGCAGCCGCTCCCGGGCGGGCATGGCATCGAGATTCCGGTCGGATCGACCAACATTCCCGTCACCTCCGTCGCTCACTTTGCTGTCGGGCAGAAAATGGCCATCGGCTACGGGACCGACCGTCCCGCCGTTTCCAATTCCCTGGAGAAATATGAGGTCGTGACCGTGACCGAGGTCGGAAAGCCCGGGACGCAGGGGTATCTGTCCATGGACGCGAAACCCGGCGACACCAACATCAAGGTCTCCTCGACCGCCAATATCTCCGTGGGTGACCAGATCCGTCTGGACATCGCCAGTGAAGGCCACGGCATTGAAACCGTGACCGTCACTGCCGTCGGGACGCCTTCCGCGCGCAATACCTTGAACGGCCCGCTGCGCCCGGACGAGGATCCGGGAACCGGTCTGGACATCGCGGAACCGCTGAAGTTCCACCACGCGTCCAACATGCCTTACAGCGTGAACGGAACGGGCATCACCTTCGAGCCCGCCACGAAGTTCGTCCATTACAGCAACGAACCGGTGCTCGCCCTGTGCTTCTCCATCGAACTGAACGAACCGCTGAAGTCCTCCCATCCAATCAATGAGGCTGTTCAGGCCGGGACGGGCGGCTATCGCGGCACGGTGTCGGCCGACCTGCTGTTCGGCGGCCCCGCCCTCTCCGAGAGCGCCGGAAACATCACGCTCCGCGACGCGAAGGGCAACATCGCCGATGCGCTCAACTACGGCCTGGTGGTGGATCCCTGGCTGGGCGAAGGATATCAGGCTGACTCCGGTGCGGAGGAGCCCGGCAACTTCGCTCCCGCGCCTTATCCCGCCCGTCGCTTCGGTGCCGCTCCCGCCGCCGTCGCCTCCCTGAGTGCCGGCCGTGTTCCGGACGGTGCCGACCTGGATGACAATAAGAATGACTTCATCGTCCAGCATTCTCAGAACCTGGCCATGCCCGCCGGCGCTGGGGAAACCAACGTGAAAGTTTCCTCCGTGGAGGGCCTCGTGGAAGGCGGACCGATTGTAATCGGCAATACGGAAGTTCTGACCGTGTCGAAGATCGGTACGCCCGGAGCCACGACCCTGCAGTTCCCGGCCGGCATCGGAACGCGGACGCTCGTTGTCGTATCGGCGATGAACTTCGCGCCGGGTCAGGATGTGATGGTGGGAGATGAGCAAGCCGTCGTTTCCGAGGTGTTCTTCCCGCGCGGCTGGTGGGTGCCTCGCGACCAGCAGGTGCACAAACTGGTCCTGTCCGCGCCGCTCCGCAAAGCCCACAAGACGGGTGAGGCCGTCACCGGCACGGGCGTGACGCTTGCCGCGCCGCTCCAGGCCGCTTATCCGGCCGGTGCGGCCGTGGCGCCGGCGCGTCCTACGCCAGGCGCTCCCAACAAGTATTGACCATGACCTTGCGGAAGTTCAAGACTGCGGTGCTGCTCCTTTGCGCGGCCTGCCTGCTGCTCGCCGGATGGATGCTCTTCCATTCCTTGTCCGGTGTGCGTCTGGTGGGATGCGGTGCGGGCAGCTCCTGCGACAGCGTGATGGGAAGCCCCTGGGCCTATGTGGCCGGGGGCGTTCCCGTCAGCCTGCCCGCGGCCGTGGCCTATCTTCTGCTGGGACTGTGCGTTTTGTTTCTGGGTGGGAATTCTCCGGAGGACCGTGCCCTGGACCGCTTCCTTTGGCCGTTCATGCTCTTCTTGAGCGGCTGCATCATCGGTGCGGCGCTTTGGTTCGCCTGGCTTCAGGCGTTCGTGCTCCACGCCTTCTGCAAGTACTGCTCGCTGTTACATCTGCTGGGATGTGTTGTGGCCATGGTGGTGTTTCTGGCGGTGGGGAGATTCCGGGACAAGCCCGGAATGACGGATGGGGTAAGGCGTTTCGTATGGCTGGCCGCCGGCCTTGTCGCGGCCGCTGGTTTTGCCGTTTTCCAGGCATATACACGTCCGGAAGCCATTTATGACACGGGCCGGACGGAGGTGTCTCTGCCGGCTTTCACGGATGAGGAGATTCCGGTCCTCGGCCCTTCGGTCGCTCCGGAGGAATTGACACTTCTCTTTGATTTCCAATGTGTCCATTGCCGCCGTCTGCACCGGATTCTTCCGGAACTGCTGGCGCAGGCCGGGGGACAGTATCGCATCCGCCTGTGTCCGGTCCCGCTGAGCAGCGTATGCAATCCCTACATCCCCTCAACGGGCATCGACCGATTCGCGGGCTCCTGTCCGCTTACGCGCTATGCGCTCGCGGTCTGGTACTCCCGCCCGGAAGCCTATGAGGCTTATTGGGAGCACTTGCTGGGAGACGGCGACGATCACGCGACGGTCGATCCGGCCGATGCCGAAGCCCGGGCCCGGACTCTGCTCGGCGACGGCTTCGACGCCGCCGTCGCGGACCCGCGCATCGACGCATACCTGCGCAAGGCCGAGGAACTCTTCGGCCGTACTTCCAATGCCGAGAAAAGCGGCGTTCCCCGTTTCATTTACGACCAGCGCTGGCTGGTGCCGGAAACCGACCAGCCGGAAGCCTTGCTCAAGCTTATTCGTTCAGAATTGATTATCAATTAAATACAATTATGAAAAAGTTACTCGTACTGGCAGCGATGCTGATTCTCGCTGTCTCCTGCTCCCAGAAGAAGGCACCGAAGGTTCTGGTGCTGTACTATTCCCAGACATCGACCACCAAGACGGTGGCGGAAGAGATTGCCAACCGTCTGGGCGCTGACATCGAAGCCATCGTCCCCGCCGTCCCCTACGACGGCGATTATCAGGCGACCATCGAACGCGGCCGCCAGGAAATGGCGGAAGGCAAGTCTCCGGAGATTCAGCCCCTCTCCGTGGACGTCAATGCTTATGATGTCATTTTCCTGGGCTATCCGATCTGGTTCGGCACCTATGCGCCGCCGATCGCGGGCCTGCTGAACGCCGTCGACCTGAATGGAAAGAAGATCGTCCCGTTCTGCACCTTCGGCAGCGGCGGACTGGACGCCAGCGTGAAGGATCTCGCGGCCAAGCTTCCGGACGCCGAAATCCTTCCGGGCTACTGCGTACGTTCCGCGCGGATTGACGCGGCTCCCGCCGAACTGGACTATTTCCTGAAGGCGGGCGGTTTCCTCGCGGGTGAGTTCACCAAACTGGCGGACTTCTCCGATGTGCGTCCCGTCACCGAGGAAGAATCGGCCATCTTCGATGCGGCCGTCGGCACGTATCCGATGATCCGCGCCAAGGCGACGGAGGTTTCCAGCCGCGCCGTTCCGAACGGCACGGAGTATCTGTTCGTGGCCAAGGATGTACCGATGAATCCCGACATGGAGATTCCCGAGCATTTCATCAAGGTCTATGTCCTCGCCGAGGAAGGCAAGGATCCCGTGTTCACGCAGGTTCTCCGGTAAGCCGGTTATTCGACGGTGATGATGATTCTCCGATAGGCGGGGAGTCGGAAAGGGCCGTCGTCGTGGACCTCACAGATCAAGTGGTATTCCCTGCCTGCCGCTGAGGCGGGCAGGGTGAACACGGCCTGTGAAGAAGCCGGATCGGCGATTTCCGGAAAAGCCGGAGCATTTTCGAGGACAATATCGCCCGGGAGCATCTGGAACCACCATTCATACTGCAAGGCGTCGCCGTCCGGGTCGGAGGAGGCCGATGCGTCAAAGCGGAGTTCCGCCCCGGCCTTCGCCTTCACCTCCATCGGCTGGAGCCCTTCCTTTCCGTCAATTCGGACTACGGGGTTGCGATTGCCCCTTCCTTCGGCCGCCCACTGCATCCGAGCCGCGAAGTCGTTGAACTCGTCGGGATAGAACTTGTGTTCGTAACTGTTGGAAAGGTCCTTCAGCGGCTGCTGCCAGTTGGTCCAGGCGAAAGTCTCTCCGTCCGGAGAAATGCCGAACCGATGGCATCCGCCCCAGCCCGCCTGTTCCGGACGCTCCGGATCGTTGAGCCCGTTGGGCATCACGTTCAGGAAGCTGGGCGTGTCGCCCTCGACGCCCCAGAGATAATGCGGGTACACTTTGCCCATCTCGCCGTGTCCCTGAATGAACTCCGCATACTTGTCCCAGTTCTGCACGCCCAAGGCGTTCTGGTTGAGCCAGGCGCTTTCGTCCCATACCAGCATCAGGTCTTCCGGGAACTCCCGCCGAAGCCATTGGTGAGAGCTGTAGGCCCGGTTCATGCGCATCGCATACACCATGTCCTGGTCCGTGATGGTGTAGAGCCGGAACTTCCGGAGGAAGGCCTTCAGTTCTTCCGGCGAGCGCTCCTGCTTCACGCGCCAGACGGCCTGCGACAGCGTATTGGCTCCGCCCCAGGAGCAGACCCAGATGGGCCGGGGATCATCCTCGTCAGCCAGACGGATCAGGAGCTCGCTCCCGGGGGAATCATTTCCTTCGCCGATGACACCGATGCCGGCGCGCGTGCTGCCCATGACCGAGCGGCTGCGGAGATACCCGGCGCTGGGCCAGTAGCCCAGTTCCTGCCGGTCCTCGTCCTCCCGGAATCCGGTTTGTCCGGAGCGTTTCATCAGGTTGTTCACGTCCGTTTCGTACCCGTCGATGACGCGGAAAAGGTATTCCGCCCACTCCTCGGGGTACGGGTCGCAGTTCCACCCGATGGTGGTGATGATGCCTTCGATTTCGAAGCGGTCGGCATAGGCGAGCAACCGCACGGCCGACTCATCGTCGTCCGGCTCCACCTCCGCTGGCCCGATATCGGTCAGCACGACGATGCGCGGCTTGAGGTCTGTCCCGACAGGGGCGCCGCAGCAGGTGAGCAACCCCGCGGCGACGGTCAGGATGAGGGGTGTACGTGTCATAGATTCAGCGGCTTCTTAATGCGTGTCCGGAAGTCTTCAGCGCCTCCTTGTCGAGAACGCCTTCTTTCAGGACCTCCTTTCCGTTGATGAATACCCTGCGGATGCCGAAGGGCTTTTCCTGGTCGGGGACCGCGGACGCCATTTCGGTTTCATCGAAAACGGTCAGGTCGGCGAAGCAGCCCGGTCTGATGTATCCGCGGTCCGGGATGGAGAAGCGGTCCGCGACACCGCCCGTCATTTTCCGGATGGTGCGCGGCATGGTGTCCCCCTCTCCGCGGAGGGAGCAGCGGATGAATTTCGGGAAGCAGTCGTAGATGGCCGGATTCTGGATGCCGTGCTCTTCCACCCACGCGTCGGTCATGTACAGGACGTCGTCACGCTTGCTTTGCCA
>JAEEGJ010025881.1_pt1 | contig 11959 bp, 10 predicted proteins | sample 8958761 | NCBI WGS metagenome assembly JAEEGJ01 (sample SAMN16246546, study PRJNA631951) | gut metagenome | biome: gut microbiome; feature: rumen; material: RS-attached | host: Bos | place: Iran: Karaj | collected 2018-10 | reverse complement strand
AGGTGGAAGTGGAATATTGTGATGGCAACACACACCATCTTGGGCTGATGTCGATTATCCGAGGTGAGCAGGCCAGTAACAAATCGGTGGTGAAGAATGCCGTTGACATCTGGAAACGTCAGTTTGACGAAGAGGATGCCCTTGCCCGTAAACGTGAGGAGGAATGGAAGGAGCGGAAGAAAGGTCGAAAAGCCAATGAGAAGGCTCCCGAAGATCCACATGTGCTGATTCGGCTGGTGCCCGTAACGGTCTCTTGTTCGACTCTTCTGAAGCGTTTCAAGAACGCAACGGGGCACACCTTGTATAGCTTCGGGGAGGAATTGGATACCCTCCGGAAAACAAACGGTGCCGGCTCATGGTCGTCGAAATACGACATCTATCGCCTGAGTTTCGACCGGGGTGAGTGGGGACAGGATTACAACTCGGATTCTGCTGAATCGGGTGTTGTAAATGTAGCCTATAACTGGACGATGCTCGGCACGAACGGGGCTTTAAGGAAATGTTTCAAGGCTGACAACATCGAAAACGGTCTTTCTTCACGAATCTTGGTAGCCGAAATGCCTGACGCTTCATTCTCGAAGATGCCGAAATTCGGCAAGCGTTCGGCAGAAGATGAAGCAAGGATTCAGGAGGCTGTGACCCGTTTGCGTTCATTCACAGGTCTCATTGACACCCCTCGTTTGAGGAAGGCTATTGAGGCTTGGGTAGAAGAGAAACGTGTAGAGGCTGCCAAGGACATCGATCACGTAAAGGACACTTATCGCAAGCGTGCGGCCGTGATCGGCTTCCGTTGCGGTGTCATCTTCCATCTGCTTTCGGGAAAGGATAAGGAATCCAAGTCGTGTTTGGACTTCGCACTGATGATGGCCGAGTACTGCCTGAAACAGCAGATCAAGGTCTTTGGTGAGGCACTCCGCCATGAGTATGTGAATGCACAGGATGAATGTCAGCGGTATGGGGTTAATCATTCTATCTTCGATCAGTTGGCACCTGCTTTCTCTCGTGAGGAATTGAAGGCTTTAAAGTCAGATTGTACTGATAGTGGTATCCGAAGCATCATCATGCGTTGGAAACGTGACGGATGGATAGAACCCATTGACCGCCATCATTGGCAGAAAACGTCCCTTTGTCCCATCGTCCCAACGTCCCATTAAGGGCGTTCCGCCCTTGAACTTGCTCACATTCGGCAGAGCTCAAGCAAGTTTGGCTTTGCTCTCATTTAATCGCAACTTTAAGCAAATTATATGGAATTGATATTGACACGTATTGCAAAACGGAGAGCCTACACGATAGGTAGGCTTTCCATTCTCAAAGAGGAGAACGAGGAATATCGTACCTACAAGCGGGAGGAATATTTCTGCGACACCCTCGAGCCGCCAGCATTGGAGAAGAAGACCTCGCTGCCGAAAGAAGATGTGCTGCGATCGCCCATGAAGGCAGAGGTTCTCAAACCTTTCGCCATTCCCGAAGGTCGTTACCCCGTAGTGATCACTTGGAGTCCGAAGTTTAAGATGTGGTTGCCTTTGCTGCTTGGTGTGCCGCTGTTTGAAGGCATCCGCATCCACATGGGTAACACCGTCAAGGATACGCAGGGTTGTATCCTCGTGGGCAGGAATCAGATTGTGGGCAGGGTGCTCGAATCGCGAAAGTGGCTTTATGAGCTGAAACAGAAGATCATCGAAGCCAAAAATAAAGGTGAGCCCGTGTGGCTCACCATTATTATATAGTATGATAAGAGATGCTCTTATCCGTTCATGGACATCAGGAACTCCTCGTTGCTGCGTGTGTTGACGAGGCGGTCGCGGATGGTGTTCATGGCCTCTACCGGTGTCATCTCGGCAATGAACTTGCGGATGATCCACATGCGGTTGAGCGTGGTCTCATCAAGCAGCAGATCGTCGCGACGAGTAGAAGACAGTACCAGATCGATGGCGGGGAAGATACGCTTGTTGGAGAGCGAGCGGTTGAGCTGGATTTCAGAGTTACCAGTACCCTTGAACTCCTCGAAGATCACCTCATCCATCTTTGAACCAGTATCTACCAGAGCCGTAGCGATGATGGTGAGCGAACCGCCACCCTCGATGTTACGGGCTGCACCAAAGAAGCGTTTGGGCTTCTGCAGGGCGTTGGCATCGACACCACCGGTGAGCACCTTACCAGAGGCAGGAGCCACGGTGTTATAGGCGCGAGCCAGACGGGTGATAGAATCGAGGAAGATCACGACATCGTGACCACACTCCACCATGCGCTTGGCCTTCTCAAGAACGATACCGGCAATCTTTACGTGACGGTCGGCAGGCTCATCGAAGGTAGAGGCAATCACCTCTGCGTTCACCGTGCGGGCCATATCCGTTACTTCCTCAGGACGCTCATCGATGAGCAGCATCATGATGTAAGCCTCGGGATGGTTGGCAGCGATGGCATTGGCAATGTCCTTCATCAGGACGGTCTTACCTGTCTTCGGCTGAGCCACAATCAGTGCACGCTGACCCTTACCGATGGGCGAGAACAGATCGACGATACGAACGCTGGGGTTCGTGGTAGCTCTGTCGCCACAAAGGGTAAACTTCTCCTCAGGGAAGAGTGGGGTGAGGTGCTCGAAGGCCACGCGGTCACGCACCTCAGAAGGTACACGGCCATTGATGGTCTTCACCGTTGAGAGGGCGAAGTATTTCTCATTGTCGTGAGGCGGACGAACGGTGCAATCCACCACGTCACCCGTCTTCAGACCGTATTTCTTAATCTGCTGGGGAGACACATAGACATCATCGGGCGATGACAGATAGTTGTAGTCAGAGCTACGCAGGAAGCCGTAACCATCTGACAGGCACTCCAGAACGCCATTGGCCGTGATGATATCTCCAAAGTCGTAACGGGCAGCCTCCGTATTACGGACAAAGGTGGGCTCCATCTCCTGCTGTACCACAGGACGGTCGAACATATCGAGGGTGGGCAGTGCCTCCTGATCCTCAATGGGGATATCGACGATGGTGATGAAGTCTGTGCCGTCACCGGGGTCGCCCATCCAGACACCATCCTCATCCACCTCGTCGCGCAGTTCGGGCTCCTTATGGGCACTCATCTTCTCGCGCAGCATGGCTACTGCATTGGCATCGACACCAGCATCCTCGGTATTACCAGCTGCAAACTCCTGTGCCTCAGGTACGTCCATGACTTGCTGCTCAGGAACGGCCTCTTCTGCAGCTTCTTTCGCTGCAGCAGCTTCTGCTTCAGCGGCGGCAGCTGCCTCAGCCTCTAACTGTGCTTTGGATTTTCTGCCACGACGCTTGGGAGCTGGTGCCTCTGGCTCGGGTTCTGCAGCCACTTCAGGTGCTTCTATCGGCATGTCGCTGAAAAGTGAAGCGGGCTCGGTCTTCTTCGTGGTACGGTTACTCTTGCTGTCGAGGTTCTCACCATCGGCGCCTTTGACGGTATAGACCTTACTCGTGTCTTTCTTCGCAATACGAGTACGCTTTCTCTTAGGTGCTTCCTCACCGGCAGCACTGTTTTCGGCAGCCTTGTCGATGATGGCGTAGATCACGTCCTCAAGGGCACTGTCTTGTGAGACCTTTACCCCTAATTCATTAGCGATACCCATCAGCTGGGGTATCTCCATAGCTTCTAATTCTTCTTTTGTATACATAATGATAGTATATAAACTCTACCTTGAAATTGAAAAAATGTGATTGAAATGCTTCTCGAACGGAAGCAATGTTTTGAAAAACGATGCAAAGGTACGTATTATTTCGCGAACTTCCAAATAATTTTGGATTTTTTTCGTAACTTTGTCGCCGAAAAAAGAAAAAGTGATGGAAATTAAGAAAGCAGAATTCACGTTAAGTGCGCCTCGGGAGTCGATGTGTCCTAAGGACACGAAACCCGAATATGCCTTTATCGGTCGTTCGAATGTCGGGAAGTCGAGTCTGATCAATATGCTGACGAATAACAAGAAGTTGGCTAAGACCTCCGCGACACCTGGAAAGACATTGCTCATCAACCATTTTATTATTAATAATGAGTGGTATCTGGTGGATCTGCCAGGTTATGGTTTTGCTAAGCGTTCGAAAAAGGAAATCCAAAAGCTGGAACAGATGATCAACGGCTATATCCTGCAGCGGGAACAACTGGTGAATGTGTTTCTACTGGTGGATGTTCGTCTGGAGCCGCAGAAGGTGGACCTCGATTTCATTCAGTGGATGGGTGCGAGTAGCGTACCTTTCGCCATCGTGTTTACCAAGGCTGACAAAATCAGTGCAGGTAAGGTCAACCAGAACGTGGAGGCGTATAAGAAGGTGCTGAGTGAGACATGGGAAGAGTTGCCTCCTATCTTTATCACTTCTTCAGAGAAGAAACAAGGTCGCGAGGAAATTTTAGATTATATTGAGAAGATCAATAAGGAGTTGAAAGGTTAATTTAGCAACGGACTACAGGACTTTACATGGCGAAAGAAACACCATACTTAGACGTTCAACAACTGACGAAGTCATTCGGCTCGTTAGTGCTCTTTGAGAATATCAGTTTCTCCATTGCCGAAGGGCAGAAGGTGGGACTGATAGCCAAGAACGGTACGGGAAAATCTACGCTGCTGTCTGTACTTTCTGGTAAGGAGGGCTATGACTCTGGTGAGATTATCTTCCGTCGCGATTTGCGTGTGGGGATGCTGGAACAGAGTCCCGCTTTCGACCCTTCGGAAAGTGTGCTGGATGCTTGCTTTAATCATGAAGGAGATCCCGAGAAAGTATTGAAAGCCAAACAGATACTGACTCAGTTAAAGATTAAGGACCTGCAGCAGCCAATGGGACAGTTGAGTGGTGGTCAGCAGAAACGTGTGGCTTTGGCTAATGTGCTGATTACCGATCCTGACTTGTTAATCCTTGATGAGCCGACGAACCATCTGGATTTGGAGATGATCGAATGGTTGGAGGGCTTTCTGAGTCGTGGAAACAAGACGTTGCTGATGGTGACGCATGACCGTTTCTTCCTCGACAGGGTGTGCTCCGTCATTCTGGAACTTGACGATCAGACGATCTACACCTATCGCGGCAACTACAGTTATTATCTGGAGAAACGTCAGGAGCGTCTAGACAACAAGCGGGCAGAGATCGCACGAGCCAACAACCTGTATCGCACTGAGTTGGAATGGATGCGCCGTATGCCGCAGGCCAGAGGACACAAGGCCCGATATCGAGAAGAGGCTTTCTACGAACTGGAGAAGGTAGCGAAACAACGCATTGAGGAACGTCAGATTCGCTTGAAGTCGCGCAATGTCTATATTGGTTCGAAGATCTTCGAGTGTCAGTATGTGTCTAAGGCTTTTGATGACAAGGTGATCCTGAAGGATTTCTACTATAACTTTTCCCGTTTCGAGAAAATGGGTATCGTGGGCAATAACGGTACGGGTAAATCCACCTTTATCAAAATGCTCTTGGGGATGGTGGCGCCAGACAGTGGCCGTTTTGACATTGGCGATACTGTGCGCTTCGGTTATTTCTCTCAGGAAGGACTGCAGTTTGATGAGCAACAGAAAGTAATCGATGTCGTAAAGGACATTGCGGAATATATTGATATGGGTGGCGGTAAGCATTTCTCGGCTTCCCAGTTTCTGCAGTATTTCCTCTTTACGCCCGAACAGCAACATAACTATGTGTATAAGTTGAGCGGTGGAGAGCGCAGGAAACTGTATCTCTGTACGGTGCTGATGAAGAACCCCAACTTCTTGGTGCTTGATGAGCCTACGAACGACCTGGATATTGTGACGCTGCAGATTCTGGAAGAATATCTTCAGGACTTCCCCGGTTGTGTGATCGTGGTGAGTCACGACCGTTATTTCATGGATAAAGTGGTGGATCATCTGTTGGTGTTCAATGGCGATGGTGAAATCAAGGATTTCCCCGGTAATTACACCCAGTATCGGGATTGGAATGCCTTAAAGCCTAAAGAGACAAAGCCTCAGAGTGTCTCTAAACCTTCAAGTGAATCCAAACCATCGAATGAGACTCGAGAAACTAAGCGCAAACTTACTTATAAAGAAAAGCGTGAACTTGAGCAATTAGAGAAAGACATCGAGGCTTTGGAGGCTGAGAAAAAACAGATAGAGGAAGCCCTTTGTGGCGGCACTACATCTGTAGAGGACATAACAACGATGAGTAAGCGCCTGCCAGTGCTCAACGAAGAACTCGACGAGAAAAGCATGCGCTGGCTGGAACTTTCAGAAATTGAGAATTAAGATTTTAGAATTGAGATAATGATACAACAACAATACCCATCACAACTGTTAGAGAAGGCAGTGACGGAATTCTCGAAGCTGCCAGGTATCGGACGCAAGACCGCCCTGCGACTGGTGCTGTGGATGCTTCGTCAGGATTCGGAGGATGTGGAACAGTTTGCTGCGGCTGTCAGTCAGTTGAAACGTGAAGTGAAATACTGTCAAACATGCCATAATATCAGCGATACGGATACGTGTCCCATCTGTGCTGACCCGCGCAGGGATGTTTCGACCGTTTGTGTCGTTGAGAGTATTCAGGATGTGATGGCGATAGAGAACACCCAACAGTATCATGGGCGCTATCATGTGTTGGGTGGTATCATCTCTCCGATGGACGGTATCGGCCCTGGCGACATTGAGATCGACTCTTTGGTGAAACGCGTGGCAGAGGAAAATATCCAAGAAGTGATACTAGCCCTTAGTCCCACGATGGAAGGTGATACCACTAACTTCTATATCTACCGTAAGTTGGCTGGCTACGATGTAAAGATCAGTGTGATTGCCCGTGGTATTGCAGTGGGTAATGAACTGGAATATACCGACGAGGTAACGTTGGGTCGCTCAATTATGAACCGAACCTTATTTGAAGATAAAGAAAGATGAAAGAGACGAAAAATCTGTTGATGGGCGTGTTTGTGGCAGGTATCGTGCTGCCTTTGACAATAGTCTGTCTTTATGAGACAGAAGTGGTAGTGCCAGGTCTGTTCGCTACGGATAAACAATCGGAATTCCTGATGACTTTTCTGATGGAACTGATGACGTTAGGCTGTGCTTTCATGGCGCTACGCCTGTTTAAGTTTGAGAAGATACATCAGGAACTGATATCTGGTAAGGCTGTCGCCTTGAGGAAATGGGGCGTTGTCAGACTTGTGATGCTGCTGTTGCCGTTATGGGCTGACACCTTATTATATTATTTATATATGAACACGACTTTCGGTTATCTGGGTATCATTCTGGTACTTTGTCTGCCGTTTGTCTATCCCAGTGAGAGCCGTTGCGAGGCAGAGACGGAAGCATGAAACTGAGTGTTGTCATCGTCAGCTATAATGTGCGCAGCTATCTGGAACAATGTCTGCAAAGCGTACAAAAAGCCCTTGAAGGAATCGAGGGTGAGGTTTTTGTGGTGGATAACCACTCCGACGATGATAGTGTAGTGACCGTGCGTGAAAAGTATCCGTGGGTCACTTTGATAGAAAATCAGGAGAACCTCGGATTTGCCAAAGCCAATAATCAAGCCATCCGTCAATCGCAGGCTGAATATGTGTTGCTGTTGAATCCTGATACGGTGGTGGCTGAGGACACCCTTCATGGGGTGCTCGCTTTTATGGACGAACATCCGAAGGCTGGTGGTGCGGGTGTGATGATGTGTTATGAGGATGGATCCAGAGCCCCGGAGTCCAGACGCGCCTTGCCAACCCCTTGGGTGGCTGCCTTGAAGATGCTGGGTTTCACAAAACGTTATTATATGAGTCATCTGCCCTGGGATCAGTCTTGTCGGATAGAGGTGGTGAGTGGTGCCTTCTGTCTGTTAAGGCATGAGGCTCTGAATGCTGTTGGGCTGTTGGATGAGGATTTCTTTATGTATGGTGAGGATATCGATTTGTCATATCGTCTGCTAAAGGGCGAGTGGGAGAATTGGTATCTTCCATATTCCATCATCCATTATAAGGGTAGATCCACCCAGAAGAGTGACTATCGCTATGTGCATGTGTTCTATCAGGCCATGCTGATCTTCTTTCAGAAACATTACAGTCATCTAAGTCTGGTCTATACGGTACCAGTGAAGATGGCGATCTATTTCCGTGCGCTTATCGCACTGACAGATATCTTACGTAAAAAACTGCATTTATGAATACAAGTAAACCATCTATCCATCTGCGGGCTATCGAACCAGAGGATCTTGATCTGCTTTACAGGATTGAGAATGATGTCAAACTGTGGAATGTCGGTGCGACGAATGTGCCGTATTCCCGTTATACGCTTCACGACTATGTGGCGAATTCCTCTGACGATATCTATGCGGATCGTCAGGTGAGAATGATGGTGGAGAATGAGCAGCATCAGGTTGTTGGCATTGCAGATGTAGTGAACTTCGATCCCAGCAACTGCAGGGCAGAGGTAGGACTGATCATCCTTAATGACTTCCGTAGGCAGGGTTTTGGCAGTAGTACTTTAGAGGCTGTAGCGGATTATGCCCTTCAGGTGTTACATCTTCATCAGTTGTATGCCTATGTCGATGTTACCAATGAAGCCTCTCTTGGCCTGTTCCGAAAGATGGGGTATGAAGTATCTGCCAATATCAAGGATTGGCTATATGATGGTAGGAAATATCGTGATGCAATCCTGATGCAACGTGTATTTTGAGAGTTTTTTAGGGTTGGGACGAAAAAAACATAGAAAAAGTTTTGCAGTTTCGGATTTTATTCCTACCTTTGCACCCGCTAAGAAGAAAGAGTGCTTTCTGGTGCGTTAGTTCAGTAGGTTAGAATGCCTGCCTGTCACGCAGGAGGTCACGAGTTCGAATCTCGTACGCACCGCAAGTTTTTTTTCATTTACGCATGGAATGGTGCGTTAGTTCAGTAGGTTAGAATGCCTGCCTGTCACGCAGGAGGTCACGAGTTCGAATCTCGTACGCACCGCAAAAAGGAAGCTCATCAGTTCATACTGGTGGGCTATTTTTAAAGCCAAAAATTGACACAAACATTGAAGGAATATGTGCGGAATTGTAGGATATATTGGCCATAAGGAAGCTTTTCCTATTTTGATAAAAGGCTTAAGACGACTTGAGTATCGTGGTTACGACAGCGCTGGTGTCGCATTGATTAACGACGATAATAGTTTGAACGTTTATAAGTCGAAAGGAAAAGTTGATAATCTCGTTGAGTATTGTAATGACAAGAATGTCAGTGGTACCGTTGGTATTGCTCATACTCGTTGGGCTACGCATGGTGAACCTTCTTCTCGTAATGCCCATCCGCACTATTCTGAGTCAAAGAATCTCGCTATCATCCATAATGGTATTATCGAGAACTATGCCGAATTGAAGGATAAGCTGAAGGCCAAAGGCGTCAAGTTTGTTTCCGACACTGACACTGAGGTATTGGTGCAGTTGATCGAATACATTAAGGAACATAAGCATCTTGATTTGCTGACGGCTGTTCAGGTGGCACTCTATCAGGTGATTGGTGCCTATGCCATTGCCGTGCTTGACAAGCGCGATCCGGATCAGATTATCGCAGCCCGTAAGCAGAGCCCGTTGGTAGTGGGTATCGGTGAGGATGAATTCTTCCTTGGTTCTGATGCCAGTCCGATTGTGGAATATACCGACAAAGTGGTTTATCTGGAGGATGGTAACATTGCCGTGATCCGTCGTGGTCAGGAACTGAAGGTTGTCAGTATCTTAGGTGAGGAACAGGAACTGAAAGTGAAGACGGTTGATCTGGATCTCGGACAGATTGAGAAAGGTGGTTATCCCCACTTCATGCTCAAAGAGATCTTTGAACAGCCTGAGTGCTTGACAAACTGCATGCGTGGTCGTGTGAATATAGAAGCAGATCATGTAACACTTTCTGCTTTGATTGACTATCGTCGTCAGATGTTGAATGCCAAGCGCGTAGTGATTGTAGCCTGTGGTACTTCATGGCATGCAGGACTGATCGGTAAACAGATTATAGAATCATTGGTCAGGATCCCCGTTGAGGTGGAGTATGCCAGTGAGTTCCGTTATCGTAATCCTGTGGTTAGCAAGGACGATGTCGTTATTGCCATTTCACAGAGTGGTGAGACTGCTGATACTTTAGCTGCTGTACAACTCGCCAAGGAGAAAGGTGCATTCATCTATGGTATCTGTAACGCCATTGGTTCGAGTATTCCTCGTGCTACTGATACGGGCACCTATATTCACGTAGGACCTGAGATTGGTGTGGCATCCACAAAAGCCTTCACAGGTCAGGTGACTGTACTGACGATGATTGCGTTGGCAATGGGAGAAGCTAAAGGAACTATCAAGCGTGACGAATATCTGGAGATTGTGAAGGGACTGAGTGAGATCCCTGATAAGATCCGTGAGGTGTTAAAAACGAATGATAAGGTGGCCGATCTGGCACGTACCTTTACCTATGCCCATAATTTCCTGTATTTAGGTCGTGGTTATTCTTATCCTGTGGCTTTGGAAGGCGCCTTGAAGTTGAAAGAGATCTCGTATATCCATGCAGAGGGTTATCCTGCTGCAGAGATGAAGCATGGTCCGATTGCCCTGATTGACTCGGATATGCCAGTTGTGGTCATCGCCACTCATAATGCGATGTATGAGAAGGTGCTGTCGAACATTCAGGAGATCAAGGCTCGTCAGGGTAGGGTGATAGCACTTGTTTCGAAGGGCGATGATACCATTTCCAAGATTGCGGATGAGGTGATAGAATTACCTGATGTTCTGGAATGTCTGGAACCGTTAGTGGCTACCATCCCGCTGCAGTTATTGGCCTACCATGTTGCTGTATGTAAAGGTAAGAATGTTGACCAACCAAGAAACTTGGCGAAATCAGTAACTGTTGAATAGTGATAAGGGCGATTCGTTTTATTGACGTTTCGCCTTTCTTTTTGAAAATGATAAAATGAGATAAATGGAAAAGATGAAAGATGTGACACTCGTTCTGCAGGACGGAACAACCTTTAAGGGCAAGAGCTTCGGGTATGAGAAACCTGTGGCAGGCGAAGTCGTGTTCAACACGGCGATGATGGGCTATCCCGAGAGTCTGACAGATCCCAGTTATGCTGGTCAGTTGATGACATTGACCTATCCGCTGGTAGGCAACTACGGTGTGCCTCCCTTCACGATGGAGGCTGATGGTATTGCTACCTTCATGGAAAGTGACAGGATTTATGCTTCTGCTATTATCGTTAGTGATTACAGCGAGGCTTATTCTCACTGGAATGCCAATGAGAGTCTGAGTGACTGGCTGAAGCGTGAACAGGTGCCAGGTGTTACTGGTATTGACACCCGTCAGTTGACAAAGGTGCTGCGTGAACATGGTGTGATGATGGGACATCTGGAATATCCGGAGATTCAGGAGACTCCTGAAACTGTGGATTATGGCAGTATCAACTGGGTGGATCGGGTGAGTTGTAAAGATGTGATCCGCTACAACGAAGGTGCCGGTAAGAAGGTGGTACTTGTGGATTGCGGAGTTAAGCATAACATCATCCGTTGTCTGGTGCGTCGTGGTGTAGAAGTGATCCGTGTACCTTGGAACTACGATTATACAGATATGCAGTTTGATGGTCTGTTTTTAGCGAACGGTCCTGGTGATCCTGACAGATGTGTAGATGCTGTAGAGATCCTGAAGAAACAGATGTCGGCCTCACGCAAACCTATCTGCGGTATCTGCATGGGTAACCAATTGTTGGCAAAAGCAGGAGGTGCTACTATCTATAAACTGAAATACGGTCATCGTTCCCACAACCAACCAGTTCGTGAGGTTGGAACCAATCGTTGTTATGTAACCTCTCAGAATCATGGCTATGCCGTAGATGCTGCCACCCTTGGCAACGACTGGCGTGAGTTGTTCGTGAATATGAACGATGGTTCCAATGAGGGCATCCGTCATCAGACCAATCCCTGGTTCTCATCACAATTCCATCCTGAGGCTTGTTCAGGTCCAGTAGATACAGAATTTATGTTTGACAGATTTATCG
>JAEEGJ010025878.1_pt1 | contig 11960 bp, 11 predicted proteins | sample 8958761 | NCBI WGS metagenome assembly JAEEGJ01 (sample SAMN16246546, study PRJNA631951) | gut metagenome | biome: gut microbiome; feature: rumen; material: RS-attached | host: Bos | place: Iran: Karaj | collected 2018-10 | reverse complement strand
CTGTAATCAGACTTCCGGATTTTGTTACAAAAGAAGATTTTGACTGGGCTATAGAGGAAGCTACAGCCAAGAAGAAAATGGATTTCTCAAAAGTGGAGTTTATGACATATGAAGAAGGGCTTTGTGTTCAGTGTATGCACATCGGTTCATATGACGATGAGCCTGCCACGGTAGAGCTGATGCATAAATATATGGAAGAGCAAGGGTATATCCTCGATATTACAGACCTGAGACTTCATCATGAGATATACCTAAGTGATGCTCGTAAAGTTGCGCCTGAGAAGCTAAAAACTGTAGTAAGACATCCTATAAAGAATTCATAAAATATATTAATTGTTTGGTTTAACCTGAGGTTTAACTAGAAAGTGCAGAGGCATCAAATACCTTTCTTTTAATATTTTTTGAGACCGGAATCTGTTCGAGCCTCCTCAACCTCAGCAATGAAGCCTTCAGATTTTCTGGAGGCTTTTTTCTTGCAATATTAATAGCAGCATGTTATCATGATTATGAACTGGGCGTAAGCTCTTTGGTTCACCGCAGACGGGAAGAATTTCCCGTCATTTTTTTTAGGAGAATTAAAAAATGGAAGAATTAAGCATATTTATTGATGAATCAGGGGATTTTTGCAAATTATTCAATAGATGAGCGTAGAAGTCTTATATACAAAATGCTTAATTTTATAGTTAAAAGTCCAATAAAGTGCGTTACTATAGCTATTAAGCGAAAGGAAGCAAAAGATAAGGTTCAATTATCAGGAAAGCTGGGTAAAGCGATTAATCAGATGTTGCTAGACAATTTGGAATATATTTACAGCTTTGATAAAGTGATTGTATATTATGATAACGGGCAAAGTGAATTAGGTGCTTTATTAAACGCCATTTTTTCTATTTATATATCAAATGTGGAGTTTAGAAATGCTGAGCAACAAAAATATCGTTTGCTTCAGGTGGCAGATTTTATATGTTCTTTTGATTTATTAAAAATTAAGAGAGAGGAAGGGAGACTCAGTAAAGGAGAAAAGCAGTTCTTCTATAAGCCTAATGAATTGAAAAAAACATTTATAAAGAGTATAGAGAAAAAGAGATTGTAATATAATGTCTGGTTTAACTTTAAAATACAGAGGCAACAAATGCCTTTTCAATATTTTTTGAGGCCGAGATGAGTTCGAGACTCCTCAACCTCAGCAAATGAAAGCCTTCAGATTAGTCTGGAGGCTTTTTTCCTGTATATATGTATAGTAATATTAAATAAGAGTTTTCATAATTACTTGCAAAAATTTTTTGGCAATCTTCTGTGCGTCTTTATATAAGGACATAGTGGCATGTTACAATTGAAAAAAATATAGAAGGAGAGAATGATAAATGGCAGAAGACAAATTAGAATTATTCGAAAATCAACCAATAAGAACAGCGTGGGTTGAAGATGAGGAAGAATGGTATTTTTCAATTGTAGATGTAGTGGGGGTTTTAACTGAGCAACCAGATACTGATGGTGCGAGAAATTATTGGAAGGTACTAAAAAAGAGAATTAAGGATGAGGGAAATGAACTGGTTACAAATTGTAACCAGTTGAAGATGACAGCTCAAGATGGCAAAAAAAGATTGACAGATGTTGCTAATACAGAGCAATTACTTCGTATAATTCAATCTATTCCATCGAAAAAAGCTGAACCTTTTAAGATGTGGTTGGCACAGGTAGGTCGTGAGAGAATTGAGGAGACAATTGATCCAGAATTAACTATTGATAGATTATTCCAAAGTGTTTTCAATTACGTCATCTGGAGTTTTAATTTAGTCAAAACAAGGTAAAATGACTAAATTAAATTATGAATGAATAAACAAAAAATAATTATTGCTAGTGGTAAAAAATAGGTGTATAATCTCAAATTGTCGTTGAGAATATTTGACTTCTTGGGAGCTAATTAACGAGAGCTCAAAGGAACGTGTGATTTATTGGGAGTATACAACATGGCGTTATATATGTACGTTTGCAAAAAGTGCAATAAAAAGGTTTATTTGAATGTCGACGAATTCAAATTATTTATAGAAGGTGGCAGACAGCATGTTTGCCCAGCTTGCAGAAAGCTTATTAAAAAGTGCTCATAATGAGGTAGATATGAAAGAGAATATTGTTTTGATTGGTATGCCGGGGGTTGGTAAAAGTACACTTGGGGTTGTTCTTGCAAAGGAGCTTGGATACGAGTTTGTTGATGCGGATTTGTTGATTCAAAAGCGCGAGAATAAGTTACTCAAAGAAATAATTGCTGACAAAGGTGTAGAAGGATTCCTTCAAATAGAAAATGAAGTGAATGCTAGCATTGAAACAAGTAAGACAATTATCGCCACAGGCGGAAGTGTTATCTATGGCAAGGAAGCTATGGAGCATCTTAAAGAAATTGGAACTATAGTTTATCTTAAACTTGATTATGAGACGTTAGATAGTCGATTGGGCAGTCTAAAAGGGCGCGGCGTAGTATTAAAGGAAGGTCAGGATTTGAGAGCCATCTACGAAGAGCGCGTGCCATTATATGAAAGGTATGCTGATATTATTGTTGATGAGGCAGGACTTGGACTAGAAGAGACGTTGGTGTCAGTTAAATTATCACTAAAATAAACGAGGTCATCTTGTAGCTATTGAGCTTTATATTATAAGCCTGTAGCCGACAATCTCTGAATAATACTTTAGCGAGACGTGTTAGTCGAGCGGAGTATTATCAGGATTGTAGGCGTAACGGGCAATATAAAGTTTTCTATGGTAACAGGATGGCTTTTTTAGTGATAATTTTGTAAAAATTTAAGCATTTGTTTGACATAGCAAACTATGAGATTTAGTATGAAGTTATAAAAAGGAGAGTTTGCAGTTTTTGGGGGCAAGCCAATGAGTAAAGCCATAAAGAAGTCTAAGTTCATATTGGCCATGACCTTGGTGGCGTTCATTTCGGTTGCAATTATTGGAACCTCTATTTTTGCGTATGCAAAGGGCAAGAGTAATAAAGCATCTTTTGCTGAGGGAGATGATATTGCTTTTGGTACCTTGGATGGTCACATCCTCAATTGGACAATTCTTTCCTATGACGATTCTACTAAACAAGCGCTTATCATATCTCGCGCGACTTTAAGCTCTGCTTCAATCACCTCTTATCGAGAGGCTATTGATATCAACTATAGGTCGACTGGCACCAAGGCGGGTTACGTTAAATGGTCTGAAAACTACTGGCGTGGATGGCTAAATCAGTCATTCTATGAAAACAGCTTTACTCCAGAGGAAAAGGCTAAGATTCAAAAGACCACACTCTCAGACGCTGATGCCAAAGAGAGCTTGATGAATTTTTATCACGATACGACTTTGGATGCAGATTACATCAATAGACAGACGAAGAATTCTCTGAATCAAAATATATACAACACTCAGACGACTACCTCTGACAATATATTCTTCCTTTCGACGGATGAATACACAGAGTACAAGGATAGAATTAAATACGAAACTTCGATTCCGTATTCTTGGCCTCTTAGAACTAATTCATATGATGATCCAGCCTATGGTTTGTATGTTAACGAGGCAACCAAGCTCATTGAGAAAAAGTATTTCTATACTGGCACAGGCATACGCCCTTGTATGTATGTAAAGCTAGATAAGACGGACGAGGAAAAGAAAGTTGAGGAAGGGCAGAACGCTGGTGATGCCAATAGCGGTACCAATACTGGTGCAGCTAACACAAATAATGGAACAAATACTGCAGCTGGCAATTCCACAGGAACAAATCAAGGCACCAATAGTAACGCAACAAACACAAATACCGCAAATACGAATACTGCGAACAATACAACAAATAATACAAACAACCAAAACAATGCCAATGGCGCAAATGCTGCCAACAATCAAAATAATGCAAATGCAAACAACGCAGGAGCCAATAACCAAAACGCTAACGGCTCAGCCAACACATCTGCGGCTGCACAAACTGGGGCAAACAACAATGCTAATCAAACAAGACAGGCAGCAGAAAAGAGAGCTATAAAAACTAGAAGCTATGCCAATAATGGCACGCAGGTGGGCAGCATCTTTTTACCATATGATGCTTCATACTCAATGGTAAATGGCTCGACCGCACAGGTTGCAATAGATTTAGAATACTTGAATTTTACAGACAAGCAGTATACAGTTACATATAAATCATCCGACGCTGCCGTATTTACGGTAGATTCAAATGGACAAATAACATCGGCAGGCAAGGGCACAGCAGTGCTTTCTGTTCGCATGAAAAAATCCAACGGAAAGGTATACTCGATGGAATGCGTAATTTCAGTGACATAAGGAGGATAATAAATGTATTACACTAGATATGGAATGGGCTTCGATTGGACAATGATTCTTGTAATCATTGGCGCGGTTATCAGCGGAATCGCAGCATTAAACGTAAAGAGCACATACAACAAGTTCAATAAAATCAAAACAAATGGCGGGCTCACATCTAATCAGGTTGCGGAGCATATGCTTAGAGCTGCAGGCATCTATGATGTTAGGATAGAGCGAGTTCGTGGCAATTTGACCGACCACTACTCACCAACAGAAAAGGTGCTTCGCCTTTCTGATGCAGTATACGGAAGGGCAACAATCGCAGCAGTTGGTGTAGCAGCCCATGAGTGCGGACATGCTATTCAGCACCAAGAGGGCTACAGTCCGCTTAAGCTTCGCTCTATGTCGGTACCTTTGGCAAGAATTGGTTCGTGGGTATCATGGCCAGTAATTATAATTGGACTTTTAATCGGTTCTACACCACTAGCAAAGCTTGGAATCATCTTGTTTACATTTGTAGTTTTGTTTCAGCTTGTTACTCTCCCAGTAGAGTTTGACGCCAGCGCTAGAGCGTTGCGAATTCTTGAGCAGGACAGAATCTTGGATGATATGGAGCATCGTGGTGCAACAAAAGTTTTAAAAGCGGCAGCTATGACCTATGTTGCAGCATTGTTCACCACCATACTTCAGTTGGTTCGACTGATTTATATAGTTAACGGAAGAAGTCGCGATTAAAATGAATTACCTAAAGACTATCGTTAGGGTAACAGAATATGCAGCTTTGCAGCCTGACTATCCGCCGGGGACATTGGTTCTGACGGACAGCCAGGCTGTTATTGATGAATGTGTAAAACGTGGGCAGCCAGTGGCGGCATTTGAACATGATGGTATAGAAGGCTTACAATGCGATAATATAGTGCTAGATGTGGATGAGGTGGATGACGATGTTTTCGAGCGAATCTATCGCAGATGCATTGGCAAACCATGGGATATTGCTGAAACAAAGCGCACTACCATCCGTGAAATTTCAATGGAAACACTAGACGATTTAAACGACTTGGTGGAGCTGTATTCCCAGCCGGGGATGACGGATTACATGGAGCCTTTGTTTGAATACGAGGAGGAGCTGCAATATCAGAAAGACTATATCCAATACATTTATAGAATGTATGGTTTCGGAATGTGGTTGATTCATGACAAAGCTACAGGTAAACTATTAGGAAGGGCAGGCATCGAAGTTCGCGAGACCTGCGACAGAGAAAATCAGGCAGAGCTAGGCTTTTGTATAAGTTCCAAGCACTGGCGCAAGGGGCTTGCCTACGAAGTCTGCCGCAAGGTTATAGATATGGCTATGGAGGATTACAGACTGACAAGTCTTATCGCCAGATGTAATCCAGAAAACATAGCGAGTCGTCATCTTTTGGAAAAACTCGGTTTTGAAGTTGTTGGCTACGAAGATGACGGCGATTGCAGATATTTTATGGAGTTGGATTAATGGATTTAAAGGATTATCAACACGAGGTAGTAGTCACTGATGAAGGTCTGCCTTTCAAGCTTTTTTCTTTTGAGGGGGCCAACGGCAACTACGTTCGTGATAAGCACTGGCATCGTTCTATTGAAATTTTCGCAGTGTGGGAAGGTCGATTGGAGTTTATTCTTAATAACAAGCGTTTCCCGCTTACACACGGTGATTTCGTAATTGTTAACAGTAACGAGGTGCACAGTATCGCTGCTCCAGAACCAAACAGGACAGTTGTACTACAGATACCTCAGGACACTTTTGCAGATTATTTCACTGACGACCAATTTATTTGGTTTTCACACGGCGATAGGGAGACCGATCACCGGGTGTTTACTCTTTTGCAAGAGATGTATTTGATTTACACCAATGGCAAGGAAGGCAACAAGCTTCAAGTTCTTAGCTTGTACTACGAGTTGCTTTATCTTCTAGTGACTAGATATCGTAAGTTTAACGTTAATGAAGAGATCTTAAAGAACAACAAGCAGTTGAAGAAGCTTTCTAACATCACAAGATACATTAAGGATCATTACGCAGATCCGCTGTCCCTTGAGTCGATGGCAGAGCAGTTCAACTACTCACCTTCGTATCTTTCACGAATGTTCCAAAGATACGCAGGCATCAATTTTAAGGATTATTTGCTGGGAATCAGACTAGAGCATGCCGTTCGTGAATTAGAGGAAACAGGCGGACAGATTGTAGATATTGCATTGGGAAATGGCTTTCCAAATTCCAAGGCCTTCTCCAATGCATTCCGCGATAAATACGGAGTCCTTCCTAGCGAATACAGGAAAAACAACTAAAGCCTTCCTCCTAAGGGGGAAGGTGGGCCCGAAGGGCTCGGATGAGGGGTAGCAGAGGAACAATATGGCAAAAAAATTCTACGCAATAAAAATAGGTAAAACCCCAGGCATCTACACAACTTGGGATGAAGCAAAAGACCAAGTAGATGGATATCCTGGTGCTAAATACAAGGGCTTTTCAACCTTAGCGGAAGCCGAGGAATTCTTGGGAGATATAGCTTCAAATACAATAAGTTCAAACCAAAATGGAGAGGCAAGCTCATTTGATATAGAAAGCTGGAATCAGCTTTTTGGGATAGCAGATGATTCAACAGAGCAATCATCAAGTGAAAGTTCCGAGGACAAATCAGCTGACACTATAAAAACAGATATCGTATCTCCAGCCCAGGCTCTCCTTAATCTTAGAAACGTAAAGGTGGGAGGTAAGAATGGAATTGCCATTCAATCTGCGCAAGTCATAGCTGCAGGTGAGGAAAAGACCAAGCTTATAGAAGAAGCATTTGAATTTGCGTACAACAATCCTGTTGCTGTAGAGGAGCTTACTAATAGAAGTGATGTGCAAAAAATAGCGTCAAAATACAACATAGATTTGCAAGACACATCCGTATTTGCGAATTGCAATAGTACATTTGAAGCTATTGCATTTGTGGATGGAGGTGGAGATAAGGTTGGAGAAGCCTTCGAAAGCACCAAGATTGTATTTGGCACAGTGTTCTATGATAGCAAGTCATCACAGCTTTCCTTCTATAGATATGTTCTCGAAAAGGGCACGGATTTTGATTGGCTCTTTAGGGCATCCAACGTAGCAGGTGAAGAATTGGCAGCGCTTCTTTCTATGTACATATGTAGGAAAAAGGGCTTGAACAGCTTGGCAATTTATCAGGATAACAATTTGCCGGCTAAGTTTTTATCTGGCGCATTCAAGATAATTCATAACATGGACGATGTTACTCTTCAGTACTTCGTAAATACGGTAATTGGATATTTGGAAGCAGGACTTGAGATAAACTTTATCTATGTTCCATCAGAGCATGGCGCAAGTGCCAGCAAAGCAAAGATGGATAAGGGACGCAGCCTTTACGAAGCTCAAGAAATAGACAAGCTAGGCTTTGAACAGGCGCTATTCTACAATGCTATCTCTGACAGACTAGCTGATTTTAGCCTGAGCCTATAGATTTAATAATCAGCTATAACGTTGCAGCAGTGCTAGGCTAGTTTTGTTAGATAAAATTTGCTGCGTAGAAAGCAGCGAGCTTTGTTGAGTCTCCAATTTAGAAGCACCAAAGCTTTTTCGGTATTCTCTTGGGAGAACGCCGTATTGCTTTACAAATCCTTTGTTTAAATACTTGGGGTCGGAAAAACCGCAAGTTACACTTATATCAATAAGAGGAAGGTTCGTAGTCAAAAGCAGATTACGAGCCTTTTCACATCTTAGCTTCATTAGATATTGCTGAAATGTAATATGAAAATTCTCGGTAAAAAAATGAGAGATATGAGTTTCAGTTACATTTTCTAGTTTAGCCAAATCTGAAAGACATATTTTTCCCTGATAGTTTCTATCAATGTATTCAGCAATCCGTTTCATTCGCCGGGCCTTGGTTTGGTTATTTAGATAATCTTGGCTGCTTACTATTTTGTAGGGAAGATAATCCAGAAGCTCAGAAAATAGTAAGCTTAAAACACCATTACATCTAAGGGTAAATCCTCTTTCTTGCTTGAAGTAAAGTATAGCGAATTCAATAAACCTTTCCCTTATTAAACCATAAGATTTAGAGTCTGATTTGCCAATGACAGGAGTCTCTAAAAAGTCTATGTTTTTCATCATAGGAAGGATATTTTTAAAAAACGCTGGACTTACTTGAATAAACAGAATGGGAACATTCATAGTGGAGGAAAGCTCATGCAGCACAAAGGGATTTAGGCAAATAATGTCCCCAGTTGAAAGCTTGTATGATTTTTTATCTAGAGTCACAAGCAATTCTCCATATAATACAAGTGCCAACTCAAACTCAGCATGAAGGTGCGGAGCACGATACTTTAGAACATTTATAAAAGCTTTAAAATTAGCAGTTTTTTCGGTGATTATTTCAAATTCGTTCATGGCAATTCCACTAGGTTAAACAATCGCAAGATTGTCGGTTAGTTACAACAAACTTCATGATTTATGATTGTACTATATGTCATAAAATGAAGTCAAAGTTTTATTACAGGAGGAAAAAGAATGAGCGAATTTTTTAAAGACATTCCTGAGATTAAATTCGAAGGAAAGGATAGTAAAAATCCCTTTGCATTCAAGTATTATGATGCAAAAAGGGTAATTATGGGAAAGACAATGGAGGAGCATCTTCCATTTGCAATGGCTTGGTGGCACAATCTTTGCGCAGCTGGCGTTGACATGTTTGGTCAAGCCACAGCAGACAAATCTTTTGGGCAAACACCTGGCACAATGGAGCATGCAAAGGCAAAGGTTGATGCAGGATTTGAATTCATGAAAAAGCTCGGAATCAAATATTTCTGCTTCCATGATGTTGACTTGGTTCCAGAAGCAGAGGATATTAACGAGACTAATCGCCGACTAGACGAGATTTCCGACTACATCCTCGAAAAGATGAAGGGGACTGATATCAAGTGTCTTTGGGGTACAGCCAACATGTTTGGAAACCCAAGATTTATGAATGGTGCCGGAAGCACTAACTCAGCAGATGTTTTTTGTTTCGCAGCAGCCCAAGTCAAGAAGGCTTTGGACATTACTGTTAAGCTCGGCGGTAGAGGATATGTATTCTGGGGTGGCCGCGAGGGTTATGAAACCCTTCTAAACACTGATATGAAGTTCGAGCAGGAGAACATTGCTAATTTGATGCACATGGCTGTAGAGTATGGTCGCAGCATTGGGTTCAAGGGAGATTTTTATATTGAACCAAAACCAAAGGAGCCAATGAAGCATCAGTATGATTTTGATGCTGCAACAGCAATCGGTTTCTTACGTCAATATGGTCTTGATAAGGATTTCAAGATGAACATCGAAGCAAACCATGCTACACTTGCAGGCCATTCGTTCCAGCACGAACTTAGAGTAAGTGCCATTAACGGAATGCTTGGTTCAGTTGATGCAAATCAAGGTGATCCATTGCTTGGGTGGGATACAGATGAATTCCCTTGCAATGTTTACGACTCAACAATGGCTATGTATGAAATTCTCAAGGCAGGTGGCCTAACAGGTGGATTTAACTTTGACTCAAAAAATAGACGTCCAAGCTATACATTTGAAGATATGTTCCATGCATTCATTTTAGGTATGGATACATTTGCTTTAGGACTTATAAAAGCTGCTGAAATGATTGAGGATGGAAGAGTCGACAACTTCATTAAGGAGCGCTACTCAAGCTACAATGGCGGTATTGGAAAGAAGATTAGAGAAAAGAGCACATCACTTACAGAGTGTACAGATTATGCTTGCAATCTCAAGAAGCCAGAGCTTCCTGGTTCAGGCAGACAAGAATATCTTGAAGGTGTGTTAAACAATATTATTCTTAGATAATTTTAAAGTCATATTAAAAAAATGACCTTACCTAACATACAGATGACAAAAATTTGACATCACACAGTAAAGTTTTAAAAGTCTCTGGCAGGATTATTTTGATAATATTTATCATATCAAATTGAACTGACAGAGACTCTTGCTTTATCTTTTAAATAGATATAGTGATAGAAAGTTTTTGTTTTAGATTCACGTAATGTAAAAGGAGGTTATTTTAATTATGACTAACATGCCAAACGTAAAAATTGGTGTAGTAGCAGTATCACGTGACTGCTTCCCAGAAAGCTTATCAGTTAACAGAAGAAAGGCTCTTATCGATGCTTACACAAAGAAATATGGTAGCGAGCACATTTATGAGTGCCCAGTATGTATCGTAGAGAGTGAAATTCATATGGTACAGGCTCTTGAGGATATCAAGAAAGCTGGATGTAACGCACTTTGTGTATATCTTGGAAACTTCGGTCCAGAAATTTCTGAGACACTTCTTGCAAAGCATTTCGATGGTCCTAAGATGTTCTGTGCAGCAGCTGAAGAGGCTGGTGATAGCCTTCTTGATGGTAGAGGAGATGCATATTGCGGTATGCTTAACGCATCTTACAACCTTCAGCTTCGCAACGTAAAGGCATACATTCCAGAGTATCCAGTTGGTGATGCTGATGATTGTGCAGATATGATTCACGACTTCGAGCCAATCGCTCGTGCAGTAATCGCACTTTCTGACCTTAAGATTATCAGCTTTGGTCCAAGACCAATGAACTTCCTTGCTTGTAATGCACCAATCAAGCAGCTTTACAACCTTGGTGTAGAAATCGAAGAGAATTCAGAGCTTGATCTTTTCGAAGCATTCAACAAGCATGCTGGCGACTCTCGTATTCCAGAAGTAGTTGCTGATATGGAAAAAGAACTTGGCGCTGGTAACAAGAAGCCAGAGGTTCTTGAGAAGCTTGCTCAGTACGAACTTACACTCAAGGATTGGGTTCGTGATCACAAGGGATATCGTAAATACGTAGCAATCGCTGGTAAGTGCTGGCCTGCATTCCAGACACAGTTTGGTTTTGTTCCTTGCTATGTTAACTCACGTCTTACAGGCGAAGGCATTCCTGTATCATGCGAGGTTGATATTTACGGATGTCTTTCAGAGTTCATCGGTACAGTAGTTTCAGAGGATATCGTTACACTTCTCGATATCAACAACTCAGTACCAAAAGATATGTACAACGAGGAAATCAAGGGTAAGACAAATTACACACTTGAAGATACATTCATGGGATTCCACTGCGGAAATACATGCTCTAAGAAGCTTGCATTCTGCGAGATGAGAAACCAGAAGATTATGGCACGTGCACTTCCTGTAGAGGTTACAAATGGAACACTTGAAGGCGATATCGCTCCTGGCGAAATCACATTCTACAGACTCCAGTCTACAGCTGACAACAAGCTTCGCGCTTACATTGCACAGGGTGAAGTTCTTGATGTTCGCACAAAGTCATTCGGTTCAATCGGTGTATTCGCTATTCCAGAGATGGGACGTTTCTATCGCCACTGGTTAATCGAAAAGGGATTCCCACATCACGGAGCTGTTGCATTCGGTCACTATGGCAAGTCACTCTTTGAAGTATTCAAATACATCGGAGTAGCAGTAGATGAAATCGGATACAATCAGCCAGCAGGTGTAAGATATCCTACAGAGAATCCATGGCGCTAAACTAATAATATGTGACCGACAGGTAATTGGTTAATGGCTCCCGCAGGCCACCTTCCATATCCTCCATGGGGTTCCCCCGCCGGCGTGGGCCCCACC
>JAEEGJ010025877.1_pt1 | contig 11961 bp, 15 predicted proteins | sample 8958761 | NCBI WGS metagenome assembly JAEEGJ01 (sample SAMN16246546, study PRJNA631951) | gut metagenome | biome: gut microbiome; feature: rumen; material: RS-attached | host: Bos | place: Iran: Karaj | collected 2018-10 | reverse complement strand
AGTCTATCAATCTGGAACAATTGAAAAGCATGGAGCGATTAGAAAAAGAGGATCGCCTTTACTTAGATATGCTTTATTTCAAGCAGCGGAGAAAGCTCGCATTCATTGTCCTGAGATTGCAGAATTCTATTCAAAGAAAAAAGGCGAAGGAAAACATCCAATTTGTGCCTTAACTCATACAGCAAGAAAGATACTTCGAATTGTTTGGGCTTTATTAAAAACTGGGCAAAATTATAGTCAATCTATCTCTGATTAGTGCTTAAATCAGTGAATATTTTAAAACTTTATCTATGATATAGTTTTTTCGTCGTGGACTTTAAGAAAAAAATACTTGATAATTGTAGGTATGAAAGAATTATTTATTAAACATCCATTAAGCGATAAATGTGTGGCATTAACCACCACAACCGCTTTAGGTAACCTTGCTTATCAAGTTGATGAAGGAAGAGATGTTAAAGAGCATCGTAACCTTTTAGCGGAACTTCTTTTTATTCTTCCTAATAGATTTACTTATGTGCATCAATCTCATAGCGATAAAGTGATGAAAGTCACCCCTATTGATTTAGGTAAGGGTAAAGATAGTTTTGAAAGTGGTATGGAATGTGATGCTTTATATACATATGAAAAAAACGTTCCTTTATGTGTTTTCCATGCGGACTTTGTTCCTATTTTCTTTATTAATGAAAAGGCTTCATTAGTGGGTATTATTCACGCAGGATTTAAAGGCACGATGAAACATGTTGCTTATAAGGCTATTAATGAAATTCTTAATAATGAGAAATTAGATATTAAAGATTTTAAATTCTATATTGGTCCATTCCGTCAAAAAGAATCTTTTGTAGTGGATGAAGTCACTAAAAAGACAATTATTGAAGCGGGATTTGAAAAGACCATCATAAACGACCATTTTGATAACGGACTCGCTAATGTCTTAGATTTATATAAATTAGGCGTTAAGGAAGAGCAAATCGTTGTTTCAGATTATGATACTGTTACTGACGATAGATTCTATTCAGCGTATTTAAAAACACCAGTGGGAAGACTGGTGTCGCTAATCTATTTAAAATAAATTACTTTAATCTTTTGATAACTGAAGGTGGAACAAGGGAGGAAACATCCACACCACTTTGATATAGTTCCATAATCATTGAGGAATTGATGAAAGATTTTTCCGCTTTGCTCATTAAGAATACTGTATCAATTGAGGAATCAATAAAGTCATTAGCGGACGCGAGTGAGAATTCATATTCAAAATCAGTCACCGCTCTTAAGCCACGGATTAAGTGATTAGCACCATGCTTTTTCGCGTATTCCACAGTTAAACCAGTGGAACAATCAACTTCCACACGTGGATCATTAACGGCTTCTTTAATCATTGCCACTCTTTCTTCAGGAGTGAATCTTGCTTTCTTTTGGTCATTATATGCCACGAGCATAATCACTTTATCGAAGATATTAAGCGCTCTTCTTAAGATTTCTAAGTGACCGTTAGTAATTGGATCAAAGCTTCCTGGATAAATTGCTACTTTCATGGTTACCTCCAATAGATGAAGACCTTTATTTCTCCATAATGGTATTCTTTCTTCTTATTATAATCAATATTTTCTAAATTAACGTCACGGTTAGCCTCAATAACGATAATCGCGTGTTCATTTAATAAATTATTAGATATAAGTAAATCGACGATTTGTTGATACTGACCTTGTTCATAAGGTGGATCTAAAAAGACTAAATCAAACTTTTGACCTTTGTTTTTAAATTGTTCTAAGGCATTAACATCTTTATCTTTAATTAATTGATATTCAGTTTCATTAATCTTTAGATTATTTATATTATCCTTAATTACTTTAATGGCGAGATTGGAGACATCTACGAATGCACAGAATTTAGCGCCTCTAGAAAGAGCTTCTAAACCCATTGCCCCACTGCCAGCATAAAGGTCTAAGGCATTAAAATTATCGATATTATTTAACGCGGAAAAGATCGCTTCTCTGATACGGTCTTTGGTTGGTCTAGTATGTTCCATATCATCAGGAAAAACGATTAAACGATGACGATATTTTCCTCCGACTATTCTCACTTTAAAACCCTCTTTTCTTTGAGATGCAATGACAGGTCATTGAATAAGATTTCATTTATTTGAAAATAGAGGTCTCTAACTTCACTATAGGCTTTGAGATAACTCTTCACTAATGGATGATTATCAAGAGCTTCTTTTTTTAAGAATAATTCGTGTTGATATTTTTTTATTTCTTCTGAATTATTAGCAAAATGATTAAGAGCGTCAGAGTAGGCGGAGACCGCTAAATCTTTTTGATAAGAAAGCGCCATGACCTCTTCATTATTGTTCAGTTCATTTTCAAGTTTATTAAGGCGGATAAGACGTTCATCATTATCCAATAAATCTTTTAATTCACCAGCCAGTAAATAAATGTTGCTAACCATGCACTTATTATATACAATTATTCGTCTGACATAAACTTTATTTATGTCGTTAGATGTGTTAGTATATGCCTATGAAGTTCAAAATCATTAAAGATAGTAACCCAATCATGAAGAAAAAGTCCCTTCCAGTGGACCTCCCTCTTTCCCAAGAAGATAGAGATACTTTAGATTGGATGCTCGACTATTTAAAGAAATCACAAGATGAAGATTATGCGAAAAAACACAATATCCGTCCTGGTATTGGTTTAGCCGCAATTCAAATCGGTTTACTTAAAAGAATGTTTGTTATCTATTATGGAGAGGGTGAGGACTTAGTCCAATACCAACTCGTTAATCCAAAGATTATCGAATATTCTCTTAGAAAGTGTGCTTTAAAAGATGGAGAAGGTTGTTTATCTGTTGATAATGAACATCCTGGCTATGCGCACCGCTACTACAAGATTAAATTAAAAGCGTTTGACGCATTAACTAATCAAGAAGTCGTCATTACTGCGAGAGGTTTTGACGCGATTGTTTTACAACATGAATATGATCATCTCGATGGTTTATTCTTCTATGACCGTATTGACAAAAATAAACCAAATGTTCAACTTATGAACGAAGAACTTATCTAGTTTTATTATTATTTGCTATAATAATTAAAGATTTCAAACATAATAATGAAAGGAGCCGCTATGGATAAGACTATTTCTATGCCAATTTCTATCTATGCCCTTGGTGGACTTGGTGAAGTTGGTAAAAACATGTACTGCATTGAAAATGAAGAAACAATTATCATCATCGACTGTGGTGTGCGTTTTCCTGGTGTTGAATTCCCAGGTATTGACTACGTTGTCCCAGATTTTACACATTTGAAAAACAATCGTAATAAAGTGAAGGCCTTATTTATCACGCATGGCCACGAAGACCATATCGGTGGTATTCCTTTCTTAATTCAAAGTTTAAATATCCCTGTGATTTATGCCCCTAGATTAGCGGCAGCCTTAATTAGAAACAAAATGGAAGAAAGTCGTATGTCTGATAGACTTCCACTTGTGGAATATGTTGATGACACTGTCGTTAATGTTGGTAGCTTTAAAGTTTCCTTCTTTAGAGTGACCCACTCCATCCCAGATTCATTTGGTATTGTTGTGGATACTCCTGAAGGTAGAATCGTCACCACAGGTGACTTTAAAGTGGACTTAACACCAATTGGTCCAGATATCAATCTCACCAAGATGGCTAAATTAGGTCAAGAAGGCGTTGATTTATTATTAAGTGACTCCACTAACGCGGAAAATGAAGGCTATACACCTAGTGAAAAGAATGTTTTAGATGCCATCGATGATGTCTTTTCTAAAGCGGCTGGTAGATTAATTGTATCTACCTTCTCTTCTAACATTTCCCGTATTCAACAAATTTGTGAAGTTGCCGCGAAATATAACCGTAAGATTGTGATTATCGGTAGGTCTATGGAAAAAGCCATGGATATCTCCCGTAGTTATGGCTATATCAAGATTCCTGACGATATGATTATCGAACCTGATAAGATTAAAGACTTTAAGAGTAATCAAATCGTTGTTATTTGTACCGGTTCACAAGGTGAACCAATGGCCGCTTTAAGTAGGATTGCTAACGGGGAACATAAAGACATTCATATTGCTCCTGGTGATACTGTTGTCTTCTCTAGCTCTGCGATTCCAGGAAACGGTATTATGATTGATCACGTTGTTAACCAATTAACAAGATGTGGCGCGGATGTTGTTACTAACTCCATTCTTAATGATATCCACTCCTCTGGTCACCCATCTAAACAAGAATTAAGATTGGTCTTAAAGTTATTTAAACCTAAATATTTCATGCCAATGCACGGCGAATATAGAATGCTTTTAATCCATTCTAAGATTGCTAGTGAAGTTGGTATTCCAGAAGACCATAGTTTCGTTTTAGATAATGGCGATTGCTTAACTTTATCTAAAGGTAAGATTTCTCGTGGTTATCCAGTGGAACATGGTAATACCTATATCGATGGTAAAGACATTAAGGGTTTAGCTGACGCTGTTATGGCGGATAGACGTATTTTAACCGGTAATGGTATGGTTATTGTTACTATTACAATCGATTCTCGTAATAACCAATTAATCGAAGCTCCACTATTTGTTTTAAAGGGTGTTGTTGCTTCTCATAGTAAACGTAACGTCAACGCTTGCGCTAAATTAGTGGAAAAAGGTATTAAAGAAAAACTCTTAACAAAGACCTCCTTTGCGGAACTTAAGAGCATTATTAAAGATATTACAGATAGTTATTTCTCTGCTTTAACGCATTCTCATCCAATGATTATCCCTGTAATTCTTACAAAGAATTAAGATGATTATTTTAGCGAGTGCATCACCAAGAAGAAAAGAATTAATGAGGAAAGAAATTTCCTCTTCTTTTGTGGTCATTGTGCCACATATTGATGAATCATTATCTTTTAAGAAATACAGTGACGTAAAAGATATCGTCAAAGATATTTCTTTACGTAAATGTTTAGAAGTCGCGAAAGATTATAACGAAGATTTAGTCATTGCCGCGGACACTGTCGTGGTCTTAGGTAATGAGATTATAGGTAAACCAAAAGATAAAGAAGATGCCTATAAGATTTTAAGAGAATTATCAGGCAAAGAGCATCACGTGTTCACTGGTTACGCTCTTAAACAAGGTGATAAACTAGTGCAAGGCATCGCTATAAGCAGCGTTTTCTTTAATGAATTAAGTGATGAATTAATTAATGCTTATATCGCTACTGGTTCCCCAATGGATAAAGCGGGAGCGTATGGCTTACAAGATAACGATAAGAAATTCCCATTAGTTAAAAAAACCAGTGGGAGTGTCAATAACATTATTGGTTTTCCCACTGAGCAGATTTTACAAGATTTAAAGAATTTTATTCTTTAATACCGTTAGAGATTGTTTCTGCGATATCAACCGCATTATTAGCAATTACTAAGGTCACTTTATTAGACATTACTAGGACACTATTGACCCCAAGGCTTGTGAGCTTCTCGCGGTCAATTTTTTCTTTATCTTTTAATGAAAGATTTATACGCGAGCCAATTGCGGAAACACTATTGATATTTTCCTTACCACCTAAGGCACTAAGCCAAGCGGATTCATCCACAATTGGGTTCTTTTTTCTTTTACCAAAAAAGATGACTAAGAACACTAAAATTGCGACTAGGGCTAAACATCCTGCGACGATGAGTACAACAGCGTACATTGGTAAAGTTGTGTTATTTAATAAATTGAATTTCATAACCTTATGATATAATAGTCTAAAAGTTTGGAAAAAGAAATGATAAAGACACAAAAAGAATACGAGACAAGATTAATGTTAACGGAGGAACAATACTTTTTTATTGTGACTTATTATATGAACATTCAACCTAATAAGCATTTCTTACAAAACACTAACCACTACTTTGATACTGATGACTTATATTTAAGAGATCATCATATGACTTTAAGAGTGAGAATTATTAATGATGTGAAAAGTGAACTCACTTTAAAGATTAAAGGTAAAAACGGTGATGATGAAATTACTGATGGTTTAAGCCCAAAAGAACAAGAACTATTACTGGAACAAAATATTTTCCCATATGGACAAGTGAGAAATCGTTTAATGCTTTTACCCTATCCATTAGATAAATATCATCGTATTACTTCTTTATATAATAGACGTTTAGAAATTGAATTTGATAACCACACCTTAGTGGTTGATAAAAATACATACGAAGATGAAGTCGATTACAATTTAGAGATTGAATCTAAGCTTGGTATCGATCACGCAAAAGAACTATTAATCGAATACGCGAAAAAGTTTAACTTAACTCTTTCTAAAGAAAAATATGTCGGTAAAGCCAGAAGAGCAATTGCCGCGGCATTAAAAAAGCTTAATAACAATTAAGCCTTTTCTGTACCTGAATGACCACATGTCTCGTATTGTGGACAGTTATCGTTTTTACATGCCCATTCCGCTAAGCGACGAGCGTGAGGAATGAATGATCTTATCTCATCTGGGTTGTAACCTACTTGAATTCGATGATCATCAACGATAATTGGTCTTTTTAAAACGGATGGATTTTCTTTAATAAAAGCAATTAATTGTTTGACTGTCATGGAATCGATATCTAAATCGTTTTCTTTAACAATCTTACTCTTCGTGGAAATGATATCTTCGGTACCATTTTCACTCTTCATTAAAATATCAGTTAATTCTTGTTCGTTAAGAGTCGCAACAAAAATATTCTTTTCAATAAATGGGATGTTTTGATCCATGAACCATTTTTTGACTTTGCGACAGGAACTACAAGAAGGAGAAGTGTAAATTTTTATCATACGTTGATAGTATAACGATTTTCTTAAAGAAAACAAACAATATGTATTTGAAATTAGTCTCGTATAAGACTAAACTAGATAAGCAAGGCAGGAAATATTATGGCAGAACGTATATTAACTGGTATTAAACCAACTGGACAATTAACATTAGGCAATTATATTGCGGTTTTAAAGAATTTAAAAAAGACTATGGAACGTGGCGAATGTTTTATTTTCATCGCTGACCTCCATGCTTTAACTTTGCCAATTGATCCAGAAGTATTAAGACAAAATTCTATCGACTTAGCAGCTTTCTATTTAGCCGCGGGTCTTGATCCAAATAAGAGCGCAATGTTCTTACAAAGTAGCGTCTCCGCGCATGCAGAGCTTAACGCTATTATGCAAAACTACTTATACATGGGCGAGTTATCTCGTATGACTCAGTTCAAAGATAAATCTGCGAAATTAAAAGAAAACGCTATTGGTTTAGGTTTATTTGCTTATCCAGTCTTAATGGCGTGTGATATTGTCCTATATGATGCCAATATCATCCCTGTTGGTGAAGACCAAGTTCAACACATTGAGCTAACACGTGACCTAGTTAACCGCTTCAACAACCGTTATGGTGAACTATTAACAATGCCAAAAGCGGAACTCCGTAAAGTTGGTAAAAGAATCATGTCTTTAAGTGACCCAACAGTCAAAATGAGTAAGTCTGATCCTAAAGGTGATGTCTTCCTTAAAGATGAACCAGCGGTCATTCGTAAAAAGATTATGTCCGCGGTTACGGATATGGGTTGTGAAGTCAAATATGACCCAGAAAATAAACCAGGTATCTCTAACTTAATTCAAATCTACTGTGCAATGAAAGATATTGAAATCCCAGAAGCAGAAAAGAGATTTGAAGGCTACCGTTATGGTGATTTCAAAAAAGCGGTCGCAGATGCCGTCATTGAAGAACTTGAACCATTCCAAAATCGTTATAAAGAAATCATTGCTAATAAGAGCTATGAAGCCGTCCTTAGACAAGGCGCTGAAAAGGCTAGCAAGATTGCTAACGAAACACTTAAAAGAATTCAAAAAGCCGTTGGCTTATTACAAATCTAAAGAAAACCAAGGATTAAATCCTTGGTCTTTTTTTATAATAAGTGTAATGTTTCTTTGATACTCTTGAACAAAGCATCTGGGAAGGAATTATCAACTGGTTTTTCTTTTAAGACTGTACCAACATAGAATTTAACTTTTGGTTCAGTACCGCTTGGTCTAACAGTGACCACACTACCATCTTCTAAATAGAGTTTAACAACATTAGATTTTGGTAAGTTGAGTGGTTCTTTTTTATCTTTGGTAATTCTTTCACCTTTTTCAATATCATCAACCTTCACCACTTTTAAGCCATTGATGGAGATGAATGGGTCATTATGTAAGGTGTCCATGAGATTGTTCATCTTAGCTTGACCTTCACTACCGAAGAATTCCATAGAATATGTGATATCTTGGTGATAACCGAAGCGTTTGCATAAGTCATCCCAAGCCTCATCTAATCTCATACCTTTTAAGAAATAGAACAACGCCATTTCACAATACATTAAGATAGCTTGGCAGCCATCCTTGTCTCTAGCAAATGGAGCGATTAAGCAACCATAGCTTTCTTCATAGCCGAATTCAAACTTTGGACCATGGCCAAGTTTTTCATAATAATCGATACGATTACCAATGAATTTAAAGCCAGTTAAGAATTCTTCAACTTTAACACCATAGTGTCTAGCGACATCTCCCCCTAGTGAGGAGGTAACAATTGTATAATACATGACACCATTATCACTTAATGTGCCTTTTTCTTTCTTTTGGGAGAAGATATAGTCCATTAATAAAGCCGCACTTTGGTTACCAGTTAATGTTTGATAACTACCATCTTTTGCTTTATAGCCTAAGCCAACACGGTCACCATCAGGGTCAGTCATGACGATTAAGTCTGCATCAATCTCTTTGGCGAGTTTAATTGGTTCAATAAATGATCTAGCGTCTTCTGGGTTAGGAGATAATGTACCAGAGAAATCTGGGTCTGGGTCCACTTGGCTCATAACTGGATAGATTCTATAGCCTAAATCTTTGAATATTCTCATGGAATTAACATAGGATGTACCATGGTTAGGAGTGAAGACCACTTTGAAGTTAGACTTATCTAAATCCTTATTAATCGCGATAGATTCCACTAATCTAACATATTCATCATCAACTTTATTATCTAAAAGGATATTTTCCCCTCTTTGTTTAGCCACTTCATATTCCACTTCTAATTCATTTGGTAAAGAGGCAATGATTTCTAATAAGCGTTTAATTTTATCTGGGACTAATTGACAACCAGTTTCATCATATACTTTATAGCCATTATATTGTTTTGGGTTATGGCTAGCGGTAATCATGATACCAGCGCAAGCTTTAAGATAACGGACAGCGAATGATAATTCAGGAGTTGGTCTTAAAGCATCAAAGATATATGTTTTAATACCAAAATCATTTAATGTTTCAGCGCTTAAAAGAGTAAATTCACGCGACATGTGTCTATTATCGTGAGAAATTACTACACCTTCTTGCTTAGCGTTTGGGAATAGTTCTAATAAGTATTTAGCAAACGCCACAGTGGCTTTTTTCACTGTGAAATTATTAAGTCTATTAGTACCTGGTCCAAGAACACCTCTCATACCAGCGGTACCAAATTCAACATCTTTAAAGAAAGCATCATCAATTTCTTTTTGATCCATCTTTCTCAAGATTTCTTTATCTTGTTCACTAACTTTAGCTGAATTAAGCCAGCGTAAATAATTTTCTTTTGTGCTCATAAAGTTTACTCCCTATCTATATTGTCTAACTTAGTTAGGATATTTGCAATTTCTTCGTTAGGTTCAGCGGTGAATTCTTTTTTACTTAAATTGGTTAAAGGTGCAGGTAAATCACCAAAGCCAATCTTATAGGCATGTAAGAATTGTTTATTAAAACCATATTGTTGTTTAAAGATTCTATTAGCGGTAAAATCACCATATTTTTCATCCCCAATAATTGGATGATTAATATAAGCAAGGTGCACTCTGATTTGGTGGGTTCTACCAGTTAAAAGTGTGACATCTAATAAACTATAGTCTTGATACTTTTTGATGACTTTATAAACCGTTTTAGCGGTCTTTCCTCCTTTATTTAAAGGAGCGACAGTCACTGTGTTATTCTTTTCATCTTTTTTAAGTGGGACATTGATACTATCTTTATCTTTTTCCATTTGGCCCACTACTAAGGCAAGATAATGTTTATTAATCAAATCGTGATTCTTAAAAAGTTCAAATAATAGCTCTAATGTTTGATGGTTTTTACCAAAAGCGACGATACCAGATGTATTTCTATCTAATCGATGCGCAGGGCCTGGTTTAAAAGCGATTTCTTTTTCTGGGTTATATTCACCCTTATAGATAAGATACTCCACGACCATTTGATCTAATGATTCGTCTTGTGGCTTGCTCTTTTGCACTAATAAGCCTCTTGGTTTATTGACAAATAAAACATTATCATCCTCATAGATGATCCAATCTTTAATATTGTTATTAGGCTGATACGCTTTTTCTTTTAGAAAATCATTAAATTGATCTTCGGTAATATATATTGCTACTTCATCATTTTCTGATAATTTAAATTTACGGTCTTCATGATGACCGTTAACTTTAACATCTTTTTTCCTAAATATTTTATATATAAAGGATGATGGAGCGGACATAAGAAGTTTTTGAATATACTTCTCTAATGTCTGTCCTTCTTCGCTTTGATGAACCTTGAATATTCGCATATTCATATTGTAAAAAAATTATTTTATTAAATAAAGAGTGACTAATTTAAATTTTTTGTTATAATACTATTCGCACGTTCAAATATTGTTCAGCTTATACGGAGGAATACCCAAGAGGCTGAAGGGGCGGGCTTGGAAAGCTCGTAGACATGTAACAGTGTGCGAGGGTTCAAATCCCTCTTCCTCCGCCAAAGTAAATAAAAACACTCCCAAGGTCAAAGCCAAGGGAGTTTTTGTTTATTTGCTTAAACGTTTATTTGAGACGTCCTGGATAAAACTTTTCCCAGTGATTTAGTGCTATTATTTCTATGTCGCTGAGTTGAGAATACTTTTCCGAATAGTTGATGTATTCTTGTTTAGATATCTTTAAAAAATAACCTTTAATATCACCATAAAATGGGTCTAAGTCATTTAAGTATTTCAAAATGAATTCATAACCATAATCCTCATAAGTGCCATATTCTTCAAAGCGTTTTAAAAAGTCAGCAAAAATAGCAGAATCTGCGCTGTCATCGCCAGTCAAAAACGGATCTGCCTCTGAGAGATAAAGACCAAATAATTCATTTTTGTCCTTTTCCCACTCTTTATTTAAGGCAAGATACATTAATTTTAAAACTTGTATAGGCTGATTAATCATTATTTCTTCCCTCCCTTTTTATGATAATAAAACTCTTTGGTGTTAACACCACCATTTTGAATTATTCCGTTTCTTTCATGAACCCAATATTCATTTCCATTTATTACTTTTGAATAAACATTGAAACCACGTGGATCAGATCTAATATAATTCTTTTTATCATCAGAAATATTTTCAAGTATCCTTCTGTTTTCAGGCGTGTCTATCATATGACCTTCTCTTTTTGCCATAATATGCATGACTTGAGCTCGTTTAGTAGGCATTTTTGCAAATAATTGAAGATTCAGTTTAAGATTTAAACCGCCTTCTCTTTTAGATGGGCCTCCAGATCCACTACCAAAATGTGCGCTTTTAGATTTCATTCCCATAACAATGATCTCCAAAAGCTTTGCTTATTTCAGAATCATATTGCCAAATATCGGTGCCACCATCTTTAGCAACTTGGAATATATCATCTGGAGCATAACCATAAACAATAATTATGCGTGGTTTAATATATTCAACTAATGCTTGAACACTATCTTTTAGTAATGTTCTAGATTCATTGTCTCTAAGGCAACCCAACGTTCCAATAGAGACAATTCCATTATAACAAATACCAGTTAATGCTAATTCATAGGTCCATTCATATGTGGCTCTAAAATTAACAACAGCTTTGATTCCATAAGTAGATAAGATGTATCCAACTTCTCTACTTCTAGATAAAGCATCA
>JAEEGJ010025871.1_pt1 | contig 11964 bp, 11 predicted proteins | sample 8958761 | NCBI WGS metagenome assembly JAEEGJ01 (sample SAMN16246546, study PRJNA631951) | gut metagenome | biome: gut microbiome; feature: rumen; material: RS-attached | host: Bos | place: Iran: Karaj | collected 2018-10 | reverse complement strand
TTCTGACATTAGGCGGCAAAGATAGGCAATTTTAGATAATAGATAAGAGATAAAAGATAAAAGATAAAAGATAAGAGATAAAAGATAAGAGATAAAAGATAAAAGATAAAAGATAAGAGTTAAGAGATAAAAGATAGAATTTGTTTTTATATTTGCAAAAAATTTTCTTGCAATGAAAGAGACTAAAATAGGTGTCATCGGTTTGGGGTATGTGGGACTGCCATTGGCACGCCTTTTCTCAACGAAGTTTAAGACTTTGGGTTTCGACATGAATCAAGCTCGAGTGGATGCTCTCATGAGTGGCCATGACGCTACACTTGAGGTGAGTGATGACTTGCTTCAGGATGCCATACATAACCATGGATTCAAGTGTACCGCTAAGCTTGAGGAGCTCCGTGACTGCAATTTCTATGTGGTGGCGGTGCCTACGCCGGTCGATGTCAACAACCGTCCTGATCTTGAGCCGCTGTTAAAAGCTTCTGAAACGGTGGGTAAGGTGATCTCGAAAGGGGATGTGGTGGTGTATGAATCCACGGTGTACCCCGGCGTTACCGAAGAGGAGTGTCTGCCTGTGGTGGAGCGTGTCTCAGGCTTGAAGTTCAATGTGGATTTCTTTGCCGGTTACAGCCCTGAGCGTATCAATCCAGGTGACAAGCTTCATACGGTGGAGAAGATCAAGAAAGTTACTTCAGGTAGCACGCCTGAAATTGCTGATTATGTGGATGCTGTGTATAATGCCGTTTTGGTGAATGGAACGCATAAAGCCCCGAGTATTCGAGTGGCTGAGGCTTCCAAGATCATCGAAAATTCGCAGCGTGATGTCAACATCGCTTTCATGAACGAGTTGGCCAAGATTTTCAATGCCATGGGCATCGATACGCACGACGTTATTGAGGCGGCTTCCTCCAAGTGGAACTTCATCAAGCTGAGTCCTGGCTTGGTGGGCGGACATTGCATCTCGGTCGATCCTTACTATCTGATTGAGAAGGCCCAAGTTTATGGCGTGTTGCCTCGTGTGATGCGTGCTGCCCGTCGCTTGAACGACGGCATGGGCGACTATGTGGCCAACCAGACCATCAAGTGCATGAATAAGAAAGGCGTGCTGGTGAAGGATTCGAAGATCCTCATTCTCGGCATCACCTTCAAAGAGAACTGTCCCGACATCCGCAACACCAAAGTTGTCGACATCTACCGCAGCCTTGAGGAATACACGCATAACATCACCGTTTACGACCCCTGGGCTGACTCTAATAGGGTAGAGATGGAATACGGAATTAAAGTCACCTCTCACCTCTCACCTCTCACCTCTAACCTTTCCCCTCTCACTTCTCACCTCTACGACGCAGTAATCCTCGCTGTCGCTCATGACGAGTTCAAATCTCTTGATGTGAAATCCCTCGTGAAGTCCAATGGTGTAATCTACGATGTGAAAGGCATTTTGCCCCGAGATATTATCGATGGAAGACTATGAACACTACGTCATTGCGAGCGCCAATCGTCATTGCGAGCGCAGCGAAGCAATCCAACCAGACCCGAAATAGCCTTGACAATTCAGGTTGGATTGCTTCGTCGCTACGCTCCTCGCAATGACGTACCCGACAAAATTCCTAACCCCTCACTTCTAACTCTTCAATCTCAATTATGTTTAACAAAACCGATCCATCTATATTCGAAGGCGAATGGAACTTCGAGAAAACTGAACGGGCTATCATGGGTCTCACTAAGATCCTAAACCGTTATGCCCATAAGTTGACGCTTGAGGATTTACGGAACGATCCTCGTTGTGCCAGGATCCCTGACTTAAGTCTTGATGTCGTGCAGCAAGTGATTGACGATGTTGAAGCCAAACTATGGCGTGGCGTCACACCACTCGATCACGAGGTGATTTATCACACTGGGCCGCATCACGATGACATCATGTTAGGTATCATGCCTTTCATTAACAGGCAGTTGCGAAACCCCAATAATGAGGTCCATTTTGCCATTATGACGTCGGGTTACCATTCGGTCACCGATGATTTCCTGCGGATCGCGCTTCAAGATACTTTGTTCCTGCTGCGCCAAGGCAAAATCCAAATGGTACATTATCCTGATTTCTTCGAGCAAGGTTACCGGTTTAAGCAGGAGAAGGATATTTATCATTTTCTGGACAACGTAGCCCGAAAGAACCCTGATGAAATGCGGCGTGGCTTTTGCCATCGCATCCTGCGTGATGCTGTGGGGTTATGGCATCTGAGAAGCATTGAGGAACTTGAAAGTTGCTTGAACGAACAAATTAAGCAACTGAGCGAGGGTCGCCCGAATAGTCCTGAAATCCAGAATCTTAAGGGAGAGGTACGTGAGTTTGAGGAGGAACTGGTTTGGGCGTATACCGGGACTTCCCTGAACAACATCCACCATTTGAGGTTGGGCTTTTACAGTCACTCCGACGACTTCCCTAACCGCGAGCGCGATGTGGATCCCATCCTCAACCAACTGCGTGAGCTCAAGCCCACTGTCATCTCTGTGGCCATGGATTATGAGGGTTTGGGCCCCAATACCCATTTTAAGGTTATGTTGGCCATCGCCGAAGCCATCAAACTCTGGAAAGAGGAAGCCGACCTGAGTCAGCTGAAGATTTATGGCTATCGCAACGTGTGGTCCACTTTCCATCCAGCGGAGGCCAATGTCTACGTGCCGGTTTCACTTAACGCTCTGGCCGTCTTCGAAAAGGCCTTCAAGGATAGCTATTTGACTCAAGTGAAAGCCGAGTTCCCCAACCCTGATTTCGACGGACCTTTCAGTGAGTTGGCCGAGAGCATTTGGGTAAAACAGCTGAAGGACGTGCAGCTTATTTTAGGAAAGAACTACTTTTACGAGAACAGCCATCCGCTGATTCGCGCTACGCATGGGTTACTTTTCCTCAGACAGATGAACGTGGATGAATTCATTCGCGTTACCGATGAAATGAAACACAATATATGATGGAATTTCTTGCGAAACACTGGCTTGACATTACAACTACGGTTCTCGGTTTGGCTTATATTTTATTGGAATACAAAGCCAGCGTTTGGATGTGGGTGGTAGGTTTCTTTATGCAGAGCCTCGGCATTGTTCTGTATTATCAGAAAGGCTTGTATGCCGACTGCGGCATGGAGTTCTATTACTTGGCCATGACGGTTTATGGTTTCATCGCTTGGATGCGCCATTCCAATAAAAAAGAGGAACTCCCCATTCGGCACATGCCCAAGAAAACAGCCATAATTTGGTTAGGTTTGGCGGCCATAATTTGGTTAGCTCTCTATCTGATTTTGACCAACTTTACCGATTCACGCGTGCCCATTTTGGATGCCTTTACCACCGCCTTAAGCATTGTTGGAATTTGGGCTTTAGCGAGAAAATATTTAGAACAATGGTTTGTTTGGATAGTCGTCGATATCGTTACTTGTGGACTATATTTTTATAAAGATATTCCTTTCAAGGCAAGCCTATATGGTCTCTATGTGATTATCGCCGTTTTTGGCTATTTCAAGTGGAAAAAAATGTATACCCAGTCATCGGTTGATTATTTTGTTGAAAAATAATTGGGATACATTTTGTAATCTTATTTATTATTGTTATTTTTGCATACTATTTACTAAATAGCATAAGCCTTTGTCATCACGCGCATGTGACTGACGGGGCGAAGCTGTATAATAGCCAATCCATTGAATCACAGTATAATCATCACAGGCGGTGCCGGTTTTATCGGTAGTCATGTTGTTCGCCTTTTCGTGAACAAATACCCTGATTACAGGATCATCAACCTCGATAAGCTTACTTACGCTGGCAACTTGGCCAATCTGAAGGACATTGAGGATAAACCGAATTACCGTTTCGTAAAGATGGATATCTGCGATTTCGACGGTGTTTACAAACTGATGCAGGAAGAGCATGTCGACGGCATCATCCATCTAGCGGCAGAGAGCCATGTGGACCGCTCCATCAAGGATCCATTCACTTTCGCTCAAACCAATGTGATGGGTACGCTAAGTCTGCTCCAAGCTGCAAAACTTTATTGGGAACAGACGGGTTACACCGTCCGTCATTGCGAGGGAGGAACGACCGAAGCAACCCGAAGGCTCTTCGACCGAAGGGAGAAAATCCAGAATGACACGACAAGTGGATTGCTTCGCTCCGCTCGCAATGACGTACCTTGTCGTTTCTACCATATCAGCACGGACGAAGTCTACGGCGCTCTCGAAATGACTCACCCCGAAGGCATCGAGCCTCCATTCACCACCAAGGCCTCCAGCGGAAAACACCATCTGGCCTACGGTGAGAAGTTCTTCACTGAAGATTTGAAATACCAACCACATTCGCCTTATAGCGCTGCCAAAGCCAGTTCCGACCACTTTGTACGTGCCTTCCATGATACATACGGCATGCCAACCGTGGTTACCAACTGCTCCAACAACTATGGCCCTTATCAGTTCCCTGAGAAGCTGATCCCGCTGTTCATCAACAACATCCGTCACCGCAAACCGTTGCCAGTGTATGGCAAGGGCGAGAACGTGCGCGACTGGCTGTATGTAGTGGATCACGCTCGGGCCATTGACCTGATTTTCCATGAAGGCAAGATAGGGGAGACCTACAATATCGGTGGCTTCAACGAATGGAAGAATATTGACATCATCAAGGTCTTGATCAACACAGTTGACCGTCTGCTGGGCCGTCCCGAAGGCGCCGACATGGACCTGATCACCAACGTCACCGACCGTGCTGGCCACGACTTGCGCTATGCCATCGATAGCTCCAAGCTCCAGCGTGAACTCGGTTGGGAGCCGTCGCTCCAGTTTGAGGAAGGCATCGAGAAAACCGTCCGCTGGTATCTCGACAACCAGGAATGGATGGACAACGTCACCTCAGGTGACTACCAGAAGTATTACGATGATATGTACAAAAACCGTTAAATAATGAAAATTTCAGTAGCAGGCACCGGCTATGTCGGTCTCAGTATCGCCACCCTGTTGGCACAGCATAACGATGTTACCGCTGTTGACGTGGTTCAGCAGCGTGTGGATATGGTCAACAACAAGAAGTCGCCTATCCAGGACGATTATATCGAGGAGTACCTTGCCAACAAACCTTTGAGTTTGAAAGCTACTCTTGACCAAGAGGCAGGTTACAAAGATGCCGAGTTCGTGGTCATCGCGGCTCCCACCAACTACGACCCACAGAAGAACTTCTTCGATACCAGTGCTGTGGAAGCTGTTATCGATGCCGTGCTGAAGGTGAACCCCAATGCGGTGATGGTAATTAAATCGACCATCCCCGTGGGCTATACCCGTAGCCTCTATGTGAAATACAAAAAACAAGGAGCCAAGCAATTCAACCTGCTCTTCAGTCCTGAATTCCTTCGAGAGAGTAAGGCTCTCTACGATAACCTCTATCCGAGCCGTATTATCGTGGGTATCCCCAAGATGATGACTGGTGCTGAATTTCAGGAGGAGAACGAGGCTATCAAAGCCTTGACTGACATCAACTGGCTTACCGAACGTGCCCATGTCTTTGCTAAGCTGTTGCAAGAAGCCGCCATTAAGGAAGATGTGCCTACACTGTTTATCGGTATGAAGGAGGCTGAAGCTGTGAAGCTGTTCGCTAATACTTATTTGGCACTGCGTGTGAGTTATTTCAACGAGTTGGATACCTACGCAGAGATTAAAGGACTCGATACCCAAGCCATCATCGACGGCATTGGTCTTGATCCACGTATCGGCAGCCATTACAACAATCCTTCATTTGGCTACGGTGGTTATTGCTTGCCAAAGGATACCAAACAGCTCCTCGCCAACTATGAGGATGTGCCCCAGTGCATGATGAGCGCTATCGTTGAGAGCAATCGCACCCGAAAGGACTTCATTGCTGACCAGGTCTTAAAGATGGCCGGTTATTATGACTACAGCGAGAATAACCAATTCTCACCTCTCACCTCTCACCTCTCACCTCCAATAATCGGTGTCTATAGACTCACTATGAAGTCGAATTCTGACAATTTCCGTCAGTCTGCTATTCAAGGTGTCATGAAGCGCATCAAGGCCAAGGGCGCACAGGTGATCATCTATGAGCCCACGCTTGAGGACGGATCAACCTTCTTTGGTTCACTCGTGGTCAACGATTTAGCTAAGTTCAAGGAGCAGAGTCAGGCCATCATCGCCAACCGTTACGACAGTTGCCTCGACGATGTGGCCGACAAGGTCTACACAAGAGATATTTTTAAGAGAGATTAACCATTAAAACCTATAAACCATGTTTACATTAATCGAACTTCCATACGCTAAAGACGCATTGGCACCCGTCATCAGTGCCCAAACCCTCGAGTTTCATTACGGCAAGCACTTGCAGGGCTATGTCGACAACCTCAATAAACTCATTGCAGGTACGGCTTTCGAGAACCTTCCTTTGGAGGAGATTGTGAAGCAAGCCACTGGCGGTATGTTCAACAACGCTGGTCAGATCCTCAACCATAACCTCTATTTCACGCAGTTTGCGCCTAAACCGGCAGCTCCGGCAGGCAAGGTGGTCAATCAAATCGTGAAGCAGTGGGGGAGTCTCGACGCTTTCAAAGAAGAGTTCGTTGCCAAAGGCGTAGGTCTCTTCGGTAGTGGCTGGGTTTGGCTTTCTGCACAAGCTGACGGCACCTTGGTCATCACTCAGGAGCCCGGCGCTTCCAACCCCATTACCCAAGGCTTGAAGCCTCTGCTGACTTTTGATGTCTGGGAGCACGCCTATTATCTCGATTACCAAAACCGTCGTGCCGCCCATCTTGCCGAACTTTGGAAGATCGTGGACTGGAAGGCGGTTGATGAACGTTACACCAAATAATATCTGAAAAAATATGGAACTCAAAGGAAGTAAAACCGAAAAGAATCTCATGGAAGCCTTCGCTGGCGAATCCATGGCACGCAACAAGTATACATATTATGCCTCCAAGGCCAAGAAGGATGGCTATGAGCAGATTGCCAAGTTATTTGAAGAGACGGCAGCCAACGAGAAAGAGCACGCCAAGATCTGGTTCAAGTACCTGCACGATGGCGAAGTGCCAAGCACTGAGGCTAACCTGAAGGATGCTGCCGATGGTGAGAACTTCGAGTGGACCGACATGTACGCCCGCATGGCTAAAGAGGCTCGCGAGGAAGGCTTTACCCAGATTGCCAAGAAGTTTGAGATGGTGGCCGCCAATGAGAAGGAGCATGAGGAGCGTTACCGCAAGCTTCTGAACAATATCAAGGAAGGCCTTGTCTTCTCCCGTGACGGCGACCGTATCTGGCAATGCGCCAACTGCGGCCACATCGTCATCGGCAAGAAGGCCCCGCAGATTTGCCCCGTCTGCGACCATCCGCAGTCGTTCTTCGAGCTGAAGGCGGAGAATTATTAAGTTATTGCGAAGTAGTTGTTAAGTTGTTATTAAGTTATTACGAAGTAATTGTTAAGTAATTGTTAAGTAGTTGTTAAGTTGTTATTAAGTTATTACGAAGTAATTGTTAAGTAGTTGTTAAGTAGTTGTTAAGTTATTGTTAAGTACACTAACGTTAAGAACAACAAAAAATGACCGTTCAATCAAAATATCAGCCGTTTCTCACGCTTGACTATATCACTAACGAGTTTGAAAACAAGTTATTTGATAGAAAGTCGTCAAGAATCAAAGCTTCTGACCTGGCGTCTATTATTTCTGCGTTTGCTAATGCGGAAGGCGGCACTATTGTGATTGGTATTGACGAAAAGACGCGAGAGATAGAAGGCATTGATTCTATTGGTCATGATGCTATCAACAATCTGGTAACTGCTCCTAAGGATATGTGTGTCCCTATGCCTCAATACAAGGAGGAATTCCTAGAGGTTATTAATAATAAGGGACAAAAAGACAGAATCTTGCTTTTGCATATTGAATCCAGTCCTGAGCAGGTTGTCAGAACGTCCAATGGCTCTACTTTCCTTCGTCTTGCTGATAGGACAAAGGAATTAAAGGGTGATGACCTTCGTAATTTGGAATATAGTAAGAATGTTCGTCATTATGAAGATGAGTGCCATCCGGATGCTAGAATTGAAGACTTGGACATGGAACTGCTCGATTTGTATCGTGAGAAGTTGCATGCTTCAGACCTGTCGTATGCGGAATTGTTAAAGGCGCGTGGGTTTCTTAAACAACAGGGAGATACTTATAAACTTACTAATGCGGCAGTTTTGCTTTTTGCTAAAAACATTGTACAGTTTTATCCCAATTGCCGTATTAGGTTTGTCCGTTATGATGGAACTAAGGCTAGGACGGGGATGGATATCAATATTATTCGTGATTACAATATTGAGTTGCCGATCCTAAAGATTATTCAGGTGGCAAAAGAATTCATTGCAAGTCAATTGCGTGAATTTACCGCTCTTGATGCCACAACAGGAAAATTCCAAATCGTACCAGAATATCCTGAATTTGCTTGGTTGGAGGGAATTGTTAATGCGGTTACTCATAGGGAATATGCCATGGCGGGGCGGTATATACTAGTCACTATGTATGATGATCGTTTGGAGATAGTGAGCCCTGGAAAACTACCGAGTATTGTGACTGTTGATAATATCAAAGAAACAAGGTATTCCCGAAATCCTAGAATTGCCAGATTATTAACTGATTTTGGTTGGGTAAGAGAGCTGAATGAAGGCGTCAAGCGTATTTATTCTGACATGGAAAAGTTCTTTTTGGACGATCCCATATATAGCGAACCAGAACAATCGGTAAAGCTGGTCCTTAAGAATAATATCGTGATGCGCAGCTTGCGCCGAAAGGATCGTGCTGTCGAGTATGTAGGAGAGGATGTGTGGAAGCAGTTGGATTCAGTTGATCGCGAGATATTGGCTTTTATGGCAAGCAACGCTGAAGTAAGCCGAAGTGCATTGGCGAAGCATACTAAAAAATCAGGTGGGACTATTACAAATCATTTGAGAGAGCTAATTAGTTTGGGAGTGGTTCAACCTAATGGAAATAGGCATGATCCCGGACTAACTTATTCGATTGTGTACAAAGAATAAATCGCGGTAATATGACAACACAAGAATTTATTTTTGATCTACGGGCAGTATTTGTTGAAGGTGATAGAGGAGTTGAGATAGAGAAGATAATTAGGAAACTCAAATGAATAAGTAAAATGACAAACCTTAACGAGGACCAACATAAAGCCCAGATGGACGACATGCGGTCGTTTGACGAGCAAATGCCCTGCGTTGGTATTTTTTGGTATGATCCAGAGGATCATACACTTTTTGGTGTGCGGAAGAAAGAAATCACTCCCCAAATAGTAGAAGAAGCCGCTGAGAAAGGGAAGCCTTTTATCAACTATCCTCATCTGCATCGTCAGGTCTGGGCTAAAGAGTATTTTCGGGCATTAGCCCATCATTCTGAGACGAAATTTAAAGGTGATTATACTCAAATCCCACGAGGTCGTGTTACTTGGACTATTGATAAATTTATTGTTCTTGTGGGTCATTGGGCCGAACCTATTCAGGACGAATTGACGGAACTGTTAGAACAGGAGTTTTCTTTGCCGTATTTTGAATTTGTTTATGATGAGCATTGGGACTTGGGGCATGGATGGCTCTAACATAAGCACCTAAGCACCTAAGCCAACTCTTCACTCTTCACTTTTAACTTGAGCGAAGCGAACGTTACCTTTATCGTACCTTTATCGTACTCTTATCGAAATCCTATCCCGCGAAAGCCCGAAACAGGGCGGCGCAAATGTTAAAAAAACACTTAAGCAAATAATCAACGGTAAGCAGTAAGCTGTAAGCATATAAGCACCTAAGCAACAAAGCTATTAAACGAATAAGCAAACTTGTTCCTTCGATGTTCCTTCGAGGTAGCTTCGATGTAGGTTCGATGAAGCCAACATCGTCGGAGGATGCACGGAGCATCCACGCTACATCCACGCTACATCGTCGGAGGATGCTCGGAGGGGAACGCTTGGGGATAACATCTAAAAACTCGAAAAATACGAAAAAACAGCTTTCCGTGATTTCTGTGATTTCTGTGTGACAAATAAGCGGTAAGCTACAGATAGGGTAAGACGAGGCTAAGAAGAGGGTAAGAAGAGGGTAGGCCTACGGAGCCTTTATGGCATGGAGCTGCCGACGATGCGTAACTTAATGATTATAAACGTATTAAATATGCATCAGCCACCATACATCTTCTACCTCAAAACGGGCTATCTTCTACAATGTGAAAAATGGCATAAATCGGTTCTGTGTGAGCTTGAAACAATTTGTAAACCAAAGCTTTAAGTAGAACGTTCAATAGTAAAACACTTGTAATAGCTTCTACAAGTGATCTACGATTAACAAGAAAACAATCATTTAACCTCATACCCCAGTCTATGTTAAGAATCTTATTGTTGTCCGACATTCATTTCATTCATTGCGAAGATGATGAAAATGACTACCGCTCATTGGAGACGGCCTTCGTCGAAGCTATGGACGAGGTGCGTGATTCGGGTGGGCTGAGTCAGATTTTGATTTGTGGCGATATTGCCAATACAGGGCAGTCCAGTGAATATGATACCGCCGAGGCTTTCTTGAAAAGAATTTTTGACCGGCTGGAATGTGACGAAAAGAGAACCCAGGTTTATGTGGTGCCTGGAAACCACGATATTGACAGAAATATCAATAAGGAAACCCGCTTGTCTTTTAAACCTACATTGTTGGACCCGACCAAGGCCGATGACTTTATCAAGAACGCAAAGCATGTTGAACTCGATACATTAAAGATTATATATTCGCCTTTCAAAGAATACCATAAGTTCGCAAACGCCCACTCTTCAATCGATGGTATTGCCGAAGGTATATTGTCCGAATCCCCGAACTTTAACGACAAAGGTTTTAGAAAAGAGGTTGAATTGGGCGTGTTGGACAACTACATCATTAAACTGCACTGCCTAAACTCTGCATTATTGTGCGATAAAGAGGACGTGAACGACCCAAGAAGTATAAAATCAGGCGAGCATAAGCTCTATATTCCCAGATTTGCCTACAACGTCGATACGCCGATCACTACTGTGAACATCTCCATGATGCACCATCCCCATGCTTGGTTCAACAACGAGGCGGAACTGATGGAAGTTTTTGACAGAAAATTCAAAATACAGATCTTCGGTCATGTACATACGCAGTCTATCTATCAGAAGGAGGAAGGGAAGTCTCCAATCAGACTGCAGGTCGGCTCACTTCACCCAGGCAAGGGAGGCGATTCTGAAAAGTATGCGCCAATGTACAATATTCTTGAGTTGGATGTTGTAAAAGGTGTTCTGAAAATGAAAGTTTTATGTTATAGTTGGGATGGGGAACAGTTTAACAAGAATGATACATATTCTTATTCCAAAAAAATTGCCTTAGGAAAGAAAGCTGGAAGAACCACCAACCAAAAGAAAGAAGTCAGTAAAATAAAAGAGGTAGTGGAAAAATCAGATGAGTTATACAAGCTTAGATTCCGTTTCTTCTATTCCAATCATATAAAGGAAATCATTAACGAAATCGAACCTTCATTCTATGATAAAGGCAAGCCCGAATATGTGAATGCAACGGCCTTCTTTAAGACAATTGCATCCAAACCATTACTTATAAATAAACTCGAAACAGCATTAACTAAATACAGCGATTGATATGGAACGTGATTTGAACAATATTTTGACAGAAGTTTTGGTGTTTCCTTATGAGCAGGAAGTGGTTGACTCATTGAAGGAAGCATGTACCCAATATGTGGAGAATATTTCATTGGAGCAGTTTGAGGAGTGTGTGTTGAGCCTGTGTTTGGATGTTGTGGCCAATGGATTGGTTGAAGGCGTGAATACCCATACCAACAGGCGGTTCCCGAGCCGGGTGTATAGGGCTTTGGCAGGCTACGTTGTGGGCGAGGCATTGTCGGCAGTTGAAGATGATGATAAGGTGATTTATACCTTGGCTTTGCGT
>JAEEGJ010025870.1_pt1 | contig 11964 bp, 11 predicted proteins | sample 8958761 | NCBI WGS metagenome assembly JAEEGJ01 (sample SAMN16246546, study PRJNA631951) | gut metagenome | biome: gut microbiome; feature: rumen; material: RS-attached | host: Bos | place: Iran: Karaj | collected 2018-10 | reverse complement strand
GGTGCTGGTCGGCGCCGAGGGCGGCAGCGCCTCCCTGAAGGAATCCATCGCCAAGTACCCCTACTTCTTCTCCAGCCTGAACTTCTCCGACACCCAGCCTCCCGCTCTGGCGGCGATCTTCGAGGAGCAGGGCATCACCTCCGCCTATGTGGTCTACATCGAGGACCTCCACGGCACCGAGTATTCCCAGGCCGTGATCCCGGCGCTGGTCAGCGTCGGCTGCGATATCAAGGGCGTCAAGAGCGTGCCCGCCGACATCCAGGATATGACCAGCATCATCCAGGACGCCCAGAATTCCGGGGCGGACGCCTTCCTCTGCCTGACCTACCCCGACCAGGGCTTCCTGGCTCTGAATCAGTCCATCGCCCTGGAGTACAACCCCAAGGTTTGGTTCATGGGCTCCGGCGGCGGCTTCAGCAGCATCATGGATATCTACGGCAAGGACACGGTGGAGGGCATCATGTCCTGGGGCGCCTGGAACACCAAGAGCAGCCCCGCCTGCGCCGAGTATTTTGAGCATTTCAAGGAATACTGGAAGGACGATCCCAATGTTTACTACGATTATTGGGGCCTCGTCCACTACTATGCGGGCCTGCAGTGCCTGCAGAAGGCTATCGAGGGCGCCGGCACCCTGGACAATGAGAAGGTGCGGGACTATCTGGCCAATAATCACTTCGACACCGTCATCGGCGACACCTGGTTCGAAAACAACCTGATCGCCGGGGACTGCTTCATGGGCAACGTGGGCCAATGGCAGGACGGCGTATTCGAGGTCATCGACCGCTCTGACAAGGCCACCAGCGATCCCGTCGTTCCCAAGCAGCCCTGGCCCAAGGGCTGAGCCGGCGGCCTGACTGACCAAATCATTCTGGAGGCGTTCCGGAACAGTTTTCCGGAACGCCTCCGTGTAAAAGTGAGGAGCTAACGAATGCTGGTAACTATCCTCAATGTCGTCAGCAGCGGCCTCATCATGGGCGGCGTCTACGCCATCATCGCCATGGGTATGAGCATCCAGTACGGCGTGGCCCGCATCCTGAATGTGTCCCACGGCGAGTTCATCATGATCGGTGCGTTTCTGACCCTCATGCTCGTCAGGCTGAAGGTGAACCCTCTGCTGGCCATGGTGATCGTCATGCCGCTGATGTTCCTGCTGGGCTTCGTCCTCCATCGGACGATCTATAAGAAGCTCAGCGACGTGTCCGGCTCCACCGGCGCTTTTGAATCCAACTCCATGCTGATATCCTTCGGCCTCATGTTCGTGCTGCAGAATGTAGCTCTGCAGATCTGGGGCAGCCAGCAGCAGGTCTATGCCTTCCTGCAGCGCAGCGTGAATATCCTGGGTACCGCCATCGCACTGAACCGGCTGGTGGTGCTGCTCTTTGCCGTAGCCATCAGCCTCCTGTTCTACCTCTTCCTGCAGAAGGCTCGGCTGGGCAAGGCCATCCGCGCCGTCAGCCAGGATGCCGCCAGCGCCGCCCTCATGGGTGTCAAGGTCCACCGGGTGGGAGCTGTCTGCTTCGGCATCGGCGCCGTGCTGGCGGGCTGCGCGGGCAGCCTCATCAGCATCATCAACCAGTTCAACACCTCCATGGGCATGAGCTACACCATCATCGCCATCATCGTGGTGGTGCTGGGCGGCATGGGCAGCGTCCCCGGCAGCCTGCTGGGCGGCTTCATCCTGGGCTTCATCGGCACCCTGGTGAACTACATCGATCCCAGCCTGTCCCTGGTGGCCTACTATCTCATCATCATCATTCTGCTGCTGGTCAAACCCAGCGGCCTGATGGGGGGGAAGGCGTGATGAAAAAGCTGCTGAACGAATACCGGGCGACCCCGAAAAAGGCCGTCCTGCCCGCCGCCGTCGCGGCCGCGCTTGTTTTCCTGGCCTTCCTGCCCGGTCTGACCAAGCCCTATACCACCATCATGCTGGGCAGCGTCATCATGTATGTGATCCTCTCCCTTGGCTGGAATATGTTCTCCGGCGCCACGGGCTATATCTCCCTGGCGACGGCGGCCTTCTTCGGCCTGGGGGTGTATACCTCCGCCATGCTGGGCGAATACATGCCCCTGCCGCTGCTGATGCTGGTGGGCGGCGTCGCGGCTTCTGCGCTGGCGGTCCTGATCGGCGTCATCACCCTGCGGCTCCGGGGCGTCTACTTCACCATCTTCACCCTGGGCGTGGTGAAGCTGCTGGAGGTGCTGATCCTCTATCTGGAGATCCATATCAACGGCACCCGCGGGCGATTCGTGGTGCCCTATTCCTACACCTATGTGTTCTATGCCCTTTATGTCCTGCTGATCGTGATGCTGGTCGCCATCATCGCCATCCGGCACAGCCGCTTCGGCAAAGCCCTGACCTGCATCGCGGAAGGGGAGGATGCGGCCCAGCACATCGGCATCAACTCCACACGGATGAAGATCCTCTGCTTTGCCGTCAGTTCCTTCGCCATGGGCGCCGCCGGCGCCGCCATGGCGACCCGCTGGTCCTACATCGACCCCGGCATCGCCTTCAACGCCAACTACAGCTTCCTGCCAGTGCTGATGGTCATTTTCGGCGGCTCGCAGAATCTGCTGGGCCCCATCATCGGCGCGGCGGTCTTCGCCTATCTGCAGGAGCTGCTGACCACGAAATTCCCCTATATTTACATGCTGGCTATGGGCGTCATTATGATCGCGGCCATCCTTTTCATGCCCAGGGGCATCTTGGGCGTGGTTCACGATCTGGCGGCCAAAGTGCGCAAGAGGAAGGAGGCGGGGAAAGATGCGCGTTCTTGAGGGACAGGGCGTGACCAAATGGTTCGGCGGCCGCAAGGCCGTGGACAACGTGGATTTTGACGTTGAACAGGGGGAGATCCTGGGCCTGATCGGTCCCAACGGGGCGGGCAAGACCACCCTCTTCAACCTGATCTCCGGGGCCATCCCCCTGGACAGCGGCGTCATCAACTATGAGGGCAAAAAGATCAGCGGACTCAAGCCCTTCTCCATTTGCCATATGGGCCTGGGCCGCACCTTCCAGACCGCGAAGAATTTTCCAGATCTGACGGTCTATGAGAATGTACTGATGGGGGCCACCTTCGGAAAGAAGCGTATCCCGGAGCGGGAGGCGGAGGAGATCACCCGCAGCGTGCTGGATTTCGTGGGCCTCAGCGACAGCGCCGGGAAGTCCATGAAGGACATCACGCTGGCCTTCCAGAAGCGGGTGGAGGTGGCACGGGCCATGGCCACCCGGCCGAAGCTGTTGATGCTGGACGAGATGATGGCCGGCCTGAACCCCACGGAGGTGGGGGAGGCCATGGAGCTGGTCTCCCGCATCCGGGACAGCGGCGTCACCATCGTGATGATCGAGCATGTGATGAAGGCCATCATGAGCATGTGTGACCGCATCCTGGTGCTGCACCATGGGCAGAAGATCGCCGAGGGCACCCCGGAGCAGATCGCCACCAGCCCCGTGGTCATCGAAGTCTATCTGGGGGAATAACGCTATGTCTATGCTGGAGATCAAGGACCTGAATTGCTTTTACGGCAATGTGCAGGTGCTGTGGGACGTGAATATGCACATCGAGGAAGGGGAACTGGTGGCCCTGCTGGGGGCCAACGGCGCGGGCAAGACCACCCTGCTCAATACCATCACCGGCACGGTGAAGCCCCGCAGCGGGCAGATCCTCTTCCAGGGAGAGGACCTGGTGGGCATGAGTACCGAATCGCTCCTGAGCAAGGGCCTCTCCTACCTCCCGGAAAACGGGGGCCTCTTCCCGGATATGAGCATCCAGGAGAACCTGGAGATGGGGGCCTATCCCCGGACCCTCTGGGGCAGCCGAAAGGAGACCATGGAAACCGTGTTCGAGCTGTTCCCCAAGCTGCGGGAGCGGCGCAGGCAGCTGGCCCGCACCCTCAGCGGCGGCGAGCGGCAGATGCTGGCCATGGGCCGGGGCATGATGTCTGGTCCCAAGCTCTGCCTCTATGACGAGCTGAGCTACGGTCTCAGCCCCCTGATGGCTAAGGAGGCCATGCATATGGTGGGGCAGTTGCGGGACCGGGGCATGACGGTGCTGCTTGTGGAGCAGAATGTGAAGCAGTCCATGGAGATCGCTGACCGAGCTTATGTCCTGGAAAACGGGCGCATCACCCTGGAGGGCCCCTGCGCCGAACTGTTGGAAAACGACTATATCAAACGAGCGTATTTGGGAATGTGAAAGAAAGCCGGGCGTCCAAGGGGGCGTCCGGCTTTCTTTTTGCGGCGGGACAAAACTGCTGCCATGAATTGACAAGGAAAGACGGGAGAATTATAATAATATTATTATAAATAAAACGTAAAAAGCAGATGAGAAAGGAAGGAAAAAGCATGAGCGAAATCTATCGGGAAACACCCAATGAGCTGCCGGTCTACGGGAAATGCGACATCCTGATCGTGGGCGGCGGCGCGGCGGGCCACAGCGCGGCCATCGCGGCAGCCCGGGCCAACCGGGATGCGAAGATCATCCTCATGGAGCGCTACGGCTACTTCGGCGGCGACGTCACCGGGGGCTATGTGCTGGTAGTGCCCTCCCTCAGCTGGAAGAATTACTCCGTGATCCGGGGCATCCAGGAGGAGTGGTTCACCCGCCTGGACAAGTCCGCCCCGACCTCCTACATCTCCCCGAACAGGGACGAGCTCGGCACCGGCCCGGCCGTCAAGATAAACCGCTGGGAGCTCGTGCACGGCTGCACGGCCAATAACTCCGCCGACGGCAGCACCATCCTCGTGCGCGCGCCGTACTACGATCCGGGCCAACTCAAGCTGGAGATGGATCTCATGCTCCAGGAGCAGCCCGCGATAAAGATGATGCTCCATTGCTGGGGCACGCGCCCGATCGTCGAGAACAACGTCATCAAGGGCGTCATCTATGAATCCAAGGAAGGCCGCAAGGTCGTCATGGCGAAGATAGTCATCGACGCCACCGGCGACGGCGACATCTTCTATCAGACGGGCGCGCCATATTTCTGCAGCAGCTCCGACAGGACCCGCAGCAACAAGACCGCGCTGGTCTGGAGGATGGGCGGCGTCGACTTCGAGGGCTTCGCCCGCTGGGGCAAGGATCATCCCGAGGCGAGCGCTTCGTTCAATAAGGAGCTCGCCCGCGTCGCCGGGTATCCGACGATGTTCTTCCCGACCGACCGCAACGACACCGTCTGGTTCAACAACTGGCTCAACAACCTCGACTGCTCCAACATCGAGGACATCAAGTATACCGAACTCAAGGTCAGAAACTCCATCAGGCCGATACTCAAGTTCTGCCGCGAGGCGATGCCGCAGTTCCTCGGGAACGCCTACCTCGTCGACGTCGCGCCGCAGCTCGGCTCCCGCTGCTCCCGCAGGCTGGACGGCGAATACGTCCTCACGCCGCTGGACTTCGCGACCGCGAAGAAATTCGACGACGTCATCGCATGGCACAGCGTCGTCGGCCGCATAAACGACGGCGCGCCCGTCGAGCTGCCGTACAGCGCGATACTGCCCAAGAAGATAGACAACCTCCTCTGCCCCGGCCGCCACATCTCCGCCGACGAGGTCGCCATCGACGGCGTCACCCTCATCCCGCAGTGCGTCGGCACGGGTCAGGCCGCCGGCGTCGCCGCCGCCGTCGCCGTCAGGGACGGCGCGACCGCGCATACCGTCGACATCAAAAAGGTCCAGAAGATACTCTGCGAGGAGCAGGACGTGCCCCTGCCGCGTCAGGACAATACCGACCCCGAGCTCGTCCGCGAGCTGGAGGAATGCAAATACGGCGTCATGACCCCCGCCGCGAAGAAGATACGCGAGGCCGCCGGGCTCGACTGGTAAGACAAGCAAAAAAAGACGCTCTCACGCAATTCGTGAGAGCGTCTTTTGCGTTTTGTCACAGCCCGTTTGCGATATCGGCGGGGCGCTGACGGGCGAAGCCGAACACGTCGGGTATGGCGTCCGCCCCGAAGGTCAGTATCCCCATCCTGTACATCGCCTTGGCATGGATCCTGTCATGCCAGATGAAGCGCCTCAAAACCTTCCGTACCGACCACCGCTCATCGTAGCTGCCCGTTACGGGGGCAAGCGACAAATAATGCGGAATGGCTTCAAGCGCTTCAAATCCCCTTATCCTGCAGGATACTATCGTCCCCTCGTTATCGGCCTCAACTCCGATCTCGGAGAAATAATATTCGTTTACGTTTTTCGTATGCAGATACATCTCCTCCGCCGTACGCGGAACGGGACCGTAGAACGTTTTGCGGGGCGGCATGGCGCTTCTGTTCTTATCGGGAAATGAGGCGTAAAGAGCGTGATAGTCCGCGGCGGACTTCAAAGCCAGAGCTTTCAGATACAGATATTCTTCGGCGCTCAACGGCTTTTCTTCCGATATGAAAATAACGTCGCTGTCCGCGTCTCTTATCTGAAGCTCTGAGCTTTTTTCCTGGACGATCTCGATTTCACAGCCGTCCGGCGGGGTATCGCCCTGCCACAGCAGGAAGCGGCGTATCTCTTCCGGCATCTTCAGCAGCGCTTCCTCTTTGGACGCGCCCCTTGTAAAGGCGCCGACGACGTTTTCGGCATAGAGGATGCTGTCGCCGCCGTTATGTTCCCAGACGCAGTCGATCTTCATGTTTCCTCCGCAAATGCGTTTTTCACAGCCCGTTGACGATATTGACGGGGCGCTCGCCTCTCTCGGCGGCGGCGACGTTTTTCCAGATGGTCGCGTAGGCGCGGCGGAAGCCGCCGACGGTCAGTCCCCCGACGTGGGGCGAGAGGGCTATCTTCCCGCGCACGTCCGCCGCGGTCAGAAACGGATCGTCCGGCCGCACGGGCTCGGGCGAGATCGTATCCGCGCCGAAGCCGCCGAGCCGCCCCGAGCGCAGCGCGCGGACGACGGCCTCGTTATCCACGAGCTCGCCGCGCGAGGTGTTTATGAGCAGCGCGCCCTCCTTGAACTGCGCGAGGGCGGCGTCGTTTATCATGCCGACCGTCTCCGGCGTGACGGGCAGGTTCAGCGAAACGATATCGCAGGAGGAATAGAGCTCGTCCAGCGGAAGGTACTCCGCGCCGGGATACTCGCGCCGGGAGGGGCCGTACCAGAATATCCGCGAGCCGGCGGCCGCGAGCAGCTCGCCCAGCGCCCTGCCGACCGCGCCGAAGCCCACTATGCCGACGGAGCAGTCGCCCAGCTCGCGCGCGGGGTCCGCGAAGCCGGCCGTCCTCGCCTCGGTCTGGCGGCAGGAAAACATGGCCTCCTCGCCCGCGCGAAAGCCGCGCAGCAGCGCCATGATGAGCAGCATCGCCTGCTCGGCAACGGCGCGCGCATTCGAGCCCGCGCAGTTGCAGACGTATACGCCCGCCTTCGCGGCGGCGGCGAGGTCAATTTTGTCAAAGCCGACGCCCTGCGCGTGGATGAGGCGAAGCCTCGGCATGCGGGAGATGACGTCCGCGCCGACGGGGAGCATCGAATCGGCGACGATGACGTCGGCGTCCGTCGCGGCGACGGCGTCGGGGTCGGGCGCGCCGTTCCCGAGGAAGACGAGCTCCCAATCGGGCGAAATGAGGGCCGGATCGGAAAAGCGCTCGATGCTTTCGCGGTTAGTGAGCAGTGCTATCTTCATGCTGACCTCCGGAGATTTTTCGGTCCGTTCCAAAAAAGGATTGACAAAAGGGCCAAATCGTTTATAATGAATGACACGCGCGAGTGGTGGAATTGGCAGACTCGCTAGATTCAGGTTCTAGTGTGCAATACGCACGTGCGGGTTCAAGTCCCGCCTCGCGCACCAGAAAGTCCCTTTTGCCTATGGCATAAGGGACTTTTTCCTTTATGTCTTCCGCTCTCCCGCGGGTCCGTATTTTTCCATTCTGACGACGCCGGCCGCGTCGGGCGAGGTCACGCCGCCCACGAACGAGTAGCCCAGCTTCTCATAAAAGCCGACCGCCGTCAGCGACGCCGCGAGCTCCGTCCTGCGGGCGCGCGTGAAGTATTCGTCCGCCTCCAGCGTCCGGACTATCCTCCTGCCGAGGCCGGCGCCCTGAAGGTCGGGGCGGACGAAGATCGCGACGAGAAGGCTCTCGTCCCCGCGGGCGGTTATCCCGCCGCAGCCGACGATCCCGCTCCAGTCGCAGGCGACATAGAAGTGGGAATCCGCCGCGCGCGCGGCGAAATACCCCGCGGAGTGGCTCTCGGCTATCTTATCGAGATATTCGGGCGAATAGTCCGCCCGGTTGCTCACCCTCAGCGTATGGGCGACGAGCGCGGCCATGGCGGCCTCGTCCCCGGGCGCATATGGGCGGATGGATATGCCCCTCTCCCCGCGCGTCATTGCGCCCTCCGTCATTCGACCAGGCCGTTGATGACGGCGCGGAGGCGGTTGTTGTAGTATCTGCTGTCGGGCATCATGTCCTGCACCATGAAGGCGGCCGAGACGCGCTCGGCGGGATCGGCCATCATCCACGCGCCCGCCGCGCCGAGCCAGCCGAACTCGCCTATTGAGCCGTTGGTCCCGTCGTCGGTCGTTTCGATGAGGGTACGCACGCCGTAGCCGTAGCCGTAGCCCCGCTCATGCTTCTGCGAGGCGCGGAACTCCGCGAGCATCTCGTCATTAAGCAGATTCTGATGCATCATGGCGACGGTCTTGCGGCCGAGGATGCGCTCGCCGCCGAGCGTCCCGCCGTTGGCGAGCATGGCGGAGAGCTTCTGTATGTCGCCGAGGGAGGACAGCAGGCCCGCGTCCGGCGCCTCGTAGGCGGCGTCCTCGCGGTACATGGCATCGATCGGGTCGGTCATGAGCATCGTGCAAGGGCCGTAGGTCCCGTCCGGCAGCCTGCGCACGCAGTCGGCCAGACGCTCGCGCCATCCGGGGCGGAAGCGGAAGCCCGTGCTTTCCATGCCGAGGGGCTCGAAGACGTTTTTGCGCATGAAATCGCCGAGCTTCATGCCGCTCGTGACCTCGACTATGGTCGCCATGATGTTCAGCCCATAGCCATACTGCCAGTGGGAGCCGGACTCGAAGAGCATCGGGACCGACGCGAGACCGCGCGTCTCTGTGCGCAGGTCGTACCCGGCCTGGAACTTGCTGCCGCCGAGGCGGTCGTGCATCTCCTTGAGGCCGGATTCGGTCGGGCTGCCGTCGTGGGCGTAGAAGCCGACGTTCATATTGAAGCAGTGGCGTATGGTCATGGTCTCCTTCGCCTTTTCCACGGCCCACGTCCCGTCCGGCTTTCTGACGCTGACGGTCAGGTCGCGGAACTCCGGCAGGTACTCATAGACGGGGTCGTCCATGAGGAAGAAGCCGCGCTCATACTGAATCATGCCGCAGACGGAGGACACGACCTTGCTTATCGAGTGCATGCGGAAGATCGTATCGGGGCCGAGCGGCTTCGTGCGGGCTATGTCGGCATAGCTGAAGTATTCCTCGTAGAGCGGCTTTTCGCCCTGCCATACCGAGAGAGACGCGCCGGGCAGCCCCCGGTCGACGAAGCGGCGCATCAGCGCGTCGAGATCCTTTTTCGTGCTCATTTTGATCCTCCTTGTCTATCCGCGCCGCGCCTCGCGCAGCGGCTCATCCCAGAATACCCTGCCCCCCGCCTCTGCGGCGAGCTCGTCAATGACGCTTTGGAATTCGAGCATGAGGCCGACCTCGCGCTTTTTGGAGCGGCGGCCCTTCCCCTCATAGAGGACGCGGGAGAAATACGCGTCGTATGACACGGCGTAATCCTCCTCGTCGGTATGCGGGAAGAAGGTGACGGCGGCCTCGTATCTTATATTGCCCGCCTCGGAGTCCGAGGTCAGCACGACGAGCGCGGCGCGCCTTTTTACGCCGTTGAACTCGCACTCGGCGGCAAAATACTGCTCATATACGTTAATGACCATGGCGGCGCCTCCTTTTTTCGTTATTGTACCATAAAGCGGAGCGTTTGCAAAGGCGCAGCCCGGGTCTCCCCTTGTGGGTTTGTCAATGATGTGTTACACATCAGGGAAAGAGAAAAGAGCCTGTTTAGGTGAATGCCAATTAAGAGGTCTCATCGGGAAATTGTTGTATTCTCTGTTCCAGACAGCGAGCTGCCTGCTGAAATCCTCGAAGGAATAGAACTTGTGTTCAGCATAGAAATACTCGTTGTCTTTCCGGTGACTTCTTTCTACCTTGCCGTTATGCCTGGGCGTATAAGGCTTTATGAGATGATGCCGGATCCCAAGCCGGTCAAGCGTGATCTCAAAGAGAGTCTTTTTGTCGCTGGGGTTTCCTTTCAGACGATTGGTGAATTCAGCACCGTTGTCAGTCTGAACACATTCAATGAGATAGGGAAAACGATCTATGCAGTGCAGGAGAAATTGTGTGGAGGCATAGGTCGTATGCTCTTTAGAGGATTCCAAATAGCGAAAACGGCTGTATTCATCCAGAAAAGTGTACTGGTAGAAATAGCCCCCGTTTTCCTTTGCTTCCATGACTGCCTCGCCGACAAGGCACGAAGCCGGTACGTATTTGACGTCGATCTGGACCTTCTGGCCCGGGTAATCCGCCTTTTTATACGGTTTGGGAACGTATTTCGGATTCTGCGGCCTGACCGCCAGCTGCCCATGCTTTTTCAGAAACCGGTACAGACCGGAAACGGATCTGCCGTAACCGCGTAGCCTCAGCTTTACCCAAAACACAACGAGACCGGCGTCGGGATTCCGTCTGCGCATGTCGTCAATGAGCTTTATCTCTTCGGGCCTGTGCTGGTTGGGGTGGCTTAACGGCCGGTGTGACCGGTCTTCCAAAGATTGCAGCGTACCATCGTACCGCTTCTTCCATCGATAGATATACTGCCGGTTCGTACGGTAGTGGATGGCCGCTTTTGTTACGCCGTGCTTCTCTGCATAAGTAATTAGGGATTGCCTGTAACGGGCTGTTTGTGTTATCCTGTTCATGGCGAATAGGGTGGCACCTGCCTTTCGGTTTTGTCTCGTCAACTCAACCTTAATACAGGCCACTTCTATTCGCTATCTTTTTTTACCTTTTGTCACACATCATTGTACAACCCACAAAACAGTCTATAGTATTTTGATCACAGCTATGGACAGGCGACTGTCAAGCGTGATAACATTCATTTATTGTCCGTTTAATAATCTGATGAACGCGGTGAATTCCCATGCTTGAACTTAAAAACATCATAAAGACATACAAGACCGGCGACACGGGCGTTACCGCCCTCAGGGGCGTCTCGCTCTCCTTCAGGGACAGCGAATTCGTCTCCGTCCTCGGGCCATCCGGCTGCGGCAAGACCACGCTGCTCAATATCATCGGCGGGCTCGACCGCTATACCTCCGGCGACCTCGTCATTAACGGCCGCTCGACGAAGGAGTTTTCCGACAAGGACTGGGACGCTTACCGCAACCACTCCGTCGGCTTCGTATTCCAGAGCTACAACCTCATCCCCCACCAGTCCGTCCTCGCAAACGTCGAGCTCGCGCTCACGCTCTCGGGCGTGCCCAAGGAGGAGCGGCGCAGGCGCGCGAAGGAGGCCCTCGAGAAGGTCGGGCTGGGCGACCAGATAAAAAAGCGCCCGAACCAGCTTTCAGGCGGGCAGATGCAGCGCGTCGCGATAGCCCGCGCGCTCGTCAACGATCCGGACATACTTCTGGCAGACGAGCCGACGGGCGCGCTCGACTCGGACACAAGCGTCCAGATCATGGACCTGCTGCGGGAGATATCCCGCGACAAGCTCATCATCATGGTCACGCACAACCCGGAGTTGGCCTATCAGTATGCCAACCGCATCGTCGGCTGCCTCGACGGCGAGATCGTCAACGACAGTAACCCCTTTGAGCCGCAGGACGCGGACTTTGCCGCCGAAAAGAAAAAGGCCGACGAAGAAAAGGCCAAGGGCAAAAAGCCGTCCATGTCGATGAAAACGGCGTTTTCGCTGTCGCTGCGCAACCTGACCACCAAAAAGGGCCGCACATTTTTGACAGCCTTTGCCGGCTCCATCGGAATCAT
>JAEEGJ010025868.1_pt1 | contig 11964 bp, 8 predicted proteins | sample 8958761 | NCBI WGS metagenome assembly JAEEGJ01 (sample SAMN16246546, study PRJNA631951) | gut metagenome | biome: gut microbiome; feature: rumen; material: RS-attached | host: Bos | place: Iran: Karaj | collected 2018-10 | reverse complement strand
GGAAGTATCATCGCCATTATCACGATGATGTTCCTATATGCCATGATCTCGTTTGTGACGAATCTTGGTGCGCCTATCGGTGTTATCTGGAAGAACCAGCCTGAGATCGGCGGTTCCAACGTGCTCGGCATCATGGGTAACTTCATGAACTTCTTCGCTTATCTGTTCATGGGTATCCCAGCAGGAAAGATGTTGACAAAGGTAGGCTATAAGAAGACGGCTCTGATTGGTATCGCAGTAGGCTTCGTCGGCGTACTCATCCAGTACCTCTCAGGCTTCTCTGGTGGCATCCCCGGCTTCTGCATCTATCTCTTCGGTGCATTCATCTCCGGTTTCTCCGTATGTATCCTGAATACCGTGGTGAACCCGATGTTGAACCTGTTGGGCGGTGGTGGTAACCGTGGTAACCAGCTGAACATGATTGGTGGAACGCTGAACTCCCTCGCCGGTACGATGACCCCGATGCTCGTGGGTGCACTAATCGGAACGGTGACGGCTTCCACGCAGATGGCCGACGTCAATCTGGTGATGTATATCGCTATGACAGTCTTCGCTGCTGCGTTTGTGGCCCTCATCTTCATTCCCATTAAGGATCCTGAGATGGGTAAGGTGACCGCAGAGACGGTGTTTGAACACTCACCCTGGTCCTTCCGTCATTGCCTGTTGGGCGTGATTGCTATCTTCGTTTACGTTGGTGTGGAAGTGGGTATCCCTGGTGGTCTGAATTTCTACCTGTCAGATACCTCTGCTAATGGCGCATGGGTGAATCCTGATGCCGTTGTCAATGCAGCTACCATCGGTGGAGCCGTGGCAGCCATGTATTGGTTGCTGATGCTGGTGGGTCGTCTGTGCTCCAGCTTCATCGCCGCTAAGGTGTCTTCACGTCATCTGATGCTGATTGCCACCTTCGCCTGTATGATTCTGATTTTGGCAGCCATCTTCACCCCGAAGAGTGTGACCGTCAGCATGCCGTTGATTTCCATTCTGGAAGGCACCATCACTTCTACGACAGTACCACTGACTGCCCTGCTGCTCGTGCTCTGCGGTTTGTTTACATCCGTCATGTGGGCCTCTATCTTCAATTTGGCTACAGAAGGACTTGGCAAATATACAGCCCAGGCATCCGGCATCTTTATGATGATGGTGGTAGGCGGTGGCGTATTGCCGGTAGTACAGAATTTCTTCGCAGACATCTTCGGATATATGCCCAGCTATTTCGTTTACTTCCTGGCAGTAGCCTACATGTTCTACTATGCCCTCATCGGTTGCAAGAACGTGAATAAGGACATCCCTGTTGATTAATTTACACCTTATTAATATATAATAATGGATATTGAATTTGTAAGAAGCCGTTTCATCAAGCACTTTGATGGAAATACGGGTAACGTATATGCCTCTCCCGGACGTATCAACCTGATTGGTGAACACACCGACTACAATGGTGGTTTCGTATTCCCCGGAGCTGTCGATAAAGGTATTATGGCTGAGATGCGTGCCAATGGAACGGAAGATACCGTGATGGCATACGCCATCGACCTGAAGGATCGTGTGGACTTCAAGCTCTCCGATCCTGATGGTCCTCGTGCCAGCTGGGCCCGCTATATCTATGGTATCGCGTTGGAGATGAAGAAACTGGGTGTGCCTGTGAAAGGTTTCAACATTGCCTTTGCAGGTGATGTACCCCTGGGTGCCGGTATGTCCTCATCAGCAGCCATGGAGAGTTGTTTTGCCTGCGGTCTCAATGATATTTTCGGTGAGAACAAGGTGAGCCAGTGGGATATGGTGCTGGCTGGTCAGGCTACGGAGCACAATTACTGTGGTGTGAACTGCGGCATCATGGACCAGTTCGCCTCAGTCTTCGGCAAGGCAGGCTGTCTGATGCGTCTGGATTGCCGCAGCCGTGAGTTCGAGTATTTCCCCTTCAAACCCGATGGCTATCGTCTGGTACTCCTCGACTCTGTGGTGAAGCACCAGCTGGCAGGTTCTCCTTATAACGACCGTCGTCGTTCTTGTGAGAATGTGGTCAAGCATATCGCAGCCAAACATCCGGAAGGAAAGTTTGAGACACTGCGCGACTGCACCTGGGAACAGCTTGAGGAAGTGAAGGACGAAGTGGGCGCTGAGGATTACAAGCGTGCCAAGTTCGTACTCGGTGAGAAAGACCGTGTACTGGCAGTCTGCGATGCCCTGAACGAAGGCGACTACGAGAAGGTCGGTGAGATGATGTACAAGACTCACGAGGGTCTCTCCAAGGACTACGAGGTTTCTTGTGAGGAACTGGACTTCCTGAACGACATCGCCAAGGAAAACGGTGTGACGGGTTCCCGCATCATGGGTGGCGGCTTTGGTGGCTGTACCATCAACCTCGTGCGCAACGACCTTTATAAGAAGTTCATCGACGACGCCAAGAAACGTTTCAACGAGAAGTACGGACATGAGCCGAAAGTCTATGATGTAGTCATCGGCGACGGTTCTCGAAAACTCTGTTAAGAGCGCTACAAATTAGCCAAAAAAGGTTAAATTACGGCATAAAGTGTTATATTTACACTTTATGCCGTTTATTTATTCTATAAAATATTGTGTAATTCAAATATTAATTGTAATTTTACACCCAAAATAAACGCTATAACAACAATTAAACTTAAAAACGTATTAAAATGAAAGTACTTAAAGGTATGCTTTGGGGACTGGGCGCAGCAGCGCTTCTGTTCTCGGCCTGTGAGCAAAAAGTACAGGCACCACAACTGACAGTATCAGGTTTAGACGTAGCCAAGTTTGACACGACCATTCAGGCCAAGCCCGTGAAGCTTTACACCCTGAAGAATGCCAATGGCATGGAAGTGTGCATCACGAACTATGGTGGACGTATCGTGTCACTGGTTGTCCCCGACAAGGATGGCAAGCCCACGGATGTCGTCCTCGGCTTTGACAACATCGCCCAGTATGCCGACACCCTCAACAGTCCTTCTGACTACGGATCCAGTGTCGGTCGTTATGCCAACCGCATCAAGGAAGGCAAGTTCACCCTTGGTGAGACGGAGTATCAGTTGAAGAAAAACGATGGTCCGAACTGCCTGCATGGTGGTGGCAACACAGGTTGGATGCATCAGGTGTACGACGCTGAGCAGATTGGCGACTCCATCCTGAAGCTGACGATTGTGGCTGCTGACGGAGAGAATGGATTCCCCGGCAAGGTGATGGCTGTCACGACTTACAAGGTGACAGCAGACAACATCCTCGACATGACATGGGAGGCTGAGACAGACCGTCCTACTATCATCAATCAGACCAACCACAACTACTACAATCTCAGTGGTGACTTCACCCAGGCCGGTTACGACCAGGTGCTCTATGTGAATGCCGACAATTTCACCCCAAGCGACAAGCTTTACATCCCCACGGGTGAGATCAAGTCTGTGGAGGGCACCCCGATGGATTTCCGCACGCCCCATGCCATTGGCGACAGCATCCAGTCTGACTTTGATCAGATTCAGAACGCTACAGGCTATGACCACAACTTCTGCCTGAACACCTATAAGGACGGCAAGGGCGACGACACACAGGTATGTGCCAGCCTCTACTCTCCGAAGACCGGTATCTTAATGGAGATGTTCACCAACGAGCCAGGTGTACAGGTTTACAGCGGCAACTTCCAGGGTGTCGGTGCTGATGCTGACATCATCCGCAAGCACGGTCTCAAATACCCCAAGCACGTGAGCGTCTGTCTCGAGAGCCAGAAGTATCCCGACTCTCCCAATCATCCTGAGTGGATTCAGCCGACCCTGAATCCTGATGAGAAGTACTACAGCCACGCTGCCTACAAGTTCTCAATCAAATAGTAAATCGTAAATCTGTAAATCGTAAATAACATCATGAATTGGAGTTCACATGAATTCATCTGGCTCGACTGGGTAGTGCTCATCGTCGGCCTGTTAGGAGTGGTGGCAGCAGTATGGTATGCCATCTGGAAAGACAAGAAAGCCCAGCAGGGCGAAGACTCTTCTGCTTACCTCTTCGGTAAGGGCGAGCCTTGGTACGTTATCGGTATGGCCATCTTTGCCGCCAACATCGGTTCTGAACACCTGGTAGGTCTCGCCGGTACTGGTGCGAAGGATGGTGTGGGTATGGCCCACTGGGAGATGCAGGGATGGATGATCCTCATCCTCGGCTGGCTCTTCGTACCCTTCTATCAGCTGCTCATCAACAAGATGGGTAAGATCATCACCATGCCCGACTTCCTGAAGTTCCGCTACACCCAGCGCACAGGTTCGTGGCTGTCTATCATCACCCTCGTGGCCTATGTGCTCACGAAGGTCTCTGTAACGGCTTTCACGGGTGGTATCTTCTTCAAATTCCTGCTCGACATCCCCTTCTGGTATGGTGCCATCGGTCTGATTGCCATCACAGCAGTCTTCACCGTCTTTGGCGGCATGAAGGGTGTGATGACACTTTCTACCATCCAGACACCGATTCTGATTGTCGGTTCATTCCTCGTCCTGTTCCTTGGTCTGAACATGCTCGGTGATGGCAGCATCACGGCCGGATGGTCTGAGATGATGCGTGTCTGTAACGCTGCCCACGATGGTTTCGGTACAACCCATATGTTCCACACCAACCCAGCTGACCCCATGTATCCCCAGTTCCCGGGCTACGTGGTGTTCCTCGGTGCCTCGATCATTGGTTTCTGGTATTGGTGTACTGACCAGCATATCGTTCAGCGTGTACTCGGACAGGTGCCTGGCGAGGACAATAAGGAAGTGATGAAGCGTGCTCGTCGTGGTACGATCGCAGCCGGTTTCTTCAAGATCCTCCCCTGTTTCATGTTCCTCATCCCCGGCATGATTGCCTACGCCCTCTCACTGAAAACTGGTAGTGGTATCGAGATGGATATCACCAACCACGAATCGACAGACGGTGCTTTCGCCATGATGGTGAAAAACATCCTGCCTGCCGGTATCAAGGGTATCGTGACCATCGGTTTCGTCTGCGCCCTGGTGGCTTCTCTGGCAGCCTTCTTCAACAGCTGCGCCACCCTCTTCACGGAGGACTTCTACAAGCCGATGAAGAAGGGCAAGAGCGAGGCTCACTACGTGTTCGTAGGCCGTACCGCTACTGTCGTTGTCGTGCTTCTCGGTCTGGCTTGGATGCCAATCATGATGAACATGGGTAACCTCTACTCCTACCTGCAGGACATCCAGTCGCTGATTGCTCCCGCCATGGTGGCTGTCTTCACCCTCGGTATCTTCTCGAAAAAGATCACGCCGAAGGCTGGTGAATATGGTCTTATCGGTGGCTTCCTCATCGGTATGGTCCGTCTGATCACCAATGTGGTAACTGACTCCGGCAAGGCCGTCATGGACGGTGCCTTCTGGGATGCCACCGCTTGGTTCTGGCAGACCAACTGGCTCATCTTCGAGTGCTGGCTGTTGCTGTTCATCATCCTGCTGATGGTGGCTGTCAGCTTCTTCACGCCAGCCCCCACCAAGGAACAGGTGGATGCCATCACCTTCTCTTCAGACTTCAAGAAGTCTATCAAGGAGAGCTGGGGTGTCTTCGATGTGGTAGGTACACTGGTAGTCATCGGCCTCTGCAGCTGCTTCTATTATTACTTCTGGTAAAAAGCGAGTAGACCATGACATTTTACAACGAACATTCCAAAGTCTGGCTGTCGGTAGACTGTATCATCTTCGGTTTCGATGAAGGGAAGCTGAAGGTGCTCATCGGCAAACGTCAGATGGACCCTGGTCGTGGCGAATGGAGCCTCTACGGAGGCTTCGTCGCCAGCGACGAGAGTGTCGACGATGCAGCCACACGGACACTCTACGAACTGACCGGACTACGGAATCTGTTCATGCGCCAGGTAGGTGCTTTCGGTAAAGTGGACCGTGACCCGGGCGAACGGGTGGTATCCATCGCCTACTATGCACTCATCAACGTCAAGGATTATGATGACGAGCTGCGTTTACAACATGGTGTAAAATGGGTGGACATCAATGAGATTCCACAACTCTATTCTGACCACAATGAGATGGTCCGAAAGGCAAGGAAGTTGATGCAGCAGAAGCTGGCCCAGGAACCTGTGGGATTCCGTCTTCTCCCCTCCCTGTTCACGCTCACCCAGCTCCAGAACCTCTATGAGGCAGTCAACGGAGCCGAACTCGACAAGCGCAATTTTCGCAAGCGCATCAAGGAGATGGACTTCATCGAGAAGACGGAGTTGGTAGACAAGACCAGTTCCAAGCGAGGTGCATACCTCTATCGATTCAACAAGCGGGCCTACAATGAAGCCCCGAATTTCAAATTGTAAAAAAACATATTATGTTAGAAGAACTAAAAGAAAAAGTATTCAAGGCCAATCTCGACCTGGTGAAACAGAATCTCGTGATCTTCACCTGGGGTAACGTCTCAGGCATTGACCGTGAGAACGGCCTCGTAGTCATCAAACCCTCCGGCGTGGACTACGACGTGATGAAAGCATCCGATATGGTGGTGGTAGACCTCCAGACGGGTGAGGTGGTAGACGGTGACCTCAATCCGTCATCCGACACCCCCACACACCTTGTTTTATATAAGGCATTCCCCAACATCCAGGGCGTGGTACACACCCACTCCACCTATGCCACAGCCTTCGCACAGGCTGGCCGTGACATCCCCAACATCGGCACCACCCATGCCGACTATTTCTATCAGGCCATCCCTTGCACCCGTGATATGACGGAAGCTGAGGTGAAGGGCAACTACGAGTTGGAGACGGGTAACGTCATCGTCGACGAGATCCTCAATATCCGTAAGATCAACCCAGATCACACGCCTGCTGTGCTGGTGAAGAACCACGGCCCATTCTCATGGGGTACTTCTCCCGACAATGCCGTCTATAACGCCAAAGTCATGGAGCAGTGTGCCAAGATGGCTTTTATCGCCTTCAATGTCAATCCTGACTTGACGATGAATCCGCTCCTCATCGAGAAGCACTACATGCGCAAGCATGGGCCCAATGCCTACTACGGCCAAAAAGGACAAAAGCATTAAAACAAATATAAACTTAAAAACTTAATATCACAATTATGATTAAAGCATTTGATAATTTCGAGATTTGGTGGGTAACTGGTGCACAGCTCCTGTACGGAGGCGATGCAGTCGTCGCAGTTGATGGTCACTCTAAGGAGATGGTTGAAGGCCTGAACGCCTCTGGCAACATCCCCGTGAAAATCGTGTATAAGGGTACGGCTAACAGCTCTAAGGAAGTAGAGCAGGTGATGCTGGCTGCCAACAACGACGAGAAGTGCGTAGGTATCATCACTTGGATGCATACTTTCTCACCCGCCAAGATGTGGATCAAGGGTCTGCAGCAGTTGCAGAAGCCTCTCCTCCACTTCCACACCCAGTATAACGCCGAGATTCCCTGGGGAGAGATCGACATGGACTTCATGAACCTGAACCAGTCGGCTCACGGCGACATCGAGTTCGGACATATCTGCACCCGTATGCGCATTGCCCGCAAGGTGGTCTGCGGCTACTGGAAGGATGAGAAGGCTCAGAAGCAGATTGCCGTCTGGGCACGTGTGGCTGCCGGTGTGGCTGATGCTCACAACGTGCGTTGCCTGATGTTCGGTATGAACATGAACAACGTGGCAGTGACCGATGGCGACCGTGTGGAGTTCGAGCAGCGTCTGGGTTACCATGTAGACTACTACCCCGTCTCTTCACTGATGGAATACTTCAAGAAGGTCACCGACGCTGAGGCTGATGCCCTCGTCGAGGAGTACAAGAAGCTCTATACCATCAAGATCGACGAGAGCGGCGAGCAGGTCTATTGGGAGAAGGTGAAGAATGCTGCCAAGGCAGAAATTGCCCTGCGCCGCGTACTGAAGGATGAGGGTGCTACCGCCTTCACCACCAACTTCGACGACCTCGGTGATGCCGACATCGATGCTCCAGACTTCTGTGGTTTCGACCAGATTCCCGGCCTCGCTTCACAGCGTCTGATGGAAGAGGGTTACGGCTTCGGTGCTGAGGGTGACTGGAAGACGGCCTGTCTGTATCGCACCCTCTGGGTCATCCAGCAGGGCATGCCTATCGGCTGTTCGTTCCTCGAGGACTACACACTTAACTTTGCTGGCGACCGCTCATCTTGCCTCCAGAGCCACATGCTCGAGATCTGCCCGCTGATTGCTACCGACAAGCCCAAGCTCGAAGTACACTTCCTCGGCATCGGTATCCGCAAGCAGCAGACCGCCCGTCTGGTATTCACCTCTAAGACCGGTGCTGGTATCAAGGCTACCGTTGTTGACCTCGGCAACCGCTTCCGTCTCATCTCTCAGGAGGTGGAGTGCATCGAGCCGAAACCCATGCCACACCTCCCCGTGGCCTCAGCCCTCTGGATCCCCCAGCCCACCTTCGAGATCGGTGCTGCCGCCTGGATCCTTGCTGGTGGTACCCACCACAGCGCCTTCTCTTACGACATCAACGAAGAGTACTGGGCAGACTTCGCAGAGATGCTCGGCATCGAGTACGTCCGCATCAACAAGGACACCAACATCGCCGACTTCAAGCAGACACTCCAGAACAATGAGATGTATTACATGTTGAACAAAGCCCTCCGCTAATAATGATTTTGCACGGATGATGCGGCCTCATATCGAACACGGCTCTATGCCAAATGAAGATTAGCTGTGTCTTTTAATAAAAGCCGCGTTATCCGTGCCTAAAAAAAGAATAAACTATGACCGCAAAAGAAACAATTCAGGCAGGCAAAGCCATATTGGGAATCGAGTTCGGTTCCACGAGAATCAAGGCCGTCCTCATCGACGAAGACAACAAGCCTATCGCACAAGGCTCACACGAGTGGGAGAACCAGTTGGTAGATGGTCTTTGGACCTACTCTACTGAGGCCATCTGGTATGGTTTACAGGACTGCTACGCTGAACTCCGCAAGGACGTTCAAGCACAGTACGACTGCGAGATTGAAGCTCTGGCCGCCATCGGCTTCTCTGCCATGATGCACGGCTACATGGCCTTCAACGAGAAGCAGGAGATCCTCGTGCCCTTCCGCACCTGGCGTAACACCAATACAGGTAAGGCTGCAGCAGAGCTCTCCAAACTCTTCAACTACAATATCCCTCTCCGTTGGTCCATCAGCCATCTTTACGAGGCTATCCTCGACAACGAGGAGCACGTCTCTGACATCAAGTACCTCACCACCCTCGCCGGTTATGTACATTGGCAAGTCACGGGTAAGTTCGTCCTCGGCGTAGGCGATGCTTCTGGTATGATCCCTGTTGATCCCGCCACAAAGACCTACGATGCCACGATGGTGAAAAAATTTGACGAGCTCATCGCGCCAAAAGGCTTGTCATGGAAATTGCTCGACATCCTGCCTAAGTCTCTCAACGCTGGAGAGAATGCAGGTTTCCTGACACCAGAAGGCGCCAAGCGCCTCGACGTCTCAGGCCACCTGAAGGCAGGCATCCCCGTCTGTCCTCCTGAGGGTGACGCAGGCACGGGCATGGTGGCTACCAATGCTGTCAAGCAGCGCACAGGTAACGTCAGCGCAGGCACCTCTTCGTTCTCAATGATCGTACTGGAGAAGCCTCTGTCGAAGCCTTACGAGATGATTGACATGGTTACCACTCCTGACGGTTCTCTTGTCGCAATGGTACACTGTAACAACTGCACCAGTGACATCAACGCCTGGGTGAGTCTCTTTAAGGAATATCAGCAACTACTTGGAATTAAGGTAGATATGAACGAGCTTTACGGCAAGCTCTTCAATAAGGCTTTGGAGGGTGATACCGACTGTGGTGGCTTGATGGCTTACAACTACGTGTCAGGTGAGCCTGTCACCGGATTGCAGGAAGGTCGCCCCATGTTCGTGCGTTCTGCCAACGACAAGTTCAACCTCGCCAACTTCATGCGTGCCCATCTCTATGGTGCCATCGGTGTGTTGAAGATCGGTAACGACATCCTGTTCAAGGAGGAGAAAATCCGTGTGGATCGCATCACTGGTCATGGTGGTTACTTCAAGACGCCTGGTGTTGGTCAGCGTATGCTTGCTGCTGCCCTCAACAGCCCCATCTCTGTCATGGAGACCGCAGGCGAAGGCGGTGCTTGGGGTATCGCCCTGCTTGCAGGCTATGCAGTAAATAATCCTGAAAAACTCTCTCTCGCCGATTACCTCGAGAAGGTTGTCTTCGCAGGCAACACTGGTGTATCCATCGCCCCCACTCCCGAGGACGTCGCCGGCTTCGAGAAGTACATCGAGAACTACAAGCGCTGTCTCCCCATAGAGCAGTCCGCCGTCGATCACAAATAAAACAATCCCCTCGTAAGGGGGATTTTTAAGTTAACGTAAATCCCCTTGCATGGCAAGGGGATTTATTTTTTTATATCCCTCGCCGATTTCCAGAGGCTTTCTTTTTTGATCAGTTTCAATTTCAAATTGTTGATTTTTACTCAAATCAACATTTTTTGCCATTTCTCATTATTTATTTTATTGACTATTTTCTTGATATTATGCGTCACTGAAAGATCAACGCTCAGCTTTTGACTATAGGCGAACGGTCTTTTGACTATAACCTTTAGACGAACCAAGCACAAGCGTAAATTCTTTTGGACTGAGACTGAGGCTACTATCTCCGCCTCCAAAAGGGCGGTACAGTAACGGCATAGCATCGGCATAGTTTTACGCAAACATAGCCGCCCGCAACAGATTGTAAATCAATGGTTTAATTACAAAGGCATCACGGGCGGCAATGTTTTATAAATTTTTCAATATATTATTTGCTTTGATAAGCTGCAACTCTCGCGGCTGCATTGGCCTTGATGTTATAGTAATATAGGGGATAGTCGTTCTCGTGGAAGCTGGCAGCGCCGAAAGGGCTGGAAGCACCCTCAGGAGCTACTGCCGTAGTCGTTGTAATAACTACGCCTCTTTTCAGGTCGATCTTTGCATCTGCTGCGTTAGGCACTTTCTCAAAATCCAAGGTTTCCATGTTGAAGACGCGGCCACCCAGGCTTTCCTCTGCTGAAGCGTATGTCTCATCGCGTTTCCAGTTGATGGGATTGATGCTGATGGCACCTGGCAGGACAACAATATTGTTCCCGTTTCCTTCTCCCTCGGTATTATACGATATGATGACACCGGTATCGTCGGCTCCCTCAGCAAATTTCAGGTGTGGATTGGCTTTGAGAAAATCCTCGGTGATCGAATAGCCAACCACGTATGCAGCAATCATGCGTTCCAGGTATTCTGGATGTGCCTTCATGTATTCTGAGAGCACAAAGCTCTGCATGATTGAGCCCTGAGAATGTCCTACGAGAATGAAGGGACGACCGCCATTCAGGTACTTAAAATAGTAGTCGATGGCAGCTAAGATATCTGTCTTCGGTAAGCTGTTGAACGCTACGTTACGTTCTTCGGCAGAAATTTTGCCCAGATATGACATGTTGCCCTGTCTATAATAAGGAGCGAAGACATTGGCACAATCCTCAAAAGCTGTAGCTATCTTGAGGTAGGCAAATTCCGCCGGTATTCTCATGGCAGGCTCATCGATGGGAGCAAATTTCGGTGCACCCTCAGCGGGGTCGTCATATTCCGTGGGATAGACAAAAAAGGCATCAACATCCTTTGTTGCTTCGGGCTGTCGCATCCAGTTGTTCTTGTCGCTGTAATCGACAACATCAGATTTCTCACTCTCGGGATCCACAGGAGCCGGGGTGTCTTCATTCGCTGCGCACGATATGAACACCGCTGCGGTGCCGCAAATCAGGATGGCGGCAAGCATCCACTTTTTCAGATTTCTCATAATTACGAAATTTTTCGACCTGTACGGTTGAAAAAAGTGACTGCAGACTGAATATTTCCCCACATTCTGCGTTATTACTATAAATCATAACGCATTAATAATATGGGTAAGTCAAAATTAGAGTTTTATGCCAAGATAACGACCTCTGATGGTCGTGAGA
>JAEEGJ010025867.1_pt1 | contig 11964 bp, 18 predicted proteins | sample 8958761 | NCBI WGS metagenome assembly JAEEGJ01 (sample SAMN16246546, study PRJNA631951) | gut metagenome | biome: gut microbiome; feature: rumen; material: RS-attached | host: Bos | place: Iran: Karaj | collected 2018-10 | reverse complement strand
ACCATCCACCAAGTGAACTTTGAGGAATTTAAAAGGCAGATTGCGCCACGCATCGAAGCGGTTAAGGCTGATTTGTCACTCACTGAGGGAGAGCGTGCAGAGCGTTTGAAGAACTGGCACGCTTTAAGCATGAGGTTTGCCAAGGTATGCAAGCCAGTTGAGGAAGCCTTAGACGAGTTTCCCGAATTGGAGTGGACTTTCTTTGAAGCAAACAACAACTTTATACCTAAGTCCGACTTAGACGAACTCGTTGAGCGCAGATGCACAAGAGAACTCCCACCGATGGCAAAGACTCACTACCGACTCATTCAGCAAGCCAAAGCGAGTGTTGAAGTCCTCAGAGACTGGGAGGAAAGAAACAACGTGAAGTGTATGCCACTGGCAGCACTCATTACTCACACCATCGAGCAACTTGCGGAAGGTTATCTTAACGAAACCATCTTTAACTCAAAGTACACGCAGCGCATTGATGGCAGAACTCAGAAACGTTTAATCATATAATTGTTTGTATTATGGCAGAAGTCACTATTGAATCATTGCAGGCAGAACTCAAAGCAGAGAAAGCCAAAAACGCAGAACTCCAAGGCAGAATCGACGAGCTGCAAGGTAAGTTTGACGTTAAGGAATATCTCAAGGAGAGAGAAGCCAAGGACGCAGCAGATGCAGCGTATCAAACCAACTTAGAAAAGGAATTTATCTAACCCGAAGTGCGATTGTGCCAGTTGTCTCATTTTGAAAATAAACGGACTGACACTTTCGCATTTCTTCAAACAAAGGAACTATGATCATCAGAAACAACAAAATACGTCCGTCATCGGCAGAAGTAAAGATTGGAGTCTCTTACTCACTCCCTGACGTTAAAGCGTTCCTGAAGCGGTTTATTACTCAGATGTATGCACCGCTAACCTCAGAAGCAAGCCTTCAATTTCTCTTGCAAGACACAATAACCGAAAGGGAACTAAGGCAGACTATGGAAAAAGCCGAGTGGTGTTTTGGCAATTACGAAAACCCTTGGAGAAGTCAGTTAAGTGCCTGGTTGTGGTATCAGATAGTAAGCAACGATTTCGTTACACCATCGGGAACAAGTAAAACTGTGTATTTTTTTTCGGAAAAAGCACTTAATCTTGTGAAGGTATCAAGGAAGAAAAACTAACCCCAACGCACACACGCACGAAGAAGGGGCGATTCTTCACACCCAAACATAGATTTATTTGAAGATTTATGCAGATTAACGCAAATTTTATGTACCTTTGCAGCGTCCACAAGGACATAGAATTTTGCTGACCGCTTTCGTCCGTGATGGATGGAGCGGTTTTTTCTTGGGTGATTTTTGGGGTACTTTTGGGGTATTTTTGGGGTATTTTTTGTAAATCTTGGTAAATGACTAAAAATTAAGAATCTCCGCAAACCCTTTATTTAAAGGGATTTTCGCATTTCTCAAAGTTAATTAAAATTAAATATTCCGCTCCGAGTCCAAGTGTCGACACAGCGTATAAGTGACTGAAAATCAGTCACTTTTCTTTTTCTCCTTAATCTCGACTCGTATTTTTGGGTGATTTTTGGGGTATTTTTTGTTTGGTAGTCTCAAATATAATATGTATCTTTGCACCATAAATCAGCAAAATTCTAACATTATGGCAAAGTTTTATTTAAGAACCAAAAAGACCTATGGAAATCTTTACATCAACGTGAATCGTCCTAAGTATGGTATTCGTTGGAGAGTTAATACCAGAATCAGAGTGTCAGTGTCAGCATGGACTAAGGCACAAGCCACCGCCAAGTCTCTTATTAAGTATTTCTCCACTGAGGAAGGGAAAGCCGTTCAAGGAAAAACGGACTTATGCGAGAAGGTAATAAAAACCTATTTCGACAATATCAAGAGCGCAGCAGAAGCCGACAAAACCGAACTGGAGAGTCAGATCAATGACATCGTTAATACTGACATTAACGAGAAAAGAGAAGCACTTGAAGAACTGAGAATGGACGAAAGCAAGGTTAAGGCAGAAAAGGAACTCCACCGCCTTGGGGAAGTTCTTAGCTATTATGAATCCTTCTTTGAGGGAATCCAAAACGGCAGCGTCCGGCATGGAGATAATAAGCGTTACTCTAATTCTTCTATTTCTGCATGGCGCACCTTTGGGAATCATCTTAAAGGCTTTTTGAAGGCTAACCATATTGAAAGCCTGCATTTCAATGACATTACCAAGAGAACCGCCACCGCCTTTGTTACCTACTTGGAAAGTGAGGAACTTATGAAAGCGACCATTGGGCAGCAGGTAAACCATTTCCGTAAACTATGCAATATTGCAGCAGAGGACGGAACAAACCCAAATGCCGTTAGTCTCAGAGTGTGGAAGTCTCACGACCAAAAAGATTCAGACAAGCGTGCTGAGATTGCCCTTACTGATGGAGAGATAGACGCATTATATAACTTGAAACTCACTGGCTACAATGAGCAGTGCCGTGATGTATGGATGATGGGGTATTTCTCAGCGCAGCGAGTTAGTGACTACTCCAAGTTTGGGAAAGATAACTTTACCATAAATCCCGATGGCACACCTGTTATAAAGGTACGTCAGCAGAAAACCGACATTGAGTTAGAAATTCCCATACTTGATGATAGAGTGTTTGAGATTTGCAAAAAGTACAATTACAAGTTTCCTGTATTGAATCGTGATGCAATAAACCGAGGTATTAAGGCAGCGTGTAAGATTCTCAGCGAATCAGTACCAAGTTTAAAAGCCTGGGAAGTAACCTTACTTGCAGCCAAGGAACGTGACAAAGAGCGTTGGTATATGGAAGCACGTAAGAGAGTGGCAGCAGGGGAGAAACTGCATGGAGAGGAATCGAAGCGGTTTAAACGCTGCATGGAGTATGCCATTGAGCATGAATCGGGAGAATACCTTTACAAGAGAGATTACAAAGGCGACGTGATACGTCAGCGTTGGGAGCTTGTCACTTGTCACACCACAAGACGCAGCATGATTACAAACCTTCATCGGACTGGCTTATTCTCAGATAGGGAGATAATGAGTGTTAGCGGACATTCCACCATTGGAAGTTATGAGCGATATATGAAGGTTAAGAAAACCGAGAGGGCAACGTCCATCTATGAGAAGATGAAGAAAGCCAAGGAAATAGAACTCAAAAAAGAAGCCTAAGAGATAGGGGTGTCGCTTAAAACGACTCCCTTTCTTTTTGCCTTTAAGTTACTGGCTTGCAGTAACATTATACAGTTAATGTTACTTTTTGCGGTCAGATTAACTAAAATGTCGAGATTTTAGTTAATACACTTGCAACGACTTAAATATACTTATATCTTTGCATCGTAAATCATTATTCATTTTAAAAAAAAAGATTATGAAGCAAAAAATTGAAATGAGTAAGCCATCTTGGGCATCACACATGACTGATGAACAATGGCAAGAAGTCTGGAGCAAGGCTCTGAAAGACGCTGAGAAGATGCTAAAGGAGGAAGAAACCCCCAATGCTATCTATGAAGATTATCTGACTTGTCAGCAGGTTGCCGACTTGTTGAACGTTTCTAAAGCCAGTGTTTGGCGGTATGTTCGCTTAGGTTACATCAAGCCTTGCAAACTTGGTAAGAGGACTGTGTACCCTCGTTCTTGTATTGATAACGCAATTAAATCGGTAAGCCATGATGAACGCTAATTCTCTTATTACTCTGCTAAGTGCTGAGGCTCTGCCATTGGTGGAGAACTGGCTTCGTTCCGTTATAGCTGACGAGGTGCGTAAGACCATCGAGCAGGAACGTAAGAAGGAACTGCCTGAACGTAATTATTCCCGTGATGAAGTCTGCAAGATACTTGGTATCAGTAAACCGACTCTCTGGAAAAAAATGAATGAAGGGAAGATAGAGGCTACCCATATAGGGCGACGTGTTGTGTTTTCTGAATCTGCAATCAAAAAGTTTAGGGAGGGATAGACTATGGAAACAAAAGAAAGAACGGCAGAATCCGTAAACTCCACCGCCCAAAGCATAAATCCTGATGCAAAGGTACAAAATATTACTGAGAATTGCAATGCTTTTTGCTCAAATTTCGACGAATTGAGCAAAGAACAACTAAAAGCCTTGGAGGATGAATTGCAACAACTGGAGATAGGCAATATCCCTGACGAATCAGAACCAAAGGCTCTCTACACCATCAACGATGTGCCTGTACTTTATCCAAAATCCATTGCTCTTGTTGTGGCCCAAAAGAAAAGCGGTAAGACCAATTCAGTTGGGCTTCTGATGTGTGCCAGTATCATCAAGGGCAATAGCGTATTAAACGGCTCGATAAAGTGCAATGAGGGAACTATTAGGATTCTTGTATTCGACACCGAACAGCCTGATAGGGATGCAAGGCAAACTCTACGCAGGGTGATGGTTACGGCAGGCTATGACAAAACCGAGCAATGGAATAAGCACGATATTAGAAGTATTTCCTTACGAAACAAAAATGAGAAGGAAATGCAGACTCTTATTCTTGTTGGCATACTGAGGTATGAGCCGAAGCTGGTGGTTATTGATGGAATAGCCGATGTGGTGCGAGACATTAACAACCAGACTGAAAGTAAGGCTATGCTGCAATGGATGGCAACATTAGCCGAGAAGTTCAACTGTTGCATTCTTGGTGCGCTACACCTTAACCCAGGAACCACAAAAGCTACTGGATGGCTTGGTACGCAAGGAATGAAGAAATTCACCGACTGCATAATCATGACGAAAAAGGATGGAAGCTTTACTTTAAGCCATGAAGGTAGAGGCAGAAGCCCACAGCCAGTACATTTTAAGATTGCTGACGCTGATGGCGACGGAATAGGCAAGTGGGAGAGTGTAGCAACCTCTACTATTGAAGATGTCAAGCGTAACGTGGATAATGACCGTAGGGCTACTATTGCCGATGTCAAGTTCCCGATTGCCATGACTGAACTTGCTGAGATTGTTGCAAAGAAACGTGAGATCAAGATTCCTGCTGCAAGGAACTACATCAAGGACTCTCTGGAGGATGGCGGCTACATAGAACGCTATAAGGTTGGAAACAACGTATGGTTTAATCTTAAAGGTACTGATGATGGTCAGCAAGAGTTGTTTTAGAGTACATACATGCACCCCTCATATATATATATAGGGGTATGTATGTATAACTATATAGATATATAAACATATATACACCCACCCTACCTTATATATATAGGGGGTAGGTGGGGTATGTATGTATTGATAACAAAATATAGATAGCTATGACAACGAATATATATACTCAACCAATCACCATATTACGGAATGTGTTACTGGCTCCAGAAGAACAGAACGCTAACAATATGTGGGTACGGACTATTGCCGACTTTCTGAACCCTCAGAATCAACGGCTATACGCTCAGACCATAACGGCTATACGCTCAATGTCTCAAACCTTAGAGGATAAGAAAAGGAATAGTGACCGCATAGCAGCATTTAAGAAGTCTTTACCTGCTGCAATAATATCCGGTGTTGCTGAGGCTGGTATGACCGAGAGTCATATCAAATATAGAAATGGAGTAATTGCCATTGATATTGATGCAAAGGAGAACCCTGCATTACACGATTGGGAGTCAGTTAAGAACACCCTTTCTAAAAGCCCCTACGTTGCTTATGCAGGCTTATCAGTTAGCGGCCTTGGTGTTTTTCTGTTGATTCCTATTGCAGACCCTCAGAAGCATAAGGAACACTTTAGGGCTATCGACGAGGACTTTAAGAGTGCAACCTTTGCCTTCATGCAGCAGGGCGATACCGAGCCAACTGTGCTAAAGGGAATACAGATAGATGGTGCGCCCAGTAACATATCGAGCAAACGTTTTCTCTCCCTTGATGAAAAGCCTTATTGCAATACTAATGCTGAGATATACTGCAAGAAGAGTGAGCGTCCTTTGCCACCGCCACCGCAATACGAGTCTCAAAAATATAAGGAAGGGTGCAGATTCGATGTTGAGGCTTTTTTGAATTTCCATCACATTTCCTTCAATTTGCGCGAACGTCATGGAGGCTTTCAATATATCGTTGAATGTCCTTGGTCCCACCTTCATAGCAGCAGAAGCAAGGCAGAAAGCACTATATTTGTCGACGCTAACGGAATACCAGGCTACAAGTGCCAACACTCACATTGTTCTGATAAGCATTGGCCGGATTACAGAGCTTTCTACGATGTAGAGTACCGCAATAGAATCAATCAGACGAGATTTCCAATGGTGAGTGACCCAGAGCGTATTAGGGCTATGATGGGATGGAATGAGCCACCAAAGATAATTGTTCCAGTTAGGCAGTCTGTAATCGTTGAGGCTTCCCCCGAAGGAAAATCCGCAGGCTCGCAGGCTTCAAGGTCGCAGAGTCATAAGTGCAGGTTGATATACATTCCAAACTATTCATACATGATGTATATGACTGAGCAGGAATGGGACCAAACCCTATCTCCACAAGCAGTTGCAGCATGGCAAGCGGCTAATCCTGTATGTCCGTTTTAGCGGATAGTCATAAAAGCAAAAGAGCCTACATCTTCAAACGGTGCAGGCTCTTATTTCTATCAATGCTTTACTGATATAATTCAATTAGTCGCTTCACTTGATTTCCTCTCCAAACACCACCTTTGGCAGTAGTGAAGTTGTTTTCGTTGAGATACGATGCTAACTCTTTGTAACCTATTCCGCTATTCAGACCAAGTTTGATTGCTGCATAAGCCCTACGGTTATATTCATTGGTGACAGCATTCTCTTTACGGATTGCGAGAGATTGTTTTCTACATTCATCATCAAACTTGTGGCTATTCCCATGAGACACAGCCCATCCTTCTTTCTCATATCGACTTGCTAAAGCATCTTTGGTACGTTGGCTAATCATTTCACGTTCTTGTTGTGCCAGACCGCAGAACACGGCTAACGTCATAGTATTGAACTGAGGAAGGTCAGTAGCCACAAACTTTACTCCAGAGTCTTTCAGTTGGAATACGAAAGACACTTTACGGCTCAGGCGGTCAAGTTTGGCAATAAGTAGAGTTGCACCTGTCCGTTTGCATTCTGCTAATGCTGCATTGAGTTGTGGACGATTGTCATTCTTGCCTGATTCCTTCTCTTCGTAGGATGCAACTACTTTGCCACCATTTGCCTTAATATAGGTGGCAACCATTGAACGTTGTGCATCAATTCCAAGTGATTGACGTTTTGTTGAAACTCGATAGTAGGCAATATAAGTAATCATACGCGTAAAAATTAGATGTTTGTTTACCACAAAGATATAGTAAAAACAGTAGTAGTACGTTCGTTCTACAAGTGTTTTTGCTATTATTTTGCTCTTTGCTATGCAAGAAACGCTATTATACCTCATCATACTTGAATATAGATGGAAGAGATTGTATGTCAGTTAGTTACGCTAAATAATACATTAAAGAGGGGGAGGGAGCCCCCCTGCAAAGTTGCGCAACTTGTGTTGTGACGTTCCACCTAAATTTTTTAATTTTTTATTTTTCATTATTGGGCGATAAAGTCCGCCCATTGTTGGCCGAGTGTTCCAATAGGTTAACGGTATGCAAAAATGTATAGCGTCATTATTTTAAGCTATTAGACCGATGTGAGAAAAAGCACTTCGGCTTTTTGCTCAATCCTTGTAAAGATTTTGGAAAATCTTATTATTCTTATGCTTTTGGGGTACAACGTTCGGAATTTTTTTGTATCTTTGCAGTCGTAACCGAGTAATCGGTTAGAACATAAATGGCTCAGTCGCTGCGAATCACCACCTCAGAAAGAATGAGTCATATCCACAATGGGAGCGTATGCCCTTTAGGGTGCAGCGTTTCCGTTATTGTGGGAGTTTGTGGTGAACTTGCAGCGACACGGATAATGCCTGCACCTTTTTTATGGAGTCAGGCTAAGTGTTGAATGATTAAGTATTGAGCGTATGACTCTGAGAGAGTTTCTTATTTACTTTATCGTTGCAGATGTGGCTTTCCTTGCAGGCAACATGACAAAGGTGTTCATGCTTAATCGTTGGCTTCAAAAGAACGGTATTAGCCCCAAGGATTTCTGGAAAGAATAAAGAAGTAAAGCGTATGAACAAGTTAGTATTTTCCGTAATCTCGCTATTCGTCCTAAGTGTATTGACATTATCATCCTGCAAGGGAAAGATGAAGTCTGACGAAGAGTTGCGCATAGAACAAGAAGAGTTTGAACGACAAGTGAAAGCCGAAGAGGACTCTATCAATGCAGCCAGGCACTCAGAAATAGATTCTACTCTTAGTAGAACTGAGGGCGGTCGTATATTTGGTGATATTCGATTTGGTATGTCTGAAAAGGAATATGAGGCAGCACGAATCAAATTCAGGAATGAGTATCGTCACGTTTCCATTGATAGCGTTGATTTTGAGCTGAAAGACTACACACAGCGTTTCAACGAGAATGGCCTTTACAGCCTGCAACTTGTGGCTAAATATTGGGAACGAACAGGAGCAGATAATACGAAGAAAGGAGCAAGGGCAAAGACGTTTTTCTATTTCCAAAACAAATATGGCGAGCCGGATTCTATCAAGGGCAGTTCTTATGATTACAGTTATGCCTTGTGGCGATTCTCTTTCAAGGTTATAGAACTGAATACTGAATTGCTGGAAATGTCAAACGGTGTGTCTGGTACGCAAGCGGCATACGCTACATACATTACTTTTACAGAGCCTAACGCATTCCGTAAAGCAGAAGCCCAACAAGATAGTATTCGGAATGTTCAGAGGCAGAAAGAACTTGAGATTAAGACCAAGCAAAAAGAAATAGAGAATCAGTTATAGTCAAGTATGAAAGGGGTGATGGAAACAAGAGAGTGGTATCTTGCTCACCAATACACGGAAGAAGATATTACCAATCTCGAAAGGTTTTTCAAGGAGAGGCATCGTATCAGAGAAATACGAAGCACAATCTCCAATGTGTGTGATAAGTTAGGCTTATTGTTTCTTGCCTACGAGCGAAGTATCAATGCTGATAGTTTAGAGACTATTAATGCTGCAATATCGGTACTGCGAAGTAAGAATATCGAGCCTATAAAGGTTTCTGTTTCTATGTATGGTAGTTATCAGTATTCCGCATTCTACAATTTCTGATAGTATTGATATTCATCTAAGCGTAATCACAATGGAGTATTTTGGAATAATTCTTGTTTTATTTCTTTTCTTCTTTATCTGGTTTGGATTATACTCATGCCTGCCAGAGTTATCCCGTATTGACGAGTATATGAGAGACCCAGTGAATAGGGGAAAGAGCCGCAAAGAGATAAAACGAAAAGTTTTAAAGGACAATCTAACGTTGAGTGCTGGAGGAGCTTTGATAGCATCTTTATTCTTATGTGGCATAATGGCCGCTTGTGACGGATGCACCGAAAAGAGTCCACAGCCAAAGATAGACAATTATTATAAAGGTTCAAGAGAACAACAAGAAGACATAGACTTTGCTAACGAACTGATTAGAGAAGATTTAAATCAATAACAACTAAAGAATATTGAAAGATGAAAAAAGTATTTTTATCGCTCTTACTGGTTGTCGTTACACTGGTATCAGCAGCTCAGACAAAAAACGACTCTATTATTTTCAAGTCGAACAGCGAGGGATTCTTCAAGACAGAATCAGGTACTAACTATTACGTCATTCCTTTTGCAGGGAAAAAAGCACATGACCTTTATAACGACTTACTTTGCCGAGTAGCCAAAGTATTCAAGTCTCCAGAAAACGTGACAGAGAAAATGGTAGAAGATAGGGCTATCATTATAAATGCCCAAGTGAATGAGCTTGTGGAGGCTTTTGGTAGCGTTAGGGAGTGGTTCGATTTCTTTTATAGATTCGAGTTTAATTTCAAGGATGGAAAGATACGAGTAAACGCTCCAGACATTGTAGGTGGTAGAATCCGCTTGGGTGCAAGAACTATGCAACACGCTTCATTCTATCCTGATAACTTTGTGCTTACCCAACTGATTGAAGATGATGCTACAAAAGTTCCAATATTAGAGAAATATTTGAATGATATTCTAACTTACATAACCTACGGCAATCCCGAAGACGAAAATTGGTAATAGGCTCAATCGTAAACTGGCAGGAACCTACCACCAACATAACAATGAATCCGTCTATGATTCTTTCATGGGCGGTTTCTTTTTTTTTACTCTTATCTTTAACTGATAGCCGAATTTTGGGCCTTCATCATTCCGTGTTGAGGCTTTATTCTCAAATGTGGTCTTTATTTTCGACATTTGAGAGCCCAAACGAAAATATTCTTACATTTATCATTATCTTTGCAAAAAATTTAACAAATTAAAGATTTGGTTATGGCAAAGAAGATTGAAGACATTATTCCAGAAGAGCTGATGAAGCACATCACGCTCGCAGGTGTGACATGGTTTTGGACTGAGTCTGATGAGGGCAATATCCTGAGAAAGATTCGCCTGCCTTACGCAGAGTCCACCGTCGACGTTAACATTCCCAAGTTCCTTATTATTGAGGACGAGGAAGAATCAGAAACCACTAATGAGTAATAACTATGGAAGAAAAGACTATCATTGTTGAGCAGGAGCGTAGGGATGCAGAGACCTCCCTTCGCCGAGGTATCAGAGAGATTCAGGAGCAGATAACCGAACTCCAAAAGATTGCCGAGTGGGTAACACCATCAGACATTAAGACAATCTCTTATGAATACTTTAAAGGAGTCATAGCCCCGTGCGTAGATGCTGTGCGGTCAGATATAAGCCTCACGGAAAAAGAACGTCAAGAGAGGCTTCTTTCATGGCGGCAGTTGTGCGCACAAGTTGGACGACATACATCACGCATTGTTGCTGTTGTAGAGGCATGGCCAGAGGTTACTTGGGAGTATGACAATACTGTCAAGAACTTTGTTCCAACATCAGACTTAAACTCTATCGTTGATGCCCGTTCTACTCATCCAGTACCACCATTGGCAATAGAGCATTTTGAATTGATCCAAGAGGCTAAGAATGCCGTTCAGCAACTCAGAGAATGGGAAGAGAAACATAATATCAAGACGATGCCGTTACAATCATTGGTTTTTATGGACTTGGCTCAGATTACGGAGGGCTATCTAAACTCCACCATCTTCATCAACGAAAAGTACGGCTATCGTGTTGATAGTAAAGCCCTGAAAAGATTAATTGTCTAACAAATAAAGAAAAGTATTATGGAAGTAAGCATTGAACAACTGCAAGCCGAATTGCAAGCTGAGAAAGCAAAAAACGCAGAACTCCTGGGTAGGATTGATGCACTTGAGAACAAGTTCGACATCAAGAAGTATCTGGAGCGTAGAACTGCAAATGATAAGGAAGAGCAGGGTTATAAGGAGTCTCTTGAAGCGTCTTTCTGTTAGAGTGTTTGTCAGGTGCGTCCGCTTCTTTGAGGTGGGCGCACATTCTTAACTTAAAGTGAACTTATATGATTATACGAAAGAATAATTTGAACGTCAACTCAAAGGAAGTCCAGTTTGCCATTTGTTTCGGCTTGGCAGATGTACGTTCTTTCCTTAAACGTCACATATCGCTAATGTATTCACCTCAGACCTCAGAGGCAGGGCTTAATCTTTTACTGAAAGATATGGTGACGGAAAGAGAAATACGACAAGTAGCAGAAAAGGCCGAATGGGCTTTTGCTAATTTTGAACAGCCTTGGCGGTCTCAACTATCAGGATGGCTTTGGGCGTCGATTATAAGAGAAGGTTTCGTCCAGAAATCAGCATCCAACGAATTTGGCTACTTTTTTTCGGCTAAGAGTTTAGAGCTGGTGAAGGTAAAGAGGGAAAAATAAGGATTCTACGCGCACGCGCGCAATAGGAGGCGATTCTTCACACCCAAACATAGATTTATTTGAAGATTTATGCAGATTAACGCAAATTTTATGTACCTTTGCAGCGTCCACAAGGACATAGAATTTTGCTGACCGCTTTCGTCCGTGATG
>JAEEGJ010025864.1_pt1 | contig 11965 bp, 10 predicted proteins | sample 8958761 | NCBI WGS metagenome assembly JAEEGJ01 (sample SAMN16246546, study PRJNA631951) | gut metagenome | biome: gut microbiome; feature: rumen; material: RS-attached | host: Bos | place: Iran: Karaj | collected 2018-10 | reverse complement strand
GCGGCTGCACCTACTGCCTGAACGACGCCTTCAACCCGTCGTACTGCACCCCCTACAAGAGTGTGGAGCAGCAGCTGGCCGAAGGCATGGAGTTTCACCACAACCGTTACCGCCGTGCCGGTGCGTACCTTGCTTATTTCCAGGCCTTTTCCAACACCCACGCTCCCCTACCCCAGCTGAAAGAGATTTACCGGCCGGCGCTTCAGAACCCGCTGGTGAAAGGCATCGTGGTGGGCACCCGCCCCGACTGCATCGACCCTGAAAAACTGGACTACTTCGCGGAACTGCAGCAACAGATGTTCGTCTCCATCGAGTACGGAGTGGAGAGCTGCAACGACACGACCCTGCACCGCATCAACCGCGGGCACGATTTTGCCACGGCGGAACGGGCCATCCGAATGACGGCGGAAAGAGGCATCCATTGTGCGGCACACTTCATCTACGGACTGCCCGGGGAAACGCCCGATGAATGGCTGAAGGAGGTCAACATCATTAACCAGTTGCCCATCAACGGCATCAAATTTCATCAACTACAAATTATTAAAAGCACAAAAATGCAACAGGATTTCATTGAACATCCTGCTGATTTTCAAATTTTTACAACAGAAAATTATATTGATTTTATTGTAAAAATCACCGAAAGGCTCAACCCTGCTTTCACCATAGAACGCTTTGCCGGAGAGGTGCCGCCACGGTACCTGTTTGTCAACCACTGGGGACTGACGCGCTATGATGTCATTCTGCAAAAAATCGAAAAAAAATTGGAGGAAGATAACACTTGGCAGGGGAAAGTCCTAGAAAAACAGGATTAGCAGATGTTTTTTTCTAATCATCCCGTCAAATACCCGAAAAAATTTGCTATTTTTGCGGTTCGAATTTATTCATGTAACCACTTCAAATTGCGTTTAACAAGTCTTCTATGAAAAGAATCGTATTTTTAGCATCACTGATTATTTTGGGAATCATCTTCTCCGCGTGTACAGACAAAAAAGTTCTCAAGTGTATTCCCCAAACAGCGGACGCAGTGGTGGTGGTTTCTCCCGACCAAAAGCTTTCAGAAACCTGCGACCCAGATGCATTGGAAGACATTCTGGATGAATTCGGATTCGACAGCGACGAAAGATCCCTCGTCCACAAATTGGTCGATAATCCTACATCCATGGGCATTGATCTTTCCAAAACCCTGGCCGGATGGATGGAATTTGACAAACAGGACCTTGACGAAATGGTTGGCGGCTTTGTTGTTGCCGTATCCGACGTTGATGCATTGGAATCATCACTGCATGAATTAAACGGGAAGTTCTTGAAGTTTTCCAACATTCAGAAACAGAATGGGATATCGTACATCTACCCTAATAAAGATAAGGAGGGCACCATTATCGGATGGAACAACAAATATTTGATCATGATGGTTTCAACCTCACGCATCCAACCCACTGACGTAATATCTGCCCTCTACCGCGACAAAGGCTTCAGCATTCTCACAAACCATAACTTCAAGGAGTTCAGTGATAATTTAACCGATGTCAATCTATGGCTCAAATCCGATGTGTTCGCCAAAGAGCTTAAAAAAGAAAAGGATGTTAATAATATGCTGAAAGATGCCAACATTGATTTGGCAGGCAATTATCTCCATGTATATCTCACCCTTGACAAAAAAGAGTACAGAATGGAAGTGGTTGTAAGCAAGAACCCATCATTACAACGCGCTGATTGGACGAAAATCATACAAGCATACTTCCGAAACATTGACGATTATAATTACTAACCTTCTGAAATCGAATAGTTATTAAATTATTATACCATGAATCCTTTGTTTGAAAAATCTGTGTATGTGGCGCGCCGTAAGGAACTCGCCCGCAAAATGGGCTCCGGCCTGCTGCTTTTCTTGGGCAACAACGACGCCCCCATGAACTATCCCGCCAACACCTATAACTTCCGGCAGGACAGCAACTTCATCTACTACTTCGGCCTCACCGCTCCGTCGCTGGCCGCCGTCATCGACATCGATGAGAATCGCACCATCCTCTTCGGCGACGATTTCACCATCGACGACATCATCTGGGTGGGCGACCAGCCTTCCATCAGCACATTAGCCGCACAGGTGGGCATCACCGAGTCGATGCCGATGTCGAAACTGAAAGGCTACCTCCGCCAAAACGCTTCGCGCACCATCCATTTCACCAAAGCCTACCGCCACGACCTGCAGATCACTCTCGCCAATCTGTTGCAGAAGAGCGTGAACGTGATCAACAACTACGCCTCCATCGAGCTGCACAAGGCCATCATCGCCATGCGCTCCATCAAGGAAGCCCGCGAGATTGCGGAGATGGAGAAGGCTGCCGACATGGCATGGAAGCTGCACACCACCGTGATGCGCAACTGCAAGCCCGGTGCCACCGAGCACCAGCTGGTGGGTATCGCCGACGGCATCGCCAACGGCGAAGGCAACGGCTTTTCGTTCCCCATCATCCTCACCCAGCACGGCGAAATTTTCCACAATACCGACCACAACGTGGAATTGCAGAAGGGCAAGCTCCTGTTGGTGGACTCCGGCGTGGAAGGACTGATGAACTACTGCTCCGACATGACGCGTACGTTCCCGGTAAGCGGCAAATTCACTCAGAAACAGAAAGATATCTATGAGATTGTGCTGAAAGCCAACATGGAAGGTATCAAGAAGGTGAAGCCCGGCACCCCCTACCGCGACGTGCATTTCGCCGCCGCCGAAATCGTGATGCGCGGTCTCAAGGACCTCGGCCTGATGAAGGGCGATGTGCAGGAGGGCGTGCGCCTCGGCGCCCACGCGCTCTTCTTCCCCCACGGCCTCGGCCACCAGCTCGGCCTCGATGTTCACGATATGGAAGGCCTTGGCGAGGACTATGTGGGCTACAACGATGAGTTCAAGCGCAGCGACATCTTCGGCACCCGCAACCTCCGCATGGCCCGCACCCTCGAGCCCGGTATGGTGATGACCGTGGAGCCTGGTATCTACTTCATTCCCAAGCTCATCGAGCTGTGGCGTAAACAGAAACATCTCGCCGACTTCATCAACTACGACAAGCTGGAAAGCTACCTCGACTTCGGCGGCATCCGTATCGAAGACGACGTGGTGGTGACCGCCAAGAGCCACCGCGTGCTCGGTCAGGCCGTGCCCAAAACGGTAGCCGAACTGGAAGCCATCGTCGGCAAGAAACACTGAATCAACATCTTATGAAAAAATCTTTTCTTTTATCATTATCATTGATTGTATTCTCTTTGATGATGAGCGCACAACCTATGGAAAAACCGAAAAACAATCCGCTGGTGGAGCCGTGGAACACCCCGTTCAACACCCCACCTTTTGAGGAAATCAAGGAGGAACACTACCTCCCCGCATTCCAATACGCCTTCGCTGTGGCCAAGGACGAGCTGTACCGCATCAAAGCGGTGAAGATGAAACCCACCTTCGCCAACACCATCGAGGCCCTCGACCGTTCGGGCCGACTGCTGAACTCCATCTCTGGAATCTTCTTTAACTTGTTAGAAGCCAATACTTCCGATGGGATGCAGAAAATCGCGCAGGAGATCAGTCCCGCCCTGACGGCCTTTTACAACGACCTCTACCTCGACCCGGCGCTGTTCAACCGTGTGAAGGCGGTGTACGAAAACCCCGGCACGCTCACGCCAGAACAGCAGATGCTGTTGGAGAAGACCTACAAGGCCTTCGTGCGGCAGGGCGCCAACCTGAGTGACAGCGACAAGGAGAAGTTCCGCGACTATAGCATGCGGCTGTCCACACTGTCGCTGCAGTTCGGACAGAACGTGCTGTCGGCGGTGAACGCTTATACTAAAGTGATTACCGACGAGAAGCTGGTGAGCGGTATCCCCGCCTCCGCACTGGCCATCGCCCGCGACAAGGCCGCCGCCAAGGGCGAAAAGGGCTGGCTGTTTGACCTCTCCATGCCCTCCTGTCTCGCCATCCTCACCTACGCCGACAACCGCGACCTCCGCCACGAGTTCTACATGCAGTACAACACCCGCGCCTACAAGGGCGAGTTCGACAATCAGGAAGTTGTGAAAGAGATCGTGCTGCTGCGCGACTCTTTGGCTAAGCTGCTGGGTTACAGCACTTACGCCGACTATGTGTTGGAAGACCGCATGGCTGAAAATCCCAAGAAGGTGTATGAGCTGGAGGAAAAACTGCTCAAACATGCCTATCCAAAAGGAAAGGAAGAGATGAAAAAACTGCAGCAGTTCGCCAATTCCCAAGGGTTCCAAGGCAAGCTGCAACGCTGGGATTTTGCCTATTATTCAGAGAAATACAAAACTTCGCTGTTCAATGTGAACGACGAAATGCTGAAGCCCTACTTCAAATTGGAGAGTGTGATTGATGGCGTGTTTGGTCTCGCCACCGACCTGTTCGGTTTGAAGTTTGTGCCAAACGACCAGATTCAGGTCTATCATCCGGATGTGAAGGTGTATGAGGTGTATCGTGACGACAAGTTTATGGCGGTGCTGTACCTGGACTTCCACCCGCGCGAGAGCAAGCGCGGTGGGGCTTGGATGACCGCCTTCCGCGAGCAGTCGGTGGATGCCGACGGCAACGACATCCGTCCGCTGGTATCGTTGGTCATGAACTTCACTCCCTCCACCGCTGATGCGCCTTCGTTGCTCACTTTCAACGAGGTGCGCACCTTCATGCACGAGTTCGGTCATTCGTTGCACGGCATGCTGTCGGAGGTTCACTACACGGCGCTTTCCGGCACGAGCGTGCCCCGCGACTTTGTGGAGCTGCCCTCGCAACTGTTGGAGAACTGGTCCACCGAGAAGGAGTTCCTCTCGAAATTCGCCTACCACTACCAAACGCACGAGCTGATCCCTGACACGCTGGTGCAGAAGATCCACGATTTCGAGAATTTCCAGTCGGGCTATGCCTGCTGCAGGCAGCTCACCTTCGGACTTCTTGACATGATGTGGCACACCTGTGATCCCACCAAGGTGGGCGACGTGCTGGCGGCCGAGCGCAAGGCCATCAAGCGCACGGAGCTGCTGCCCGTGGTGGAAGGCACCTGCATCAGCACCTGCTTCTCGCACATCTTCTCGGGTGGTTATGCGGCAGGGTACTATGGCTACAAGTGGGCGGAGGTGTTGGATGCCGATGCTTTCTCGCTCTTCAAGGAGAAGGGAGTGTACAACAAGGAAGTCGCTGAGTCGTACCGCCGCAACATCCTGTCGAAGGGCGGTTCCGAGAAGGCGATGGACCTCTACGTGCGGTTCCGTGGCCGCGAGCCCAAGATTGACGCCCTGCTGGAACGCAGCGGGCTGAAATAGAACGTCCTTATTCCTTCTTCGCCAGCTGTCCGCAGGCGGCATCGATGTCCTGGCCGCGGCTGTGGCGGATGTTCACCACCATGTTTTTCGACTCGAGGAAGGCGACAAAACGCTGCACGTTCTCCTCGGGACTCTTCTCGTAGCCGCTTTCGGTGGCATTGTATTCGATGAGGTTGATTTTGACGGGGAACGGCATGCAGAAACGGAACAGTTTGCGCGCATCCTCCACGCTGTCGTTCCACCCTTTCAGCATCAGGTACTCGATGGTGATGCGCTTGCCGGTTTTCTCGTGCAGGTAGCGGAGGGCATCCTGCAGCATGGCGAAGTTGTTGCTGCGAGTGACCGGCATCCGTAGCGAGCGCTTCAGCTCGTCGGCGCAATGCAGCGAAAGGGCCACCTCGGGCTTGAAGCCGTCGTCGGCTAACCGCCGGATGCCCTCCGCGATGCCGACCGTGGAGAGGGTGATGCGGCTGGGCGACAGTCCCGGTCCCGCCGGCGCGGTGATCAACCGTACCGACTCCATCACGTTCTCGTAGTTCAGCAGCGGTTCGCCCATGCCCATATACACGATGTTGCTGATGGCATGGCCATACAACTGCTCAGCCTCGCGGTTCATCAGCATGTACTGGTCGAAGATTTCCGAGAAATGCAGGTTGCGGGTGAAGCCTAACGTACCGGTGGCGCAGAAAGCACATTTCAGCGCGCAACCCACCTGCGAGGAGATACAAGCTGTAACGCGCTGTCCTGAAGGAATTAACACGCCCTCCACCTGACAGCCATCATGCAGCGTGAAAAGGTACTTGGCGGTGCCATCGCTGCTCTGCACCCGTCGCTCGATAGCCGTGCGCTGGAAGGTGAAATGCTGCTCCAACTGCTGGCGCAACGCCACCGAAAGGTTGGTCATCTCACTGAAAGTCAATGCACCGCGCTTCCAAAGCCACTCCTGGATTTGGGCGGCACGGAACTTTTTCTCGCCATGCTGGAGCAGAAAATCGGTCAGCTGCTCGGCTGTGATATGTCGGATATCTTCCATTTTACTCGATATTACAGAAAACTTGTTGGAACCACTGCTCGTTGTCGCGCCCCACGGTGGTGTTGTGCCACAGCAGCACGAAGTCGCCCTCGGCCTGCTCGCAGGTGCGCCGCAGCCGCTGGATGCTGTCCAAAGCCGCCCCCGGCTGCATCTTCCGGTAAGCGATGAAGGTCATGTCCATGGCGATGAGCGAATGCTCGATAACCGTTGTTTCACAGTCGTTTACGAGGTCGTAGAGCGGATAGGGGTGGCAGGTGCCGCAGCGGAAGCCCTCGCGCTCGGCGAACCCGAGCGTGTAGTCGTCGGTGAGGCCGCAATGCTGCCACGCCCGCTGGGTCTGCAGCGGATGAAACCGCAGGTAGTGCTGCCGGCCGGCGGTGATGGTACTGCCCGTCACCTCCTCCAACCGCTGCTTCTCGGTGGCGAGCAAATATGGGTCATAGGCGGCATGGAGCCCGCCGTGCAGCCCGATGCCCGCTCCCATGTCGCGGAGCTTGCCGACAAGAAATGCCGCCTCCGCGCTGCGGATGTCGTACCCGCAGTCGTGTTCGCCCTTCTGTTGCGCCTTGATGAAGAAGAGGCTATCGTGCTGGCGTTCCTTGTCGTACAGTCGCAGCCGCAAACAGGCCTGCAGCAGCGGGTCGGTGTTGCGATCTTTCCGGGCAGCACGGCACTGACGGAAAGACTGACGGAACAACTTGATTGAATGGTACTTAATGAGATCTGCACCCAGAGTACGCACATTCTGTAGCCAGCCGCCGAACCGCTGAATCAGATCCACATCGTGGGTGCTGATGCAGTGTGGTGTGCGGGGCTGTACGTGGAGGTCTGGATGAGCGGCCACCACCCAGCTGCGGAGCAGGAGACCGTAGAAGTCGGCGACGGGCAGGTCGATGCAGCCGTACCGCTCGTTCAGACTGCCGGCGTAGCAGAAGCGGCCGTGCACGTCGCGGGCATTCCCCTCCTGATATTCCTCCCAGCGCGACAGCAGCAGGAAGGGCAGCGTGACGAGGTCGCACTGCAGCACGAGAGCGTCGCTCTCGCAACGATACGGCTGGTCGGTGTCGGGCTGCTGGTAGAGCGGCACCTGCACGCCAAAAGGCAAGGTGACCGATTGGAGGGAAAGGTTGCCTGCCGTCAGGGTGTCGGCAGTTTTTTCATCCATTATAAAAAAGTGAATATCAACACCTTCCACCTGCGCAATAGTCTTCCCTTCCTCGATTCGGATGTCTGGGGTAGAATGCGGAAAAGCCACCCTGAGGAGGTGGCTTATGGTGTATCGGATGGCGTTATCGGTGAGGCGCATCCTGAAAAATTATTCAGCGTCGGTTTTGGGAGTCTCCTCGTTCGCACCCTCTTCTTTCTTCTCTTCCAAATCAATCAAATTGTGATCAATCAATTGGTTATACCAAGCAATCACCTTCTTGATGTTGGAGACATACACGCGTTCGCGGTCGTAGTTGGGCAGCACTTCAGCGAAATAGGCCTTCATGGCATTGCCATCGGTAAGGCTCACATTGCAGTGCTGTCCGTTTTCTTTTTTATACATAGAAACGAAAACTGATTCGAGGGAAACGTCCTCATCTTCAGTGAAGATGGAGATGTTTTCGAGGTTGGCGACACCGTCGTGCGAGAAGGCCGGGAAGCGTTTGCCATCGGCCAGCGACTCAACGATAAAGTTATTGTTGCCTCTGCTAATCAGTTTGAAAAGCCCGCTTTTTCCTGTGATTGATAAAATTTTGCTTAAATCCATTTTCTTCAATTATTATGGTTAATGATAGTATTCAATTTTTCTTTCAATAACGAAATGACGTTGCTGATTCTTGCTATTCTCCTGATGCGTCCAATTGCCGTGGGAGTCATGTTGGGAATATTCGGTAACAATCTCCTCTAAACGAGTAGGTTCCGAGCGTTGATAGACCTCTTTGAGAAGATGTCCTTGGTCGTTGTACTGGGCATGGTAGAACTCCACATTGCGACCGTTGAGGGTAGCAGTACGGTTGATGATATTTCCCTTCTGGTCGTATTCGATGGTGTTCTGCTGATAAGCATCCTGTCCCATTTTCGGAGAAATCCAGTCGATGCGAACCGGCAGTCCGTTGTTGTCGTTGAGGTAATTCATGTAGTAGGTGTCATCGCCCTGGTTGACCGTGACCTGTTCCACGTTGCCGTTGGGATCGTTGGTGCAGACGTGCTCGTAGGTGAGCGAGTCGTTGAGATAGTGGCTCTCTTTTACGCGAAAACCTTTATTATCATACTGATATTCAGTATGTTCCTTTCTATTCCCCTCCCCATCAAAAAACTCGTTCAAGGTGATATGTCCTTTAGCGTCAAACGTCACTTTCATCACATAGAGGGTGTCGCCATCGGCATTGGTCAGCACGCTTCCGCTGAGCCATCCGTTTTGGTTGTAAGTGTCGCTTTTGGTAGAGAAGAACACCAGCGAGTCGTGGCCATCGGGAAATGGGAGAATCATATATTTAGTGTCAGTCACTGATTTCACTTTTCCAAGAAGGTGGTTCTCGTGCAGACTGGTGCGGTCGGCCGCCGAAACGGTTTTTTCGTCTGTTCCGTTACCCTTTTCTCGACAGCCAGCCAACAGCAGGCATATCACAGTCATCAGATATAGAAAGAGTTGCTTGTTCATGATGCTTCTCTGAAAACGGGGACAAAAATACAATTTTTAATTGAGAGAAGTGGATGATTTTACAAAAATATTGAATTTAGCTCTGCACGCTCACCTTTCCCTGCCAAGTGTCGCACTCTTCCATTCTTTTTTCGATTTTTTGCAGAATGACATCATAGCGCGTCAAACCCCAGTGGTTGACAAACAGATACCGCGGCGGCACCTCTCCGGCAAAGCGTTCTATGGTGAACGCAGGGTTGAGCCGTTCGGTGATTTTTACGATGAAATCAATATAATTTTCTGTAGTAAAAATATGAAAATCAGCAGGATATTCGATGAACTCCTGTTGCATTTTGGTGCCTTTAATAATTTGTAGTTGATGAAATTTGATGCCGTTGATGGGCAGCTGGTTGATGCTGTTGACCTCCTTCAGCCATTCATCGGGCGTTTCTCCGGGCAGTCCGTAGATGAAGTGCGCCGCACAATGGATGCCCCTCTCCGCCGTCATCCGGATGGCGCGCTCCGCCGTGGCGAAGTCGTGTCCGCGGTTGATGCGGCGCAGTGTGGTGTCGTTGCAGCTCTCCACCCCGTACTCGATGGAGACGAACATCCGCTGTTGCAGTTCTGCGAAGTAGTCCAGCTTTTCAGCGTCGATGCAGTCGGGGCGGGTGCCCACCACGATGCCCTTCACCAGCGGGTTCTCCAATGCCGGCCGGTAAATCTCTTTCAGCTGGGATAGGGGAGCGTGGGTGTTGGAAAAGGCTTGGAAATAAGCAAGGTACGCACCGGCACGGCGGTAACGGTTGAGGTGAAACTCCATGCCCTCGGCCAGCTGCTGTTCCACACTCTTGTTGGGGGTGCAGTACGAAGGGTTGAAGGCGTCGTTCAGACAGTAGGTGCAGCCTCCTGTGCCCACCGTGCCGTCGCGGTTGGGACAGGTGAAACCAGCGTCAAGGGTCAATTTCTGCACGCGGGTGCCGAACTGCTGTTGTAAAAATCGTTTGTATGAGTTGAAGCGGCGCGTGTCGCCCCACGGGTAAATCATATCGCGTACTTCATTTTTTCCATGATGGCCCCCAGCATGTACTTGGCTCTGAAAAGCTGAATTTTCACGTTGTTCATGCTGATGTTCAGCTCTTGGGAAATCTCTTCGTAGGAAAGTTCTTGGAAATAACGTAACTCAATGAGGGTGCGATATTTAGGACGGAGTTGTGCTACTGCCCAGCGCATCAACTCGGCGCGCTCCTTCTGCATCACGGTCTCCTCTTGCGACTGCATGGGAGTGCCTTCGCAGCTGTTTTCAAACAGACAGAAGTCCTCGTCCACACACTGCGGTGAGGTGTTCTTGCGGCGCATGTAGTCGATGCAGTTGTTGATGGCAATCTTGAAAAGCCACGTCGAGAAGGCATAATCGGTGGTGTATTTCTCTAAGTTTTTGAACGCCTTGCCGAATGCCTCGATGGTGAGGTCTTCCGCATCATAAGGATTCTTCATCATCTTCAACAGGGTGAAATAGAGCGGGTCGCGGTAGTAGCGCATCAGGTCGGAGTAGGCCTTCTGACTGCCGTTTTCGAGGGCGTCTTTCACTAATAGCGCGTCGCGTTTCGCCTTGTCGGTGGTGCAGTTTGTTATTTCCATTTTGATTTTTCAAATTTCGAACCCAAATAAATCCATGGCCTCAATAGGGTGAGGATGATTTCATAGAAAAAGATGCCCGGCACAACAGATTTCTCTCCCAACTTGCCTGCGCCCTTGGCGAAAACAAGATACTGCATCCCTATTTTCAACAAGATAGCACCGCTCACAATGCCCAACATGATCCAGTTGTGTTGAAGGATGGTCAGGCAGATGCAGGCGATGGCGGCGGCATGAAACAGGAAACTGAGCCAGTTGTAGCTTTTCAGCAAGAAACGAGGGATGACTTTGTAGAAACTGCGGCTGATGATAGCGAACTGCTTGATCTGCATCCATTTGGAAAAATCAATGGGATATTGTTCCATGACGGCTTCGGGTGAGGCCACCACGTTGCAAGCATCGTGATGCACGGCCTCGTTGATGAAGATGCAGTCTTCGCCGAAGGGCAGTTGCGCATGGCGGAAGTATAACTCTTTGTTTTTGAAGAAAATACCTTTGTGATAGGCCAGATTATGACCGTCGGCCATCACCGGCATTCCGCTGATGGTGTACGAAAAGGCGATGACGGAGGTCTCCAACGAGTCGTAGTGCAGCAGTTTGTTGAACAGACCGGGCTTCCGTCCGTAGGAGGCGTGCCCTAACACCACGCGAGTTTTGCGCACAAACCGCCCGGCCACTTGGCGCAGCCAGTAGGGACTCGACGGCATGCAGCTTGCTCCCGTCATCAGCACAAGGTCGTATTTCGCCGCCTGGATGCCAATGGCCATCGGGAATTTCTTGCCTTCCATTGTCGAAACCGAGGAGGTCATGTTCACATAATGCAGGTTGTGGTACTTGTTCTTCATCTCAATGGCCAACTGCGGCGTCTCATCCGTCGAGTTGTCGTTCACCAGCACCACCTCGTAGTTCGGATAGTCCTGCGTCAGCAGCTCCGGCAACGACTTGATGAGATGGTGCGCCTCGTCGTGCGCCACGATGATGATGGAGATGGGAGGGTGTTCCTCCGACAAAATGTGCTTCTTCTCTTTACGAAATACAAAACGACCGTAAAAAGCAAGATAGTAGAGTAACAGACAGACTATTACAAAACCTAAGATAATCAGGCAGATAATGACGTATAGAGGTAGAGATTCCAGGAACATGGAGACGGTTAATAACATTTTGCAAATGTATTGGAAAGTTTGCAAGATTTAGTTTATTTTTGCCGAAAATTATTAACAGAATGCAGTTTACAATTGAACATAAGGATGCCCATAGCTCGGCGCGTGCGGGTGTCATCACCACAGATCATGGCACCATTCAACCTCCTATCTTTATGCCGGTGGGTACCTTGGGAGCTACCAAAGCTGTGCATACCA
>JAEEGJ010025857.1_pt1 | contig 11968 bp, 9 predicted proteins | sample 8958761 | NCBI WGS metagenome assembly JAEEGJ01 (sample SAMN16246546, study PRJNA631951) | gut metagenome | biome: gut microbiome; feature: rumen; material: RS-attached | host: Bos | place: Iran: Karaj | collected 2018-10 | reverse complement strand
GCACCTACCCGTGGCCTTTCCCGCTGCTGTAAGTCGTCCTTTATGAGGCGCAAACATGTATGTCACTGAGATTTTTGGGAAGACGTTTGCTGCCAGACGATAAGTCAGAAGACCTGCCGATGAAACTCGAGCCGCTTGCCTATCTCTGGGGTTAGATGGCGATGGCAGAAAAAAAGATGATGAATCGAGCATTCACATTGGCAATGGCTTGCGTGTTGGCGATGACAACGGCAGCACAAAGCAAGTTAGATTCCGTGCAGCATGTGCGGGAGATAATTGTTGTGTCGAAGCCAGCCATGCGCGAGGTGGTGCCCAGTCAGAAACTGAAGGGCGAACTGCTGGAACAACTGAACACGCACTCTGTGGCCGATGCGTTACGCTATTTCTCTGGTATCCAACTAAAGGATTATGGCGGCGTGGGCGGCATTAAAACAGTAAACATCCGCTCGATGGGTACGCATCACTTAGGCATCAGCTACGATGGTGTACAGTTAGGTAATGCGCAGAACGGACAGATTGACTTGGGCCAGTTCTCTCTTGATAACGTAGAGGATATAACGCTTTATAACGGCCAGAAGAGTGCCATCTTCCAACCCGCCAGCGATTTTGGAAACGCCGGTTCTATCTATATCCGTACCAAAGCGCCTGATTTCAAGAAAGGCGAGAATACCCATCTGCGATTTAAAACCCAGTACGGGTCGAGCGATATGTTCCGCTTTTCTACCCTTTGGGAGCAGAAACTGTCATCAACCATCAGCTCGTCGGTAAGTGCCGGTTTCTTAACAGCCAGCGGTAAGTATAAGTTCCATTACGAGCGCAAGTATCCTAACGGACAAACGGCTTGGGACACAACGGCTGTGCGACAGAATGGCGATATACATGCCGAACGTATCGAAGCTAACCTGTTTGGCCGATTGGAGCAGGGCAGTTGGCAGATTAAGGGTTATCTGTATAACTCAGCACGAGGCATTCCTGGTGCCATCGTAAACAACGTGTGGCGACGTGGTGAGCGCCAGCAGGATTGGAGGCATCCTCTCAGCCGGGCAGGGACAGTTCGAAATCGACGACCGCGACCAGAACACACCTTACATCAAGAAGGTGCGTGTAGTGACAACCATCACTTACTCGCTCGACTAGTTCATCGCGCTTTTTTGTATCATCTCACCAATGATTCGACCTGTGCTGTTGAAATCTGGGGAATGACGATAGTGTAGGAAATTTTCCATTTCCTATTGCATTATATTTCCTTTCAACCGCAACCACATCGAAATTATTCTCCGAATCGCTTGGCGGTTCGGAGATTTGTTTGTATCTTTGCAGGCATGGCAGACAAAAGTAGATATGTACGTTTCGACTGGGCCATCAAACGCATCCTTCGCGACAAAGCCAACAAGGAGGTGCTTGAGGGACTTATCACCGTGCTCCTGGGTGAGTCGGTGACCATTACGGAGATACTTGAGAGCGAGAATAATAAGTTGCAGCTTGAGGACAAGGGCAACCGTGTGGACGTTAAGGCAAAGACCGGCAAGGGTGAGTACATTGTTGTGGAAGTGCAGCTGACCAAGGAACGCGACTTCTTCCAGCGCATCCTTTTCGGCACTGCCGCTGCCGTCACTGACCAGATAAGCATAGGGCAGGACTACGGTGTCATCAAGAAGATCTACTCCATCAACATCCTCTACTTCGAATTCGGCTGCGGCGATGACTTTGCCTATCATGGTGTCACCTCGTTCCACGGTATGACAAAGAAGGACTCCGTGTTGCGTTACAATAACGAGAAAGAAGAACGCTACATCGCGGAAAAAACCAAGCGCATGACCATGCCCGAAGAGGTGTTCCCTGAATACTTCCTGCTGCTCGTCAGCCATTTCAATGAGGTGGCCAAGACACCTATCGAGGAATGGATGGAATACCTGAAGGATGCTGTCATTAAGGAAGACACCCAGGTGCCTGGCCTTCAGGCTGCCCGCGAGAAACTTGCCATTATGAGCATGACGCAACAGGAGTTCCGTGAATACAGGGACTATATGGTCAGCGTCCACGCCGCCAAGGATTCCTGGGACACGATGAGGGATGAAGCCCGTGCCGAGGGACTTGCCGAGGGACTTGCCAAGGGCCGTGCTAAAGGACGTGCAGAGGGACGTGCAGAGGGACGTGCAGAGGGCATTGAGAATGCTAATCGCGAGAATGCCCGAAAAATGAAATCACTGGGATTGCCAGCAGACGTCATTGCTCAGGTGACAGGAATCTCACCGGAAGAACAAAAAGAATTGTAAGTTATCCGTCATTCAACGCATGGACAACAAGCAAGCCATGGGGCTACCTGCCTGAATTCTCAGAGCCACGCCTATCTACCCTGAACCTGCTGTCACAGTTCGTAGGCTGCAATACCTATTAGATCATCACATTTTTGACACGATATATGGCAGTAATGAAAAAATACCCTGTAGGCATCCAGAGTTTTGAGAAAATCCGCACGGATGGTTACCTATACGTTGATAAAACCCCATTTATCTACAAAATGATTACCGAGGGCTGCCCTTACTTCCTCAGTCGTCCGCGCCGTTTCGGCAAATCACTGTTGGTGTCTACACTGGCAGCGTTGTTCGAGGGGCGTCGCGAGCTGTTCGAGGCATTCAAAACCGAGAACGGCATCGAGCAGCCGCAGCTATTCATTGCCACGACAAACTGGCGATGGGAGAAGTACCCCGTGATAAGGTTTGACTTCAGCAAGGACCTACTGGGCATCGACGAACTGGATTTGCTGATAGACAAGACGCTGGAGCGCTATGAACAGCAGTACGGCATAGTGCCTGAGGAGAAGAATGCCTTCCTCCGTATGGACACGCTTGTCCGCACCGCCCACAAGGAGACAGGCAAGCGCGTGGTATTGCTCGTCGACGAGTATGACAAGATGATGCTCCACAGCATCGGCGACGACGAGATGGCCAAGGCCGTTAAGGCGCGTTTCAAGAACCTGTTCAGCCCGCTGAAAGACCTGGATGAGCATCTGGAGCTTGTGTTCATCACCGGCATCTCGAAGTTCTCGCAGATGGGTGTGTTCAGCACCATCAACCAGTTGGATAACATCTCATTGAAGACCGACTATGAGGCTATCTGCGGCATCACGGAGAATGAGTTGACAACACTGTTGCGGCCCGACATCGAGATGCTGGCAACGAAACGCGGTGAGACCTACGACGAGACGCTGGCTGAGCTGAAGCGCATGTACGACGGCTACCACTTCAGTAAGGGCATGACCGACATTTACAACCCCTTCAGCTTGGTTAGTGCTTTTAGGTCTGGCGAATTGCTCGACTATTGGTTTGAGAGCGGTACACCAAGCGCCTTGATAGAAATGTTGGCAAAGATGCCTCCTATAGAACTGACAGATGTGGACGGCATATGCTGTCGGTCTGATGTATTCAATGTGGCATTCCAAAGCTATGACCAACCATTGCCTGTACTCTATCAAAGCGGTTATCTGACACTGAAGAGCTATCGTCGGGACCGTGACATGTACACCTTGGGATTTCCCAATACTGAAGTGCAAACAGGTTTTGCGAATAGTCTCTACCAACATACGACCTGCCCACTTTCATCGAGGCCATTAAGACATTCTACGCTGGCGTGCCCTATCAGTGGGAAAAGGACAACCGCAACGAGCATTACTATCACGCCCTGCTCTACACACTGCTCGTAGCCTTCGGTGCCGACGTCCATGCTGAGGAGCCAAGCGCCAAAGGCTGTTCGGACATCACGCTGAAAATGCCACGTGGCATCTATGTCATGGAAATCAAGTATGACGACACTGCGGAGAAGGCCCTGGAGCAGATAGAAAAGAAAGGCTACGCCGCGAAGTATGCCCTTGATGGCCGTCCCGTTACCAAGGTCGGCATCGCCTTCAGTAGAGAGGAACGCAACATTTCTGACTGGAAAAGCAACTGAAATTGAGCCATTAGTCCAAATGGAATGAAAATGGACTGGTAAATGGAATCATCCATTTGGCCCTTCTTTCGTAATTTTGCTCAGTGAAACCTCGACTTCCTGGAGCAGTTGCGCAACTGAAACGCCCATTATGGCCTAACGGTTATTGGTTAACGGTTATTGTATCTGAAAGTCTTTCTTGCGCAGCACAAAGCTGTTAGATAGATATTTCTCACGCACAATCCTGTTCTCTGACAACTCCTCCGGGGTGCCGTGGAACAGGATTCTTCCTTCAAAGAGCAGGTAGGCACGGTCGGTGATGCTGAGCGTCTCCTGCACGTTGTGGTCGGTGATGAGGATGCCGATGTTCTTGTATTTCAGTTTCCACACTATCTGCTGAATGTCCTCCACGGCGATGGGGTCGACGCCGGCGAAGGGCTCGTCGAGCATGATGAACTTCGGCTCGATGGCCAGGCATCGGGCTATCTCCGTGCGGCGGCGCTCACCACCGCTGAGCTGGTCGCCTTTGTTCTTGCGCACCTTCTCCAGGCGGAACTCGGCGATGAGGCTCTCTAACTTCTCATGACGATAGGCCTTGGGCTTGCCCGTCATCTCCAGGACGCTGAGGATGTTGTCTTCCACCGACATCTTGCGGAAGACGGAGGCCTCCTGCGCCAGATAGCCGATGCCGGCACGGGCACGTTTATACACGGGGTAGTCGGTCACTTCCTTGTCGCCAAGGTAGATGTGGCCGCCGTTGGGCAGCACCAGGCCGGTGGTCATGTAGAACGAGGTGGTCTTGCCGGCTCCGTTGGGGCCAAGCAGACCGACAATCTCGCCCTGCCGCACGGTGAAGCTCACGTCGTTCACCACGGTACGCTTGCCATAGCGTTTCACCAGGCCTTCACTGCGCAGAACGATAGACTCCTGCTCTGAGGCTGATGAGTCCTCTGTTTCCTCCGTGCCCACTTTACCCACTTTGCCCACAATGCCCACTTCCTCCGCTTTGCCCACTGGGACTGACGATACTGACGCCTCTTCTGAGGCCATTGATACCTCCGGGGTTTCCGGGGCTAATGAGATATTTTCTTCCTTCATGTTTTTATATTTTTTTATTCTTTATCAAAACTCACAGCCGAGGGTCAGCGTGGCCGCAGTGCGGTCAGGCCCTGCTGTGTATTCGTTGCGCTCATTGCATTTGCGGTGACTCAGGGCGATGCGGACGTAGGTCTTCATGGCTGTGGAGGGCATGATGAAACTGTACTGGCCGCTGGCTCCTACCTCATACTGGGCGGCGTTCATCCACTGGTAGTCGCGCCAGAAATACGCGTCCATCGTGGGCGGCGGCGTCTGCTTGTCGCTTGGCTCCGTGAAAGTGCCGTCGTCGGCCGGCGTACCGTCGCCGTGGCGGAAGGAGGCGCTGGCCTGCAGGGTCCACACGCCGCGACGTGCTGAGATGTGACGTGTCAGGCTGACGAAAGGCTCGTAGGAGGTGTAGTGCTGACGACGATAGTAGGGATAGAGATAGGCCGTCTGCTTGTGATGCGCCCAGCGCATGCCGCCTTCCAATGTCCATGCCGACATGGTGCCGGGCGTGGTAAGAGGCTCGGCCGAGAGCGGGGAAAGGTCGGCGCGAAGGCTCACCTGCCCGTCAACCCAGAGGCGGTTGGCGCTTTTCACGGGTGCAAAGTATTCATAGTGCGTGGCGCCTGTCTCGTTCTTCTGCTCCAGGCGTCCTGGCAGCACGTTCTCTAAGTTTTCAGCATCCAGGCAAAAGCCGAGAAAGAGTCTGGCTTTCTCTGTCTGGTGAGAGAGCCGCGCATCATACTGGTAGACATGGCTCTTGTGGCGGGTGAACGTGATGGTGTAAGGCGAGCGGCGTCCGTAGTAGCCGCGGCGGTGAGCATAGGTGAAGGCGCTATATAACTGCCATGCAGGCGTGTTGCCCACGCTGAGCTGCAAGCCAGCACCGTCGCAGTCGTCAACCAAAGGCATCTCGCGGCTCTTGTCGGTGAAGCCCGTGCTGCCAAACTGCTCCACTTGGCCGATGTACGGTCCGTAGTTGATGAACGACACGTAGTTGCGGTCGCTCTTGCCGTAGGTGCTGAACACGATGCTCTCGGTGGTGCGCTGATAGAGGTAGTTGGCGCCTATCTGCACGTAGCGGCCTACGGGCACCAAGAGTCCGGCGGTGATCGTCATGTCCATCAGCTTGTTTTTATGGCGCAGGTCCTTGTACTTGGCATAGTTGGCGGCGGTGTAGTCGAGGCTGGCTCCGACGGCCAAACCGCCAGACACGTTGTATCCAAAGCCTCCCGCCAGGCGGTAGGTGTCGCGGTGCTTCGTGCCTGAGTTGCAGAGCGAGTCCTCAATGATGTCGAAGGGCAGATGCCGGTTGGCCGAAAACACCGAGCCGGCCATGTCCTTGCCCGAGAAGTTGTCGTAGCTCATGGCGCCATAGACCACGGTGCGGCTGCTGAGCCTGTAGAAAGATTCTACGGCGGCATTGCCTTGCAGCACGTCGGGCGAACCACTGAAGTCAGTGAAGCCGCCCTTTGCCTTCGTCAGCGACAGCTCTGCCTGTGCCGCATTGCGGGCCGCATAGCGTGTCAGCGCCGCCGCGTTGGACGACGTGAGCCAAGCGTCGCTCAGCTTGAGAATGGAGAATTGGGAGTTAAGCGTTGAGAGCTGCTCATTTGTTGGCAAACCGTCGCCCGCCTGTCCTTTCATGGCCAGGCTTGCAAACAGCACGCACAACAAGAGTCTATTCATCATGCTCAATCCTCAAATCTCAATTCCCGGCTCTCAACGAGCACTTCTGCCGCTCGTGGAAGTCCTCGCTGCTGTTGTCGTTGTCTTGGAAGACGATGTGAGCGCCGTTGCGCATGCTGGCTTCGGCATCGATGCCGGCAGGGTCGGTGCTGCCGTCTACGCCGAGGGCATAGCCATACGCCAGCTTGCCCTTGTTCTCAGGCAGCGACTCGGTCAGTTCCTTGTCCACGTTGCGGTAGAGCGAATGCCCCAGCTTGTTCGTCAGATAGACATAGCCCACGTCGAGGTCGGCCGTCAGGCGCTTCTTGCTATCTTCTTTTTTGACGGCATTGAACACCTCCACGGCGTCGATTACCCACTCGTTGGGCACACGGATGCAGGCATAGACTGAGGTCTGTGCCACGCCCGGTGCATACCAGAGGTTATCAGCCTGATTGGCGTAGTCAACGGGGCTGACGCCTTGCGGCTGGAAGATGAAGAGTGCCGGCGAGGTGACGCTCAGTGCCCATGCGTAGCCCTGTCCGTACTTCACCGTCTTCAGGTAATGGGAGGTAGGAATGACATCTGCTGGCGTGGGATAGTATTTGGTGTTGTTGTAGCCGCTCTCAGGGTCATACATACAGAAATAGTCTTTGTTGGCGTAGTTCACCGACTGCGAGTAGGTGGCGGTATTGTCGATGGCGCCCTGCACATTGATAACCACCTGAGAATAGGGTTCGATGACCAGCGAGTACGGATAGTACCAAATGCCGTTCTGCGCAGGAATAAAGCCTTCGTTCTCATACACCAGGCTGCCGTCTTCTCCATAGATGGTGCCGATGCTTGGCGATTCGGCATTGTAGGGCGTGGCCATGCCAAAGCAGAGGTTGTTCACTACGGCCTGCTGAGGGCAGTTGTTATAGAGGATGATGCACTTGTCCATCTGGAAAAACTTGGTGCCCTCGTCCATCGGGCAGCCACCGTTGTACACCTCCTTGATGATGATTTGGTCCACGTTCTGGTCGGGCAGGATGGGCGGCGTTTGTTCCTCGCCGATGAACTGGATGTCCCGGATGTCGGCCGTGTTCAGCTCTATGGTTTGCCCGTCGGTCTTGTTGATGACGAGACGCCAGCTTTGGGCTTCGGCGGTGCCGAAGCTTACGCCAAACATCATTAGTGCAAATAGCTTCTTTTTCATGGTTCAGTATCTTTTAATGTTCTCTATTTTCTCCCTTCAATGTACCACGCGCTTGCGGGTCACTTTCACTTGCATCTCCACTTGGTTGAGGCTGTCGGGCGAGACGACAATCTGACTGCGGATGCCATTGAAGACATAGCGCCACCATGTGGCCTCGGTAGAATCGACGTAGACGGCGCTGGTGCTGGCTTCGTAGATGCCCGGCGGCACCGTGAAGCGCGCCGTGCTGTCAATGCCGGTGGAATCGACGAAAATCTGCGCATGCTGGTCCTTCAACTCCACCCTGACGCGGGCGTTCTGAGGCTCGCTGAAGGATGCCTGCTGATAGGCTAACTGTACGCGCAGCTCGCAGAGGCTCAGACTCTCGTCGTAGCTGCACGCCAGCAGAAGCGGGCAAAGGAGGAACAGGCAGAATCGTTTCATATCTTGAGCCGTAATGACAGTCCGTAATAATAGCTGGGTATGTAGCCGCTCTCGAAAAGCGATGTCTCAAGGTCGGTCTGCGTAGAGCGTACGCGTCGCATGGAGTTGAAGAAGTTGTTGGCGTAGAACGACACCGAGAGGTGGTCGCCCAGTTCCTTCGTCACGCTGAGGTTGGCCGAGAAGTAGCTGCTCAGCCGGTTGGGGTTCAAGGTGTAGGCGTAGTTCGAGCGTACGACGAGCTTTGCCAGGTCGTTGTAGAGCTGCGGGTCGTTGTCCTTGGCCCAGAGGAACTTCTCGGCAAAGGAGATGCGCTCGTCGGGCCGGTCCCATGTGCTGTAGTATTCAGGATAGACGATGACGAACTTGTCGCGGCTGCTGGCATCGTAAGGCTCGCCGACGTAGCCACCGCCCTCGTCGGCCATATAGCCACGCCCAGCTCCGTCCAGCTCGCTCAGTGCGCGCCGGTAGTGATAGAGCGAACTCTCCAAGCGCAGTGCCACGATGAGGCGCAGCCGGGGCACATGCGTGGTCAGCGTGGCGTTCAGGTTCAGCTGCTTCTGCAGGGCACCGTTGCTGGCCGATGCGCTGGCGACAGAGCCCGCCGTGGTGGTCGAGGCGCCTCGATAGTAGCCCACATACTGATAAGGCTGGCCGTCGCTCTGTATGTTGCTGACGCCCAAGGGCACATCGGCGAAGAGCACATCGCTGAGACCCCTGTAATAGTAGTAGTTGCCATCGATGCGCAGCTGCGTGCTCAGTGCCCTGAACTGTGCGAAATCCAGCATCCACTCCACGCCGTAGCGGCTCAGGGGTGAGGCGTTGGTGAAATACTGGTTGGTGGTGTAGGTGCGACGGTCGGTGTAGGCCAGCTCCTTCCGAACAGAGGGATTGCTGACAGAGCTTACCGTCACTGTTCCTGTCTGCTGGTCAATGCTATAGCTGCGGTCCTCGGCACTGATGCCGCTCTGCTGTATAGCCGTCTGACCCGTGTATCTATAGGCAAAAGGCGTATAGGTGCGGGCAGACATGTAGCTGTTCTGCGTCTTGTGGCGGAAGGCGGAGAGGCTGATGCGTGTGCCCTTGACGGTCATCTCCACGCCTACGTCGGTTTGGGCGGTGTGCTGCCAGCGAAGCGAGGGGTTGTACTGTGCCTTGGTGGGGAAGGTGTGATAAGCGTAGTAGGACGTGTTGCTGGCCGTCGATGTGGAGGCGAAGCTCAGCAGGTCGGAGTAGGCCGGCGCCGGGTAGAGCACCTGCATGGATGGCAGCTTGACGCTCTTCCCCCAGCCGGCGTGCATCTCCAAATGACTGACCCATCGCTTGTTGCGCTGTCGCCAGAAGACCACACGGCCATTGAATCGCGGCGAGAGGCTGCTCACCGTTCCGTAGTCGCTGCCACCTATCATCGTGATGTCGCTACGCAGTCCTGCCGTCAGTTCGTAGGCGGTGCCCATGCGCCCCGGAGCGGTCAGCGAGAGTTTGTCCTCAATGTAGGGAGCCAGATTGTTCATGGCGGGCAACTGGTCGTAGCAGTATTCGCGCCAGGTGGGTGTGAGAGCAGGGTCGTCGTAGTAGGAGCCTCGCCCTAAGTTTCGGCTGCCGCTCCACTGAAGTCCGGCCATCAGGCGGTTTCTCCACTGCCCCTTCAGCGCCGTCCCTTGAGCTATTTGCTCGGCTTTCATCTTTGCGCCCCACGTCATCGGCTTCGAGTCGAGGAAGCTGCGCGTGTACCAATAGCCGGTAGGGCCGAGGTCGGCAATGAAGTAGCCCTGCTCGGTGGCATGTATATAGGGCTGCGTAGAGGCGCTGCTGCTGTGCGTATAGCTCTCCTGCTTGCGGTCGGAGTAGGAGAAGCTGGCCTGCAGCTGCAGGTTGGTGAGCCACGGGCGGCGCAGCTGCCACTGCACGTCAATGTGAGCACGCAAGGCATTGTCGCGCGCCTTTTGGTAGTCGTCCAGCTCCTCGTCGGGGTCACTCTCCGAGTTATATCCGCCGATGTTGCCCGTCAAACTGGCCGAGAGGGTCAGCGGCGTGCTGGTGTTTTGCATGAAGATGTTGCTGTAGCGCAGTGAGAGGATGTTGCGCTGATAGGCGGTGTGCGGCGAGGCAGCGTCGCTGAACGAGCGGGCATGTTCCACCGAAGCGTTCAGCACCCCTCGGTGCAGGCCCAGCGCAAAGCCTTTGTTTACGGCAATCTGCCGCGTGTGCTGATTGAGCTTTCCCTCGACGATGAAAGGCGACTTGCCCCGCCGGGTGTTCACCTTCACAATGCCGTTGCTCAGGTCGCCATATTCCACCGAGGGTATGCCCGTGACGATGTCGATGCTCTCCACGTCACTGGCACTCAGCGTGCGCGTTGAGGCGCCGGCCGTCTCGCCTTGTGCGGCATTGTTGTCTAAGCGCATCCCGTCCACCTCGATGGCCGTGCCGAAGCTAGCGTTGCCACCCTCCTGACTGCTACTGCGCAGAGCCAGGCGTGCATCGCTCATCAGCGTGGGGTTGACGGTCTTGCCGCCGGGCAGCAGCACAGCCACGTCGCTCAGGTTCAGCAACTGCTGCTGGTCGAGGGCGTGGCGGTCGATGGTATAGCTTGTGGTGGCCTCGTCCTGCTTGCGCCGTGCCGTCACCGTCACCTCGTCCACTTTCAGCGAGGTGGGTTTCAGCTTGATGCTCATGCTAGCCATGTCCTTGCGAAGGGTGAGGGTCATCTGACGCTTCTCATATCCCAGACATTGCACGGTCATCGTCTCCTGACCGCCCGGCACACCGTTGATGCGAAAATTGCCCATTTCATCGGTGATAGCCCACAGACCGCTGCCGCTCAGCAACACTGAAGCAAACTCCACAGCCTGTCCCGTCTCGGCGTCGGTGATGCGTCCGCCGATGGCAAAGCGTTGTGCCTGCGCACTGCCTGTCAGCAGCAGCCACGTCAGCAGCAGGATGGGAAGGCTCTTCATTTCGCTGCAAAGGTACGAAGAAGCGAGCGAAAAGCAAAACGAAAATCTGTTTTTCTTTTACTTTCATGGGTGAAAGTGCTTTGGTGGAAGGCTATATACGCCATAGACGCTACATCCTGATGCGCTTCTACCTTTGCTTCGTGGGGACGCACCAAGAATATGACAAAATAGATTGCATGACAATATAAATTAAGAAGGAGGAATCATAGAATGACAAGGATAGAAAACGAAGAACAGTATAACTGGGCTGTAGCCCGTGTGGAGCAACTGCTGCCTTTGGTGACCGACGATACGCCTCGTAATGACCCCAACAGCATTGAATTGGATCTGCTGTCAAACCTTGTGGCCGACTATTCCGACGAGCATTTTTCTATTGGAAGGCCGTCAGCCCTGAGCATTATCAACGAAATGATGGCTTCCAACAAAATAGTTGAGCCTGTCTTTTAATCTCCACACTCTTTTGTGCTTTTGGCTTTGAGTCATACATGGATATTCGTGTCCTTCGACAAGCGAAGCGGCAAAGCCGAGCGACAACGACCCATGGCTATATGCACGAACATACGCTCAATGACTTAAGATAGTTTTCATACTCATCAAATGACATGTTCAGTTCTGCGGCCCTCTCGCGTTTCTGACGTTCTAAATCAGCATCTCTCTGTGAAAGTTCGTCATGCATCCCGGAAACAGCCTCCTTGATCTCATCAAGACGTGC
>JAEEGJ010025851.1_pt1 | contig 11970 bp, 5 predicted proteins | sample 8958761 | NCBI WGS metagenome assembly JAEEGJ01 (sample SAMN16246546, study PRJNA631951) | gut metagenome | biome: gut microbiome; feature: rumen; material: RS-attached | host: Bos | place: Iran: Karaj | collected 2018-10 | reverse complement strand
CGTGAGGCGGTTTCGAAGTTCGACTGGGAGGAAAAGTCCATCGTCGATATCACGCGCTTCGAAGGTGTCAAGTTCAACAATGGCACGAAGTCCAATCCCTGCCTGTCTGCCGACATCCTGGGTGATTGGCGTGAAGAGGTCATCGTCCGTACACCCGAAAGTGACGAACTGCGCATCTACGTCACACCTTTCCCCACCGTTCACCGCATCAACTGCCTCATGGAGGACATTCCCTATCGCCTCTCGACTGCCGCACAGAATGTGGGCTACAATCAGCCCTCCGAGCCCAGTTTCTATCTGGGTCCCGAACCCACCGTCAATCCTTTCCTTAAATAAGATAGGCAAAGGTATTGTCCCTTGATATCCCCAAACATCCCTTAATATCCCTAATTATCCCTTTATAAACCCAATGCTTCGAAGGCTTGCATCCCTCCTTGTGACCAGTCTCCTGCTGGTCGGTACGGCGTGGCCCGTCAGTTACACCGCATCTCGTCATGTCGGCATGGCCAATGGCCTTGCCAACGATGGTGTGCTCGAACTGGCCATCGACGGTATGGGCTACGTGTGGGTGGCTACCGAGGCAGGAGTGAGCCGCATTGCGGGAAGCACGTGTATCTCGCTGCGTTGGCCCGATGGATCGGGTCCCATCGTGCAGCGTGTGGCTGCCCTCTATTGGCACGAACCTACGGGGCAGATGATGATCGGCACCGAGTTGGGGCTCGTGCTCTACCACCTTGCGACGGGAGAGACAACAGTCTGCAATGCCGACCATGGAATGATGGCGTCGAGTGTGGAGGACATCTCGTGGGCTTCTCCCGATGAGGTGTGGCTCGTCTATGGAAATGGCGAAGTGCAGCGAATGGACGTCGGTAGGCGCACTTTCGAGACTCTATCCCTCACCCCGCATTTCCAAAACCGTTGTCTGCTCGACGATGGTCATGGCCGCCTCTACATCGGTCATAGCCAGCATGGTATGAGTGTGGTGAGTCTGACAGGTGGAGCCACAAGGCATTTCGAGGAGGACTCCTCAGGACTTCCAGGCAACAACGTGCGTAGCATCTGCTTCGACGACCGCCAGCGTGTGTGGGTGGGCTGCGACGGAGGTCTGGTGCTCTTCAATCCCGTGTCGGGTGTTTTCACGCGTGTGCCCCTCGATGCCGATGGCTTCGATGACAATGTTTACGACATCGTCCAGATGCGCGACGGCACACTCTGGGTGGCTACCGACATGGGAGGCATCAAGATAGTCAATCCCGACAACTTCGTGGCAACCAGCAAGCCTTTGCCAACCGACGATTACGAGAATTTCCGCGTCAAGGTGTCGTCGCTCAATACACGCAGCCTGGCACAGGATGAATATGGCAACATCTGGGTGGGCAATCATGGCACGGGAGTCGATTTCGTCAGCGAACAGCGTTCGGAGTTCGATCTGCTCGACTATCGCGACATCGAGCGGCAACCGCGTGCAGTCTATTCCATGGCTCCCGACGCAGACGGAGGTTTTTGGATGGCCAGTGATGACGAACTGGTGTTGTGGGCCGACGGCAGGATGCAGGGCCGATGGTCGGGAAAGGCGCAGATGCGGCGTCGTCATTCGCTGACCCGCTGCATGATGACCGACAGCAATGGCTATGTCTGGCTGGGCATCGATGACGAGGGTGCATTTCGTTTCAGTCGAAGCACGGGCCGATTCGAACATATAGCTATCGATGCTGAGGGTACCGACGTCCATTCCTTCTACGAGGACCCGTTGCATCGCATCTGGATTGGTGGCGAGACGGGCGTCTATCGCTACGAGCAGGGCAGCGTCGTGCCTTGTCCCTCCATCAACCGTTTCCTCTCGGTTCCCGTTACCGGCTTCCTTCCCCTCGACGACCATCAGTTGCTGCTCACCACGCTGGGCAGTGGGGCATGCATCTACGACCAGCTTTCCGATTCCTGCCATCGCCTGGTTCCAGCCGAAGGACATATTCCCTTTAAGATTAACCAGACCATCCGCGACTTCGACGGGCAGATGCTGTGGATGGCTACCGACGATGGTCTGATAGGTATAACAGGCCTCCTGAAACCGGCAGCCGACGGGCAGTCTTCGCTTCGTATCACCCGCTACGGACGTGAGCAGGGCCTCGCCGACAACAATGTGCTTGCTCTCCAGCAGGATGCCGACGGACGCATCTGGATGAGCACCTACACCGGCCTCTCGTGTCTCGATAAGCGTACAGGACAATGCTACAACTACGGCCAGTCCGACCTGCATCAGTTGCATGGCTTTTCGCCGGGCGCTGCCCTCACGACTGCCGATGGTGTCCTCTGCTTCGGTTCGGCACAGGGCGTTTGCTGCTTCCAACCCCGTCAGGTCACGGGCAATATGCCGGTCTCCGAGGTGCAGATTGTCGCCTGCGAAGCCTATCATCCCATGGGTATGCAGACCGAGATTCAGCAACTCATTCCCGATCGGAAAGGACGTGTGCGTACCAGTTATCAGCAGAACACGCTTCACCTTACCTATACCGTTCGCAACTTTGCGCAAACCCGCCATGTCGAATATTCCTACATGATGCGGGGTATGGACGACAAGTGGTACGACATTGCAGGCGACGACGATGTGGTATTCCGTGGCCTTCGTCCCGGACACTATACCTTCATCCTCCGTGCCAAGTTGCGTAGCCAGGACTGGGACGAGGCTCGTTCTGCACAACTCGACATCACCATCACGCCACCTCTTTGGCGCACGTGGTGGGCCTTCCTTGCCTATGTGCTTGCCCTGGCCGCTTTCGTCATTTGGATGGTACGTTCCTACAAGCGAAGGCTGGCGCTCCAAAGTTCGCTCGAACTCGAGAAGCGCGAGAGCCTCCAGAAACAGGAACTCAACGAGGAACGTCTGCGCTTCTTCACCAATGTCACCCACGAACTGCGCACGCCTTTGACGCTCATCCTTGGCCCCATCGACGACCTGATGAACGACCAGAGTCTGCCGCCCTCGGCCCATCGCCGTGTGGCTATGCTCCAGAAGAGTGCAGGCCGTCTGCGCGACCTCATCAACGAGATTCTGGAATTCCGAAAGACCGAGACGCAGAACCGACGACTCACCGTGGCACGTGGCGACATCGGTCAGTTTGTGCGCGAAATCTGCCTGAACTACAAGGAACTATATCGCAATCCCAAGGTGCAGTTCTCCTACGACATCGCGTCCGATCTTCCCAAGATCTATTTCGATTCGGAGGTGATCACCACCATCCTCAACAACCTGCTCTCCAACGCCATCAAGTACACCGAAGAGGGCAACATCACTGTCGATGTCAAGAGCGATACCGAGGGGATGCTGCATATTGCCGTGAGTGATACCGGTCATGGCATTGCCCCCGATGCGCTGCCTCACATCTTCAAGCGCTACTACCAGGCCGAGGGTCGTCATCAGGCTTCGGGCACAGGCATCGGTCTCGCCCTTGTGCGTTCGCTGGCCGATTTGCACGAAGGCACCATCATTGCCGAAAGTCGTGAGGGTGAGGGCAGTAGGTTTGTTTTCTCCATTTCCATCGAAAACACCTATCCCAATGCTTTGCACAAGGAGGATGCCCCCGTCGAACCCCTCGAACCCTTCGAACCTTTTGAACCCCTCGAACCTTCCGAGGCTTCCCGGCCCACACTCCTCATCGTCGAGGACAATACCGACATCCGGCAGTACATCACCGACTCGTTCAGCGACGACTTCCAGATTCTTCAGGCACAAAATGGTGAGGAAGGCGTGGCCTTGGCTTTGGAACATATTCCCGACATCATTGTCAGCGACATCATGATGCCGCGAATGAATGGTATCGAACTCACCCGAATCCTCAAGGAGGACATTCGCACCAGCCATATTCCTATTATCCTCCTCACGGCAAAGGTCACCGATGCCGACAAGGAAGAGGGCTATGAAAGTGGTGCCGACTCTTATCTGACCAAGCCCTTCACGGCCAAGTTGCTCGGCAGTCGAATCCAGAATCTGCTTGCCGCTCGACGTCGCATGATCGAACGTCTGGCCAACCAGTTGGGACCTGCCTCTACATCTCCAAACGATCCTGCAACCTCATCTACTCCCGGAACGGAGCAGACTGCATCGACCGAAACCTCTGCACTGAGCCCCCTCGACCAGCAGTTCTTCGAACGATTGAACAAGATCATCGAAGACAACATCATGCAGGAGGACCTCGATATGGCCTTCGTCTCCGACCGTATGGCGATGAGTCACAGCACGTTCTATCGAAAAGTGAAGGCCCTCACCGGAATGACGGCCAATGAGTATGTCCGCAAGCGTCGTCTGCGCTATTGCTATGGCCTGCTCGAAAGTGGCGAATACAACGTTTCGCAAGCTGCCATGATGACGGGCTTCAACCAGATGGCCCACTTCCGCGAAACCTTCAAGCGCGAATTCGGCATCCTGCCTTCAGAAGTGATGAAAAATAAAAAACAATGAAACGCATCCTCTTATCCCTCCTCTTGACGTTCCTGGCTTTGAGCCGAAGCCTGGCGCTCGACGTGCGTGACTTCGGAGCCTTGGGTGACGGACGGCACATCGATTCGCCGGCCATCAATGCCGCCATCGAAAGTGCTGCTTCGGCGGGTGGGGGACTGGTGGTCGTTCCCGAGGGCACTTATCTCTGCTATTCCATCCATCTGCGCTCGGGCATCACCCTGCGCCTCGAACGTGGTGCTGTCATCAAGGCGGCTCCTGTGACCGATACCGAAGGCTACGACGAGGCCGAACCCAACGAGTCGCGTTATCAGGACTATGGGCACAGTCATTGGCACAACTCGCTCCTTTGGGGCGAAAATCTGCACGACCTGACCATCGAAGGGGAGGGGCTTATCGATGGCACCGATGTGCTGAAACGCGATGGACCGCGACGTGGCTATCGGGGTATGCCGCAGGCCAACAAGGCTTTGGCACTCCGCGACTGCCGGCGTGTCACCCTGCGCGGTGTGAGTTTCCTGCAATGCGGACACTTTGCCATGCTGCTCACGGGTGTCGATGACCTTCTCATCGAAGACCTCCTGATCGATACCAATCGCGACGCCATCGACATCGACTGCTGCGAACGTGTCGTGGTGCGTCGCTGTCGCGTCAACTCGTTGTGCGACGATGCCATTGTCCTGAAGTGTTCCTATGCCTTGGGCCGCCCGAAGCCCACCGAACACGTCCTTGTCGAGGATTGCGAGGTCAGTGGTTACGATGTGGGCTCGTTCTACGACGGCACGTGCACCACGTTGGTCGAAAAGGCTCCCGATGGCGATGGACCTACGGGACGCATCAAGTTGGGTACTGAGTCGAACGGTGGCTTCCGGCACATCACCATCCGTCGTTGCAGGTTCACGCATTGTCGTGGCCTGGCACTCGAAACCGTCGATGGCGCTGCCATGGAGGACGTCGATGTGAGCGACCTCACCATGCACGACATCTGCAATTCGCCCATCTACATCCGTCTGGGCGATCGTATGCGTGCTCCCGAGGGCTTCCATCCTTCCACGGTGCGCAACATCCGCATTCGTCACGTCAAGGTCACCGATGCCGACAGCCGTTATGCCTGCCTGATAGCAGGTGTGGAGGGACAACCCGTTCGCGATGTCCGCATCGAGCACCTCAGCGTGCAGTTCCGGGGCGGCCTGACGATGGACGACTATCGCGAGCAGCGCGGTGTCAACCCCTTCTTCATCCCTGCAGCACGCAAGCCTTCCCAATTGGGCGAGGCAAACTATCCCGAACCCTCCGCCCACGGCATCCAGCCCGCCTGGGGATTCAGCATCAGCCATGCCGAAAATATCCGTTTGCGTCACATCAACCTCGAAACCCTGATTCCCGACGAGCGCCCTTGGCTCCATCAGAAGGATACGCGCAACGTCAGGATGAAGCACATTCAAGTGAATAAGGAAAGGCAATTCTAACGAAGACAAAGAGTTACATCAAATAAAAGAGTGGCATCCCGAATGGGGCGCCACTCTTGCTATACATGTATTGTTGATAAAGATGGAAATTATGCTGTGAGTTCCTTTTCGAGTTGTTCGAGCGATTTGCCCTTTGTCTCTGGACAACGGCGAAGGAGGAAGACGAAGGTGCAGATGCAGATGGCAGCATAGACCCAGAACGAGCCGTAGGTGCCGAGGGTGGCATTCATCGGCGGGAAGAAGAAGGTGAGGGTGCAGCAGCCCACCCAAAGGGCGAAGGTGCAGGTTGCCATGGCGATGCCTCGAACGCGGTGGGGGAAGATTTCGGCAAGCAGGGTCCACGTGACGGGTCCGAGTGTCATGGCATAGCACGAGATGGCTGCCACGACAAGGGCGACCATCAGCACACCCGTCATACCCACGAAGTAGCAGGCTCCGAGGATGGCGTAGATGATGCCGAGACCTCCTGCTCCGATGAGCATCAGCGTCCTGCGTCCCCATTTCTCGATGGTGTAGAGGGCAACGAAGGTGAAGAGCACGTTGGCAATGCCGGTGATGACGATGTTGATGAACATACCATCGACGTTGAAGCCTGCACCCACGAAAATCTCCTGCGCGTAGTTGAAGATGACGTTGGTGCCGCACCATTGCTGGAAGACGGCGATGATCAGTCCGAGCAGCAGAACACGCGAATAGCGTGGCTCAAGGAGTTCGCGAAGGCTGGCCTCCTTGGAGGGGGTTGAGATGTTTGAGGAGTTTGAGATGTTTGAGGAGTTTGAGGGGTTCAAACCATTCAAACCTTTCAAACCCTTCGAACCCTTCAAACCCTTCAAACTAAGGTACACCGGGCTTTCGGGAATGAAGAAGCTCATGACCAGGAAGAGGGCGGCGGGCAGCGTTTCGGCCCAGAACATCCAGCGCCAACCCCATGCAAGGTTCCACGCCTGGCTGGCGGGATCGGTGGTGTCGCGTGCCAGAAGCATGTTGACGATCTGTGCGCCGAGGATGCCGAGCACGATGGTCATCTGGTTAAGGCTCACCATGCGACCACGGATATGGGCAGGACTGACCTCGGCAATATACATCGGCGAAAGGGCCGAAGCCACACCGATGCCCACACCTCCGATGAAGCGTGCGATGTTGAACATCACAAAATCGTCGAAGTATCCCGTGGCAAGTGCACTCACAGTGAACAGCACGGCAGCAGTGGTGAGCAGGGGCTTGCGTCCGAAGCGGTCGGCCATCGCACCCGCCACCATGGCTCCCACGAGGCATCCGACGAGGGCAGTGGTCATGGCTACACCTTGCATGAACGGGCTTTGGCTGATGCCGAAGAAGAGTTCGTAGAACGGCTTCGCTCCGCCGATTACAACCCAGTCGTAGCCGAAGAGCAGGCCGCCCATGGCACTCACGCTGCAGATGAACAGAAGATAGGGCCTGGAGTTCATTATCAATTAACAATTAACAATTAATAATTTACAATTGATTGGTGGTGCAAATATAGGGCTTTTTTGCAATATAGATGTGGAAAAGTTGCAAAAATAAGATGGATAATCCTGTTTTTTGCCCATTTTGTCAAAAAAATGACCTATAAGCGGAGAATTATCGCTAATTTTGTGCTCAAATTTTTCGGACGAAGGCCGAGAGATGTCGAAACCAAGAATTCCATGAAACAATTGAATCCTATACCCTTGCTCACATGCCTGCTGATGTTGGCTGTCGGGCTGTTCTATGGTCTGCTCTATCCGTATCATCTGCATTACTACGAGCAGATGCAGATGTTCCAGTTCTCCAGCCAATACTTTTGGGAGACCGTTCTTGTCCCGGGTGGCGTGGCTGATTACGTGGGACGTTTCCTCACACAGTTCTTCCATATCACTTGGGTTGGAGCCACTATCATGGCTTTGCTCTATGGAATGGTCTATCTGACCAGTTGGTTTGCAATGTACGAAGGATTGACCAAGCAGACCCGCATGTTTTGCTCCTTCCTTTTGCTTCTCCCCATCCGTTATCTTTGGATCAACGGGTGCGACGAGAATGCCATGCCCGCTCTTTGGATTGCCCTTGCCATCAGTCTTTTGGCTGTTTTCGCTATCAAGAAGATTGGAAACAGCACCTTGCGTCGCATCGTTGCGCTACTGACGTTCGTTGTGCTCTATGCCGCTGTAGGTCCGCTTTCGTTTGTGATGATTGCCTTGATGGCGCTTCACGAGTTGCGACAGGGCGATTCCCTGCGATGGGTCTGGGCCGTGGCTTTTGTCGTGATTGCCCTTACGCTGCCGCAAGTAGCCCACCGAATGGTCAACTGGCCCCTCGAAAACCTTTACAAGGGCATCCACTATTTCCGTTTCACACAGGTGCAACTGCCCTATATCTGGGTAGCTGCGGGACTTGTTGTCGTCATAGATCTGCTGTCGCATCTTGCCGAACGTTACACGAAAGGCAGGGAGATGGCAAACCGGATTGTGCTCTTTAGTGGCACCTTTGCCATAATTGTTGTGCTCATCTATTTGGGTGTCAGGCAACACTACCGTCCCAACAACGAAGTGATGATGATGTACGACGATATGGTGCTGAACGAACGCTGGGACGATATCCTTTCGGCTGCCGAAAAACGTACGCCCAAGCACCCCGCCTGTGTGCAGTGCATCAACCTGGCAATGGCCATGAAGGGTAGGATGGGAGACCTGCTTTTCCGCGTTCCGCAATCCGATGCTGGAGCCCTGCTGCCTGAATTCACCATCAACTTCTCGCGTCCCCTCACTGCCGGGCAGATCTATCTGAACCTCGGCTGGACCAACACTGCACAACGTTTCGTCTATGAGGCACAGGAATCGATACCCGATTATGAGAAGAGTGCCCGCTGCTACAAGCTTCTGGCTCAAACCCATCTGGCAAGGGGAGAGCGTGCCTTGGCAAGAAAATACCTCAAGAAGCTGCAGAAGACTCTGTTCTACGCCGATTGGGCCAACGAGACTATGGCTTTGGCCAACAATCCCGATCCGAAGGCATTGGCGCAACATCCCTTCTATGGTCAGCTGATGCGCGGTGCAGTCAAGGATGACTATTTCTTCAGCCCCGATATGATGGCGATGCTCGGCAACTATTGCACAACAACGCCCCACAACCATATCGCCACCCAGTATCTGCTTGCCTTGGCCCTTGTGGAACGTGATCTGGATACTTTCGTCGCTTGTTTCAATCTCGACCAATACCTGAACGGCAAGGAACGCATTCCCGAATACTATCAGCAGGCCTTGGCGCTGGAATGGACACGCAAGCATCAGACATTGGAAGGCATTCCGTACAACATCGACGAGCGTGTGCTCGATGCCATGGACCAGTTTGTGACCGACTACAATAACCAGATGCCGCGTGAACAGTTGGAGCGCAAGTATTTCTTTACCTATTGGTATTATTATATGACGGGCGAAAAGCCTGCCCAAAAATCCCAGACGTATGAAAGTGCTGCACAGTCATAATATGTTTTTCGCATGCGCGTTGCTGTTCAGCGCTTGCGGAATGGAGCAGGTGAAGAACCCGCAGATGGTCTATGATCAGCCCGAGATATATCCCGACTATCGGGGTGTGACCATCCCCGTCAACATTGCCCCGCTCGACTTCACGATGCAGAGCGACAGCGTGCTGATGATTGATGCTGTCTTCACAGGTTCGGTGTCGGGCGAACTGCATGCCCAGGGCAGGCAATCGACCTGCATCGATCCCGACGAATGGCAAAAACTCCTCCAGAAGAACCAGGGTGGAAGCCTCTTCGTGCAGGTGGCTGCCAGGTTCCCCGAAGGCTGGCGCAGCTATACTCCCTTCGGCATCGACATCAGCCCCGACAGCATCGACTACGGCATCACCTATCGTCTCATCGAACCTGGATACGAGGCCTATACCAAGATGGGCATCTACGAGACGCGGCTCTCCGACAGTCGTGAACGTGCCTTGATCGAAAACACGCAGTTCCGTGGCTGTGTCAACTGTCACAGCTATCTGCAGGGCGATCCGCGCTATATGAGCCTTCATGTACGTGGCGATCATGGTGCTACGCTGATTTCCCATCCCGGCGAGAATGGCGAGATGAAGGCCTATAACACCAAGACCCAGGAGACGCTGGGCTTCTGCGTCTATCCTTATTGGCATCCCTCGGGCCGCTATATCGCCTATAGCACCAACAACACGCGTCAGGGCTTCCACGTGGGTGGCCATAAGATCATCGAGGTGATGGACCTTGCCAGCGATATGCAGGTCTATGACGTTGCGAATAACCAACTGCTTGTCTGTGAGGCATTGAAGGGAGATTCTGCCTTCGAAACCTTCCCTGCCTTTTCGCCCGATGGACGTACGCTCTATTTCAGCGTGGCCCGTCCGAAGAACTATCCGACCGAACTCAAGGAGATGTATTACAGCCTCTGCAGCATCGCCTTCGACCCCGAATCGGGAACCTATGGTACAAAAATAGATACATTGGTCAACGGCGAAGCCTTGCGAAAGAGTGCCGTCTATGCCCGTCCTTCCTACGACGGTCGCTTCCTTTGCTACACGATGGCCGACTACGGCTATTTCCACATCTGGCATGCCGAGTCCGACCTTTGGCTGATGGATCTGCAGACGGGCGAGAGCCGTCCGATGACCGAAGCCAACAGCCCCGATACCGAGAGCGTCCATTCGTGGAGTTCCAACAGCCGTTGGCTTGTCTTCGGTTCGCGCCGCGACGATGGTCAATACACGCGTCCCTACTTCTGCCATGTGGCCGAAGACGGAACGGTGGGCAAGGCCTTCATGCTGCCCCAAAGGAACCCCCGGCAGTTCTATGACGGACGCTTCATGTCGTACAATATCCCCGAGTTCGTGACTGCCCCTGTACCCCTCGACAACAAGCTTGCCGAAAAGCAGATTGTGAGCGATCAGCGTGTGCAGATGGGGGTGGTGCGAAACCGATGAGTTTGCATCATTTAGCAGAACATTTGCACGTGTAATCCATTGCATTGACTTAAATTTATGGATTTTTCAAGTTTTTCAATGGATTATTTGGCAAAAATGATGAACTAATCGAAAAAAACATTATCTTTGCGGTGCATAACAATGCTGTTTCTTGTAGAAAATATGCATACATATCAATGCTGTTTCCTGTAGAAAACGTGCACACATATCAAGGATTCTTACATCCACATCATACTAACTAACTTATTCAATCTTCAATTACATGAAACCAAACAAATTGTTACTTGCAACGGGGTTGATAGCAGCCTCGATGTTAGGTTTTTCTTCATGTGGTGACGATGACGATTGGGGTCAGGTCGATGGCTTAGCGCCAACGATGAACCTCACCTCGACGCACATCAAGACGGCTACAGGCCGCACATTCACCATCAGCGGAAACCTGGCAGACAATGATGGTATCTCGACCATCAATCTGTACTGCCCGGAACTCTACCTCAACAAGACCATCGATATCATCGATATCTATGGCGAACCTCTCAAGACCTACGACTTGAACTACTCGTTCCCGATCTCGGCAAAGGAGACCGGCGACAACTTCAACGTTGTGGTTACTGTGACCGATGTCGTGAACCAGAAGCAGACGGGCACCGTGCTGATTACCATGGACGGTGACTTCGAGAACCCTGCTTTTTCGGCAGCACCTGGCAGCGAAGTGACACTCATCATGAAGGCTCGTACCACCTACAGCCTGAACGTTTCGGTGTCCGACGACCAGGCCCTCGACTACATGACGGTGCAGATTCCTGGCATCGAGCCTTACGATCAGCCAGTTACCATCAGTTGCAATGGCGCCAAGTCGTATCAGTATGCCGACAAGGTGACCTTCCCCAATGTCGAGAACAGCTACAAGCTCTTCCTCACCGTTGTGGATAAGGAGGGTAAGAAGACCTCAAGCGAAAGTACCATCAGTGTGACGAGCCAGGTGCCCGACTATCCGAACCTCTGGCTGGCTGACGTGGCAACCGCCGAGGAACTCAACGCCGACATCTTCGGTGTGCCTCAGTACGTCGATCATGCTCTCACTGCAGAAGGTGACTC
>JAEEGJ010025847.1_pt1 | contig 11971 bp, 10 predicted proteins | sample 8958761 | NCBI WGS metagenome assembly JAEEGJ01 (sample SAMN16246546, study PRJNA631951) | gut metagenome | biome: gut microbiome; feature: rumen; material: RS-attached | host: Bos | place: Iran: Karaj | collected 2018-10 | reverse complement strand
GACCTGTGAGGCGAGTGGAGATACCAAAACCCAATGGTAAAACACGACCCTTGGGAATACCGACAATAGTTGACAGAGTGGTACAGCAATGCGTGTTGCAAGTCCTAGAGCCTATCTGTGAGGCTAAATTCAGCGAGAATTCTAATGGGTTTCGCCCAAATCGCTCAGCTGAAACGGCAATAGCGCAATGCATGAGGCTTATACAGGTACAGCACATGTATCATGTTGTAGACCTTGATATCAAAGGCTTCTTTGATAACATCAACCACACGAAACTCATGCGTCAGATATGGACGCTAGGTATCAGAGACAAAAAGCTTTTATGCATCATAAAAGAAATGCTCAAAGCACCAGTGGTGTTGCCTAATGGTAAAGTAACCTATCCTACCAAGGGAACACCACAGGGAGGAATCCTGTCACCGTTACTTGCAAATATAGCTCTTAACGAACTTGATTGGTGGATAGCTTCTCAATGGGAGCTAATGCCGACAAAGACTACGTTTAAGACAAGGAGTAACGCACAGGGTACAGAAATAAAGAGCCATGTTTATAGGGCACTAAGGGGGAGCAGACTTAAAGAGATGCACGCTGTCAGATATGCAGATGATTTCAAAATCTTCTGTGCATCACATGATGAAGCGGTCAGAGCCTACAAGGCTACGGAAAAATGGCTAAAGGACAGACTTGGACTTGATATAAGCCCAGAAAAATCCAAGGTAGTAAATCTGAAAAGGCAATACTCTGAGTTTCTTGGTTTTAAGCTGAAAGTCCGTAAAAAGGGTAAGAAATATGTTGTCAGGTCGCATATTTGCGACAAAGCTTTTAAATCAGCGCACAAAAAGCTGTCAAAGGAAGTGCATGACCTTGAGCATGTACCTAATGAAGATGCTCAGTTCATACAGCTACAGAAATATAACTCTGTGGTTGCGGGACTTCATGAATACTACTGTATCGCTACCGATACGGTGGATGATTTCGGACGGCTTGCATTTAGTATCAATAAACAGCTGAGAAACAGGCTTAGGGGCGACATATCTAAAAATGGACATCTGAGAAATGGGTTCATCAAAGAAAAATATGGAAACAGCAAACAGATAAGATTTTTGCGAGGCAGACCTATTGTGCCAATAGGATATGCACAGCCAAAACATGCTCAGCACAAGAGGAAATCTGTAAATAAGTACACGGCAGAGGGTAGACAGCTTATCCATAAGAACTTGGATATAGACACAAGCACAATGCTGTGGCTTATGAGGAATCCTGCCAGAGGCAAATCTGTTGAGTATGCAGACAATAGAATCTCACTGTATGCTGCCCAAAATGGCAAGTGCGCTGTTACGGGAGTCCACATGGAAACACATGACATTCACTGTCATCACAAGCTACCTGTCAGTCTTGGCGGTACCGACGAATACAACAATCTTGTATTGGTAACAAAGGACATTCATGTGATTATCCATGCTAAGAATGATGAAACCATTAACAGATACCTTAATCCCCTTAATTTAGATAATTCAAAACTTGCTAAGCTGAACAAGCTTCGTGTTATGGCAGATATGCCACCTATTACTATTCTTTGATTTTTACGCTGTAAAGAAGTGTGTAAGTTACGTTTAAAACCCTGTGCTACTGAATTCGATGGAACGCCGTGTGCGGTGAAAGCCGCACGCACGGTGTGGAGCGGGGGAAAAGATGGAGATAATATCAAAGTTTTACCTATCGCTATCCGGCGCAAAGAGTCAGGGAATGAAGCATGTTATACCCGATTTGTTGGAACAATAATCGAGAAAGGAAAAGCATAATCCAGATAGCAGAGAAGTGACGTAGAATATAGCCATTTTAAGAAAAGTTCATACAGTAATTATCGTGAGAACGAGATTTCAAAAAGTCTTAATGAGGAAATTATCATTGAGGCTTTTTTATTTTTCATTGTTGCGTTAATTAACGAAGGATGTTTCCCTTTCCTTCCCTTCTCCTTCCTTCTCTTTCCTTCCCTTCCTTCTTCCCCTAGAAAGAAGAGAAAAAGAAAGAAGCAAAGAAAAAGAGAATAAAGATATACCCTATTAACTATTCTATCTTATCTCATCTTATCTTATCCCTTCCTTTCCCTTCCGTTCTGTTCCGTGCCAGAATCACTATCGGAGACCAAGAGGGCAGACCGTGAAAAGAGCAGAAGATAAGCGGGTTTCAAGGTTGTTGAGATATGTTCATGGAGTGGTGATAAGCAGTATGAAAAACATACTTCAAGAAGTTTGAAAATCAAACTTCAAAGGAAAATCAAGGGTTTCGACGGCTCAAATCTGAGCAGTCGGACAGAAAGGAGCATTTATGGATATAGACCAAGCATTCGAGCTGATTTTAGAGCATTATAACGGACAATCCCCAAATGAGAAGTCGAAGCCTTATAAGCTCAATGAACGCTTTACAGGTAATGAGTTTAACTATAAGCGTGTTTACACCAGAGAAGGTGATGATTGGCATTGGCTGACTATCACCAACAAAGGCGAGGGAAAGTTCATGGCTACGTTTACAGACGAGAAAGGGAAAATAACAGATTGGCATTTTTACAGCGTAAAGGGAAATGAGCTTATTTTAAGCGATAAGGAACGTGTTGAAAAAGATGGAAGGCTCTCATTCAAACATCAACTCAATAAGAAGATTGCAGAAGCAAAACATACGATAATTAACGAGCCGAACAGGCATAGAAAGCGAGGTGAAATAAGTCTATGAAGTTATCCAAGTATGAGCAAGAAACAATAATCAATTTCAATGTTGCTGAATCTGATGCAGTGGTATTTACCAGAGATAAAGCCGTTATTAGAAAACTTGACTTGTTAGTTAATGAGTTCCCAGAGGTTTACAAGTGCATAGGTGAAACAGATATCGACAAGACCTATTCAATGCCTAAACAGTACGTTAGTTATCGTAAACCTAGAAAGATATCAGAGGAAGTAAAGAAGAAAAGAAGGGAGATGATGAAAAAACTAAACAAGTAATGATTAACTATGGTGGTAAAATAACAACTATGTAGTTTACTATGAGCTGCTTGTTTGGTAAAATACAGTGGATGCGTGGTATTTTGTGAGCAGGAGGTTATGAATGGCAGTTCATTGTAATTTATCAACTCTAATGGGCAAAAAGCGATATACGATACAAGATGTTCATGAGAATACAGGGTTGTCGAGAAACACAGTATCTAAACTATACAGCGACAAAGCTACACGAATTGACTATGACACAATCGAGAAGTTATGCAAACTGTTTGATTGTACTCCTAATGAATTATTTGACGTAAATACCCTAGATGGAGGTCAGAACAATTGAAAATAATATCGTTGTTTAGCGGTGCAGGTGGTCTTGATTTAGGCTTGATACAGGCTGGTAATGAAGTTATCTGGGCTAATGATATCGACAAAGATGCCGTAGCAACTTATGAAGAAAATATTGGAAAACACATTGTTTGTGAGGATATTAAGAACATTGATATAGAAACTCTTCCAGATGCTGATGCGGTTGTAGGTGGGTTTCCTTGCCAGGGATTTTCCCAGGCAAATCTAAAAAGAGCACTTGATGATGATAGAAACCAACTTTATCGTTTTTTCTATGACACGATAAAAATTAAACAGCCCAAGTTTTTTATAGCTGAGAACGTAAAGGGAATATTGAGTCTTGGAAAGGGCGAAGCTATAAAACAGATTGTTAATGATTTTAATGAAGCTGGTTATATAACAACAGTAAATCTAGTTAATATGGCAAACTATGGCGTTCCGCAGACTAGACAGAGAGTAATTATCGTGGGGCAAAGAAGGGATTTAGGACAGGAAATGCGTTTTAAATTTCCAGAGCCTACTCACTCAAAAGATGGCAAGGATAAGCCTAAGTGGATTTCAATAAGTGAAGCTATAGGTCACTTTCCTGATCCAGACACTGATAATGATGTGCTGAATCATATTTATTCTGCTTATAAAGTAGAATATCGAAATTTTACAGGACATAGGAAAACTGACCCCAATAAGCCTTCGCCTACAATTCTTGCAAGAGGAAATGGCGGGGGTGGAGTTTGTGCCATTCCGCATTATAACGGACAGAGAAGGTTGTCTATACGAGAAAGTGCAAGCGTACAGACATTTCCAGAGGATTTTCATTTTAATGGAGCAATGAACTCTTGTTATCGTCAAATAGGAAATGCTGTTCCGGTTAAGTTTGCAAAAGAATTGGGCAAAGAACTTATTAGACTAGAGAAAGAAGAGAAAATATGAAAGTAGTATCGCTCTTTAGCGGAGCTGGAGGATTAGACCTCGGCTTTAAGATGGCTGGACATGAAATTGTTTGGGCTAATGACTTGTACGAAGATGCAGTTGAAACATATAAAAAGAATCTTGGTGAGCATATTGTATGTGAGGATATAACAAAGGTTTCTACAGAAGAGATACCAGATTGTGATATTGTGATTGGTGGATTTCCTTGTCAAGGTTTTTCTGTTGCAAATTGGAAACGGCATGTTGATGATGAACGCAATACTCTTTATAAGCAGCTGATAAGAGTAATAACTGAAAAAAGACCTAAATTCTTTTTGGCAGAGAATGTTAAAGGTCTTACAAACATGGAACATGGAGAGGTTTTTAAACTGATACTTTCAGACTTTGAAAACATGGGCTATGTGGTTAAATACAAGGTTATGAATGCGGCTGATTACGGAGTACCGCAGACACGCCAAAGAGTAATAATAGTCGGTGTAAGAAATGACATAGATTTCGATTTTCAATATCCAACGCCGACAAATGACAAAAACGGAAAAGAACATCCTAAATGGGTGTCTGTATCGGAAGCATTAAAGGATATTCCAGACCCAGATAAACCGAATGATGTTCTTAATCACACCTATTCAAAATATAAACTCCATTTTAATGGGTATCTGGGGCATAGACCTTTAGACCCAGATAAGCCTGCTCCTACAGTAACGGCAAGAGGAGATAATAAAGGTGGAGTGGTCATATTACCTCATCCTAATGGAATGCGAAGAATGTCTTGTCGAGAATTAGCTACAGTTCAGAGTTTTCCATTGGATTATGAGTTTGTGGGTAATAATTCATCAATTTATCGTCAAATAGGAAATGCAGTACCGCCATTATTGGCAAAAGCAGTTGCAGAACAGTTTAATGTATATGAGGGTTAAGTATGTTTGAAAAATCGTTTGTGCCTCAAAAACCATTCGCTGATTTCAAATGGAAATGGGCATGTTTACAATGCACAGAGGGATTAAATGACCCAGTTATTCTTTTGGGTGTTTTATTCCGAATGAGAAAACTTGAACCATTAGGAGTTAAGTTTAGCTCAGAAGAGTTTGCACAAGAATTAAGAGAACTATCGGAAGATACAGCCGATTCTGTAGGTGTAGACTTGGCACGTAGAACAGGAGATAGAAATCTAATTAGAAATTCTGGGCAGTATTGGAAAGCACTTAATTTAATTCCTGCTAAGAATCATTCTGGTAAGATAGAACTCACAGATTTTGGACGGAAAGTTGCAGACCATGAAATATCACAAAGTGAGTTTGCAGCTATAACAGTTCAAACATTTAGATTGCCAAATCCGACAATTCAATCTGAAAAGGAATGTGAAGAATGGCTAAAGCATGGACTGATATTATATCCACTAAGACTTTTGCTAGAGATTACATGTGAACTTGAGCGTAGAGGAGAAGGGTATATTACAACTGAGGAACTTGTTAGAATAATTATTCCATTATCCGGTTGTAATGCTGAGTTGCAGGACTATATAAATTTTATTTTGTGGTATCGTGCAGGGGATATTACAATCGAGAAATGGCCCGATTGTATCCCTGCCGCAAATGATATTAGAATCGCAAGAGAATATCTGCTCTTTTTATCACATTATGGCTATGTTCAACAGCGTGGAACAGGAACGCGAATGGAAGAACATTACTACATGGATGATACGATTGTTGATGAAGTTAGACAGATTTTAATCGAGCATCCCAAAACAGATTCTGTATTTGATATGCTGGCTAAGATGAGATTAGAAAAGTATATTTCAGAGTTTGAAAGAAAGAGAATGCAGAGAGTAAGGGTGGCAAGACCAAACCAAGCTAGTTTTAGAAAAGCCGTCCTACAGGCTTGCGAACGTTGTGTTATCACAAATGTAACAATGCCAGAAATACTTGAAGCGGCTCATATTAAACCGTTCAAATATAATGGCGAAGATACAGTGGCTAACGGATTTGCTATGAGAACGGACATTCATACATTGTTTGATACAGGGCATCTTCGTATTTCGCCAGATGGAGAAGTTGCACTCTCTTCAAAAGCAAGAATGGATTATGGAGCATCAATTCCGCCAAGAATAGTAATACCAAATTTCACAAATAAGGAATTTCTTCGCTGGCGATGGGAAAACTATGATGGAATGTAATTAAATATGCAAATAACTATAGCAGTAGAGCACTTTAGATTAGAAATAGTCTAAGGTGCTTTTTTATTTACGGCGGTTGTGATCCTAACGGAACACCCGCCTTTTTCATGCAAATAAGAAAGGAGAACAGAAACATGATTAATGTAGCTGAAATCACATCAACCAAAGGAGTTGAGCAAGCTCAGAAACAGATGGAGCAAGCAAAAAATCGTATGGCTCTGGAGAGAAAGAAAGCCAACGAGGAAAGGAGAAAATTTGAAAACCATCATAAGTACATGATGGGCGGTGCAGTTCACAAATACTTTAAGGAATGTTTCAGCTTTGAAGAATCTGAAATCAATGAAATCCTTGAGGTTGCATTTAAGACTACGGAAGTCCAGAAAACTATCTCTGCAATTAAGAGAAGAGCGGGTGTTCAAGTCTTGTCTAGTCCTGTCGAAAGCGAGGTGAAGTCAAATGAGTCAGAACGTACCGAAAGCCACTAATGTTTTTTCACCCAACTTGTTGGGTGCGCACAGATATACCACCGCAAGGGTGGTATGTGCGCTCTCCGAGGGGTCTTGCAGACGGCATTGCCCACAAAAACCGTGGGCAAAAGGGGAAAATACCTTTCCCCTTCGGAGCAAAAAACGCTCCTACCCCTTTGTGCAACCTCAGAAAAGGATACCCACAAAAAAATGTGGCTATCCTGATCTGAGGTTTTTGCGTGTGCCTAACCGAAAGGTGGTGAGGCGATGAAGAATCTTAGCACACGCTTTACCGTAGTGAGCAGAGCCAAAGGCGGGTCAGCCATCGACAAGTCAAGTTATATCAGCCGTGAGGAGCTTTTCTCTGAGTACGATGGAACAATGCACCGACCAGATAAGACTACGGAAGATTTAGTTCATGCAGAGGTGAGTCTGCCAGATAATGCACCGAGCATCTACCTTGACAGAGAAACGTTATGGAACTCTGTAGAGCTTGTGGAGAAACAAAAAAATGCACAGCTCTGTAGAATGATGAAAGCATCACTTCCAAACTCATGGACTTATGAAGTTGCAGAAGAGGTTGTCAGAAAATATATCATGGAGAACTTTGTTTCTAAAGGTATGTGCGCTGATTGGGCAATCCATGATTCAGTAAATGAGAAAGGACAACGTAATCTGCATTTTCATTTATTGCTTACTCTAAGGAGCATCGACGAAGAAGGGAAGTGGATGCCGAAGCAGAAGAAAATCTATATTCTTGATAAGGATGGAAACAAAATCCGAACCAAGAAAGGCTATAAATCCAAGACCGAGAAAACCAATGATTGGGATGATAAATCTTATGGTAGGATTTGGAGAAAGAACCTCACCGACTTAATAAATCAGACAAACGAAGCCCTCAAAATTGAGGAGCAGTGGGAGTATCGTTCTTTTAAGGAGATGGGGATTGAAGAACCGCCGACCATCCATCTGGGAAGTCGTGCTAATGCTCTTGAGAAAAAAGGCATTGCTACAGAGCGTGGAGATTATAACCGAAAGGTGTTGGAGATTAGAGGACTTGTTTCCTTTATCGAGCAGACTTCCGCAAGCATCGAGGCATTCAAGAAAAAAGCTGCCGATGTTACTAACGAGGTTGTCGATATCATCAAGGCTGTTGTCAAAAGGCACGGGCGATTGCAATTGCCCGTTTATGGTGGAGTGTTCTTGAGGAAGATTAAGAACAGAGAAAAGCTCCAAGATGTTGACCACATGATGAGGTTTGCATCGGCTAAGGACATTACAGACTTTGAAAAATTGGATGCTTTTAAGGATAGTCACGAAGCACATTACAATGCACTTCTTGATGAATTTTACGAAGGTGTTGATAGGCAAAATCTTCTGTATGAAATGATTGATGCTTGGGATAGATTCAAGCCTTACAGCGATATCAAAAAGGAAAGTCTGAGCCTAAAGGGATTGGCTAAGCTGAAATATGATATGGAGCATAAGGAACAGCTTGCAGATTATCCTGATCGCATCGAAGCGATGCGTAGGATAATCCCAGAGGGTGAACCTATCACACCGAAGAAATGGCAAGCCGAGATTAAATCTATAGTAAAGCGAAGGGATGAAATCAACGCAGAGTTAAAGGTTGAAGTCAGCGACCTTGCTTGTGCCGAAACTCTGAAATACAACAAGAGCCATGAAGAGCAGGAGCGACTTGCTGATGAAAGAGTTGTAGAACGAAAACAAAATAGAACACATAACAGAAAGCGCAGTGACCCAGAGAGGTGATTGCGCTTTTTCTGTTGAGAGGGGTGATTTATTGGCAAAGACAAAGATTAAAGTTATCCGTTGCTATGACGGTAACAGAACGGCAAAGGACATTCTCAATGAGGCTATCGCCTTAAAGGTCAGAAAAAAGCTCAATGACGATATGGAAAACATAAGGAGAAAGGAATATAATTCAGATAGTACTCAAGACAAAAAACACCCATGAGTCTATCTGGATTATGCGGGTGATGAGTATGAGAATGACAAATTTACAGATGGAAGAACTTCTTGCACCAACTTACAAAGTGGGCGTGTACTGCCGACTTTCCAAAGAGGATGAAGATATCCGAGATGGAGAAAGTCAGAGTATCGGTCATCAGCGTGAGATGATAGAGGAGTTCTGCAGAGCGAGAGGATGGGCAGTAGAGGAAGTCTATATTGATGATGGCTACTCTGGTACAACGTCAAACCGACCAGACCTACAGCGTATGCTGAAGGACGTTGAGAAAAAGAAAATCAACGTGGTTGTTACCAAAGATTATAGCCGTCTGGGACGAGATAATCTCTTTACTGAACACCTTCGTGAGATTTGGTTTCCAAAGCATGAGTGCCGTTACGTGGCAATCAATGACAACATTGATACCATGTACGATGATGAAATCGCACCATTTAAGGCACTTTTCAATGCACAGTATTCAAAGGACATTTCCAAGAAAGTGCATTCCGCTTATATGAACCAAGCTCAGAAGGGAAGGTTTACCGGATGCGTTGCACCATTCGGATATCTGAAAGACCCAGAGGATGCCACACACCTTATCATTGACGAGGAAACAGCACCTTTTGTTAGGCAGATATTTGATTGGGCACTTGATGGGCATGGAACGGCATTTATTAAGCGCAGACTTGAAGCAAATAAAGTGCCTTGCCCTACTTGGTGGAACAGACAGCGTGGCATCCGTAACCACTACACAAAGTGGGAGATACAAGACCCAGAGAACGGCAGATATGTTTGGGATGATTCGGTAATTGGCAATATGTTAATCAATCCCGTTTACTATGGAGCTATTGCATCACAGAAAAAGAACTACAAGTTCAAAGTCGGGGTAATTAACGAGAAAAAGCCAGAGGATTGGATCGTGGTAGAAAACACCCACGAACCAATCATAGACCAAGATTCTTTTGACATTGTTCAAGAGAAAATCGAGTCCAGAAAGTGTAGCCGTGGAGATGGTACAACTTCTCTTTTTGCAGGTCTTATCAAGTGTGGTGAATGTGGTAAGGCTCTTACAATCCGTAAGACCAATGCAAAGCACCCACAAGATATTTACGCTTGTGTAACCTATAATCGTCATGGTAAGAACCATTGCACTCAACACAGAATAGAGTTTGATACTCTTTACAACGTTGTGTTTGATGAAATCAAGGAGCTTGCTAATGAGGTTGTGGATGCTTATGACGTAGCCGAGAGCCTTGCTGATGCTTATGAGAGTGAGCAGAGAGAACAGCAAGAGCTACTGCAAAGAAACATCTGCAAGGCAAAGAACCGCTTGGATACCTTGGAGCGAATGACAACAAAGGCTTATGAGGACTTGCTTACAGAAACAATCACAGAGCCTATGTTTAATTCACTTGTGGAGCGCACCAAGAAAGAGTCTGAGGACTTAATGAAGCAGATTGCCCATGATGAAAGACGTTTGGCAAAGAACGGCAAGAATGATGGAAATGCAAGAAAGTGGATTGACCTTATCAAAGACTATGCCGATATCACAGAGCTTGACGCTGACACCCTTAATCGCTTGATTAAACAAATTGTTGTTCACGAAGAAATTACTGAGGACGGAACAAGAAATATCTCGATGGAGATACATTACAACTTCCGCCCAACAGACGAATCAAAGACTTACAATCTATCTGAATACGCAGAGGCAAATTCTGTTGCCGAAGCTATTTAAGACAATTCTATAAAACTTCTCCGTACTAGAGTAGCTATTATTTTAGCTACTTGGTACACCCTTATATTTCCAACAAACTTGGTATAACACAGCTCATGGCAGGCGGAGGAGTTTGCCTCATCGGAACGCAGCTCATTCCACTTCTTTCCGGATTGTTCTGATAAGCAGCTTGAGGGCAGGCAGCAGGGCGGATCATACACGATGCTTAGGCTGCCACGCCCGGGTTTCTTATCATAAATCACACCAAAAAAGGAGATCATTGCATGGAAAGAATTTTTGAGCAGATGACCTCTTGGATTAAGGGATGGATTGTTGATGCGCTCATGGTGCTTCTTGAGGGGATGTTCGACAACATCAACAGCAGGGTTGGACAAGTGGCTTCGGATGTAGCTACAAGCCCGGCGAATTTTACGCCGGGTGTGTTCAACCTGATGAGAGAAGTATCGAATAACGCGGTCATGCCGATAGCGGGAATGATACTTACGTTTATCGCATGTTATGAGCTTATACAGCTCGTCATCGCACACAACAATCTGGCAAACTTCGAGACCTGGATATTCTTTAAATGGATATTCAAGACCTTTGTAGCAGTAATGCTTATCACTAATTGCTTTGATATCACCATGGCGATATTTGATGTGGCAGGCTATGTCATCACCAGCAGCGGAGTTATAATACAGAACTCCACTGCAGTTGATGGCTCAGGGCTTGCACAACTTCGCACGACCTTAGAAGGAATGTCAATCGGAGGACTTCTTCCGTTATTTGGAGAGATTTTCCTCCTCAGCATAGGAATCAAAATCATGTCTATGATGATATTCCTTGTTATCTACGGTCGAATGATTGAGATCTATCTGATGCTCAGCCTTGCGCCGCTTCCTTTTTCAACCTTTGGAAACAGGGAGCAGAGCCAGATAGGACAGAACTACGTAAAGAGCCTTGCAGCACTTGGATTCCAAGGCTTTCTCATTGTCATATGCGTTGCAATTTACGCAGTTCTCATTCAGAACGTCACAATATCATCCGATATCAGAGGCTCTTTGTGGGGGATTCTCGGCTACAACATATTGCTGGTGTTTGCACTGTTCAAGACAGGCACCTTATCCAAGAGAATTTTTTCAGCACAATAAGGAAGGATTACTATGGCAATAAGAGTAAATGTGCCAAGAGATTTATCCAGGGTAAAAGAAAAGGTGGCATTCAATCTGACCAAGCGGCAGCTCATATGCTTTACGCTTGCGGGAATGATTGGACTTCCCACCTTTTTTCTTATAAAAGGCTTTACCGGCAACGTGAGCGCAGCCACCTTTATTATGATGGCTGTCATGATGCCGATGTTTTTTATGGCTATGTATGAAAGAAATGGTG
>JAEEGJ010025846.1_pt1 | contig 11972 bp, 11 predicted proteins | sample 8958761 | NCBI WGS metagenome assembly JAEEGJ01 (sample SAMN16246546, study PRJNA631951) | gut metagenome | biome: gut microbiome; feature: rumen; material: RS-attached | host: Bos | place: Iran: Karaj | collected 2018-10 | reverse complement strand
CAGCCTCGGTCTGGCGGGGATTGGCCTGGTACATTTCGTAAAAGGGCTGCAGTGATAATGCTTCGGAAAAATCAATCATGCATTGGGAGCGCAGTGCGGTGAAGTCCTCGTAATAGAGGGTGGAGGGGAGTATGAACACCTCCTTTTCGTAGTTGGATAGCGCCGCCGTCTCAAAACCGATGCGGATATAGGAGAGGTAGAAGCGGCCTAACCAGTTGCCGTCCATGTGGGTTGCCTCCGGATAGATGGCCAACATGCCTCCCTCGTTGATGTATTCCTCCACTTGGCTGAACATCTGCAGGTTGTCCTTGATTTTGCCAACACCGTCACGAACGCGGTAAATGGGAATCAGCCCCAGTCCGTACAGCAGTTTGGCAATAGGTTTCTTACGGAAAACATCTGCGCGGCTGATGAAGTGCAGGAAATTGTTTTTGGTGGCGAAGAGCATCTGGAAGGCATCAAGCAGGGAGTTCTGATGGTTGCTTATCAGGACGACCGGTGACCCTTGCGGAGGGATGTTCTCTTCGTGCAGACAATAGGTGCGCCGGTAGTACAGCTTTTCAAAGACATACCGGACCCACCCGTATAAAACTTTGTACGCCAAAGACGGCTTAAACGCAATCTTTTCCATGTCCATATTATTTGCATGAAAAAAAGGAATTTGTCATTCTCTACAAATTCCTTTCCCTTTTCCGGTAGTCAGTAGGGGAATCGAACCCCTGTTGTAAGAATGAAAATCTTATGTCCTAGCCCCTAGACGAACTGACCGTTTGGAATCCGATACGCCTGTTGCGATAAATTCCAACTGCAAAAGTAGACAAAAAAGCAATACGGATGCACATTTTTTGCCTAAATATTTTATCGTTACATATCTGCCTGAAAACGAAATCCTAAGCGCTTTGCTGTGCGGATTGGGGCGTGTCTGTTGTCAATTTCCATCATGTCCATGACACTGATTTCTTGCATGGATTCGTATGGAGGGACCAACAAATCGAATCCGATGGAGTACTGGACGGCAGCCTCCAGAATCAGCCTCACAGCCGACTCATCAAAGGTATTGTTGGCAAAATTGTTGTAGATTTGCCCAATCTCCTTTTTGCCGTCAATGTAGTAATGGTTCTCCGAATTGATGAAGATGCGGCCTATCAGGTATCCCGAATCGTTGAAGCGGTTGTAAAGCACCGAGTCGGTCAGGAAGTTGTAGATGTTGACCATGCCGCAGTAGGAGCGGCTCTTGTCCTCCTTGATGTAGGGCAGTTTCATCACCTCGTGGTCGCGGTTGAACTCGAATGTGTTGCTGTGCAGCACAAAAAACAGGATGTCGCTGCCGAACTGCAGCGAGAAGCATTTCTCCTGCCTGCTCTGGAAATGCACCTCAATGGGGGAGTCCGGCTTGTTCTGGTGGAAACTCTCCACAAACTGCTGAGCCTCCGCCTTGAGCAGGTCGAATCCTGTCTCCGTCTGCATGTAGGCGTTCCGTTTGATGCTGTTCTTGTCATGCAGCTGCTGGCACAATTCCAGCGTTTTTTCCTCTTTGTCCATAATATATATTATTGTATGATGGTCATTTCGTTTACAAGGTGGCCTGCGCCCGCGAACTTGTCGATGACAAACAGGCAGTAGCGGATGTCAAGGCTGATGTTTCGGCAGTAGTTGGGGTCGAAGAGCAGGTCGCTCATGGTGCCCTCCCAGCAGCGGTCGAAGTTGATGCCGATGAGCTGCCCGTCCGCGTTCAACACGGGGCTGCCGGAGTTGCCGCCGGTGGTGTGGTTGGTGGCGATGAAGCCGACCGGGAGCTCGCCCTTAGCATTGGCGTAGCGTCCGTAGTCCTTGGCCTCGTACAGCTGTTTCAGCTTGGGCTCCACCACATAATCATAGATGTCGGGGTTCTCCTTCTGCATGATGCCCTCCAAAGTGCTGTAGGGCTGGTACCAGACGCCGTCTTTGGGGCGGAATCCCGCCACATGTCCGTAGGCCACGCGCAGGGTCAGGTTGGCGTCGGGGAAGAAGTTGCTGTCGGGCATCATCTCCATCATCCCTTTGACGTATTGCCGCATCAGCTGCTGGATATGCTGTCTTGCCTCGTTGTAGCGGTTTACCTTTTCTTTGGTGCAGACGTAACCATATGCCATGTCAAATAAGTCCATGGCCTGATCTTTCCTTAATAGTTTTAACGCCTCATTGGGAGTCTTGTCAAAACATTTCAGCACCACCTTCTTTAGCTTATCTGAGTGAATCCAGGCCTTGTCGTAAGTGTCGTTAAGGAAACGGGTCACTTCAGTTTCGGAATGATATTTCTTGTCCAGATAGGGGGCATAGCCGTTCTTCCACATGCATAGCATGGTTTCTGTGAAAATGGCTTTGTCCGTTTCTGTAGCTTCAAATTTGAGCATTTTGTTGAACATGGCATATACTGTGGCCTCATTCGCCACTTCCCCGCTTTTCAATTCACCACTGCATATTGTGCGATAGAGTTTGTAATAGGTGTTCATCAGGTCGCTGGCCAAAACGGCTTCAGTAAACCATGTCCATTCTATTTCGAACGATTTCAGCTTTTCGTAGGCCTCGTGCAACTGAGGCAGCACCTCCTTGTAGTCGGGGCGGTTGTCGGCCCATTTCTGGAAATCGGCCTCAAACGCCTTTTTCTGCGCCACACCGTCCAACCGATTGATGCCGATGGTCTCGCCCTGCCATTTTTTCCAGCCGTTGGCGATGCTTGCCACGCGGGAGGCGTATTTCAGCCGCAGGGCGGGGCTGGAGTTCATGGCTTCGTTGTAGTGTTTCAGCCGGATGTCGCGCAGGGAAATCCGGATGGGGTTCTCCACGTTGGCGGCCAGGTCAACCGCATCGGATGTGACATAGCGCTGCGTGGTGCCCGGGTAGCCGAACACAAAGGTGAAGTCGCCCTCGTTCACCCCTTTAAGGGAGATGGTAAGGTGCTTCAGCGGCTGGTAGGGGCGGTTATCCTTAGAGTAGGGGGCGGGCTTGTTATCCTTGTCCGCATAGACGCGGAACATGGAGAAGTCTCCCGTGTGGCGCGGCCACATCCAGTTGTCGGTGTCACCGCCGAACTTGCCGATGTTTGATGGCGGGGCGCCCACCAGGCGCACATCGGTGAAGACCTCGTTCACATACAGGAAATATTGGTTCCCATAATAAAACGGCTTGATGACCGCCTTGTAGTGCGTGCCTTTGGTCTTTTCCTGGATTATTTTCTGTATGTTCGCCTCAATTTTCATGTTGCGCTGATCCTCAGGGTGCTGGTCGCACACATCCTCCAGAACGGCGTCGGTCACATCCTCCATGTAAACCAATCTGGTGGCGGTCAGTCCCTTGCAGGGAATCTCCTGCTCTCGGTTCATTGCCCAAAAGCCGTTGGTCAGGTAGTTGTGCTCCAAAGTGCTGTTGGAGACAATGTAATAGTATCCGCAATGGTGGTTTGTAAGGAACAGTCCCTCCTTCGACACGAACTCGCCGGTGCAGCCCTGGTTGAAGAGGATGACCGCATCCTTCAGGCAGGCGTTGTTGATGTCGTAGATGTCCTTGGCGGTGATTCTCATGCCGGCCTTCTGCATGGCGGCCTCGTTTTTGCCCAGCAGCATCGGAATCCACATACCCTCATCGGCGCGGATAGGGAGGATAAGGAAAAGGGCGATAATCAAGCTCAGTGTTTTGTGCATCATTTGTGGTTGTATTAAAGGTTTTTGACCGCTTCAAATACAGGGGTCATGTCAAGTGATATACGTAGCAATATCCGGTTTGCCGTATGCTCCTCGGTTTCCTTTGAGACCAGAAAGAGGCCGCTGTGCAGCCTGTCGGGTGGAATCTGGTGCTCGGTCAGAAGTGAGCGGCAGATGGCGGCGGTGCGCATGCTCTCCCTGTCCATCTGCTCCTTCATGGTGTTCAGCGGAAGTTCGCGGAGTATAGGGGCTGTGACCTCTATCCGGATGGTGGGGTATTTCTGGTAAAGTTCTGTGACCAGTTTTAGCATCTCCTTGCCTTTTGTCGAGATGAAGTTGCGGTTGTTTGGAGTGAAGAAGAAGTTTTCCGGAATGTTTAGCACAACGTTCCGCTCATCAATTGAGAGTTTTGTTTCACGGTATCCGCTGTCCAGCTCCAACAGCAGTCCAAAAGAGAACACCGCTGCATCCATGATGGATTGAATGGAATCGCTGTAGCTTTGGCAAAGCGTTTGGCAGTCGCGGATGGATGTATCCCTGCGTTGTAGGGCGTGAATCTGTTCGTTAAGTTCTTTTTTACTGGATGTCAGGTGGTTTTGTACCCTTTCCAAATCTTTGCGCGATTCGCGCCATAGGTTGCGCAGACGTGCTGTGTCCCGTTGCAGCGTTTCGATTTTCACCGACTGTTGCTGTTTTTCCCATTTCAGGGTGTCAATGGTTTTGTATTGGTGGATTTTCTGTTCTTCCAAATGGTTGTATGCGGTTTCCAAAGCAAGATATTTTTTTTTGGAAACACAGGAAATACAGCACAAGAGACAGAGCAGCAGGATGCCTGAACGGCTTTTCATGAGCAGTGTGTATGCTAAAAGATAATGCCCGCCTTGATGCCGGCAAAGGTGTACCAGTTGTGTTCGCTGGTGTTGACCAACAGCGGTTTCATGTTGGTCAGTTCCTCATCGCCCCTGTAAAATCGGATGGCGGATTCCTGGATTTTGAAGGATCCGGAAAGTACGATCGCCACATCTTTGGAGACTTGTGCTTTGACACCTATGCCTGTTTCCGCCATCAGGCCGGAACGGTCCCCATGTATGACGTAGGTTTTGCTGTTTCCTTGTTTGTCTGAAACATAGGGCTTTGAATCAATATACCAGCGGTTGGCATAACCGAGATTGATGTACCATTGCGGCGCAATCGGTGCAGTGCCGATGTTCACTCGCAAATCTGCGTAAATGGGGACAAAGGCGTTTTTGCAGTTGGTCCAGTACTCAAAACCTGCACCAATACCTGCGATAATGTAGGGGTTGAACTGGTAGCCGACAAATTGTGAAATGCCGGCTATAGAGATGTGGTTCTTGAAATCCCGCACAATTCCAGATTCCTCATTGGTGATGTGGATGTTGCCGAACCCCTGCAGGAATACTGGGCTGGTAATGAAGGTTGGTCCCCAGTATTTGGTGTCTGGAGGTGTGCGTTGCGCTTGCAATGTGAAAGGGGATATGGCGAGGGCGAATGTAGCCCATACTAAGAGCGATACCAGTCTGCGTTTCATACGGTTATATTTTACCCTTAAACTCTTATGCCGGATGGCGTGATTTGGTTGCGGAGGCAGGACTCGAACCTGCAACCTCCGGGTTATGAGCCCGACGAGCTACCATTGCTCTACTCCGCGATGTTCAGTTTGCAAAAGTAGTAAAAAACAGCATTCCTTTTGCCTCTTCGGCAATATTTTTTTTGTTTTTATAAATATTTATATATTAAAAGATTAGATATGAATAGCCTCCAATTTGTGCCTGCTTTGCGGAAACGCTTTTGCGTTTTTGGAACCAAATGTCCAGTTTCATTCCCCTTTTTTTCCGTTGGCGCATGGTTGCATCAGGGCATCCGCCATCTGCAGGGATGTTCCTGTCACCGCCCCGTCGCCCACCATGCGGGCAATCGCCTCGCGACGTTCCGTACCGGAAAGGATCCGGATGTCGGATTGGGTTTGCATACCGTCGCTCTCCTTGAAGACCAGATAATGGGAGTCGGCCCTTGCGGCTATTTGCGGCTGGTGTGTTATTGCGATGACCTGGCAGTTCCAGGAAAGGTCGCGCATGACATCGGCCATCTTTGCGGACACTTCACCTGAAATCCCGGTGTCTATTTCGTCAAAAAGGATGGTTGGCAGCAGGTTTTTCATGGAAATCATCGCTTTTACGGCCAGCATTACCCTTGATATCTCTCCTCCGGAGGCGATTTTTGCCAGCGGTTGCGGTGTCATGCCTGTGTTGGCCGAAAAGAGGAATTGCGCCTCGTCACTTCCTGATTCGTTAAATGTTGTGGGAATCAGGTCGATTTGGAGCTGTGCGTTTGGTATCTGGAGTTGTATGAGCTTTTGCCTCAATGCCTCCTGCAACTCGGGCAGCACTTTCTGCCGTTCGCTGTGCAGCTGTTCCGCCACCTTTTCCATCAGTTGACGGCATTCCGCAATCTGCACCTGTAGCCGATGTTCCTCCTCGGAACTGTCATCCGCCTTCTGCAGCTTTTGCCGGAGTTCCTGCGCTTTTTGCAGCAGTCCGGCCTCATCCTGTACCCGGTGCTTTTGCTGGAGCGTGTTCAGAAGGTTCAGCCTCTGGCGGATGTTCTCCGCCAGTTCCGGATCGAATTGGACTGATTCCTGTTCGTTCCTGATTTCAGCGGCAATGTCTTTCAGTTCAATGATTACACTTTCCATTCTTTCTGACAATTCTCCGGTTGTCGGCCGATAACGTGTGGTCTGCTGCATCCGGTGCAGCACCTGTTGCAGTCCGCTTATGAGATTGTCATCCGCATCGTCCAGCAAATTGCCTGCCTCATAAAGCCATTGCTTTATCTCTTCAGCGTGGGTCAGCTGCTCCCATTCATCTTCCAGGGACTGCTGCTCCCCTTCCGAAAGATGGGCGTTTTCCAGTTCATTGTATAGGAAGGAAATATAATCAATATCTTGTGTGCTGTTTTCGGTTTGCAGCTGTTGCAACTTCTGTTGTAATAGCTGTAGTTTCATGTAATGCTCCCGATATTTTCCCACAGTGGGTTGCAGGTGTCCGAATTGGTCTATCAGCTGCAGTTGGAACTGCTTTTTGCGCAGCAGCAGGTTAGCATGTTGCGAATGGATGTCAATCAGCCTTTCGGAAAGTTGGCGGAGAGTTGAGAGCGGGACAGGTGTGTCATTGATGAAGGTTCGGGACTTGCCTTGTGGGGTTATTTCCCGTCGCAGGATGCATTCCTCCTCGAAATCAATGTCGTTTTCTGTGAAGAAGGTGGACAAGGAGCAATCCTTTATCTGAAAAATCGCCTCCACATAGCATTTCTGATTCTTGTCATATAGTACAGAAGTATCCGCCCGCTGTCCAAGCACAAAGGATATGGCTTCTGTAAGCACCGATTTGCCGGCGCCAGTTTCCCCTGTAATGACGGAAAACCCTTCACCGAACCGGACGGAAAGTTGCCTGATGATGGTGTAGTTGTTTACGGTTAGTTGTAGAAGCATGGCAGGAAATCAGTTTAGCTTGGCGTATTTGCTGGCGTTGGCGGGATCCAATTGTGTCAGTGTCTGCTTAGCCTCATTTCTGATTGTTTCCGATGCTCCGGAAAACACATTGACCAATTCCGCGCTTTTTGAGGTCATCATTACGGAGGTGAAATATAGGTTGCTCTTGCTTTTGTGTATCTCCTGTATTTTTTTCAGGCTCTCCAATATGGTATTGACCCCTTCGTTCAGGTTTCCGGCCAGCATGTCCATCCCCATCCGGTGGTATTGGTAATAGAAATTGCGGAAATCCGCATAGGAGGGGTTTGTGTAGTTTTCCCACAGCCAGTAGCGGTTGCGTTTCGATTTGCTGTCGTTGCCGGCCCAACCGGAACCCTGGTTCTGGGAGTAGCCGATAATTGTCTGGCACTGGTTGAAAAACGGGGTTCCGCCCATAGGGGAGAAGGAGTCGAAATAGATGCCAAGCAGAAAATGGATGTAAAATCCGGTTATGGCGGAGAGGTTCCACATAAAACTGTTGTCGTCATAGTCGAACCCTTGGGAGGAGGTATAGGGGAAAGTTACCTCGTCATCCTGTACAGTCAAAAGGTTGGAGGAGTAGGTGGAATTGAATACTGGACGGCTCATCTGGAAAATGAGGCGGCCTGAATAGAGATCCCCATTCTTGCTGTCCAATATCAGCTGGACGTTGCATTTTATACGCTCCTCCTGTTTGAAATTCAGATTTGTCCATCGCCTTTCATTGATGAAAGTGGTCATCTCCTGTTCCAGACGGGAGAATAGGGCGGCATCCTCACCTTGGATGCTCTTTGTGTTGATGCTGACATGTGCCAGAAGCTCCTGTGCCTGTACGGAAGCAGACACACCAAACAGAAGTATTAAAAACAATCTTATGGTTTTCATGCTTTTTCTTTCAGATTTTTCATTATCTCATTGACAATATGTTCTGCCGTTTCCTCCTTGCTGAGCAACGGCAGTGCCATCGGCGGCCGTTCACGGAAGAAAAGGGTTACCTTGTTGGTGGGAACCTGGAATCCGGCTCCTTCGTCCTGTAGCGAATTCAGCACAATCATGTCAGCGTTCTTGCTCTCCAGCTTGTGCATGGCGTTTGCCTCCTCGTTGTCGGTTTCAAGGGCGAAGCCTACAAATAGCTGTCCTGGCTTTTTGCGGGCGGCGAGGGTTTTAAGTATGTCGGTGGTGGGCTCAAGTTCCAGCCGCAGTGTCTCCTGCGATTTCTTGATTTTGTTTGCAGCGGGGTGCGCCGGGCGATAGTCGGCAACGGCTGCTGCCATAACAACAATGTCGGCGCTCTCCACCCGTTCGGAGCATGCGCGGAACATCTCTTCTGCGCTTTCAACCGGTGTCACGTTTATGTGGGGATGGTGGCATGTGAGATTTGTGGGGCCGCTGACCAGCTGCACTTCAATTCCCTTTTCCGCAAGAGCCTCTGCAATGCAGAATCCCATTTTTCCCGATGAACGGTTCCCGATGAACCGTACAGCGTCGACCGCCTCGTATGTTGGGCCGGCGGTGACCAATGCGGTCAGTGATTGCGGTGCGACTTCCGGATAAAGGAAGGAGTCAATGGCTTCAAACAGCCTTTCCGGTTCCGCCATACGCCCTTTGCCTTGTGTCCTGCATGCCAGGAAACCCTCTTCCGGTTCGATGATGTGCACCCCCTGCGCTTGGATAAAGGCGAGATTTTTTTGTGTTGAAAAATGGAGGTACATGTTCTCATTCATGGAGGGTGCCATGAACAGAGGTTTGCGGAACGCCAGCAGGGTGGTGCTGAGAAGATCGTCGGCGATGCCGGCTGCCAGCTTGGCAATGCAGTTTGCGGTGGCCGGTGCAATTATTGCGGCATCTGCCCACTGGTGGAGGGAAATATGTTGTGTGTGCGGCTCTTCAGTCTTGGTGAACAGGTCGCTGTAGAGCGGATGGTTGCTGAGGGTCTCGATGGTGAGCGGGGTGACAAACTCCAGGGCATGCTGCGTGGCGACCACCTTCACCTCATAGCCCGCTTTTACCAGCAGACGTATCAGCGAAAGCGTCTTGTAGGCGGCAATGCCGCCGGTGATGCCTACCAGAATGTTCCCTTTTGCCATCTGTGTGCGCTTTTACTGGTTCTCCTGCTCCTCCTCCCTGAAATATATTTCGTGGTTCATGAATTCCTGCACAGCCATCAGGGTCGGTTTGGGCAGCATCTCATAATGGCGGACCAGATCGATCTGCTCCTTGTTCTCGCTCTGCTCATCGCCACCGGCGTCACGGTTGATGCCGAACTCCTCGATTTTCTGGTTGAGCTCCTCCTTCATGTCCATGGCAATCTGGTTGGCGCGTTTGGCCAGGATGGCCACGCTCTCATAGATGTTTCCGGTCTGCTCGTCAAAATGGGTGATGTCCCTGGTGACGGCGTTGGTGTCGGTCTTGATTCTCTTGTAATCCATGCTTTCTTTCTCTCTTTATGTAATAGTGATTATTTGCTCATCAGTATCTGGTCTCTCTTCTGGATGGCCTTTTCCGCAATTTTTCCACTCTCGGCAAGGAGGGAGGATTGCGGGAACTTCGCCTCCAGCTGACGGTGCCAGTCCACCGCCTGTTGGTAACGCTCCGCCTGCTTTGCGGGGATGCTGTTCTCCGCATATTTGTAGCAGTTGTTGACCAAATCGAAAAGAGCCTTTTCAGTATAGGCTGACCCGGGATAGTCCTTCATCAGGTTTTTGAATGCAATCTGTGCTGCGGCATACTGTCCGATGTTGTAGTACATGTATGCGATTGCGTAGGCTTTGTGCGCCATCTGGTCGCGGATGGTGTCCAGCATGGAGTTGCATTCGTTGTTGAAGCGGCTTTGCGGATAGGTTTCCAGAAAAGTCTCCAATCCCTCCTTGGCCAGTTGGGCATCGGTTTGGTCCAAGTTGAAATTTGGAATGTTCATGTAGTGCGACTTGGCCGCCAGAAACGCTGCCTCCTCCGTCCTGGGGGAGAATGGGTATTTCCGGGTGAAATCGTTGAAATGGAACGCTGCCATCAGGTAATCCTCGTTTTTGTAGTAGCAGTCGGCGAACAGGAAAAGGATGGAATCGCCCTGCTCGCTCCCCATGTAAAGAGGGTATACCCGTTCGAACAGGTCGGCGGCGCTAAGGTAGAGACCTTTGTCATAATATGCCTTTGCTGCGGCAAATTTGGCCTCTTTTGTTTTAAGTTTACGGTACTTTCTTGGTGTGGTGTCTCCGCTTTTCTTCTGCGCATACGCGGACACCCCTCCCAGTGAGAATAATATAATCAAAAGAAAGACAAAGTGTTTCTTTATCATCGCAAATCGTTTACCAAGCATTTTTCAACGGTTGCAAAAGTAATAATAAATTGTATGCGGAGTGGAGGTTTTACACTTTTTTTTGTGAGGGTTGCTTTATCTAAACTGTAGTGCCATGCGCATACAGATATTCTGGTGCGATATCCGCGCCATTTGCCCAGAATATTGTCTGGTCAAGACCGAATTGTATAAATTGTTTTTTATCTTGCAGCTCTTTAAATGCCGGATATTGTAACAGTGGCGTCAAATCAATGCGTTTGCTTACTCCGTCGCTGAATTCGCACAACAGGGTGTATTCACCCTCATAATCCACATTCTTAATGGTTAACATTGTTTTTAGTTTTTTATCTTTTTATTTTTATTATTTTGTCTCCTCGTTGGGCTCTGTCCCAAATTTCTTCCAGTTCATTAATATGTTCGTCAATGAATTGGTTTACTATTTGTATGGTTTTTGTCCTTGCTCTTCCTTCAATTTCGCGGGAGTGTAGTGTAATCGTGAACTCCCCTTCACCGCTTCGCACATGAATATGTGGCGGATTATGGTCGAAGGCATAAACGTAAATCAGCAAACCTTGAATGATAAAAACCGAACCCATTAATATAAGTGTTATATATACAATTATTTAGAAATAAATAAATTCAAATTGAATTGACTTGCAAATTTCCATAAAAAAACGATATGAATTTCACATTTGCGAAATTATCTGTAAAAAAAAGGGAGCGGAAGTCCGCTCCCTTTTTTTGGTGGTATTATTTCCGTCACTTCTTTTCCGGAGTGAGGTCCTGGATATTGTTCCCGACATCGTCGATGATGGCCTTGTAGAACCAGTCCGGGTAGCGCGGCTGGTCGGGCGAGGCCGGAATATGCTCATCGTTGCCGTTGTCGAGGAAGCGGCCTCCCTTCTCCTTCTTGATGTTGCCGTCCATGTATTTGACCAGCAGGTACTGTGAGAGCGATTTCCAACGGTTGAACATGATGCTTGCCTGGTTGGATGAGAACTTGTTCAAAGCCTCAATGCCCTTTTCGTGGTTTGCCATATACTGGTCGGCCAGCACGCCGCTCTGCTCCTTTACCTGACGGATGAAGTTGGTCTCAAGTTCGGACTGTACCATCTGGATGTCCTTTATCATGGAGTTGTAGCGCAGATAGGCGAAGTTGGAGACCTGGTTGAAGAGCCAGAATGCGGAGGTGGGGGAATAGGTCATCAGGTCGCCGTTGCCCACCTTGAAGCAGTGGGGCACCTGGGTGCAGCCGCAGTAGATCGGCACATAGCAGGTGCTGTATGTGTCGTCCACGCCGAACCAGAGGATGCCTCCGATGGGATCCGGGAATTTGGCGCGGCATTGCGCGATGAAGGAAAAACCGGTCTGCTGTGTGGAGGTGGCCCTTTCATGTATGTATTTTTTGCCGTCGTAGCTCCATGTCATGGGACGCCAGCGGTAGGGGCAGGCGAAGGGGCCGGCTCCGACA
>JAEEGJ010025845.1_pt1 | contig 11972 bp, 13 predicted proteins | sample 8958761 | NCBI WGS metagenome assembly JAEEGJ01 (sample SAMN16246546, study PRJNA631951) | gut metagenome | biome: gut microbiome; feature: rumen; material: RS-attached | host: Bos | place: Iran: Karaj | collected 2018-10 | reverse complement strand
AAAGACATAACCGCATTGACGGCAGTTAACATGAGTGGAAAAGCCTCTTCTATTTATTAACAAAATAGCTTGTTCGTTCTTCGCTAAGGTCTGATGGATAGATTCTCTAAGAGTATGGGAGAAAATATAGCTATCTCGATCAATGTTACGATAATCAAGCATATTAACAATTTTAGTGGTTGGTAATCTTTGATTATTAATACGCTTTGTTAAATAAAGCATATGATAAACATTCTTTTGTCCTCTTGCTCTACTTTCTAAAGAAGGAGTCGCGCTGGCTAGTAAGACTTTAGCGTTATTATATTTGCCACGCATTATTGCCACTTCTCTAGCGTGATAGAAAGGAAGATTATCTTGTTTATAAGATTCGGTATGTTCTTCATCTAAGATGATTAAACCAATGTTTTTTAGCGGCGCGAAAATAGCGCTTCTAACACCAACGACAATATGGCATTCGCCTTTGGCGATTTTTCGATATTCGTCGTATTTTTCCGCTGGGGTTAGTTCGCTATGAAGAATGGCAACATCATCTTTAAAACGGTGCAAGAAATACTCCACCATCATCGGTGTTAAAGAGATTTCGGGAACAAGCATTAAAACTGATTTACCCTGTTTAAGAACTTGTTCAGATAAGGCTAGATAAACTTCGGTTTTACCTGAACCAGTGACGCCTTCTAATAAATAGACAGAATCGTTAGAAGAGTTGAACTCATTAATGACAGTTTTTTGATCCGCTGTGAGTTGAGGTGGTTCGTGGTAAATATAATCCGGTATCTTTAACCTGCGTTTCTCTTCTTTGATAATTTGAATTTTCTCAGCATCTAATAGCTTTTCAATGATACTTTTTGATTTGATATCTCTTTTAAGAACACGACCTTCTTGCTTAATAAATCTTAAAAGCTCGATTTGCTTATTTGTTAAATCGTCTTCACTATCATCAATAACCTCTAAATATTGGTCATATGCAATCTTTGGAGCCTTTAAAGATGATCTTCTTGGAGATAAAGATGGAGGAAGCATCGCTTGAAGGACGCTGATTTTAGGCGCCAGGTAATAGTTTGATACTTCATCAAGCAACGCCAATAGCTCATCATTTAAGATTGGTGACTTATCGATAACATCAATGATTTCGCTAACTTGATAACCGCTTTCTTCTTCTATCTCTTTTTCTGTCTTGTTAGTAAAACTAACATTGACGACATAGCCAACGATTTCTCGATGATTAAAAGAGACAAGAACCCTAATGCCCTTTTCTAATTTCTCTTTGCCTTTATAAAGGTAAGAAAAAGGACGGTTCAATGAGCGATTCGCATATTCAATCAATACTTCAACAATCTGCATATCTACCGTCTTTATTCTGCGTCAAATTTTTTAATAATGGAAATGATTTCGTCACCTGCGCGTTTAATACGATCATTAAGAATAATGAAGTCGTAGTTTTTGGCCTTCTCCATTTCGCTCTTGCCTTTAGCTAAGCGCTTTTGGATGGTCTCTTCGTTTTCAGACTTTCTTTTTCTAATTCTTTGTTCTAATTGTTTAAGGGAAGGTGGCTTTAAGAAGAAAGATAACACTCTATCGTCTTTAACCTTCTTTAATACTTGTTCAGCACCTTGAATTTCAATCTCAAGAATGACGTTTTTGCCTTCGTTACGAAGCTCTTCAACATAGCTCTTTGGTGTGCCGTATCTATTGCCAACGAATTCGGCCCATTCTAAGAAATTATCGTTATCGATGTTCTTTTGGAATTCTTCTTTAGATACGAAGTAATACTCAACACCATCGGTCTCTGTGGCCCTTGGTAATCTTGTGGTCATAGAAATAGAAAAGACGAGTGGGACGGCGTTGCGCTTCATAATGTATTTACGCACTGTGCCTTTACCGACTCCAGATGGGCCACTAAGAATGATGAGTAAACCTTTTTTCATAATAATTGTTTATTATTTTAGTGAATATCCCACAATTAAGCAATCTTTTAAGAAAATTGGTAATCACTATCAATAATTTGTTATGATTATGCCATGAATTATTATTCCTATTCTGCGTTTAATGAAGTAGTTAATGAATTAAAAAAGAAGATTGCTGGCTGTAAGATCAATAACATTACTGTCATCAATTCCCATGATTTCTTATGCTCTTTATCAATGGTTAAACAAGAGAAATTATTAATCTCTTTAAACCATCAACATCCATTTTTATCTTTGATAAATGTTAACGAAGTGGCTCCCACTATTGTGGGAAAACTCAACGAGTTATTAAGAAAGCTACTTAAAGATGCCTATATCGTCAGTGTTGATTTAGTTAATGATGATAGAATCATCTGCTTTAAGATGCAAAAGGCTAATGACTATTACGAAAAGGTTTCCTTTAGTGTTTATCTAGAATGCATTCCTCAAAGAGCTAATTTAGTCTTTGTGGACGCTGAAGGCAAAATTATGCATGCTCTCCACTATGCACCACTGACATCTAATCGACCAATTCTTAATGATTTAAGCTATGAATTACCAGGTCATAGTGAATTAAAAGAAGAGGAAGTTCCTAGTTTATCTGAGATCAAAGCGGAAGCAGAGAAATACTACTTGTCCGCTTTAGCGGTCCATAAGAAAGAAAAGTTCACACCTTTATATCGCTATATCAAAACTAGAATCAAATCTTTAAGTAAGAAAAGTGTCGTCCTAGAAAAAGAAATTAAAGAAGCCGAAGGTCACTTAAAAGACGCAGATCATGGTAACTACATTTTAGCGTTCCTTCAAGAACCGGAATTATTAGAGGAATATCTTAAAGATAATAATTTATTATTAGATAAAGAAAAAAGCCTCGTAGAAAACGCTAATTTGCTTTTTAAACGCTATAAGAAAAGTAAACGTACCATTGAAATGGCCACTATTGAAATAGATAAGGCTAAAGATGAGAGCGATTATCTCAACTATTTATTAGCGAGTTCCCAATACATGAACGATGATGAACTTCTTTCTTTATCAATGGAACTTTTACCAAAACAAAGCCAAAAGAAGAAAACATTACCAATCAAATACGGCACTGTTATTTATAAAGGTGTCAAAATCTTGTATGGCAAAAATGCTTCTTCAAACAACGAATTAACATTTAAAGTCGCCACCAAAGACGACTGGTATTTACATATCAAAGATTATCATGGTGCTCATGTCATCATTAAAAACGCTAATCCAAGTAACGAAGTCAAACTTGTCGCAGCGGAACTTTGTCTCATCTTCTCCAATAAAGATGCAGGTGACGTGATGATCACCAATATGAAAAATGTTAAAAAAGGCCACGCTTTAGGCGAAGCCAATCTTTTAAACTATTCCACCATAACATTAAATAATGTTAGAAGTGAGACAATATCATTAATTAGAAACTAATCCTTGAATAAAAAGTCAGGTCCTTTAATTGCTTCCTCAGTCGCAAGATTTGGGAAGTTTTGTTGTCTTAAGACTTCATAAGTTACTAGGGCCACACAGTTAGATAAGTTAAGACTTCTAGCTTCTGGGACCATTGGAATGCGCATTAGTTTATCTTGATGCGCTTTTAAAATGTCGTGAGGAATACCTGTAGATTCTCTACCAAACATTAAGTAGATATCGTTGATGTTTTTAGAGAAATCATATGAGCTATAAACTGTTCTAGCGTATCTAGTTACATAGTAAACATCAGCGTTTGGATTCTCTTTGACAAAGTCTTCATAAGTTGGATGGAATTCCATTTTCAAGTCGTCAATATAGTCCATACCAACGCGTTGGAGATCTTTATTCTCCACGGAAAAAGTTATCGGTCCAATAATGTGAAGTGTGGCGTGAATAGCCACGCATGTTCTCATGATATTACCGGTATTTTGTGGTTTTTCAGGACGATATAAAACGATATGAATCATTAATAGCCTCTGGCTTTTCTTTCGGCGGTGATTCTTGGCTCGATTTCGTGATGATATCTCTTGAGCGCTTCTTCGATAATCTTTTCCGCTTCTAAGCGACCTTTAACGACATCAACAGATGTTGGTTTGCCTTCTAAAGTTTTATAGACGGCAAAGAAGTGTTTGATTTCATCCATAATGTGGGCTGGAACTTCGTTAATGTCTTTATAGCAGTTATAGAATGGATCGTTTTTAGCAACCGCGATAATCTTTTCATCGTTCAAGCCGTTGTCCACCATGATGAGGACACCGATTGGGACACATTCCACAAAACTCATTGGAATAATAGATTCGGAGCAGAGCACTAAGACATCTAATGGGTCATAGTCATCAGCATAGGTTCTTGGAATAAAACCGTAGTTTTGTGGATAGTGAGTAGAGGTGAAAAGAACGCGGTCTAAGATTAAATGACCTGTTTCTTTATCAAGTTCATATTTGTTTTTGCTGCCTTTAGAGATTTCAATCATCGCTAAAAACTGAGTTGGGGTTACACGATTTGCTTTCACATCATGCCATGAGTGCATAAAAAATCCTCCTATTCGTCCTCATACACGCTAATACGATTATTGGCGCGAACGAGTGCTTTTGTCGCTCTTTCAACGTCAATGTTTAACGGCTCTTTTAAACGTTCTTCAGCGCGTCGTTTTGCTTCTTTTGCCCTATTGATGTCAATTTCATTCTTGGCTTCGATAGATTCGAGAATTAAAACAACTTTCTCTTTAGTGACGTTGATTAAGCCTTCACCATTAGCGTAACATTTTCTTTCTCCATTTTGGACAATTTCCATTTTGCTAGTTTTCACTTTCGCAATTAATGGAGCGTGATTAGGTAAAATACCTAAAACATACTCTTCCGTTTGGATGACGAGTTCGTCAACATAACGATCAAAGTATTTGCCGTATGGAGTATATATTTCTAAAAGAAATGTCTTCATTATTTATAAGACTCCGCTTTCTTTCTTGCTTCTTCAATAGTACCAACATATAAGAAGGCAACTTCTGGAAGATCATCCGCTTCACCATCTAAGATGGCTTTAAAGCTACGGACTGTATCTTCTCTCTTCACAAAGATACCATCTAAACCAGAGAATCTCGCTGCGACATGGAATGGTTGAGATAAGAAGTTTCTAATCTTTCTTGCTCTAGCAACAATCTTCTTATCTTCGTCACTTAATTCATCCATACCTAAGATAGCGATAATATCGCTGAGTTCTTTATATCTTTCAAGTGTTTCAATAACACCTCTTGCCACTTTATAGTGTTCTTCACCGACAACACTTGGTTCAAGCGCTGTTGAGGAGCTGTTTAATGGATCAACAGCTGGGTAAATACCTAAAGCAGCAGTATTTCTATCTAAGACTGTCTTCGCATCTAAGTGCGAGAATGTGGTCGCAGGCGCAGGGTCGGTTAAGTCATCCGCTGGCACGTAAATCGCTTGCACGGATGTAATTGAGCCACTACTGGTTGATGTAATTCTTTCTTGGAGTTGACCCATCTCAGTAGCTAATGTTGGTTGATAGCCAACAGCGGAAGGCATTCTACCTAATAAGGCAGAAACTTCACTACCAGCTTGGGTAAATCTAAAGATATTATCGATAAAAAGTAAGACATCTGTATGTTCTTGATCACGGAAATATTCCGCCATAGTAAGACCACTTAAACCAACTCTCATACGAGCACCTGGTGGTTCGTTCATTTGGCCAAACACTAATGCGGTTTTACTTAAAACACCAGTATTTTGCATTTCGTGATAAAGGTCATTACCTTCTCTACTTCTTTCACCGACACCAGCGAAAACAGAGATGCCACCTTTTTCATTAGCGATGTTGTTCATTAATTCTTGAATTAAAACGGTTTTGCCAACACCAGCACCACCGAATAGACCAATCTTGCCGCCTTTAACATATGGGCAAAGAAGGTCGATAACTTTGATACCGGTTTCAAAGATTTCAGTTTTGACTGATTGGTCTTTGAATTTTGGAGGTTGTCTATGGATAGACATTCTCTTGGCATCCTTGACCGCTGGAAGACCATCAATTGGTTCGCCTAAAACGTTGAACATTCTGCCCAATGTTTCTTTACCAACAGGGACACTTATTGGGGCTTCTGTGGAGATGACTTCCATACCTCTAACCAAACCTTCAGTTGGGCCCATTGAGACACAACGTACTGCATCATCGCCGATATGTTGCATAACTTCGACGGTTAATGTTGTCTCATTGGCTAAAGGAATGACTAAAGCAGTTAACAGTTCTGGAAGATGTTGATCTTTGAACTGGACGTCGACAATTGGACCGACGACTTGTTTAATGATACCTAAGACTTTCTTTTCCATAGTTGGCCTCCTTAAGATTGGCTAGCACCGACAATTTCGGTGATTTCTTGTGTAATGGCTCCTTGACGAGCTTTGTTGAATTCGATTTGTAAGTTTTCGAGTAACTCTTCGGCGTTCTTGGTGGCATTTTCCATCGCGTTAGAGCGCGCGGCTTGTTCACAAACCTCACTCTCCAAGAACTTAGCGTAGACACTGTTCTTTAGATAGATTGGTACAAGAACATCGATGAGTGCTTCTTGGTTTGGCTCCATGATTGGTGGATAAGCACTTTTCTCGCTTATTTCCATTTTCAATGGAAGTAATGTGTAATCCACTGGATGGAACACTAGGGAGTTCTTATAGGAAGTGTAGATGATATGAATCTCCTGATAAGTTCCTTTGATGTATTCAGTTTTGATATATTCCACGATGGAGCTAATCATCTTTTCATTAGCAACACCAGAATATTCTTTGAAAGTTTCAATATGGTTGAAGGCTCCATCTTTATAATGGGCTATCGCTTTATTGCCTAAAATAATAGCGTCATCACTATCTTTAATCTTAGCGTCCGCTAAGCGGAAGATGTTGCTATTATATGAACCACATAAGCCTAAGGAAGAAGATAAAATGATGTATAAGTTCTTATCACTATTTCTTTCTTCGAAGAAAGGATTATTGCTCTTTTCGATATGAGAAAACACTGTCTCCGCGATTTGATCGATTTGGGAGGCATATTCTTTATTAGCGAGCATCTTGTTCTTCCACTTCTTTAACTTGACTGTTGAAACAAGTTTCATCGCCGAAGTAATTTTATAAGAGCTGCTAACAGACTTAATTCTCTTTTTAATCCTTGTGACTTCTTGTGGCATAATTACCTATTCAAATTTTCAAAAAATTCCTGCATCTCTTTAAGAAGAATGGCACCATCTTCATCAGAGATTTCTTTGTTTTTATTAATGTTATCTAACACATCTTGATGTGTGGCTTTAAAGACGTTATAAGCTTCGTCTAATTTGCTTCTAATTTCATCTTTATTTAAGTCATCTAAGAACTTGTTCTTAGCAACGAATAAATCAAAGACTTGTTTATCTAATTGATAAACGTTGTATTGGTTTTGTTTAAGTACAGACATGAGCGCTTCACCATGCTTTAAGATTGCTAATGTGGAAGCATCTAAATCACTACCGAATTGGCTGAATGATTTCATTTCTAAATATGAGGCAAGTTCAATCTTTAAAGAACGCGCAACTTGTTTAGTGGCTTTAAACTGAGCATCACCACCAACACGGGAGACGGAAAGACCACTATCGATAGCAGGTCTTTGACCAGCGTTAAATAGATCTGTTTGTAAGAAGATTTGACCATCAGTAATGGAAATGACATTAGTTGGAATATAAGCACTGATATCACCAGATTGAGTTTCAACGATTGGAAGAGCAGTAATTGAACCACCACCAAATTCTGGGGCTAACTTACAAGCTCTTTCGAGTAATCTACTATGTAGATAGAAGACATCACCTGGATAAGCTTCTCTGCCTGGCGCTCTCTTTAAAAGAAGTGACAAAGCACGATACGCCACAGCGTGTTTACTTAAATCATCGTAGACGATTAAGACGTCTTTACCTTGAGACATGAACTCTTCTGCCATCGCGCAGCCTGCATAAGGCGCAATGTAAAGTAATGGCGCTGGTTCACTCGCGGATGCACTCACTACAATAGAGTAATCCATTGCTTTAAACTTTTTAAGTTTATCAACAATTTGGGCAACTGTTGAATTCTTTTGACCGATAGCGACATAGATACAAATCACACCTTTATCTTTTTGGTTGATAATTGTATCAATAGCGATCGCGGTTTTACCGGTTTGTCTATCACCGATAATTAATTCTCTTTGGCCACGACCGATTGGGGTCATCGCGTCAATCATTGTGATACCTGTTTCTAAAGGAGTATCAACGCTTTTTCTTTTAATTACACCAGGAGCAATTACTTCGATTGGGCGGGTACGTGTAGTTTTAATTTCACCTAAGCCATCGATTGGTTGGCCTAAAGAATTAACAACACGTCCTAACATATTTTCGCCAACTGGCACTTCCATAACTTGTTTAGTACGGTTAACGAGATCGCCTTCTTTAACAAGGGAGTCATTGCCTAAAAGGACGACACCAACACTATCGCTTTCTAAGTTCATGACCATGCCATAAACGTTATTTGGGAAAAGTAAAAGTTCACCAAGCATAGCTTTTTCTAAGCCATAGACATTAGCGATACCATCACCGACTGAGATGACTGTACCAACATCGTTACTATCTATCTTGTGGCGGTAACTTTTAATTTGCTCTTTAATAAGAGCGCTAATTTCACTAGCGTTGATTTTCATAGATTTATAACTCCTTTCCTAAGAGGTCAATCTGCATCTTCTCTAATTGATTTTTAATCGAACCATCATAGACATGAGAATTGATTACCACTTTGACACCACCGATTAAAGATGGGTCAATACGCGGGATTAAGTCCACTTCATGATTTTCGATTTCACTAATTTTCTTTTTTACTTTTAAGAGGATATCTTCCCCTAATGGGAAAGCACTATAGATTAGCCCTTCAACAATATCTTGGTTCTCGTTACATAATGAATTGAATGCTTCTAGAATGTCTTCTAGATAACAGATTCGATTATGTTTAATGATGATTTTAATAAAATTAACAACATCGGGTGAGAAGCCTTTAAGTATCTTTTCCGCATTATTCATTCTTTCTTCAATCGACAAAAAGCGTGAATCTAAGAGCAAAAGAAAGTCTTCGTTATCTCTAATGATTTTTCTTAACTCTTTGACTTCCTTTTGGTAATCGATAACTTTGTTATCATCGATCGCTAATGAAAGTAAAGCGGATGCATAATTTTGGGCTAATTCTTTCATAATTAATTCAAACGATTAATAAAATCCTCCGCGAGTCGTTTGTTATCTTTAGAATCGACTTCGCGTTTTAATATCTCTTCTGAGGCGCTTAAGGCGACTTTGACCATTTCATCATGGATGTCTTTAATCGCTTCTTCTTTAGCGCGTTCGATGTCACTTTGGGCACCGAGTTTCATTTCTTCGACGTCACTCTTAGCTTGTAAGATGATAGCGTCATATTTTTCTTGGCCTTGCTTTTCAGCGTTCTTAATAATTTCACTAGCTTGAACTTTGCTTTGGGCCACCATTTCTTTGGCTTCGTCAACGTTCTTTTGCGCTACTAAATTACTTTCTCTAGCTTCTTTGATTTCGTTTTCTACATAGTCAGCGCGTTTATTTAAGATTTTCTTCACTGGCTTATAAGCGAAAACAAAGACCACTATTAGTAGGACCAAGAAGGAAAGAAATTGCACGACAAAAGATAATAAATTAGGGATTAGTTTTTGACTAATCGTTCCAATTACATCACCGATGCTTGACATATTGCTTAATGCAAACATATTCTTTCCTCCTACTTAGTAAATAAAATGAGAATGGCGATGAGCAATGAGTAAATCGCGGTTGTCTCAACAAGAGCGCACGCGAGAATCATTGTACTTCTGAGCTTTGAATACATCTCTGGATTACGGGACATGCCGTCTACGACGTGAGAGCAAACAAAACCTTCGCCTAACGCACTTGGCATAACACCTAAAATAGCGATGGCCGCGGCTAATGCTGTATTCATACGTTATTCCTCCTTTCGTTTAATGTATTAAAAGATAATTCTTCTGGGACTTCTTGTCCGATGAAGATTGAAGTTAATGAGATAAATACGACAGTCTGAATGAGACCACAGAATAAATCAAAATAGGCATGGAGTATGGCAGTAGGAATTGGAGAAAGGAATATTTCATTCCAGTTACCTTGGGCCACTCCTGATTCCACTACTGGCATGAAACTAAAGATCATACCGGATAAATCTCTAAGCGCAGACTCCACGATTGTTAAAAGAACCCATCCCGCGATCGCGTTACCAAATAGACGCAAGGTGAGCGAAAGCAAAGGCGCCCACATGGAAATTAAGTTGACTGGTAAAAAGATGGGGATTGGGTCGATATAACGTTTAAAGTATTTCCACTTTGTGAATCTCGCGGAAATGATGTGAATAAGTAAGAAGGTGGTTAAACCTAAAGAAAGAGGCACCGCCATATAGGTGACTGGGGAAGGTAAACCTGTTAATCCGAATATAAAGGCTAAGAAAAGGTACACCGCTACCGCCATAATAAAGCCACCAAAGTTTGGTAAAGCAGGACCAGCTAGTTCTTTAGAAAATCCGTCGAAGAACTTCACACCGATTTCGGTTAAGTGGAGGAGGCCTTTTGGTCTTTTTAAAGGATCTTGAAAATGAGCTTGAATCGCCACAATGATTGAAAGAACGGCAATTATCAGCACGACAATAAGAGATGAAATGATTTCACCTGGAATGTCTAAACTGAAAAAGTTATCAAACATCATTTTCTCCTTTCTTAAAATAAGCAATGAGAGTTAGTAAAGAAATTACTAAATAAGAAACCACTAAAGCAATTGGGGACATAATCACAATTGATAGACCTAATTCCAATGCTGTAAACACAATTGCTAAAGCGACAACAATAGTTAATCTAGCGTAAATAAGAAACGTGTCTAAACTTGCGTTTTTAATGTTTCTTTTTTTGCTTAAAAATAGGAAAAACCAACTAAGGCCCACAACGACCCCACTTGTTAAAACGGCAAGTGGGATGTCATAGCGATGGAACCAGAATAGAAAAGCCGTTCCTCCAAAACCAAGCACTGTGGCCACTAGAGAAATAATTGTTGCTTTAACTTCTAATGTTTGGTTCCAAAATTTATTCATTATTTAACTTTGATACGTTTAAAGTTAGTGACTGGGGCAATACCATCTTTGAAGATGAGTTTGACTTCACCTTGCACTAATGGACGTAAATAATCTCTGAAGCTATCGCTCATTCTGGTATTGTCGATAATCATTTCTGGTTTGACGTGAGAAACGGCATTAGCGACTTTGCTTAATGGAGCGAGTTTATATTTAATCTTGTATGGGTTTTGGCTAACTCTTTCAAAGATAACCATTTTGCCTGTTCTACCTTTAAGAGCGGCTTGCACAGCTTTTTCACCAGTCTTAATAGCTTCTTTACGGTCGACTAAAGAGACAAAACCTGGGAACGCTCTTTGGACGATGGAGAATTCGACGGCTCTTGTACCAACATTGAGTCTATTTTCAACGATTCGACAAAGTTCCGCAGCGGCACCACCTAATTGAGCATGGCCAAAGCCATCGACTCTGACGTTTGTCATATCTCTTTCGAATTGGAGACCTTCGGAGATAGCGACTAAGGCAAAGCCTTTTTCTTTATAAATCTTTTCAACATCGACTAAGAATTGTTCTAAGTCGAACTTCATTTCTGGTAAATAGATGAGATGTGGTCTAGTTTGTTCTGGAAGTAAATCGACAGAAGCAGTTAACCAACCAGCATCACGACCCATGATTTCCACGATGTGGACTTTGCCTTTTTTAAAGCAATTTGCGTCCATCGCAAAAGCGTTAACAGAGTTCATAACAAACTTCGCAGCGCTTGGGAAACCTAAAGAGTGGTCGGTGCAGGCTAAATCGTTATCGATAGTTTTTGGCACACCGATGACTTTAATGTCATCAATACCCATTTCTTTCACAAGCTTAGCGATTTTATTACATGTATCCATGCTATCGTTACCACCATTGATAAAGACATAAC
>JAEEGJ010025844.1_pt1 | contig 11972 bp, 9 predicted proteins | sample 8958761 | NCBI WGS metagenome assembly JAEEGJ01 (sample SAMN16246546, study PRJNA631951) | gut metagenome | biome: gut microbiome; feature: rumen; material: RS-attached | host: Bos | place: Iran: Karaj | collected 2018-10 | reverse complement strand
TCTAAGTGTTTGATTCTATGATACACTTCCTTGCAGAACTTCTCCACGCCGCCATTTTGAAGACCCACGGCGTTAAGCATTCCCGAGGGGGTCTCGGCCATACGGGGATAGGGGTTGCCCTCGCGGTGGCTTCCGGTGGTGCCCTTGACGATGAAGCCGCCCAGGCGTTCCAGGTCGACAAAGTCGGCGAACTCCTCGCCGTAGCCGAAAGTGCCCGACGCCGTCATCACAGGGTTCTTAAGACTGAGATTATGTACTTTAACTGCTAGCATATCCTTATTTTTCATACCATTTGTGCATTGTCGTGATGTCGAACACGGGGCCATCCTTGCAGACGCAGCGGTGTCCCTGATCGGTGTCGGTCACGCAGCAGAGGCAGGCGCCCACACCGCAGGCCATCATGTTCTCCAGGCTCACCTCGCAGCGGATGCCACGCTCGGCGGCGCTGCGTGCCACAGCCTTCATCATCGGCGTGGGGCCACAGGTGTATATCATGTCGTAGGTCTTGGCAAAAGCGGGGTGCACCACCACCAGTCCCTTGTGACCCAGCGAACCGTCGTCGGTGGCAATGCATAGTTCTCCATAGGGGGCAAATTCATCCCGCACAGGTATCAGCGCCGACGTGCGTCCACCAAGTAGCACGGTGCACTGCACCTCCTTTGCTTTCAGGCACTTGGCAAGGTATAGCAGCGGTGCTATGCCCGCGCCGCCACCCACCAACAAGACGGATGTCTGCGGCTTGAGGTCTGTGGTGAACCCATGTCCCAGGGGGTAGACGAGGTTCAGGTGGTCGCCCTCTTTGAGCTCCGCCAACCGGCGGGTGCCGTGGCCGACAATCTGGACGAGCAGGCTCAGTGTTCCCCGCGCCGCGTCGACATCGTGCACCGAAATCGGACGCCGCAGCATCACCTCGCGGCTGCCTTCGACAAGCACCTCGACAAACTGCCCAGGCGCCACAGGCAGCATCTGCCCGCCATGCTCAATCACCAGCCGGAAGTACTGGTCGCCAAGCTGCTGCCTTTCGATGACAGTGAAATCATGTATCTCTTTCATCTACGAAACGGTTTTGTATCACACTGCAAAAGTACGAAAAAAATCCGTTTCGAGGCAAAAAAAAGGAGCTACCAATACACAAGAGGCTGATTTCCACGCGTCATAGACCCATTATCACCGTATCAACACCGCCCGGCATCGGAGGGGGTACGGAGAGGGTATGGCGATGGTACGGTTTTGATACGGTGTTGGTCAGGACAAGAAATTGATTACAAAGCACTTATAGTGCACCGTACGCCGAAATTCAACACTCTGGTTTCCAGTGCAGTAAGAAATACAGTTCAGGACTGGGCGGCAGACTTCAGACCCACCTTGGCGACGAGGCGGCGGAAGAAGCGACGCCAGGCAGCAGAGTCGAAGAAGGAGGAGTCGGAGGTAGCCTGGAAGGTGAAGAACAGCCCAATGGGGAGCATGACGAGCGACGAAATCCACATGCCTTCGGGGCCCATGGCCGACTCACGCACGGCCTTCTCGGCGATCATGCCGACAACATAATAGAGCACGAAGAAGGCCACCGAAGCCACCAGCGGCACTCCGAGGCCGCCCTTGCGGACAATGCTGCCGAAGGGGGCGCCGATGAGGAAGAGGAGCAGGCAGGCCACCGAGAGGGTGAACTTGCGCTGTTTCTCGATTTCGTGGCGGTTGATGTATTCTATGTCGCCGCGTATCATGTCCTCGTAGTTGCGGACGTCGATGCCGGCAGTGGTGGCCACATACTGGGCGCGGCTCTTCATTCTGTTGCGCTGCAGCGGGTCGTCTACCTGTCCATAAAGGTCGTCAACAGTGACGGGCTTGGGTGCGTGGGCGATAGCGGTGTCGGAGGTGTAGGCCCGCCAGAGACGGAGGGGCTCGACAAGGTCGCGCCGGATGTCGTCGTAGCGGCCCTGCAGGTTGCCCGTGAGGGCTTCCACCGACTCGTTCAGCTGGTGCACATTCATCATCTGGTAGCTGCCTTTGAAGAGGTCCTCGCCGCTCTTGGAGTAGGCAAAAGAGGAGATGTCGAAGGCAATGGTCTGACGCTCAAAGGCTACGGTGGTAAGTGGACGCTTGTGGTAGTTCTCGCCGTTAGTGGGCTCGGTGTAGGAGTAGCCGGTGTCGAGGGTGAAGAGGAGGTAGCGGTTGTCGAGGGTGGTCTGCATGACGCCGCTGCGGGCCACGATGACGTTGGTTTCGGCGATGCCCCTGGAGTGGTCGTAGATGATGACGTCGTGAAGGGTGCTGCCGTCCTGGTCCTTGGCGCCGATGCGGATGACATAGCCCTCGATGTCCTGATAGTATTCGCCCGTGCGGATGTTGACGGCGGGCTTCTTGCGGGTGACGTCGTAGAGCGTCATGCGGTAGCGCAGCATGGCTTCGGGCATGACGTTGTTGGCGAAGTAGAAGGCCACGCCGGTGAGCATGAGCACGACGACAGCCATGGGCATCATGACGCGGGTGATGGAGATGCCGCCAGCCTTCATGGCCACGAGCTCGTATTTCTCGCCGAAGTTGCCCATGGTCATAATGGAGGCAAAAAGGACGGCGATGGGGAGGGCCATGGGGACGAAGGTGGCCGAGGCATAGAGCAGCAGCTCGGCGATAACATTGAATGCAAGGCCTTTGCCGACCATGTCATCGATATACTTCCAGACGAACTGCATCAGCAACACGAACACCGCGATGGTGAAGGTGAGCACGAGCGGTCCGATGAAGGAGCGGAGGATGAGACGGTCGAGCTTTTTCATAGTAGGTTACAATAGTCCTATGGCACGCAGCAGGTCGTTGCCGTTGGCCACGATGAGCAGCGCGAAGAGGAGCGCCATGCCCACGTTCTGGGCGATGGTGAGGAATTTTTCAGAGGGGGTGCGGCCGGAGATCATCTCCCAGAGGGTGAAGACGATATGTCCGCCGTCAAGACCCGGGATGGGAATGATGTTCATGAAGGCCAGGATAAGTGCCAGCAGGGCCGTAATGTTCCAGAAGGAGTGCCAATCCCAGTAATTGGGGAAGATGCTGGCCATGGTGCCGAAGCCGCCGAGGCTCTGCACGCCGCCCGGCGAGAAGAGCATCTTGAGCGACGAGACATAGTCGGTGAGGGTCTTCCAGCCGTGGGCGATGCCGGCAGGGATGGCTTGGAAGAAGTTGTAGTCGATATGGTTGACCACAAAGAGCTTGGAGATATCGCTCTCGAGTTGCACGCCGAGTTTGCCGTCGCTTCCGAGCGGGACAATGACGCTGTCGAGGCGGCCCTGACGGTAGAAGCCGACGCTGATGGTGTCGCCCGCATGGGCGGCGAGGGCGGGTGAGATTTCGCTGAAGGCCGCCATCGGCACGCCGGCGATGCTGACCACGCTGTCGCCCTGCTGCATGCCGGCCTTCTTGGCCTCAGAGCCCGCTATGAAGTCCTTGACGACAAAGGGCATCCGCGGCATCATGAGCGACTTGACACGCTCGCGGTTGGCGCGCTCGGTCAAGTGTCCACTCATCGGGATGTCCACCAGCGAGTCGCCGCGCATGACGGTGACGGTGCGGGGATTGTCAAGCACGAGGGCCATGGTGGCGTCGGCAAAGTCGTACTGCTCGCGGCCATCGATGGCGTAGATGATGTCGCCTGTCTGGAAGCCCTCGTCAAGCATCACTTGATGATAGTCGTAGCCGAGGGTGGCGTTGCGCAGAGGCAGCTCGTCAGCACCCCAGCGGGCAAATATCATGCCGAAAATGAGCAGCGCCGAGAGGAAGTTAACCAACACGCCGCCGCTGATGATGCAAAGGCGCTGCCAGGCCGGTTTGGTGCGGTATTCCCAAGGCTGAGGCACAGCCTCCAGGTCGCTGGCGTCCTTGGTCTCGTCAATCATGCCCGCGATGTCGCAGTAGCCGCCGAGGGGAATCCAGCCGAGACCCCACAGGGTGTTGTCCTGATCCTCGGGGGCAAGATTTTTCTCGTCCCACGAGTCGGGCGTCTTGGCGTTAAAGAAGAGGAAGTGCCACTTGCCGCCGAACTTCTTAGCCTTCAGAATGGAGAACTTCCAGTTAAAGAAGATATAGTACCTGCGCACGCGCGTATGGAACAGTTTGGCGAACAGCAGGTGGCCGAGTTCATGGGTGGCCACAAGGAGGGTGAGGCTGATTATCAGCGCGAGCCATTTCATTGTTGACGGACGGTTTTATCGGTTTGGAACAGGTCTTCGAGGGTCGGATTGGGTATAAATAATGCCGACTCCATGGAATGTTCCACAAAGTCGGCGATGTCGAGGAAGCCAATGCTTCCGTCGATGAAGCGCTGCACAGCCACCTCGTTGGCGGCATTCATAATGCAGGGCATGTTGCCTCCACGGGCAATAGCGCGGTAGGCCAGGTCAAGGCAGCGGAATGTCTTGCGGTCGGGCTGCTCGAAAGTGAGGCTGGCGTAGTGGTGGAAGTCCAGACGCGGCAGATGGCTCTCGACGCGGTCGGGGAAGGTGAAGGCATACTGGATGGGGGTTTCCATGGTAGGGACGCCAAGCTGCGCCTTTATGCTTCCGTCACGGAACTGCACCATTGAATGCACCACCGACTGCGGATGCACCAGCACCTCGATGTTCTCGGCAGGCACTCCGAAGAGCCATTTGGCCTCGATGACCTCAAGGCCTTTGTTCATAAGGGTGGCGCTGTCGATGGTCACCTTGCGGCCCATGCTCCAGTTGGGATGATTGAGGGTCTGTGCAAGGGTGACTTGCGCCAGTTCCTCCCGGGAGCGCCCGCGGAACGGACCGCCACTGGCGGTGAGCAGTATTTTGTCTACCTCGCTCCCCTCGCCTACCAGGCACTGGAAGATGGCGGAATGCTCGCTGTCGACCGGCAGTATCGGTGCACGGTGGCGCTGGGCGGCGGCGGTGACAATGCTGCCAGCCACCACCATGGTCTCCTTGTTGGCCAGCGCTACCGGCTTGCCCTGTTCAAGGGCGCGGAGCGTGGGCTTGAGACCCGCGAAACCGACAATGGCGGCCAGCACCATATCGATGCTGTCCATCTCCATCAGGTCAACCATCGCACTTTCGCCGGCAAAGACCTTGACATCGGTGTGCGCCAAAGCATCGCGCAGCCGGGCATACTTGCTCTCGTCGGCGATAACCACCGCATTGGGATTGAACTCAAGCGCCTGCTCGGCCAGCAGGTCGGCATTGGCGCCTGCACACAGCACCTCGACGGAGAACAGGTCGCGGTGGCGTCTGACCACATTGAGGGCCTGTGTCCCTATCGACCCCGTCGAACCTAATATGGCTATGCGTTTCAATGCTGTCGGTTAAAAGGGTATGTATTCTTCTGGATTGACCGGCGTTCCGTTGACCCACACCTCCAGATGCAGATGGGGATCGGCGCCTGTACCGAGATAGGCGACAGGTTCGCCGGCACGCACCACATCGCCCTGGTGCTTCAGCAGCACACTGACATTGCGGTACACTGTGATGACATTGCCGGGATGCTGAAGTGCCAGGACGTGGCCCTCTTCAGCGGCGAAGCCTGCAAAGACCACCGTGCCGCTGTAGGCCGCGTTCACCGGTTTGTTGACGTTGCCCGCTATGTCGACGCCGTAGTGGCGCTCGGTGGCGTTGAAACGTCTGACCACCTTGCCCTTCATCGGGGCGAAGAAGAGTTGCGTCACCGTAGACTGGACGGCACTGCCTGCAGTCGCGGGCGCCACCGAAGAGGATTTCACCTCGTAGCGGCTGTCCTCGCGCTCCACTTCGGCGCGCAGCAGGCTGTCCTCCACCAAACGGCGGTAGGCTTTGGCCACCTGGCCGAGGGAGGCTGTGCTGTCGGACCGCACCGAGTCGAAGGCCGGACCCACGGTATCGCCGCGCAAGATGGCCTGCATCGACGCCAGGAGCCACTCCTGGTCATCCAGCAGGGTCTCCAGCGAGTCGAGGCGGCGGGCGTTGACATAGGTCTGCTCCACCATCTCGGTGTCGGTGTATCCGGGGATGTATTCGCGCAGCGGCGTGAAAGCGATGAGCACAGTGGTGAGCACTATCAGCACGATGACAGTGATGCCCACGGTGACAAAGAGGTTGATGCCCGACAGCTGGAAGGAGAACTTCTCCTTGAAGGTGTCGGTGTCCATCACCACGAAGCGATGCTTATGCTTGATGACATCGCCCAGTGGCTTCTCCTTCATCTTTGTCCACCAGTCCTTGAGACCCATAGCCTACAGAACGAAGAATGATGAATGATGACCCGATGCGGAAGCACGCTCACCATTCATCACTCCTCAATTTATGCTTCTCGTTTAGAAGAATTTGTTACGTTGGTCGACAATCTTGGCTTTCTGGCGGAGCACCTGCGAGACCATGCGGGTCTTGTAGTACAGGGGCTGCTCCAGCTGAGCCTTGACGGTCTCGGTCTGGGTGGCGCGCGGTGCCTTGCTGTCAATCTGCACCGTGTAGACGCCCCAAGTGCCCTTCACCGGACCCACCAGGCCTTCCTTCGAGGCGGCCACAGCGCCCAGCACTTTGGGCTCCATGCCGTAGCGGCCGAAGCTGTTGTCGGCAAACGAGACACTGTCGATGGTGTCTACCGTCACCTTGAGGCTGACCGCAATCGAGTTGATGTCCTTGACGGCCTTCTGGGCCTCCTCGGCGCGGGCCATCAGCAGTTCGGCCTTCTTCTCGATACGCACCTGCTGTTCAATCATCGGACGCACCTGCTCGAGGGTGGCATAGCCTTTCTTGAAGATATCGCTCAGGGCCACCACGACGAACTGGCCGTCGCACTCGTACACCTGGTCGGCCACATCGCCCACCTTGGTGTCCTCGTTGTAGGCCCACTGCACAATGCTGCGGCTGCCGGCGATACCGACAATACGGTCGGACATCATGGTCACCTGCTGTGCGTCGCGCACCTGCATGTTGCCCTCGCGGGCGGCATCCTCAAAGGCGGCGAGCGTACGGTTCTGGCTGGCGAAACGGCTGGCCTCGGTATACTTGGCGCGGTTGGTGGCACTCGAGGGGGTGATGGCGCGGGTAATCATAGCCACGCGATATTTCTTGGTGGCAGGGGTCTTGCCGGTGACTTTCACCACCAACTGGCCGATGCCGCGCGGGTCGTCAAGCACGAAGTAGCTGCCCACGGGGTTGGCGAGGAGCTGCTCGTTTAGGAAGCCGTAGTTGCCGTCCAGCTGCCAGTCCATGTCGCCCATCTTCTCGGCCTTCTGCGGGTCGTCGCTATACTGTTCCACGGCCTGCTCCATGGTCATCTTGTTGCCCTTCAGCAGAGCAAGCACGCTGTCGGCCAGCTGCTTCGACTGCTCGGCCGAGCGGGTGGCGCTGCTGCCGTAGCGCTGCGCGTTCTCGTTGAGGACATAGACCACACTGGCACGCAGCGAGTCGGGACGCACATCGGTCTTCACCACCTTGGCCATCATCCAGTTGCCGTCCACCATGCGCGGGGCAATCAGGCTGCCAGCGACCGAAGCGGCCACGATGGAGTCGAAGGGGGCGCGGAGGCTCGAAGCCTTCACATAGGACGAGTCATAGGGGCGGTCGGACACAGCGTTGACGAAGAAAGCCACCTCGTTGTCGGGCGTGTTCTGGAAATCCTCCCAGGTCTTGTTGACATCCTTCTCGATCTCAGCCAAGTCCTCGGCGGTGGGCACCACGGGGAAGGTGACGAACTTCAGGTCGCGCCATTCGTCGGTCACGACGAATTCGGCCTTGTGCTCGTTGTAGTATTTCTCAAAGTCAGCATCGGTCAGCTGCACCTCCTCGTCGGCCAGGTCGCGGTACATCTGGGCGGCCACACGCACATTGGTGGTGTTGCTGCCGTACTCGGCCACCTTTGCGGCGATGGCTTCGGGCATATAGAAGCCCGCAGAGATGAGGGTGTTGTACTTCTGGTTCTCGCGCTCCAGACGGACGGCCTTCTCAAGCTCTATCCACTGCAGGCGGCGGGTGGTGTCAATCTGGTCGAAATGCTCAATCCAGTAGGCCACCTGATTCTTGTCAAACTGGCCCGTCGTCGGGTCGGTGAACGACTGGCGGACATAGGGGTGGATGAATTTGCCGGTGTACATGTCCCTCATCTCGGCCGAGGTCACGCACAGACCCAGCTTCGAGGTCTGCTCCTCCATCAGGGTCTCCTCCACAAACTGCTCCCACACCGACTCACGGATTCGCATCTCCTCGTCGGCAGGCACCTGCGACGTCTGTTTCTGCATCCTGTAGTCCTGCTCACGCTCGGCCACCAGCTCGTTGAAACGCTGCGACGTCATGGTTTCCTTATTGACCTTACCCATGTCGGGGATGTCGCCCCCGTTCTTGGTCAGGTCGCCCACGATGAACGCCACGATGGCGATACCCACGATGGCCACGGCCCAACCGGAGTGTTTTCTGATACTTCCAATGATTCCCATTTTCTGTGTTGTTAGTTTATTTTTACTTTGTTTATTTTCTGTTTTTAAGCGTGCAAAAATACAAAGAAAAACGCGTATGGTAAAATTTTTTTTACATATACGCATGCGATACTACTGCATCAAACATGTTACCAGCGACTTACGACGACCCGTTTTGCGCGTCCTCCGGGCACTCCGGAAGGGTCGGACGGCGGTTGGGCGCACCCCTCTCCGCCTTTTTTGCCCCTAAAAGTCGAAGCCGAACGGAAGCAGCGAGGCCACGTCGGGCACCACACGCACCCGTCCGCCGCCCAACTGGCAAATCACCCGCAGCGGATGCCCTTGACGGCGCTCGTACTCTATCAGCACCTGACGGCAAGCACCGCATGGCGATGCCTCGCACAAACGTCCTTCAGCGTCACGTCCCACGACGGCAAGCGCCTCGTAGTCACGCTGCTGCGGATACTGTGCCGAGGCGGCGAACACCGCCGTACGCTCGGCGCAGAGCCCCGACGGATAGGCGGCATTCTCCTGGTTGCTGCCGCACACCACACGCCCGTCGGCCAACCGCAGGGCGGCGCCCACACGGAAATGCGAATAGGGGGCATAGGCACCCTCGGTGACAGCCTCCGCGGCAGCGAGCAACTCGCGGTCCGCAGCCGGCAACGCTTCTATCGAATCAAACTCTTGATAACTTATTGTCAGTGTCTTATCCATATCGTTGGCTTTTTTCTCCTGTCTGCAAAGATACGCTTTTTTCCTAATTTCCAACACCAATCTTCCAATGCTCTCTCCCTCAGCATCCTAACGGGTTGTTCTACGGTTGTTTAACGCTCGTTCTACGCTCGTTTAACGGTAAAAAACCGTAGAAATACCGTAGAACGAGCGGAGGGGAACCGGAGGGGAAGGGGAGCTGGCGGGGAGAAAAGTTTGGGGGCGGCACAATAAAAACGGCATTTTATAGTTATCAGTTTAAAATAACTCTTACACCATGGATATCAATACCCTAAACATCGACGAAAGTGCCAAGTTGAACGTCAAGGCTTGGCTCGAAGGCGAATACGACGACGCCACCAAGCAGGCTATCCGCGACATGGCGGCGAACCCCACCGAACTGAACGAGAGCTTCTACCGCCACCTGGAGTTCGGCACCGGCGGCCTGCGCGGCATCATGGGCGTGGGCACCAACCGCATGAACCGCTACACGGTTGCCATGGCCACCCAGGGCCTGGCCAATTATGTGAAGAAAGTCGTTAGCAGTGAGCAGGTAGCAGGTAGCGAGTTGCGTGCCGCCGTGAGCCACGACAGCCGCAACCACAGCCGCGAGTTTGCCGAGATTACGGCCAACGTGCTGGCCGCCAACGGCTTCAAGGTCTACTTGTTCGATGGCATGCGTCCCACACCGGAGCTGAGCTTCGCGGTGCGCCACTTCCACTGCCACACGGGTGTGATGGTTACCGCCAGCCACAACCCCAAGGAGTATAACGGCTACAAGGCCTATTGGAGCGACGGCTGCCAGCTGACGGCGCCGCACGACGAGGCTGTCATCGAGGAGGTGCTGAAAATCAAGAGTGTGGGTGACGTGAAGATGAGCGGTGGCGAGAAGAATATTCAGATTATTGGCGAGGAGGTGGACAAGGTGTACCTCGAGCGCGTGGAGAAGAACAGCCTCAACCCCGAGGTCATCAAGAAGCACCACGACGTGAAGATTGTCTACACACCGTTGCACGGCACGGGCATCACCCTGATACCGCGTATGCTGAAGCAGCTGGGCTTCACCAACGTGAATGTGGTGGAGGCCCAGGCGGTGCCCGATGGCAACTTCCCCACCACCCCCAGCCCCAATCCCGAGGAGAAGGCAGCCATGAGCATGGCTGTGGAGTTGGCCAAGAAGATTGACGCCGACATCGTCTTCGCCTCCGACCCCGACGCCGACCGCGTGGGTGTGGCCGTGAAGCGTCCCGACGGCGAGTGGATGCTGCTCAACGGCAACCAGACCATGAGTGTGCTGTTCTACTATATTGTCAAGCAGTGGCAAGAGAAGCAGCTGTTGACGGGTAACGAGTTTATGGTGAAGACCATCGTCACCAGCGAGTTGCCGGCCGACATTGCCACCCGTGCCGGTATCAAGATATACGACGTGCTGACCGGCTTCAAGTTCATCGGTGCCAAGATTAAGGAGCTCGAGGGCATGGAGACCTTCATTGCCGGTGGCGAGGAGAGTTACGGCTACATGATTGGCGACTTTGTGCGCGACAAGGATGCCGTGGCAGCCTGCTCGATGATTGCCGAGATTGCAGCCTGGGCCCTGGAACAGGGTAAGACCTTCTTCGACGTGCTGGTGGACATCTACAAGCAGTACGGCTTCTACAAGGAGGGTCTGCTGAGCGTGGTGCGCAAGGGCAAGAGCGGTGCCGAGGAAATTCAGCAGATGATGCGCGACTACCGCAGCAACCCGCCTGCCGAGATTGACGGCGAGAAGGTGGTATGCATCAAAGACTACCAACTGCACGAGAGTAAAGACCTCACCACCGGAAAGGTCACTCCCATCGACCTACCGAAGAGCAACGTGCTGCAGTTCTTCACCGACAAGGGGAACAAAGTCACCGTACGTCCCAGCGGCACCGAACCTAAGATTAAGTTCTACTTCGGCGTTAAAGGTGAACTCTGCTGCAAAGATTGTTTCGACAAGACCAACGAAGCTCTCGATGCCAAGATTGAGAGCATCAAGAAGAGCATGAAGCTAGTATAAGGCATGAATTTGCCAAGCAAGATACTGGAGCAGGCCGTGGAGCAACTCTCCACGCTTCCGGGCGTGGGCAAGCGGTCGGCGCTGCGGTATGCGTTGCACCTGATGCGGGAAGACGAGCTGAAGGTGCGCGACCTCAGTGAGGCTTTGCTGCGCCTGAAGACCGACCTGCACCATTGCCGTTACTGCCACAATGTGAGCGACACGGAGGTGTGCCCCATCTGCTCGTCGGAAAAGCGACAGCGGGGAGTTGTATGTGTGGTGGAGAATGTGCAGGACGTGATGGCTGTGGAGAATACACAGCAATACCAGGGACTTTACCACGTGTTGGGTGGCGTTATCTCGCCCATGGATGGCGTAGGACCTGCCGATCTGGAGATAGACTCGTTGGTGGAGCGCGTCCGACAGGGTGGGGTGAAGGAGGTTATCCTGGCGCTGAGCTCTACGATGGAGGGCGACACCACGAATTTCTACATCTTCCGCAAGTTGGCACCCTTTACGGATGTGAAGCTGACTATCATAGCGCGAGGTATCTCGGTGGGCGACGAATTAGAATATACTGACGAGGTGACGCTGGGACGCTCGATACTGAACAGAACACCCTTTGAGGGGAAGTGAAGAGTTAAGAGTTAAAAGTAAAGAGTGAAGAGTTATATGAACACAGAAACGATACAATTCTTATTGACGACGCTGATGGAGCTGGTTACGCTGCTCTGTGCCTATGGGGCCTTGCGTCTATATAAAAAAAGGTGGCAGCCGCGCATGGCGATGATTGTAGTACCACTATTGATCAATGCCATCTGCTATGCTATTTATCAAACAACA